>Ga0164290_1002778_pt1 | contig 10445 bp, 9 predicted proteins | sample Micstemetagenome_FD_108782 | JGI IMG/M metagenome (GOLD analysis project Ga0164290, IMG submission 108782) | Contaminated culture microbial community from soil near Moab, Utah, USA - Microcoleus steenstrupii SON62 (Illumina Assembly) | ecosystem: Environmental > Terrestrial > Soil > Soil crust...
AAAAATATTGTTGAGAATGCAGTGAATTCAAAAGACCATACCACATTGGTGGCAGCTGTTAAAGCCGCCGGACTTGTTGAAACATTACAAAGTGCCGGTCCGTTTACCGTTTTTGCACCAACCAATGCTGCATTTGGAAAATTACCTTCAGGCACTGTGGAAACACTGGTAAAACCTGAGAACAAAGCAACACTTACAAGAATTCTCACTTACCATGTAGTAGCAGGCAAATACGATGCAGCGGCTATTGCCCAACTCATTAAAGAAGGCGGTGGAACAGCCAGTTTAAAAACTGTTTCTGGCGGTAGTCTGAAAGCGTCAATGAAAGGAAAGAAACTGGTACTTACCGACGAGAAAGGAGCCAGTTCAACAGTTACCATCAGTAATGTATATCAAAGCAATGGTGTAATTCACGTGATTGACACTGTTGTATTACCAGGATAGTATGATTTTTTTCTGAGTTTCAATAAAGCCCCGGCATTACTGTCGGGGCTTTGTGTTTGTAAGTTGGTCATTTTACCGCAACTTTGCCGCCAGCACTGTATGAAAAAAATTATCATCACATTAGACGGCTTTTCTTCCTGCGGAAAAAGCACACTGGCCCGGCAATTGGCTAAAGAATTAAATTATGTTTTCATAGACATCGGTGCCATGTATAGGGCCATCACTTTGTACTTTATCCGTGAACATATTGATTGCAATAATACCGAACAGGTTAAAAAAGCTTTGTCAGAAATCAATCTGTCATTTGAATACAATCCGCTTAGCGGGCAAAGTGATATGTACCTGAATGATGAAAATGTAGAACTGCTGATTCGCGAAATGGTAGTAAGTGAGCGTGTAAGTGAAGTAGCTGCATTAAAAGAAGTGCGTGAATTTGGAGTGGCACAGCAGCAACAGATGGGTAATAAAAAAGGAATTGTAATGGATGGACGGGATATCGGAACCACCGTATTCCCACAGGCAGAACTTAAAATATTTGTAACGGCAGACCCGGCTGTAAGGGTAGAAAGAAGGTTTAAAGAGTTGTATGAAAAAAATCCAGCTATAACCATTGAGGAGGTTAAACGGAACCTGGAAATGAGGGATTATGTAGACAGTAACCGTGAATTCAGTCCGCTCAGACAGGCCGCCGATGCCATTGTACTGGATAACAGTGATCTTACAAGAGAAGAACAGCTTCAGGTAGCTTTGGGATGGGCGAAGGAACGCATGGAAGACCGGGCCTGATAAAATTTGACCGAGTAGATTAATTTATCGTTATATTGCAAAAAAAAAGGGTCCCTCCGTGGAAACGGAACGACCTCTACGATTGCTTGCCATACGAAAATTCTTAAAGGGTTTTTATCCCCGGTATCTTGAACGCTGAATGCGTTGATTGCGATTGTTTGTTGTCTCTCTTCGATTGCCTTGCCGTATGAAATACGATTGCTGATCTGCTGTAAAAGTAAGTCACAGAATAAATGTAAAAAAGACAAGTTTAACCCGGTTTTTTTATGGTAAAAAAGGTTTTTCTTGTCTGAAAGCCCTTATTTCATTGGCTTTCTGGTTAAAATTGATATGATGCCCAACCGTACGCAGGATCCCTTATTTCAACTCATAAAGTCGCTCCAGAAATCGGAAAAACGACATTTCAAGCTATATATCAAACGAAATTCGGCCAAAGACGACCTTAAAGTCATACAACTCTTTGATGCACTGGATAAAATGACTGATTTTGATGAGAGAAACCTCCTCAAAAAACTCTCTGGAATTGAGAAACCCCAGCTGCCCAATCTTAAAACCCATTTATACAAACAGCTCTTATCGAGCCTGCGGCTGCTGAAGAGTACCGAAAGTATTGATATGCAATTGCATGAACAACTCGATCATGCACGTATAATTTACAATAAAGGGCTGTACCACCAGAGTTTGAAAATACTCGACAGGGCAAAAGATATTGCACACCAGTATCACCAGGACAGTTTTCTTATACAGATCATTTCACTGGAGAAAAAAATTGAGACCCTGCATATTACGAGGAGCATGCAGGACAGGGCCGAACAATTAACGGTAGAAGCCAATCAGGTAAATGATAAAAGAAGAATCATTACGCAGCTATCAAACCTGGCTTTACAGTTGTATAGCTGGTATGTGAAAAATGGGCACGCACGCAATGAAGCAGATGAAAAAGGAATAAAAGATTTTTTTAAGTTACAGTTACCACCCGATGCAGACAAACTACAGGGTTTTTATGAACGATTGTATTTATACCAGAGTTATTGCTGGTATGCATTTATCCGACAGGATTTTCTGATGTATTATAAGTATAGCCAGCAATGGCTGAACCTGTTTGAAAATGAGCCGGTAATGATTGAGGTAGAAACAGGACATTATATTAAGGGTCTGCATAATTTGCTAAATGCACATTTTGATCTGCGTAATTTCAAAAAATTTGGAGAAGTACTTGCAAAGTTTGAGTCCTTTGCCGCTACTGAACTTCCCAATAGGCATGATATTTTCAGGGTGCATAGTTTTATTTATATTACCAGTGCCAGACTGAACCAGCACCTCATGCAGGGCACGTTCCATGAAGGTTTAAAACTGGTGCCCTATATTGAAGCACAGCTGGAAGAGAATGCACTGTATATTGATCAGCACCGGATACTCGTATTCAACTATAAAATAGCCACCCTGTATTTTGGCAGTGGTGATTATAATACCTGTATTGATTACCTGAGAAGAATTATCAATGATCATGTAGACCTGCGGAATGATTTACAGTGCTATGCCCGTTTATTACACCTGATTGCACACTACGAACTCGGAAATGCAGAGCTGATTGAAACATCACTGATTAAATCGGTATATCGGTTTATGGCGAAGATGGATAACCTTACAGTGGTGGAGGAGGAAATGTTCCGATTCTTGCGCAATTCTTTCCAGATGCCGGCTAAAGAAGTAAAAACGGCACTCAAAGCATTTTTGCAAAAGATAAAACACTATGAAAAAAGTCGTTTTGAAACAAGGGCTTTTGCTTATTTAGATGTGATTTCATGGGTGGAAAGCAAAGTACACGGCAAAACCATGGGCGCCATCATCAACGACAAATACCTCGCAAGTAAAAGAAAATAAATATCCCTGCGCAGGGATATTTATTATTCTTCAAAATATACAAGCCTGCCGCCCACCCATTCTTTGTCTTTGTTGTAACGCACACCAATCATTTTACCTTTGCTTAACCGGGCGAGGTTATTGGTGGCAACAGGTCTGGGTTCACCCTCTTTCCAGAAATAAAAAATACGGATCTCTGCTTTGGCTGGGATATCGGGTGTCTGAATAATATCAGCATATTTCACCTTGCGCTGTAATATCCAGTTTTCCGGGTCGGTAATTTTTTCAATATCATCTTTGCTTACATCAATCACTACCCCCTGACCCGCAAAAGAAAACAATGGTTTTAATACATATTGATCCAGGTCTGGGGGAATAGTTTCCAGTTCATTCAGGAAAAAGGTTTTAGGAACATAGGGGTGATCTATAAAAGGCAATGTGTATTTGCTGATACGATAAAACCAGTTAGGGTGTGGTACCCATTCTACCTCAAGGTCTTCGAGCAAGAGTTTCCCTTTTTCGCGTATGGCTTCAGACTGCTGTTGAAGATCATCGAAAATGATGCGGTTGTAAATTCTTTTTACCTGTATTTTTTTTCCTTCAGCATTATGGTAGTATAATTTTTTCCCTTCCTGCACCAGTTCGGTCAAGCAAACCACTGGTATGCCTGTATACATACTGGTACAGTAAAAATCAATTTTTGTTTTTTGCTGATGGGGTAATAGCTCGAGCAGTATTACATGTTCTGCTGCATGAGTGCCCAGCAGTATTTCTCTTAACAGTGAAATATAGGTATCGCGCGTAAAGCCATTCAGGTATGTACTCTATCCTTCCGGAACATTGAAATGTCTGCGTGTAACTTCATCCTGCCAAATCTGGTAACCAAAGAGGGTTGGAAAGCCCTGCATTTCTATCAGCTGGGGTTCATATTCACCCGCTTCATTTTCACAGATACCAAAATCGAATGCAATAAAATGTGTGTGGGCATTTTCATTAGGTACCCTTACATCCGGTGGAATAGCATGTGAGGTAAGAAGATTAAAATTGAACTGTGTGATTACATTCACTATACTTTCACAGGCACCCAACACTTTATCTTTAAAGGCGCGGTCAATGAATACAGGTGTTTCTGCTACCCGGAACTCAATGGCACCGGGAAAGAGGCTGTTTAAGTCGGCTAAATAAGCTTCGTACTGTTCTGCACTGAACTGTTTATTAAAAGCCTGCCTGATGGAGGGAACCATAATTATTCTTTAGGTCTTTGAAAATATAAAAACCTTTTGATAACAGGAAGATATTTACAGCAGCCGGCCTTTAATTAATTATTTCTCTGCAACACATTCCTGCGTAGCCATGTGGAGAAAATTGGGGAGAATGGTTTTGTAGGTAAAGAGAATTTTACCGGGGTCCTGCAATTGTTCTACCATGCTTTGCCATTTAGGCGCTCCGTGGTTTTCAATGACAGTCTGTTTTTTATCTTCTCTCATCAGGTACATATGCATACCTGTTGCATCTGCTTCGGGGTGAAATTGGGTACCTATAAAATAATCATTAAAACGGATGGCCATCAGCGCTCTTTCGTATGGAACATGGGGTCTGTTCTTTTCAATCGCCAGGATAGAAGCGCCCATCTGGTGCAGTTTATGAATATCGGGTTCAATTACCTGGTAATCACGGCTGTCAACACTATAAAATGGGTCTTTTAGTCCATCGAAAACGGGTTCTGTCGTTCCTTCATCAAGCATATGAATAGGGAAAACACCAAAAGCGGTGGATTTTCTTTTACATACATTTCCAATTCCATAATGACGACAAACCAGTTGAAAACTATGACAGATAAAAAACACATGTTTTTTATCTGTTTCCTGGGAAGAGAAATTCCAGTCTTCTATGCTTTCCAGCCATTTAAAATAAGCAGCTTCCCATTTACTGCCTTCCGATTCGAGTGGTGAGCCCGGGCCGCCACTGGAAATATAGAGGTCGAAAGAAGTGTCAGGAACAGCCAATTGCTGACGCACATCAAATTCTTCGTAATACAGATCGAAACCTTTTCCGGCACACCAGTCGTGAACGATTCCCCTGATACAACGCATACCCTGATTGGCCTGGCCCTCATAAAGGTCAAGAACAGCTATTCGTATATTTTTTTGCTCACTCCACATATTCGCAAACATAGAGGAATCTTTGATTTTTTGATCTTCTGATTTCAAACTATCAATTTCCCTCAAATCAAAAAATCAAAGATCAAAAATTATAAATAACTGAGGTTTGTTTTCGGCGTCAGCGCCAGCAAACTATGGTACATGAGTTTGATGGTTTCTTCAATATCGCTTTTATGCAGCATTTCTACTGTTGTATGCATATATCGCAATGGAATGGAAATGAGTACCGAAGGGCATCCATCATTGGCATAGGCAAAGCTGTCGGTATCGGTACCTGTACTTCTGCTCAGTGTTCTGAACTGAACCGGTATTTTATTTTTTTCAGCCACATCTTCTACCAGTTTAAGCAGTTTGTTATGAATGGCGGGCGCATATGCCAGTGAAGGACCCTTACCACACTGGATATCACCTTCAATAATTTTACTGATCATTGGTGTGCTGGTATCGTGTGTTACATCAGTAATAATGGCCACATCGGGTTTTATCCTGCGGGCAATCATCTCAGCTCCCCTTAATCCAATCTCTTCCTGAACGGCGTTCACAACGTACAATGCAAAGGGTAATTTCTTTTTATTTTCCTTGATCATTCTTGCTACTTCAGCAATCATAAAACCACCAATGCGGTTATCAAATGCGCGGCCGATATAAAAATCGTTGGCCAGTTCATCAAATCCTTCCTGGTAAGTAACTACGGCACCAATATGAATACCCAGTTCTTCTACTTCTTTGCGATTGCGGGCGCCACAATCGAGACAAAGATTATCGACTTTAGGTTGCGGTTCTTTTGCTTCCGGATTGCTTAAACGGGTATGAATAGCCGGCCAGCCAAATACTGCTTTAACCGGTCCTTTTTTGCCATGTATCCATACACGCATGGCAGGGGCAATCTGGTGATCAACACCGCCATTTCTTTTCAGGTAAATCAGTCCCTGCTCATTGATATAATTTACAAACCAGCTGATTTCATCTGCATGGGCCTCAATTACTACTTTAAAAGGCGCAGTGGGGTTAATCACACCTACTGCCGTTCCATAAGGATCGGAAAAAAAACTGTCGGTATAGGGTTTTATGTATTCCATCCATACTTTCTGGCCACTGCTTTCAAAACCAACGGGTGATGGGGTATTGATGTATTTTTTTAAAAACTCCAGTGAATGATCGGTAAGAATAGATTTTGACTTTGTTTTTGTTACGGTCTTAGCCCTGGCCATACTGTATGATTTAAATGAATATAGATATGATAGTAAAATCGATTATCTGTTGCTTATAAAACTACCGGCAATACCGCATAGCGCTTTTAACAGCATCATTCCGTCGATGATTGCAAGATAATAGAGAATGCTTTTACGACGGTGCATATGATAGGTAACAATTATCAACATAATAAATGGAATAGTGTTGATGGCCATACGCAAAAGCGGGAAGGAATGCGTAAAACCATAGATCAGAAATACACCCAATCCGGCCAGCGTAAGCGGTATGATGATCAAAAAAAGTGTTTTCCTGAGTCCGTAACGTACCACAAAAGTTTTTAATTCCTGGTTATGATCGGCGGCATAATCCTTGATATCGAAGAGTATACATAACATGGTAATAAACATACCGTTCTTGATGAAAAGCAAGAGATGAAATATTTCAGGCCGATACGGCTGTTCGTTTTCAAGTGCAGCAAAAAAAGCGGGATAAATGGTTACTATTCCTGCCCAGATAAACCCGATTACAAAGGGTTTGATCCAGCCTCGTGAACGTAAGCTGGACCCCTTCACAAAAGGTAACCTGTCGCCATAATACCAGATGGCCATCAAAGGGAAAAAAGCAAGCATTAACCATTGCCAGATGGTGACCTGAAAAAAGTGATCCTTCCATTCAATGAAGAAATAGATACTTATAAAAGTGCCAATGACAGTAAGTATCCATTGAGAGTAATAAATCCATTGCTGGTACTGCCGGTACCAATGGTTACGGGGATTGATATTGGGTTGATGATACTCGTTCAGGTAAGCATGTGTATAATAAAGCACTGTTACAGCAAAAAGCAACAGGTAAAAAACGGGTCTGTTCAGCGGGTAACCCTGCTGCAGATTGGCTTCTATGGCAAGTGCCACCACGCAGCAACCATAGAAATAGTTGCCAAAAAAGAAATGATGAAAAAAACGTTCCGCAGGTTTCAATAACAGCTTTTTAGTGCTTTATTGCCGGGTTAGCCAATAACTTATTTCACAATAACAATATCAGGTGATACCACAGTATCGCTCACATTTTTTGCTTTGTCTCTTGTCCAGAAACGGAAAAAACAGGTATCGTTTTTAGAACAGGTAGGAATAACAGTATAATTACTGCCGGGGATAAAACCGGTACTATAACCAATTTCAAAAACACCTTTCAGGTTACTGGTAGGCGTAAAGGCAGGGATTTTTGCGCGGTCACTAAAACTGTTACAACCATTTACTTTTGTAACTTTTTGTACCCAGATGCTATCCTGTACATCACCTTCCTTATCAGTAAATTCAATTGAAAAGATAATAGCAGAACCGCTGCCGAATACTTTTCCGTTCACACTTTTAAACTCAAGTTGTGGGCGGGTGGTATAGGTATCTTTCTTGCAGGCTGTAATGCCTAGTATAATTGCGCTGAATATCAATAATTTTGCCTTCATTCGTTCTGCTTTCATTTCAAATTTAGTTAAAACATTACAATACATGACCGGGTTACCGTTTGATGTTAACAATATTTTCTCTGTTTCGACCGGTCAGTTCGAGGCAACCTGTATGTCTGTTTTCCGCTACCAGTATCAATTCAACCCCATTTACCGGAAATGGTGCGATATGATGGGTAGTACCCCTGTTACTGTTCAGACACCCGCTCAGATTCTACCGTTGCCTGTATCTTTCTTTAAACAGGAAACAATTATAACAGGTGCTAACGCTACTCATTATTTTGAAAGCAGTGGTACCACACAAACCCAAAACAGCCGGCATTGGGTGCGTGACCTGGATATCTACCGGCAAAGTTTTAACAAGGCTTTTGAACTGTTTTACGGACCGGTAACAGACTGGTGTATACTTGCACTACTGCCGGCTTACCTGGAACGCCGGCACTCTTCACTGGTAATGATGGCTGATGAACTGATAAGAGACAGTACTCATCCGCAAAGTGGTTTTTATTTATATGACCATGAGCGATTAAACGATACATTGGCCTTACTCGAAAGAAGCGGACAGAAAACACTCTTGCTGGGTGTAACATTTGCCCTGCTTGATTTTGCTGAAAACTTTCCTCAACAGTTAAAGCATACAATCGTAATGGAAACAGGAGGAATGAAAGGTAGGCGGAAGGAAATGACCAGGGCAGAAGTACATACTATCCTGACGAGTAAACTGGGAGTGCCAACCGTACATTCGGAGTATGGAATGACTGAGTTGTTGAGTCAGGCTTATTCAAAAGGAGAGGGGGTATTTGAATGTCCGCCCTGGATGAAAGTGATGGTGCGAGATGAGGAAGATCCGCTTGGTATGAGTACTACAGGCCGGGGGGTAATACAGGTGATTGATCTGGCCAACCTCTATAGCTGTTCGTTTATAGCCACGGAAGACCTTGGGCAGGTATATTCCGATGGCAGCTTTGAAGTCTGGGGCCGACTTGATAACAGTGATATCAGGGGTTGCAGCCTGATGGTAGTATAGAAAAGTATTATCTGAAATTTACTTTGGCAAATAGGGCGGTTTGCCATTATATTTGCAGCCCTGAAACCGGTAATCCATCTATAAAATGGGTTCAAGATCACTGCCCAGGTGGCGAAATTGGTAGACGCACTGTGTTCAGGTCGCAGCGTTCGCAAGGATGTGCTGGTTCGAATCCAGTCCTGGGCACTTTTTTAGAGACGGCACCACCACCGTCTCTTTTTTTATGATTCTTGCCATACGATTTTTCTGTATTCGTGTGCAACACCAAAAAAGCGAAAAAACAACTATCTTGTATAGAGCAATAAGATAAGTTGTTTAGGAGTTAATGAAAATAGCCAGATATCTTCTTATTCTTCTCCTGCTAACCGTTATTCACCGGCCGTCTTCTGCTGCTGGCGATACACTGAGGGTTCAGTTAAAATGGTGGCATCAGTTTCAGTTTGCCGGTTATTACGCAGCTGAGCTCAAGGGCTATTATCGGCAGGAAGGATTGAATGTAAAGCTTATTCCCGGCGACCCCCAGCATGCACCCATTTCTGAAGTATTATCTGCCAGGGCCGATTTTGGCATTACCGGTTCCGATCTGGTGATTGAGTATGCAAAAGGTCAGCCTGTAATTGCGTTGGGTGCTATCTTTCAGCATTCGCCCTATACCATTCTTTCATTAAAGGGTAAGAAAATCAATATTCCCTCCGATCTGATTGGCAAAAGATTAATGGCTTCTCCCGACCAGGGTTGGACAGAGCTTCAGGCTGTTTTTCTGAAAGAGGGTATTAACCCTGATTCTTTAAAACTCATTTCACATACCTGGAAAAACACGGATCTGATAGAAGACAAGGTTGATGCCATTACGGCGTATATATCGGTCGAAATGAATCAGCTACGTAAAATGGGCGTGGAGCCTTCGTATATACTGCCTATTAATTATGGGATCGATTTTTATGGTGATGTATTGTTCACCAGAAAAAATATGGCCGATACCGATCCTGTTGCCATTGGTAAATTTCGAAAAGCCAGTTTTGCCGGCTGGGAATACGCCATGTCGCATACCGCAGAAATGGCCGATTATATTTTAACACTTCCGGGTGTAAAAGAAAGAGGCGTTACCAAAGACGATTTGCTGGTAGAAGCCGAAGCCATGCGCAAACTAATCCTTCCCGGATTGGTTGAGATTGGCCATATGAATGAAGGCAGGTGGAAACATATTTTAGATGTGCACCAAAAACTGGGTGTTATTGCCAAACAACCTGAGCTGACAGGTTTTTTATATGACGGAACAAAAAAGGTTTCCTCGAAATTCCTTAGAAATACGGCCTATGTATTGATTGCAGTATTGGTACTGTTGCTGCTCTCTGTATTGTATGGTTTTTCATTGCGCAAAGCGGTGAAAAAAAGAACAGAGGAATTAGAGAGTGAAATTGTGGAAAGGGCCACTGCTCAACGCCTGCTTTCCATCAGCGAGCAGCGGCTTGAAATGGCCACAGTGGCAGCAGGTTTGGGAATATGG
>Ga0164290_1002779_pt1 | contig 10445 bp, 10 predicted proteins | sample Micstemetagenome_FD_108782 | JGI IMG/M metagenome (GOLD analysis project Ga0164290, IMG submission 108782) | Contaminated culture microbial community from soil near Moab, Utah, USA - Microcoleus steenstrupii SON62 (Illumina Assembly) | ecosystem: Environmental > Terrestrial > Soil > Soil crust...
CACTTACCTTGGGCAGGACAAATATCCTTCGTTGGTCGCTGCGACGCTTGAAGTGCTTGAGGAGCTGGTGTCAATCGGAGCGCTAAATGACCGGTAAACCTAACCAGTCGCTCGAACCGACTCGCGTCGGCAAACCGCCGCTCGCGGCTCAGCTTCGTTAGGGCTCAGTTTAAAAATGTCGAAGCCGCGCAAGGTTGTAGTAACAAAGCAGCGCTCTGTGCACATGTACTCCGAGCTATGGCACGCAGCCGGCTGTGTGCTTCAAGTCGGAGCTGAGAACCCAGCCGGATCCTCTTGGCAGTTTCTATCTGGTGTCGTACTCACGGCGTTCGCATTTGAGGCTTACCTCAATCATGTTGGAGCGCGATCCTTCGAATGTTGGGACGAGCTCGATCGACTGCCACCGTTTGCGAAGTTGGAACTTCTTTGCGAAAAGCTTGGTGTGAAATTTTCGGAAGGCCCTGGAGCGCGCCCACTGCAGACCATTGGAAGAGTGCTGACCTTCCGGAACACCATGGCGCACGGTCGCTCCATCGAGGTGGAAGCGAAGCCACTAGTGCGAACTACTGAGAACTTTCATGCTGCGTACAACGAGGACCTTCTTGTTGAGTGGGAGCGCCTCATTCGCACCGACGAATTCGCTAAACGGGCGCGGGAAGATGTCCGCTGCGTACTTGAGCGGCTTCACGAAGCTCGAACCGATGAGAAGGAACGACTCTTTGAATTTGGGTCGGGAACGTACGGCGCGACATTGATTGATGAGCGCTAACCAGTCGCTCGAGCCGACTCGCGTCGGCTCCACCGTTCCTGCTGAGCACGGCGCTCGGATCCCTATGCGCCCCCGCATCTCCTTCGCCATCCTCCTCGCCTTCGGCGCCGCCACGCACCTCGCGCTCTTCGTCCTCCCACCCGGGAGCCGAGGCTATCTGGCGCTCTATCTGGTGTGGCTGCTGCCCAGCGCCGCGTATGCCTGGCTCCTTTGGGCGAGATCCTCAGCCCCCGGGCCGCGACCGGCGCGGGAACGCCCCCGCACATCGTCCTCGGCACTGTGGATGGACGGCCTGGGCCTGTTTGTCGGCATCGCCACGGTCGGCCTGCTGATCCACCTCTTCGGCCCCTACAACCCTCACCCCATCTCCAGGTCTCACCGGTGGACCCAGGGCAGCGCCATGAGCCTGATGTTCATCCTCTGCACCGCAGGTTGCTGGGGCCTGCTGCGCGGCGCGCCCGGCGACACCGAGGCGCCCATCCCCGATGGCTCCAGGCTGGTTCGCGCCGGCGGCTGGCTGCGGCGGCTGGCCGGTGTCGGGATCGGCTGCTGGGGCGCCTGGCTGCTGGTGCTCGGCCTGCGGCATTGGCAGCAATCCGATGGCATCGACCGCCTGATGAACCTCATGTTCGTGGTCGGCGGTCCGCTCTTCCTCTTGCTGGGCCTGACGTTCGCATTGCGCCGCGGCCGCAGCGGCGGCTGAGGCCGGGGCTCAGCCCACCAAGGCCTCTCCCGCCCACAAGGTCACCACCCCCAGCACCGCAAAGATGCCGGCCGCGATGCGGTGCACCAGCTTCACCGGCATCTTCTGCGCCAGCTTGCCGCCCACCAGCACCGCCGGCACGTTGGCGACCATCATGCCGAGGGTGGTGCCGGCGACGACGCCGAGGAAGTCCACCGGGAAGCGCGCCGCCAGCGCGACGGTGGCGATCTGGGTCTTGTCGCCCATCTCGGCGAGGAAGAAGGCGATCAGCGTCGTCACGAAGACGCCGTGGCCGGGCCTGGGCGCGTCGTCTTCATCGAGCTTGTCGGGGATCAGCATCCAGGCCGCCATCGCGAGGAAGGACAGGCCGAGGATCCAGCGCAGGGCCACCGGGCCGATGAGGTCGGTCAGCCAGGCCCCAAGGGCGCCAGCCGCGGCATGGTTGAGGATGGTGGCGACGAAGATGCCCAGCACGATGGGCCACGGCCGCTGGAAGCGGGCCGCGAGCATGAAGGCCAGGAGCTGGGTCTTGTCGCCGATCTCGGCGAGGGCCACCAGGCCGGTGGCGATGAGGAAGGCTTGCACGGCGCGATTGTCACCAGCGCTGCTGACATGGGCTGACAGCCCACCGGGCGCAGCATGCGGGGCTTCCGACACAAGGAGTTCCGTCATGAATTTCGCCTACACCCTCGTCTATGTCGCCGACGTCGCCGCGTCACTGGACTTCTTCGACAAGGCCTTCGGCTTGCCGCGCCGCTTCCTGCACGAGAGCGGCGCCTATGGCGAGGTCGACACCGGCGCCGGCGGCGTCAAGCTGGCCTTCGTCGACCATGCCACCGCGCGCGACAGCGTGCAGCACGACTATGTCGCCGCCGACGCCAGCCCCCAGCCGCTGGGCATGGAGATCGGCTTCACGGTGGCCGACGTGCAGGCCGCCTACGACCGTGCCGTGGCCGCCGGCGCCCGCGCCCTGGCCGCCCCCGTCACCAAGCCTTGGGGCCAGACGGTGGCCTATGTGCGCTGCCCGGACGGCACGCTGGTGGAGCTGTGCACGGCGATGGCATGAGCGCTGCGCCGGGCCGCCCCAAGCAAGCTCGCTCCCGCTCGGCGGGACAGCGCGAAGCGCGACGGGTGCACAAGTGAGCGTCGAGGGCTGGCAGGGCCTGGGCCCGAAGAGCCGCGAGATGCTGGCCGCCGTCGGCATCCGCACGCCGGCCGACCTGCGGGCCGCCGATGCCTTCGAGGTCTATGCCCGCATCAAGGCGCGCTGGCCGGCGGCCAGCCGCAACCTCGTCTATGCGTTGCTCGGCGCCCAGGAAGGCCGTGACTGGCGCGACATCGCCCGCGAGCGCCGCACCGAGGTGCTGCTGAGGCTGGATGCCCTGGGGTTGGCGCCGCGCTAGCGCTGCGTCTGGCGGGCAGGCCGCACGGCAATGGGTCCGGCAGGCCCCGCCTTGGGGCGCTGTGCACAGGCCACGAAGAGCTGGTCGGTCGCCAGCGAGGGCTGAGGGGCGCTGATGGCGCCCAGCGAAACCACATCGACCCGCTGGGTGCCGCGGGCGTGGAAGGAGGCGTAGATGGCCATGATGAGCTGCGACTTCGTTGTCGGGGACGCCTGCGTTTCGCAAGGGGCGTGCCTGCCGAGCCCGGACGCGGCGGCGAGGCCTGCCCGCTGGTCTGGCGGTTCGGGCCGCTGCCCGCGTTGCTTCTCCTCGTGGGCACCAGCCCACAGCGTCGGCGCGCCTTGTCAGCAGCCCGCCTCGCCAGCCCCTCGGGCAGGCCTCGCCGCCGCCTCCGGGCTGCACAATGCCCGCCCATGCGCCGCGCCGACCGCCTCTTCCAGATCGTCCAGCTCATCCGCGGACGCCGCCTCACGACGGCGGACTACCTGTCCCAGCGCCTCGAGGTCTCGATGCGCACCGTCTACCGCGACATCGCGGCTCTGGGCCAGCAGGGCGTGCCCATCGAGGGCGAGGCCGGGGTGGGCTACCGCATGCGGGCCGGCTTCGACCTGCCCCCGCTGATGTTCAGCAAGCAGGAGGCCCAGGCCCTCGTGGCGACGGTGCGCATGGCCGAGTCGCGCCTGGACGCGGCCCTGGCCCGCCAGGCCGAGAACGCGCTGTCCAAGATCCTCGCCGTGCTGCCGCTGGACGCCCGCGCGGCGGCCGAGAGCCTGGCCCTGTATGCGCCGCTGCCCGCCCTGGACCCCCACACCAGCGCCCACCTGACGGCCATGCGCGAGGCCACCGAGGCCAGGCGCAAGCTGAGGATGGGCTACCTGGACCTCGGCGGCGTGAAGAGCGAGCGCATCGTCAGGCCGCTGGCCTGCCTGTTCTGGGGCCCCGTCTGGACGCTGGCCGCCTGGTGCGAGCTGCGAGAGGATTTCCGCAGCTTCCGTGTCGACCGGGTTGAGACGCTGGAGGTGCTGGACCTGACGTTCCGCGACGAACCCGGCAAGACGCTGGCGGACATGCAGCGCCTGCAGGAGGCCCACGAGGGCGGCGGGGGCTAGACCGCCACTATCTGCCGGCAGGCGTCGGCGCAGCGCGCGCAGGCCGCGGCGCAGTCCTGGCAGTGGTCGTGCTCGTGCTTGGCGCATTCCTCGCCGCAGGCCTCGCAGAGCAGCACGCACAGGCCGCAGATGCGCCGGGCGAACTCGCTGCCGCGCGCCAGGGCGGCGGCGGCCAGGCGGCACAGGGCGGCGCAGTCGATGTCCAGCGCGACGCAGCGCGCCATCGGCTTGACGTCCAGCTCCTGCAGGCAGGCGCTGGCGCAGTGGTCGCAGGCATCGGCGCAGGCATTGCAGGCGTCGATGCAGTCCTGGTTCAGGTCGTGGGCCATGGCGGTCTCCGAAAGTGGGAGCCCCAGGACCGGCAATCGCAATACCCGCTCAGTCGGCGATCGTCGCGCCCTTGTCCTGCAGCAGCCCGCGCAGCAGCGAGCGGTGGCAGCGCGCCTCGTCCTCGCAATAGCAGCCGACCGAGAAATTGCTCTGCGCCGACAGCGTGGCCAGCAGGGCCAGGGCGTGCTGGGCTTCCGGCTCGGCCATCTCCGCGCGGTACTTCTTCGCGAAGGCCTTCCAGTCGGCATCGGTTGCCGCGGCCTGGCCCAGCTTCATCGCCTCCAGGCTGGGCGCGAGCGTGGGGAACCAGACGTCGTAATAGTCGCGCGAGGCGAACTCGGCCTTGGGCACGCCGCGCGGCGGGCGGCGCACGGTGCCGATGCGTGCCTTCGCCCGCAGCGCGCGGGCTGCCGAGCCTGACGATGCGGATGGGCATGTGACCTCCTTCAGGGGCGACCAAGGACGCGGATGACCTCGTCCTCGGCGACCGGCTTGGCGATGAAGCCGTTCATGCCCGCCGCCAGCGCCTTCTCGCGCTCCTGATCGAGCACGGCGGCGGTGAAGGCGTGGATGGGCAGGCCGGCCGTCGCCGGGTCGGCGCGCAGCAGCTGAGTGGCCTTGAGGCCGTCGACCTTGGGCATGTGCAGGTCCATCAACACGGCGTCCAGCCGGCCGGCCTGGTCGCGTGCCAGGGCGATGGCCTCCTCGCCGTCCTCGGCCTCGACGACCTCGGCGCCCAGTCGCTGCAGCAGGGCCGTGATGATGAGGCGGTTGACCGGGTTGTCCTCGGCCACCAGCAGGCGCTGGCCGGCCAGGGGCTCGCGCGGGCGCAGCGGGATGCGCTTGCGGGCGGCGGTGTCGTCGATCGTGAGCGCCGTCGGCAGGGCCAGCTCGGCCCAGAAGTTGGAGCCGTTGATGCCGTCGCTCTGCACGCCCACGCGGCCCTCCATGCGCGTGGCCAGCTCGCGGCAGATGGACAGGCCCAGGCCCGTGCCGCCGAAGCGCCGCGTCGTCGAGTCGTCGGCCTGGGCGAAGGGGCGGAAGAGCCGGCCCTGCAGCTCGGCCGGCACGCCGATGCCGCTGTCGGCCACGACGATGCGCACCCGGCCTTCGTCGGCCGGCGACAGCTTCAGGCGGATGTGGCCGCGCTCGGTGAACTTCAGCGCGTTGACGAGGAAGTTGGCCATGATCTGGCGCACCCGCAGCGGGTCGCCGATGACCAAGCGCGGCAGGCCGGGGGCCAGCTCGATCTGCATGTCCAGGCCGCGCTCGCGGCCCAGCGCGGCGCAGCCCTCGAAGCTGGCCTGCGCCAGCGCGTGCAGGTCGAACTCGATCTTCTCCAGCTCGAGATGACCCGCCTCGATCTTGGACAGGTCGAGCACGTTGGAGACGATCTCGTTCAGCGATTCGGCCGCGCCGACGAGGTGGGCCAGGTATTTCTCGCGGTGCACGTCGTCGGGGCCGCCCTGCTGCAGCAGCCGTGCCAGGCCGAGCACGCCGTTCAGCGGCGTGCGGATCTCGTGGCTCATCGTCGCCAGGAAGGCGCTCTTGGCATGGCTGGCCGTTTCGGCCTGCTGCTTGGCGGCGCGCAGCTCGGCCTCCTGGCGCCGCCGCGCCGTCACGTCCTCGGCCAGCCACAGCGTCGCATGCTCGGCGCTGCTGTCGTCCTGCGCGGCCAGCGTCGTCGGCAGGCTGCGCGCATTGAACTGCACGGTGATGCGCCGGCCGTCGGGGCGGATGCAGTCGCGCTCGAAGGCCAGGGCCGCGCTGGTCAGCTGCTGGGCGGCGGGCAGGCCGGCGGCGCCGTCGGCCAGCCGGGGCGAGGGGCCGCCGAAGATCTCCTGCCAGTGGCGGTTGACGCGCTCGAAGCGCTCGCCGCGCGTCAGCGCGATGCCGATGCTGGCGTTGTCCAGGATGGCGTCGGCCTCGATGCGGGCGCGCTCGCGCTCGGTGATGTCGCGCGCGATCAGCATGGTGGCGGGCTCGCCCTCCCAGTCCAGCGTGGCGGCCGACACCAGCACGTCGCGCCATTCGCCGTTCACCAGCAGGCCGGAGCGGAAGTCGCGCACGATGCCGGTGGCGGCCAGCTCGGCGGCCAGGCGGCGCGGCTCGCTGCTGTCGGGCCACAGGCCGAGCTCGCGGCCCGAGCGGCCCATCAGCTCCTCGCGCGAGACGCCGACCAGGGCGCAGAAGCCCGAGTTGGCGAAGCGGATGCGGCCATCCTCCATCTGGGCCACGCAGATGGCGTCGGGGCTGGCGCGCAACACGCGGTCCAGCATGCTGGCGGTGCGCTGGTGCTGCTGCAGGGCCAGGCGCTCGCCGGTGATGTTGTGGCTGACGCCGCGCCAGCCGATGTGCTCGCCGTCGGCGTCGAAGAAGGGCTCGCCCGAGTTCAGGGTCCACAGCAGCCGGCCGTCCGGCGCGCGGAAGCCGATGACCCGGTCGCGGTAGACCCGCTTGGCGCGGATGTCCTCGATGAAGGCCGGGTAGTCGGCGTCGCGCACCAGCACGGCACCGCCGGGCTCGCCGATGCGCAGGAAGTCCTCGCGCTTGTGGCCGGACAGGGCCTCGAACTCGTCGGACAGCCAGGTGACGCGGAACCTCGCATCGGCCTCCCAGGCCCAGTTGTGGGCGGCCTGCACGAGGCGGGCCAGGCGGGCCTCCTCGCCGATGGCGCGCGCCAGCGCCGTGCCGAGGATGCGGTTGAGCAGCAGGGCCGAGGCCAGGCCGCTGGTGGCCAGCAGGAAATGGGCGACGAGGCGGTCCACCAGCTGGGGCTGGGTCGGCGTGCGCAGGCCCTGCAGCAGGCCCTGGGCCTCCATGCCGGCCAGCACGCCGACGGCGGCGAGGTAGAGCACGGTCAGCAGCACGGCGGCGCCATTGCCGGCCACGCCGCCGCCCAGGGCGATGACGAGGGCGCCGGCGGCCAGGATGACGGTGTGCACGCCGATGCCGATGTGGGCGGCGTGGGCCACCAGCGCCATCAGCGTGCCGCCGAGGATGAGGGTGGTGGCCAGGCGGGCGCGGCCGGCGCGGCAGAGCAGCCAGCCGCTGCCGGCGACGGCCAGCAGGGCCAGGCCGACGATGAGGCGCTGGCTGCCCCACAGCGCGCGCAGGCCGACCACGGTCTCGGCGGCGCCGATCAGCGTCGCCACGCTGCCGACGATGCCGACGATCCAGATCAGCGTGCGCGCCGCCATCAGCTGCAGCGCGTCGCGGGTTTCGCTGGCCTCAGTCGGCATGGAATCCATTGCGGGCATGGCTGCCGTCGCAGAAGGGCTTGGTGCGGCTGCCGCCGCAGCGGCACAGGCGCGCCTGGGCGACGCGGCAGACCATGCGGCCGGTGCCGCTCAGCACCTCAAGGTTGCCGCGCAGCTGCAGCGGGCCGTCGGGCTCGGGCTCGATGTCGATGCGGCCGTCGCGCGTGGCGAGCATGTCGGTCGGCAGGCCGAGCAGGCCGGTCTCCGGCTCGCCGCTGGCGTCGAAGTGGGCATCGTGATGGCTGCCGTCGCAGAAGGGCTTGTTCTTGCTCGCGCCGCAGCGGCACAGCGTGGCCCGCGTGCCGATGGAGGCGCCACGCAGCACCAGTTCGCCGCGCAGCGCATAGGGCCCGGCCTCGCGCACCGACAGCAGGTTGACCGGCGGCGGCGCCTCGTCGGCCTCGCCGTCCTTGCGGCGGTACTGGATGGCGCCGGAGGGGCAGGCATGGGCGATGTCGACGAGGCGCTCGACCGGCATGGCGTCGGGGTAGAGCCAGTCGCCCTTGACGTTGGCGAGGAAGACCTTGGGCGCACCGGTCACGCAGAAGCGGGCATGGATGCAGCGCCCGCCCTCGAAGCGCAACTCCAACTGCTCACCCTGCACGATCTCGATACCGTCGACCCGGGCGGCCGGGGGCGCCGGCAGGGGCGTCGCTGCCGCAGGCCGGGCGGCCGGCGCGGGTGCATCCCGGTCCAGGCCGCGCTCGGCGCGTTCGCGCAGGGCCTGCAGCAGGCCGGCGGCGCGGCCGGTGCGTTCGGCGCCGAGGCGGGCATGCAGGCCGGCCGCCGCGTCGGCGAGTTCGGTGAGGCGCTCGACGGCATAGCGCCGCGCCGCCGGCCCGGGCGGCATGCCGGCGGCGTCGCGCAGGGCCGTGAAGCTGGCGCCGGCATGGCAGCCGGGGTTGCTGGGCCCGGCCGGCAGGCGCGCGGCATGTTCGGCCAGCGGCGTGAAGGCGCGCATCAGGCCGACGGCGAGGTCGACGATCAGCCCCTTCTCGGCCGAGGGGCCGGGCATCAGGTAGCTCTGGGCCAGCAGGCGCAGCATCAGGCCGTAGCTGGCATTGGCGATGTCCACCGTCGCGCTGGCGTCGGGGTTCTCCAGCCAGACCCGGCCCTGCGGCCGCGGCGGGCGGCGCAGCACCGGGTTGGTGGCGGCCGGCCAGGCCGGCTCGAAGCCGGGGTTGGCCTGCTGCAGCTGGGCCAGCTCGGCGCGGATGGCGGCGAAGCGCTGGTAGTGCGAGCTGTCGCTGTCGGACGGCGCGCCCTCGCCCTGGCGCACGATGGCGTCGAAGGCGGCCAGGGCCGTCTTGCTGCACAGCACATGGCGGGCGCCGCCGAGGCTGAGCTCGTCGGGACCGAGCTGCAGCCAGCGGTCGCCGCAGAAGCTGCCGGCCTCACCGTGCAGGGCGACGAAGGCCGCGAGGTCCGTGCTGAGCTGCTGGTAGAAGTGGCCGACGGTCTCGTAGTCGCAGGCCATGGGCGTCACGCGCGGCACGTCCGAGCCGCGGATGAAGTGGCGTTCGGCGGCGAAGCCCTCGCCGTCCTGCTCGGCGCTGCCCTTGGGGCGCTCCAGGTAGATGAAATGCTGCAGCGTGGCCGCATTGAAGGGCGCCAGCCTGACGACCACGCTGGCCGGCAGATAGCCGGGGTCGAGAGGGAAGTTGCCGCGCCCGATGCGCGGCGCGCCGCCCAGGGCCGCGGTGATGTTCCAGACGGCCACCAGATGACCCATCTCCTCGACGGCAACCGCGATGATCTCGCGCCGCCAGCGCTCGACGGCCGCCGCCTCCTGCGGCTGCAGGCCCTCGGCCTCGCCCTGCTTCAGGCTGAAGGCCGCATAGAGATAGGTGCACATCAGGTTGTGCTCCAGCTCGGCGGCCTCGTAGAGGCAGTGCAGCAGTTGCTCGCGGCTGGGCGCCGCGGTGGGAGTTGTCATGGAGGCACCTGTGTGCGCTCGACATTAGCACGCAGCCGCGCGTCGGGAACCCCGTGGTTTCTCAGGCTGTGCGCAGGCGTGGCCGCCAGGAAAGAGGGTCGAAGCGGGCGGCCGGAACCTCCACCCAGCGATGGAAGGGCAGGGCCAGCCAGTTGGCCAGGGCCCAGGTCAGCACCAGCAGCAGCAGGCCGAGATGGGTCGAGGCGTCGTCGGCATTGGCCAGCAGCGCATTGGTCAGCAACAGCACCGGGAAATGCAGCAGGAACAGGGCATAGGACGGCGTCGCCCAGGCGGCCAGGGCCGGTGCCCAGGCCTCGGGCAGGGCCGGCCGACCGGCGGCGCGCCGGCCCTCGGCCCAGGCCAGCCACAGCGCCGTCGCCAGGGCCAGGGCCAGGCGGTCGCGCCAGTCCAGCGCCAGCGCCGCGGCCATGGCCAGGGCAAGCAGGGTCAGGCCGGTGCGGCGGTGGCGCCACAGGCCCAGCCAGTGCACCAGCGCGCCCAGGCCGTAGGCGGCGAAGAAGTAGGGCGCCCAGGCGTCCAGCGCCGGATCGAGGTTCAACACGAAGGCGGAGGCCAGGGCCAGGCCGGCGACCAGCAACGGCCCGGCGACGAGGCGACCGGGATGCCTCCAGCCGCGCCGCGCCAGCCACAGCAGGCCGACGAGCACGGCGAACAGCTGCAGGTCGATGGCCACGTACCAGGCGCCGACGGTCAGCGCCTCGTGGCCCAGCACATCGTGCAGCAGCAGGGCATGGGCGAGCAGTTGGCCGGCGCCGATGCTGGCGGGCAGCAGCTCCGGCCAGGACGAGGCGACCACGGCGTAGGCGCCCAGCGTCAGCGCGAGTGCCGCCAGGAAGGGCAGGGCCAGGCGCAGATAGCGCCGCCACAGCAGCGTCGGCACGGGGGCCTGCAGCGCGCCGCCCCGCGGCGACAGG
>Ga0164290_1002780_pt1 | contig 10441 bp, 10 predicted proteins | sample Micstemetagenome_FD_108782 | JGI IMG/M metagenome (GOLD analysis project Ga0164290, IMG submission 108782) | Contaminated culture microbial community from soil near Moab, Utah, USA - Microcoleus steenstrupii SON62 (Illumina Assembly) | ecosystem: Environmental > Terrestrial > Soil > Soil crust...
AGTGGGTCACCAAGAACTGAGGTAAAAACCGGGGGCCCATGACCACCATCCTGGTCGTCGAGGACGACGACGCGATCCGCAACAACATCACCCGCCTGCTGAAGCTGGAGGGGTATGACATCGACTCGGCGATCAACGGGGCGCTGGGGCTGGAGCGCGCGCACCAGGTGCGGCCCGACGTGGTGATTTCCGACGTCAGCATGCCCGAGATGGATGGATTCCAGTTGCTGGAGGCGATTCGCGCCGACAAGGCCCTGGCGTCCACCTCGGTGATGCTGCTCACCGCCCTGGACGACCGGGCCAGCATGCGCCGCGGCATGACGCTGGGCGCCGACGACTACCTGGCCAAGCCGTTCACCCGGGTCGAACTGCTGGAAGCGCTGCAGGGGCTGCTGAAGAAGAAGGGCCGGATCGAGGAGAGCATCCAGACGGCGGTGGAGGCGCGCGAGGACCACCTGCGCCGTGCTTTCACCGAGAGCATCGGCGGGCGCAAGCTGCCCGACAAGTTCGGCCTGGAGGCGCCGGCCGGCGCCATTCCCGACCAGGTGATCGAGGCCACAGTGCTGTTCTCGGACATCCGCAACTTCACCTCGCTGGCCGAGAAGCTGAACTCGAACGAGGTGGCGGAGCTGCTGACCGAGTACTTCGAGCGCTGCTGCGAGCCTGTGCTCAAGAACGGCGGCCGCCATTTGAAGTTCATCGGCGACGGGCTCATGGCGGTGTTTGCCGATTCGCTCAGTGGCGGCTCGCCGCTGGCGGCGGCGCGACGCGCCGTGTCCGCGGCGCTGGCCATGACGCTGGCCACGCACGAATTCCGCGCCTGGCTGGATGACCGCTTCGGCGCCCGCGGCCTGCCGCCGTTCGCCATCGGCGTCGGCCTGCATTCGGGCGAGGTCACGCTGTGCCGCCTGGGCACGCTGAACAACCGCGAGACCACGGCCATCGGCGACACGGTCAACGTGGCGGCCCGGCTGGAATCCTCGAGCAAGGAACTGGGCTGGACCGTGGTGGCCAGCAGCGCGGTGCTGCAGCGGGCCGGTGAAGGCATCCAGACCGGCGGCATGACCTCGCTGGCGGTGCGCGGCAAGAACAGCTTCGTGGACGTGGCCGAGGTCGTGGGACTGGTGACGAACCTGGAGGACAAGCAGCACGGCATGGCCACGCTGACCGAGCGCGCCGCCGAGATCAGCGTCGCGGTGCAGATCAATTCGGAGATCACCGCGCGCGCGGTGAAGGGCGCGTTGCAGACCAAGCTGTCGGCGCTCAAGCAGCACCAGTTCACGCCAGGGCAGGAGCCGCTTCGCCTGAAGGGCTACCGCCTGTCGCGCAAGATCGGCTCGGGCGGCATGACCGAGGTCTACCTCGCGCTGCGCTAGAGCGACGAGTTGCCCGTGGTGCTCAAGGTGCTGGACGCGAGCGGCAAGGCCACCAGCGAGCACCTGTCGCGCTTCATCCAGGAGTACACGCTGCTGTCGCGCATCACGCACCCGCACGTGATCCGCATCTACGACCAGGGCTTCACTGACGACCACGCGTACATCGCGATGGAGTACTTCGAGCAGGGCGACCTGCGCACCGAGCTCAGTGCGGGGATGAACCAGCGCCGGGCCATCGAGGTCGCCGTGCAGGTCGCTCAAGCGCTGGGGGCGATCCACGAGCGCGGGATCATCCACCGCGACCTCAAGCCCGAGAACATCATGCGGCGCGCCGACGGCAGCGTGGCGCTGGCGGATTTCGGCATCGCCAAGTCGATGCTCGCGTCGGAAAACCTGGCGCTGACCCAGACCCGGCACGGCGACGTGGTGGGCACGCCCTACTACCTGAGCCCGGAGCAGGCGTCGGGGCAGCCCATGACCCCGGCCACTGACTTCTACAGCCTGGGCGTGATGCTCTTCGAGATGCTCGCCGGGCAGCGGCCCTTCCGCGCCGAGTCGCTGGACGTGCTGCTGGCGCGCCACCTGACCGCGCCCACCCCGCGCTTGCCGGAGGAGCACGCGGCGCTGCAGCCGATCGTCGAGCGGCTGATGGCCAAGAAGCCGCAGGAGCGGTATCCCACGGCTGAGGCGTTGCTGGCCGACCTGCAGAGACACCGTTCGCCCTGAGCCTGTCGAAGGGCTTGCGCGGTGTTGGGGCTTCGACAGGCTCAGCCCGAACGGCAGGTGCGCGGCCTAGAATGCCCCGATGATCTCCCGCGAACCCACCCTCGAGCGGCTGGCCACCGCCCAGCAGCTGCTGCTGCAGCCCTTCGGCCTGGACGAATCCCACCTGTCGCGCGCCCTGGCGGAAATCACCGCCCACCAGGTCGACGACGCCGACCTCTACTTCCAGTACACGCGCAGCGAAGGCTGGAGCCTGGAAGAGGGCATCGTCAAGACTGGCAGCTTCAGCATCGACCAGGGCGTGGGCGTGCGGGCCGTGAGCGGCGAGAAGACGGCCTTCGCCTACTCCGACGACATCTCCGAGGCCTCGCTGCTGGACGCCGCCCGCACCGTGCGGTCAATTTCGGCTGCAGCCCGCTCGGGACGGGCGAAAGTTGCTCCTAAAAAAGTAGCGTCCAGCCGCTCGCTCTACAACGGGGTGGATCCCATCGCCACGCTCGACAGCAACGCCAAGGTCGCCCTGCTGGGCAAGGTGGAGAAGCTGGCCCGCGCCCGTGACCCGCGCGTGGCGCAAGTGATGGCCGGGCTGGCCAGCGAATGGGACGTGGTGATGGTGGCGCGCGCCGACGGCACGCTGGCGGCGGACGTGCGGCCGCTGGTGCGCCTGTCGGTCACCGTCATTGCCGAGCAGAACGGCCGCCGCGAGGTGGGCTCCGGCGGCGGCGGCGGGCGCTTCGGGCTGGCGTACTTCGACGACGAGCGCATCGAGACCTACGTCAACGACGCCGTCAAGGCGGCTCTGACCAACCTCGAATCGCGCCCGGCGCCCGCCGGCGAGATGACGGTGGTGCTCGGCCCCGGCTGGCCCGGCATCCTGCTGCACGAAGCCATCGGCCACGGCCTCGAGGGCGACTTCAACCGCAAGGGGTCGAGCGCGTTCTCCGGGCGCATCGGCCAGCGCGTCGCGGCCAAGGGGGTCACGGTGCTGGACGACGGCACCATCGCCGACCGGCGCGGCTCGCTCAACGTGGATGACGAGGGCAACGCCAGCCAGCGCAACGTGCTGATCGAAGACGGCATCCTGCGCGGCTACATCCAGGACTCGCTCAACGCCCGCCTGATGGGCGTGGCGCCCACAGGCAACGGGCGGCGCGAAAGCTATGCGCACATCCCGATGCCGCGGATGACCAACACCTACATGCTGGGCGGCGACAAGGCACCGGAAGAGATCGTCGCCAGCATCAAGAAGGGGCTGTACGCCACCAACTTCGGCGGCGGGCAGGTCGACATCACCTCGGGCAAGTTCGTGTTCTCCGCCAGCGAAGCCTACTGGGTCGAGAACGGCAAGATCCAGTACCCGGTCAAGGGCGCCACCATCGTCGGCAACGGGCCGGACGCGCTGACGCGCGTGACCATGATCGGCAACGACATGAAACTGGATTCCGGCGTGGGCACCTGCGGCAAGGAGGGCCAAAGCGTGCCGGTGGGCGTGGGCCAGCCGACGCTGCGCATTGACGGCCTCACCGTCGGTGGCACTGCATAGCCGCCGCTGGGCAGGGGGCGGCACGGCACCATGACACGCTCGTCGCGGCTGCCGATCGACCCGTCCACGCACCTGCCGAGCCTGCAGTCGTTCAGCGAGCTCAGCCAGTTCCTGCGCGGCGCCATCGCCGACGAAGAGAGCCGGCAGCTGTCCGAGAGCGTGGCGCAGCTGGCCGCGCAAATCGAGTTGATCGTGGCGGCCTTGCTCGGCAGCCGGCAGCGCACCCAGGTCGCCCCGCTGCTGGTGGACCTGCTGACCGTGCTGCGAGGGCACCGGCAGCTGGTGGTGGGGCTCAGCCCCGCCTGGCGCGGCCTGTACGAGTACCCGGGCTACCTGCAGGCCCTGAACAACTTCCGCGTCCTGATCGGACAGTGGCTGCTGGAGGGCGGGCCGCGCAGCACAGAGCTGGCCGTGACGGCCGACGACTTCGAGCTGGTCGCCTGGCGCACGCTGGGGGAAGGCCTGCTGCTGATCGACGTGTACGACCAGCAGGTGGCCGGCCGGCACCAGGAACCCGTTTCGCAGCCGGAAGAGATCGCCGAGCCGCAGGTCCGGCGCGCGCTGCAGTGGTGGAAGCGGCTGCGGCTGTGATACATTCGCACGCCATGGCACCTGCCCGCTTCTTCTTTTTTGGCTACTTTTGGTTCTCACACGCCCCCGGCGGTCGAGAGATCTGAGCGTACGCAGAAAAAGCGCAACAAGAACTCCCCCAAAACCGCCGGACCCCCGGCGGTTTTTTTATGCCCATTTCACTTTGACCCAGAGGACACCGCGATGACCCCGACCACCACCGCCAGCGAGGCCTGGTATGCGCACCCCGTCGACAAAACCAGCGAGACCGACGACGAACGCATCAAGGACATCACCGTGCTGCCTCCTCCCGAACACCTGATCCGCTTCTTCCCGATCCGGGGGACCCCGGTCGAGGCGCTGATCACCGAAACGCGCCGCCGCATCCACAACATCATGGCCGGGCAGGACGACCGGCTGCTGGTGGTGATCGGCCCGTGCTCCATCCACGACCCCAACGCGGCGCTGGACTACGCCCGCAAGCTCAAGGAGGTGCGCACGAAGTACGCGGATACGCTCGAGGTGGTGATGCGGGTCTACTTCGAGCAGCCGCGCACCACGGTGGGCTGGAAGGGCCTGATCAACGATCCCTACCTGGACGAGAGCTACCGGATCGACGAGGGCCTTCGCATCGCCCGGCAACTCCTGATCGAGATCAACCGGCTGGGCCTGCCGGCCGGCAGCGAGTTCCTCGACGTGATCTCGCCCCAGTACATCGGCGACCTGATCTCCTGGGGCGCGATCGGCGCGCGCACCACCGAAAGCCAGGTGCACCGCGAACTCGCCTCCGGCCTGTCGGCGCCGATCGGCTTCAAGAACGGCACCGACGGCAACATCCGGATCGCTACCGACGCGATCCAGGCGGCCGCCCGCGGCCACCACTTCCTGTCGGTGCACAAGAACGGGCAGGTCGCCATCGTGCAGACCAACGGCAACAAGGACTGCCACGTCATCCTGCGCGGCGGCAAGGCGCCGAACTACGATGCCGCGAGCGTCGCTGCCGCCTGCCGCGACCTGGAAGCGGCCAAGCTGCCGCCCACGCTGATGGTCGACTGCAGCCATGCCAACAGCAGCAAGCAGCATGAAAAGCAGCTGGAGGTGGCGCAGGACGTGGCGGGGCAGATCGCCCGCGGGTCGCGCAGCATCTTCGGACTGATGGTGGAAAGCCACCTCCAGTCCGGCGCCCAGAAATTCACGCCCGGCAAGGACGAGCCGTCCCGACTCGAGTACGGCAAAAGTATCACGGATGCCTGTCTCGGTTGGGGCGAATCGCTGCAGGCGCTGGAAGTGCTGGCCGGCGCCGTGCGGCAGCGTCGTAAGCTATGAAACAAGCGTAGCGTTCTATTTACACAAAGTAACAAAACGGCTATATTTGTTGCGATCGCCGGAACGCCCTACGCAGCAAACCATGTCCCTCGAACTCCCCGTCCTGCGGCTCGGCCTGGCCGGCTTTTCCAGCGAGCAGCAGCAGCACCTGGCCCAGGTGCTGGCCGCGGCCGGGACCCCGGCCGGGATGAGCTGGGAGATGGGCCGCTTTTCCGAGGCGGACGCCTGGTGGATCAACGGCGCCCGCACCCAGCTCCTGGCCGACGGGACCCTGCGGGTCGCTTCCGGCGTGCCGGCCGGGCGTTCGACCCAGCTGAACCTGGCCGAGATCGATCGCCCCGTGGCCTTCGCCCAGCCGCTCGCCCCCCGCAACTTCGAGCCCGCCCTGAGCTTCGACGCCTCGTCCAAGCCGAGCGTGGAGCAGGTGCTGGCCCGGATGGAGGGCTGGCTGCGGCCGCTGGTGGCCCAGTTCTGCTTGGCCTCGCAGATCATCGAGCAGGAAAGCGTGCTCGGCTCCGGCATCTACCACGTGACGGCCGGCGGGAAGCTCCTCGCGGTGGTGAACCTGCGCGGCGACGTCGGTGTGCTGCCCACGGCGGACCCGACCGAGTTCGAGGACGCCATGTGGAACCACCGCCCAGCCACGGCGGCAATGGTGCCCGAGACCTTCGTGCGGACCAGCCTGTCGCAGCTGATGTGGCAGTACGCGCTGAGGACCCAGCGTGACCTGCTGCCCAAGCGCTACCGCAGCGGCCCGCTGTACTTCCGCCGGCCGCCGCGGCTGCCGCAGCGGCTGCTCAAGGACGCGCACCTGCTGCTGCTGCGGGAGCTGGCCGGCGCGTCCGGCAGCTTCGCCGAGCTGGAGCAGCGCACCGGCCTCAAGGGCGAGGCGCTGGCGCATCCGCTGGCGGCCCTGTACCTGGTCGGCTCCATCACCTCCAACCCCAAGCGCGCGGGCCAGCCCGCCGGGCGCAGGGCAGAAGGGCCCGATTCCAGCGACGGGCTGCAGCACAGCGTGGCCCCAGACACCGACCCGGGCGCCGTGGGGCCCCCGCGGCGGCCGAAGTTCCACGACCTCACCGCGCCGGCGCCGCTCGGCCTGGAGTAGCGAGCTAGCGCAGTTCCAGCGCCTGCAGCAGCCGGGCGTGGATGCCGCCGAACCCGCCGTTGCTCATGCACAGCACGTGATCGCCTGGGCGCGCGGCGTCCCGCACCTGCGCGACGAGCTCGTCGATCGTGTCGCCCACCAGCGCCCGTGAGCCCATGGGAGCCAGGGCTTCGCGCGGGTCCCACCCCAGGCCGCCGCTGTGGCAGAACGCGAGGTCGGCCTGCTCCAGGCTCCAGGGCAGTTGCGACTTCATGGTGCCCAGCTTCATGGTGTTGCTGCGCGGCTCGAACACGGCCAGGATGCAGCCGCCTGCCGGTCCCAGCTTGCGCCGCAGCCCGTCGACGGTGGTGCGGATGGCGGTGGGGTGGTGCGCGAAATCGTCGTACACGGACACGCCACCGGCCGTGCCGCGCAGCTCCATGCGCCGCTTGACGTTCCTGAACGAGGCCAGCGCCTGTGACGCCGCCTCGGGCGGGACACCCACGTGGTCGGCCGCGGCGATCGCGGCCAGCGCATTGAGCTGGTTGTGCGTGCCGCTCAGGTCCCACTCGACGCGCCCCACGCGCCGCCCGGCGTGCAGCACGTCGAACGATCCGGGCTCGCCCTGCGCAGTGAAGTCGCTCACCGCCGCCCCGAAGCTGCGCACCTCGCTCCAGCAGCCCTGGTGCAGCACGCGCGACAGGCTTTCCTCCAGGCCGTTCACCACCACGCGGCCCGAGGCCGGGACAGTGCGCACCAGGTGGTGGAACTGCCGCTCGATCGCGGCCAGGTCGTCGAAGATGTCCGCGTGGTCGAACTCGAGGTTGTTCAGCACCGCCGTGCGCGGCCGGTAGTGGACGAACTTGCTGCGCTTGTCGAAGAACGCCGTGTCGTACTCGTCGGCCTCGATGACGAAGTGCCGCCCCTGGCCCAGCCGAGCCGACACGCCGAAGTTCTCCGGCACGCCGCCGACCAGGAAGCCGGGCTGGAGCCCGGTCTCCTGCAGGATCCAGGTGAGCATGGCCGTGGTGGTGGTCTTCCCGTGCGTGCCGGCCACCGCCAGCACATGCCGGCCCTGCAGCACGTGCTCGGCCAGCCACTGCGGCCCGCTGGTGTAGGGCGCCCCGGCATCAAGGATGGCCTCCATCAGCGGATAGCGCGGGCTGCCGTCGGCTTGCCGGGCCCTGGAGACCACGTTGCCGATCACCCAGCAGTCGGGCTCGAGCTCGCGTTGCTCGCGGCCGAAACCTTCGATGAGATCGATCCCGAGCGCGCGAAGCTGGTCGCTCATCGGCGGGTAGACACCGGCGTCGCAGCCCGTGACCTTGTGTCCTGCTTCGCGGGCCAGCGCTGCCAGCCCTCCCATGAACGTCCCGCAAATACCCAGGATGTGAATGTGCATGCGTCCGATTATCCCGGGCCCGCAAGAGCGCCCGCCGCCGCAGGGCCCATGGCGATCCATGCAGAAGCGGTGCATGGACACGCTCAAATCCGAGATCGCCGCGACCGCCGCCCGCATGGTGGTCGAGGAGGGGCTGGAGTACGGCCCCGCCAAACGGCGCGCGGCCAAGCAGCTGGGCCTGCCCGCGCGCTCGGCCCTGCCGGACAACGACGTGCTGGAAGATGCGGTGCGTGAGTACATCGAGGTGTTCTGCGCCGACACCCAGCCAGGCGAACTGGCCGCGCTGCGGCGCCTGGCGCTGACCTGGATGGAGCGGCTGGCGCCCTTCAGGCCACACCTGGGCGGCGCGGTCTGGCACGGGACTGCAACCCGGCTGTCGGACATCTACCTGCAGCTGTTCTGCGACGACCCCAAGTCGGCGGAGATCGCCTTGATCGACCACGGCGTGGATTACGAGGCCCGCACCGTCACGGGCTTCAACGGCGAGGCCGTCGACGCCCTGAGCCTGTCCAGCGTGAGCCCGGAGCTGGGGGAGGCTATCGGCGTCCACCTGCTCATCTATGACCACAACGACCTGCGAGGAGCGCTCAAGCCGGACGCCAAGGGCCGGCGCCCGCGAGGCGAGCTCGCTGCCGTCCGGGCTTTGGTGGAGGCCGCATGACGCAGGCTCCTTCCTCCAAGGGGCGCCGGCTGCTCGTCGCCGGGGTCGGCGGCGCGGCTGCCATCGCCGGCGCCGGGCTCGCGTGGTGGCGCTTCGGCGTGGACGATGGGCAAGCAGGCACCGCAGAGGCGCTCTGGAAGCTGAGTTTCGACACGCCGTCCGGCGGCCGGCTGGACATGTCGGCCCTGAAAGGCCGGCCCCTGCTGGTGAATTTCTGGGCGACCTGGTGCCCGCCTTGCGTCGAGGAGTTGCCGCTTCTTGATGTCTTCTCCCGCGAACATGCGGCCAACAAGTGGCAAGTGGTTGGGTTGGCCATCGACCAGCCGAGTGCGGTGCGCGCCTTCCTGTCCCGTACGCCGGTCAGCTTCCCGGTCGGGCTGGCGGGTCTGGAAGGGACCGAACTCGGGAAGGCCTTGGGCAACCGTAGCGGCGGCTTGCCGTTCACGGTGGTGTTCGGCGCTGACGGGACCGTGCGGCACCGTAGAATGGGGCGGGTCACCCCTGCCGACCTGGCGCAATGGTCGGGCCTGAGCTGATACCACAGCCGCGTCGCGATGCAAAAGAATAAAAATAGCGACTGATCTCAAAAGTAACCGAGTTTTGCTGTAAATTGGCGGCCTTTCGTTAGGCCCTGCTGGAGCAGCCATGGATTTGCGCAAACTCAAGACCTTGATCGACCTGGTGTCCGAGTCCAACGTGTCGGAACTCGAGATCACCGAAGCGGAAGGCAAGGTCCGCATCGTCAAGGGTGGCGGTGCCGTGGTCCAGCCCGTCCCGGCAGCCGTTCCGACAGCCGCGCCGGCGGTGCAGGCCGCACCCGCCGCAGCGCCTGCGGCCACGGCCGCCCCGGCCGAAGCGCCCCGCGGGCACATCGCGAAGTCGCCCATGGTCGGCACCTTCTACCGCGCGTCCAGCCCAGGCGCCAAGGCCTTCGTCGAGATCGGCAGCCAGGTCAAGGAAGGCGAGACGATCTGCATCATCGAGGCCATGAAGATCCTCAACGAGATCGAAGCCGACAAGACCGGCACCATCACCCAGATCCTGTGCGAGAACGGGCAGGCCGTGGAATACGGCCAGCCGCTGTTCGTGATCGAGTGACGAACCGGTAAGCGCTCACTCATGTTCAAGAAAATCCTGGTCGCCAACCGCGGCGAAATTGCCCTGAGGATCCAGCGGGCGTGCCGCGAGCTGGGTGTGAAGGCGGTGATGGTCTATTCGGAAGCCGACCGCGAAGCCAAGTACGTGAAGCTGGCCGAAGAGGCCGTGTGCATTGGCCCGGCCCCCTCGGCCCAGAGCTACCTCAACATGCCGGCCATCATCTCGGCGGCCGAAGTGACGGATGCCGAGGCGATCCACCCCGGCTACGGCTTCCTGTCCGAGAACGCCGATTTCGCCGAGCGCGTGGAAAAGAGCGGCTTCCAGTTCATCGGCCCCACGCCCGAGTCCATCCGGATCATGGGCGACAAGGTCTCGGCCAAGCAGGCCATGATCAAGGCCGGCGTGCCCTGCGTGCCCGGCTCCGAGGGCGAGCTGCCGGACGACCCGGTGCAGATCCGGCGCACGGCGCGCGCGATCGGCTACCCCGTCATCATCAAGGCCGCCGGCGGCGGAGGCGGGCGCGGCATGCGGGTGGTGCACACCGAGGCCGCCCTGATCAACGCGGTGCAGATGACCAAGGCCGAGGCGGGCGCGGCGTTCGGCAATCCGGCGGTCTACATGGAAAAGTTCCTGCAGAACCCGCGGCACATCGAGA
>Ga0164290_1002781_pt1 | contig 10438 bp, 13 predicted proteins | sample Micstemetagenome_FD_108782 | JGI IMG/M metagenome (GOLD analysis project Ga0164290, IMG submission 108782) | Contaminated culture microbial community from soil near Moab, Utah, USA - Microcoleus steenstrupii SON62 (Illumina Assembly) | ecosystem: Environmental > Terrestrial > Soil > Soil crust...
GATCATGGGCTTCATGCACATGGCAGCCGGCACACAAGACGCAATGAAGAAAGTACTCTTCGGAGCCGCTGGTGTGACAGGCGGATTGGCAACACCCGGTTGCATCAACTGGCTCGTTGCTTCTGCTCGCGACGCCAACCTGTTCAGCTAACACAAAGAATAACTGCCACGCAATCAGGCAATCAGTTGGAAGGAGCCGTAAGGCTCCTTCCTTTTGGTGTGCCGTGGAAACGGAACTAATGGCTTAGGGCATAATTGAGAAATGAACTTCCGAAACTCCATTGTCAAAACAGTCATCTTCCGAGCCGTGTCCACGGGATTAGGGCTTCTAGCCTTTTCTGCTTTGTCATTTTTCGTAGCTGTTTTTGTCGTATCGTATGCGTTCTTTTCAGTCCATGATCGACTAGAAGTTTTCGACACAGTCTATTCTCCCGATCGAAAGCTAAAAGCAGTTGTTTTTGGAAATTCGCTTTATCCAAAATGGAAGAATGTTTCTGTAATAAGGGCTTCAGCAGAACCTGAAAAGCAGCGCGACGGAAATGTATTTTCCGATTCGTGCAACTGGGTTGGAGTCAAATGGCTAACTAATCAGCGAGTCGTCATTTTCCGCGATGGTGATCAAACCAAGACGTTCAAACCGACAAACTTTATTGCCTTTGATCGAGGAATCGATATAGACATTCGCGAATTGAAGAATCGATAGGTATTGTTGTTTCTTCGAGGTTCAATGGATACGACTCAATCCACCTATAACGACCTAGAATTTTTCCTGTGTTGACTTAAGGTGCTCGAAGAAACAAAAACTGACCCGCCCTTGTCACAGTTGGCGGGTATTCTGAACATGTTCACTTACGAACGGCTGAAACCCTCTTACTAACTAGTTCTACGAATCTCACGTGAGGTAGAAATATGACACGCAATCTTTTGCATCGCGTTTTTTCTTTTGCAGCAACTTCTGCTGTTTTTCTAGCACTTACCACCGGCTCCCCCGTATTCGCCCAAGCGCAAGGTGACCAATTCTCGTCTGCCGGTGACGGCGGCATGATGAGTTCTGATGCCCAAGGAAACACCGGTACACAAACGCGCCACGAACAAGACTCTGGATCGGTAATGCTGCAAGGCGCTACCAACGGAACAATCGGACCGCAAGGATCTGATGCTACCTACATTACAGGCGTAAACACCGCCGGAACTGTGCGCGTCAACAACTTGGCGAACTTGGAAGCATTGCTGAACATTATCGCCAACGGTATGGAAATCCTCGGCATCGCCTGGGGCGGACCGACAATGATCTTTGGTTTTATGCACATGGCTGCCGGATCGCAAGATGCGATGAAGAAAGTCATGTTTGGATGCGCTGGAGTTACCGGTGGACTGGCAACTCCCGGTTGTATCAACTGGTTAGTTGCATCCGCTCGCGATGCCAACTTGTTCAGCTAGAAGTACCACATAAGTCAAACCAAAGGGATCTCAGATCCCAGAGAGGGAGCCGCAAGGCTCCTTCTCGTTCGCGGTGCTTAATGCTGGCCTGTGAACTGTTTGAAATGATTCGCGCATTTGCGTTTAGCTGATTGAGTTCATCGCCGTGCGCCATGCATCAGCCATTCTTTCCGGAACTTGATTGAGCCGGATTGCTTCGTCGATTTGGCTATAGAAGTTGGGGTTTGTGTCGGCAAGGTTGGCGATGTATGCGCCTATTTCATCTGTGTTGTTTAGGGCAAAAGCCTTTTCAGGAGTCAGTTTTGCCGCTTGCTCGAGCGCATAGATAAAGTCGGATACTTCCTCTGTAGACCTTCCTGCTTTCAGTGCTGCAAGCGCCTTCGGAAAGATCGCGCGTTCGAGGTTCGTAGCATTCGGATTAGCAAGGGTCGCTTCAATTCTGGGCAGTGCTTTTTGCGTGAACTCGTCCGCCAGCTTCAGCCAGATATCTTTTGTTTTGTCCTGTATCATTCCATTTTCTGCGTAGAATCGAATCTCTTCTGCCATCGAAAGTGGATTTGTGCGATTTTGATTTACGCTACGAGCGATCGCCGCGATATCGGCTGGGTCTTCCAATTTTGTATATAGATATTCGTGTGCATGATAGTTGCCGGCTTTCGCTGCTGCAAGCGCGCGGTCTTTTGCTGCTTTTCCTGCTGCTTCAATGGATTCGGCGGACGCTTCGACTGCTGCTTTCGAAAAGACACTTTCTGCTGCTGAGTTAAAGGCCTTGGTGCTTAGCGCGGTTCCTACAGCCTCTGTGGTCATGCTGACGACTTTGCCCACAGGGATAAGTCCGCCTACAACTGAAGCCGCAAACTCTGTGAATCCACCGCCAAAATCTCTCAGACCCTCTCGTGCACGAGCCACTTCTTCAGCCGAGTATTTCGAGGCATTCCAGACTACTTCTCCGTCCTTTATCCATTGCGGGGCATGCTCGGAGAGTGACCAACCGGCAACTCCTACACCCGCGGCGACAAGCGTTATTCCCCCGGCTATTGGAACCCACACAGGTGCCGTGGCAATTAATGGTGCGGCAGCAACGATGGCGAGACCGACCCCGACGGAGACTGCAAGACTTGTTGCCGCTGTTCCCAACAACCCTAATGGATTTGTCGTGAGTTCTTTACCGATACCGCCGATGATATCACCGACTACACCAAAGAAGCCGCCATCCTGCTGCGGTGTCTCGACAGCAGCCCTCTGTGGAGCAGTGATTGTGACTTCACCAGGCTTTGCGCCTAATGCGAGTACTGTTTGACCGGTTGTTGGTAAAGCGTCGGATACGACGTTCGGCTTGAAGTTCTCACTATCGAAAAACTCCATGTCGGGTAAATCGGCAACTTGCGTGCTTGCAGTCGCTTCGTACTTGCCTGACTCGGCCAGCGACTTATGAACTTCTTCTTGAAACTTGTCTGTTTGTCGGGAGTCGCTAACAGCTGCTGCTTGGGGCGTGAATGATTCTACGTGCTGATGAGACATGGGTAGCTCCTTAACAGCCTAAAGCCCGCCTGTAGGGGCGTGGATAAGGCTTAGAATCGCAAGGGGGGCGTGTCATTGCTTGACACACCATGAATATAGCGATGCCGTATGACAATCATTTGACGGCGTGGTCGGAGTTGTCGGTGGCGCTGCGAGCTATCAAAGAATTGGCAGGGGGGACTTCCCTACGCGTAGATCTGTTTTGATGTTTGAGTTTGTATTGGCGTGATGTTTAGTGCCTGAATCGTTCTAAGCCACGCCTCTTTCGTGCCGGGGGATACAGCGTCCTTCATAACCGATTTTTCGATTGTGGCGGCAATATTACTGCTTGGTTCCAATTCGAGGCGCCGTGCTGCGTAGTTAAACATCTCCCTTTCATTGCGGAGAGTTGCCAGGGCGAGTTCGTCAGCGGTAAGCAGTGAACCTGTCGAATCGTTTTGCATCGCTGCGACCAGGTCGTCTCCATTACGCACCGTGTCACCAACTTGTGCAACTGAATAGGCGCGAGTTGGACGCTGCTGAACAGGAACCTTCTTCATGCCCTTTTCAAATGCGTCCGCTACTCCTCTCTGAAACTTGTCGAGCTTTTGCGCGATGTAGAATTCGTAACCAGAACGTGGTCGCGTAAGTGCAGCTTCTTGACCTAGTGTCATTGCCTGTTGTTTGTTGGTTATCTTCGTAATTATTGTAGCTAAGTCCTCAGTCGTCGAAACGATTGCACCCATTCCTGCTTGCGCCGTTTTTAATGCATCACCAGCTCTGCCTGTAATCATTCCTGCACCCACCGTTGTTTTGGCGCTCCTTTGCACTCACGGTTGCGACTTATTCGCTTGTCCTATTGAATAGACCTGCTAAAGGACACCATCAGCGATACCATTTATAGTGTCGGCAATACCTCCGCCTCAGGAAGGCGGTGTCGCTTTCACAATTACAAAGGATGGGTAACTGGGCGCTTTGCCAGTGTCGGAATACTAGCGAAGTTGTATGACATCGGTTTGACGAACGGCAAAGGCTTGCGGTGCTCTCGAAAGTTTCACATCAAAGAAACGCAAAGATTTTTCTGATTTTTCGAACATTCAAAGGCTCAAAATAGTGAATTCTGGAATGGTTGAAAGCGTGGCGAAAGGTAACTTTCGCCCAGGAACACAACAATTTCGGGCGACCAGCTGACGGAAACCCTTATCAAAACTGGCTTGGGCAAACTTGTGAACAAAAGCTTTCAGGTTATTAGCTTTCACGAACTTTTCCGAAAGCCGCATGGATAAACATTTTGTAGTGCTGTCACAATCGCTTGACATTGAACTGGCTTAGGAATACAGTGCTAATTAGCTCAGTTTGAGCCGTTTCAGGACCACTTACTAAAAAAGAAAAGAAATTTTGAGGAGGTACAACATGCTTCGCTCCGCATCTCGCCGTCTGGTTACTCTGGGTGTTACAGCCGCTTTTGTAGCGGGTCTCGCCCTCAACGTACCAGCTTTTGCGCAAGCGCAAGGTGACCAATTCAGTTCTGCCGGCAACGAAGGACAATATATGTCCGACGTTCAAGGCAATACCGGTACTCAAACCCGTCAGGAAATGGACAGCCAGGCACCGACACTGCAAGGCGCCACCAACGGAACAATCGGACCACAAGGCTCTGATGCTACCTACATTACCGGCGTCAACACCGCAGGTACGGTACGTGTAAACAACTTGGCCAACTTGGAAGCATTGCTCAACATCATCGCAAACGGTATGGAAATCCTCGGCATTGCCTGGGGCGGACCAACCATGATCATGGGCTTCATGCGTATGGCCGCCGGCACACAAGACGCAATGAAGAAAGTGCTCTTCGGCGCTGCTGGTGTGACAGGCGGATTGGCAACACCCGGTTGCATCAACTGGCTCGTTGCATCTGCTCGCGACGCCAACTTGTTCAGCTAAACAACGCCACTCTCGAATGGGAGCCGTATTCGGCTCCCTGTCAGAGCGGTGAACTTCCGCCCCTAGAATTCAACTCCAACGCCAGACATGTGAATCAGTTAGAAGGAGCCGCCCCCGGCTCCTTCTTTTTAGTTGGTCTTTGTAGCCCTGCATTGCATGCGCTTTCGGAAAATTCATCCTAGGGTTTTTGCTAATTGACTTAACGCGGTTCTGAGAATACTCTGCAGTTCAAGCTCGCTTTCAGAGCTTCTTTGGAAACACTTACTAAATCTTTGAATTCACTCGGAAGGAGGTATTCTCATGTTCCGCAAGCTTACTATGTCCGCGCTCGGACTTTCCGTTCTCGCAGCGCTAGCTTTCAATGCGCCTGCATTCGCACAAGCCTACGGTGATCAATTTTCCTCGGCAGGCAACGAGGGCCAGTATTCTTCGTCGTATCAAGGAAACACTGGCACTCAGAGTTTGCAGTATAACGACAGCAATGCTCCAACATTACAGGGTGCGGCTTTCGGTACCATTGGACCACAAGGTCCTGATGCTACCTACATTACAGGCGTCAACACTGCAGGTACCGTGCGCGTAAACAACCTCGCCAACTTGGAGGCATTACTCAACATAATCGCCAACGGAATGGAAATTCTCGGAATTGCATGGGGTGGTCCAACGATGATCATGGGCTTCATGCACATGGCTGCTGGAACGCAAGATGCAATGAAGAAGGTGCTCTTCGGCTGCGCCGGTGTAACCGGAGGGTTGGCGACACCAGGCTGTATAAACTGGTTGGTTGCATCGGCCCGCGATGCCAACTTGTTCAGTTAGAGCGCCGCGCGTTCGGCTAGAACGTTTCTCGCTCAGCTATAACATCTCACGTGTCATTTGTTTCAGTAACTTTCTGTGCCACCAAATGGAGTGACAAACAAATCAAAAAAATTTAACACGGTGAATAAACGAATCAGTCGGAAAGGAGCAGCGATGCTCCTTTCTGTTTCATTCTTGATGGAGTTTGAAGATTCAGATATGTCCGTTGGTATCCTTTGATGGATTGCGACTGGCGAGATGACGAGGGAGTCCCACGAGGGCATACTTTGATTTAGGTCGTATCTTGCCCGCCACCAACTTTCCTGCTTGCTTAGTGGCTTTGCGTGCTGCGAGTATATAATCATTGGCATCTTTGAGCTTCCCTTCCTTTGCAGCTTCTACCGCACAATCAAGCCAGTTACCGGAGCGTTTCAGATTTTCCAATGCCAGAGGCAGCTCTGGATGCACCTCATAGCCGGTTGCGCCTAGAAGAAACCAACAACTTTCGATTCTAGAATCATTTTTGATCTTCCAAACACGAGCCTCGTTCTTCCAAAGTGCAATGCTTTTGTCCAGCCTGCGCTGCTCCGCGTCTGCATCATTTTGAATCAGCGCAATTAGCTTTTGCGTGCAATTGATCAGTGTTTTGCAATCACTAATTGCTCCTTGTACCGTTTCCTTTGTTGGGCATTCCGCTTCGAAAGGCGCTGGTTCCGCAGCTACCGTAACTTCCTCTCTGGGCTTTATCGTGATTGTTCTGATTGGTGTAATCGCTGGCTTCTTCCCTTCGAACATTTGAGCATTCAGGGATGCTTCGATGCAACCAATGAGGACGCACAGAAAGCAATAGTGATAGATAAGGCTCTTGGGTTTCCTCAAATTGATTTTCATGGACGCACCAAACCCTTGCCCTAGGACGCGCTATTAGAGCGCTTCCAGTGACTACAGACGCACGCAGCGCGTCTGGCGATCTCGTGAAGATCACTCTGCGCGTTGCTATACCTTCAATCTAACATCGCAATGTTTTGCGCTTGTAAAGAGAAGCAAAACCCGCTATGAACTTCGTGCAAGAAAGTGAAGATCGCTAGGGCTTGCGGCGTTTCAAAACCAACTCACCGCCGTGGAGTACTACCATGGTTGTGATCAGTGAGAACGCTCCCGCAATAATCAGTGAGCCTAGTAAGAAAGTCGCGCAACCTTGACCATAGGAGATGTACAAGTTCAATCCCGCATAGCGAAAGTAGTGTCCATCTTGTGAAACTAATCCTGCAAACTTGAAGTACCAAAAAATCAAGTAGATATATGCGATGGTTAAGCCTACGAACAGAATGCTTCCAACTAGCGGCAAAAACCAAAAGTTTGGAGCTTTGTGTTTTGGTTTCTCTTCAGGTTCCTTGTCCGGTACAACTGCATTCATTGTTATGACTCTGTATCAACAACTTCGAAACCTAGTTTCTTCGCGGTGTCTTTGGCGTATTCCAATTCTACGATTTGATTCACCGTTCGCATCTGCCCCATCGTGAACAGTGCTTTGATTACGTCTGTGTCTTTCGCCTGGAGCTTGTTTGCCAGTTCTTTAACGGTAAGGGGTTTGGTAAGTACGACTCTTCGAGCGTCTCCGTCCTCCGTGCCACTGCCGACTATAGTCTTCTTGCTCATTAAGAACCCGCCGCCGACAAAGGATCATAAATCCAGTCTCTCACAAGTAGGCGCGTTATTCGGACACTGGAAGAAAACCCGGCTCAATCCGGGCATAACATCCATCGGCTTGCTGGCTCAGCGAAAGGCTGATAACGCAGCGCCTGACCTGGATGGTGTCAATGCCAGAGAAGAATCTGCAAGTATTGCTTTCCTCAATCAAGCCTCGACTGCGCGACGAGCAGTTTGTCTTTTGTAGTGTTCTTGAGCGTGAGTTCAAAAAGCTGACCATCAGCCCAATTTGTATCTTTCACGAGGATGAAGGTGTTTCTCTCATCGTTGCGAAATCAGATGCGGATTCGGCTTCTTTGAAGTACGACGGCACTTGGTCTTTGATCACTTGTGAGGTAAACTCTGACCTGAATGCCGTCGGCTTTATTGCGGCAATGTCTAAGATGATTTCTGATGCCGGGATTTCAGTAAACACTGTTTCAGCATTTCACCACGATCACTTATTTGTTCCAACTGATCGTGTCGAGGAGGTTATGCTCTTGCTTCAGGAACCACCGCAGAAACCCGTTCCAAAACGCGATCCGATCGATAACATTCGCGAATTGATTCCCATGATTTTCAGCGAGCATCGTGCGCACAAAGCGCTTGGATCACTGCTTTCGCAAGGACATGCATTGATCACATCCAAGTTTGGTGAACCACTCCCGCCGGACATGCGAATCTTTTACGAACGCTGCTCTGACGTAAAAATCTTCAACCGCTATTCGATTTTGTCTTTGCAGAAAGCAATTGATGTTGATCGGTCGCAACTCCCTAGGAGTTGGTTTCCGTTTTGCGAACTGCCGTCTGGTGGCTTGATTGCAGTTGACCTCAGCGAGCCTAACGGTGTTTATCCCATCATAGATCTCGATTGCGGTGACTTCGATTACATTGTGATCGCGCTGAGTTTTACTGAGTTTATCGACAAGATTCTTGCGTATGGACAAGATTCAAATTACTGGAACGATCACAACGAGCAGTACGGCACCGCGAAAGTTCATTTGAAAAACTCTCAAGTGCGCAAAAAGTATGAAGAGTATTGGGATTCTCTCGGTCCCGAAACCGGCTCACAGCGCTGCATGGCGAATAGCTGTGAAAACAAGAACGTGAAACTAAGTGTCTTCTGTCGCCAGCATCAATTCGAACAAGTGCACAAGGTGCCATGTCCGTTCACCAGCGACGCACCCGCCGATACGCTTGCCGAGTATGAGTTGAAGGAGTGACCGTCTCAAAAGCCTTCAGATCATTTCTTGGGTGGTGCTTCCGGTATAGTGCTATCAGCATTGCCGTTAGTAATGAAAAGCTCCGGCAAAGGTGGGTAATAGAAAGGAATTTGGTCTCTAAATGAATAGAAGAGTCCGTTACGATAATCTTTCAGGATACTGGTGAGAATATTGTCGAGCGTTGGGGCAGGGGCTTCTACATGCTCTGCTTCAGTGCTTATCGCTTCGTCTGTTGTAGGTTCGTACTTGTTCTGCTGTGCCTCAGAGAGTGCGACTAGTCCCAGAAGTTCGGCTGTTTGACTTCCTGTCGCAGCATGATTCTGGTCCGTGATTGGCTGAGGAATACTTTCGAAGGTTTGATAACTCATATCTACTCCATGAGCAGCGAGACACCCACCTCATCGAGGCGGAGCAAGCGTTGGGGGCTCTATGGATGGGACTATAGATACAGTTGCATAAAACTTCTGTGAAACTCTGGGAAAAGTTGTTTCTCGGCTAGGGTTCAGTCGCCATAGCATTTAGCGCCGGTCTACACAGTTTTAGAATTGTGAAAATAAAGAGCGCGAGTATTGGCAGTAAGGCTGCAATGGATGATGCGCATTTACTTTGACTTTCGCAATGAGTTTGAAAACAGTTCACGTCTGAAAATGACTAATGTTGTTCCGAGCAGCAATAGAATCTCAATTAGTACGGGGGTTGCATCGAGAGTGCATCCGTGGCTGCGTCTATGCTTGACGGGTGGCGTTGGCACACCTTCATACCTAATGCACTTTACGTGCGCAATAGTGACTCTGTTTAAAGCTGCGACTGAGTTTGCGCGATGCCGTTGGTTGCGGATTGCGTTGAGACATAGACAAAGTGATCGAGGGTCAGGCTGGCGACGCACACTGCTAAGAGTGCCAAAACCGCGTGCAATATCCGCTGTTTTGCTATCACTGCTTTCACTAAGAGGAAGACGGCAAAGAGAACGCCGGTGTATACAACCGCTTGCACTCCCATGCCAGGTTCGTTGTGGCTGTTCTTGAACGTATGCAGCAGGTCAAAGATAAAGCCGGAGACGCCAAGGAAAATTGCGCAGCCCACCCACATCCGAATCCAATCCGGACGTTCCTTGATAGTGGCATTGCGTGTGTGCGTCATGTGGTCGGTCTCGCATTACCGATCCGAGTGTCTCACATAAGGAGAAGCCTGAAATCAGTGGAATTCCCACTCGCGCTCGGATAGTTCCTCGGTTGCGATGACGAAGGTGATGACAATGCGACGCATAAATAAGGTTATAGATACATCAGTGGCAGCGCTTTGGGCGGCTTTGAACCCACAACCTGCCTGCGATTTCGAAAAATGTAGTCTGGACAACAATTCGGCTCTTGACTTCGATGTGAGTTGCACTTAATCTGTAGACCGGTTCGCTTTTAGAGCCGATTTTGTCCGAACCTTACTAAATTTCAAATCAAGCCTTCGTTGGAGGATTTATTATGCGTAACGCCAAAGCATTGGGTCTCGTCGCTGCTGTAGCACTCGGCCTCGCCCTCAACGTACCTGCATTTGCACAAGCTCAAGGCGATCAATTCTCTTCAGCCGGTAACGAAGGACAGTACGCTTCCGACGTTCAAGGCAATACTGGTACTCAAACCCGCCAAGAAATGGACAGCCAAGCACCGACATTGCAAGGCGCCACCAATGGTACTATTGGACCACAAGGCTCTGATGCTACCTACATTACCGGCGTCAACACCGCAGGTACTGTACGTGTAAACAACTTGGCTAACTTGGAAGCATTGCTCAACATCATCGCAAACGGTATGGAAATCCTCGGCATTGCATGGGGCGGACCTACCATGATC
>Ga0164290_1002782_pt1 | contig 10430 bp, 7 predicted proteins | sample Micstemetagenome_FD_108782 | JGI IMG/M metagenome (GOLD analysis project Ga0164290, IMG submission 108782) | Contaminated culture microbial community from soil near Moab, Utah, USA - Microcoleus steenstrupii SON62 (Illumina Assembly) | ecosystem: Environmental > Terrestrial > Soil > Soil crust...
ATCATCATCGAGCCGATCTGGCGCTCGTCCAGGCGGAAGACGTTGCGCACCATCTGGTGCTCGTGCTCCTCGATGACGCCGGCGTCCAGGCCCTCCTCCAGGCTGGCGGCGATCTCCTCTTCCGTCACGCCGCGCTGACCGCGGTTGCGCAGGCCCAGCAGGCCCAGCGTCGCCTCGGTGGCGAAGCTGAGCAGTCTCACCAGGGGCCGCGTCGCCGTCGAGATCACGTTCATCGGCGGCGCCACAAGACGGGCCACGGTCTCGGGGTAGATCTGGCCGATCCGCTTGGGCACCAGTTCGCCGAAGACGATGGTCAGCAAGGTGATGATCACGACGACCAGGGCCGTTGCGGCGATCTGCGTCGCCTCGGGGTTCAGCCCGAAGCTGGTGCTCAACCATTGCGACAACGGGCCGGAGAAGGCCGCGTCGCCGACGATGCCGTTCAGCACGCCGATGCCGGTGATGCCGATCTGCACCGTCGACAAGAACTTGGTCGGGTTGTCGTGCAGGTCCATGGCGGCCTGCGCGCCGCCCTCCCCGCTCTCCACCATCACCTGCAGCCTGGCCTTGCGGCTGGCCGTCAGGGCCATCTCCGACATCGCGAACAGACCGTTGAGAAGGATCAGAAAGAGAACGAGGGCGGTATCCATCGAAGGCGCCAGACCCGGGAAAACCCCAGGTGGCGCAGGAGCAAAAACGAAGCCCGGGAGACTATCAGAAGGGCGTGACGCATCCCATGGCGGGATCCCTTGCTCCAGGGGCCGGGACAATCCGGGCATGAACTACCTGATCGGTGACCTGCAAGGCTGCTGCGACGCCCTCGACCGCCTGCTGCGGAAGATCGACTTCTCGGCGTCGCGCGACCGCCTCTGGCTGCTCGGCGACCTCGTCAACCGCGGCCCGGCCTCGCTGGCGACGCTGCGCCGGCTGAGCGGCCTGGGCGAGGCCGCCACCTGCCTGCTCGGCAACCATGACCTGCACCTGCTGGCTGCCCATCACGGCGTGCGCCATGCCCACCGCGGCGACACCCTGGACGACATCCTCGCCGCGCCCGACCGCGCGGCGCTGATGGACTGGCTGCGCCGGCAGCGCATGGCCGCCTTCGAGGCCGGCTGGCTGATGGTGCATGCCGGCGTCGTGCCGCAGTGGACCCCGGCCGACACCCTCGCCCTGGCCGGCGAGGTCGAGGCCGTGCTGCGCGGGCCCGAGCTGCCTGCCTTCCTGCGCGCCATGTACGGCAACGAGCCGGCGCGCTGGAACCCCGGCCTGGCCGGTCACGACCGCCTGCGCTTCACCGTCAATGTGCTGACGCGGCTGCGCTTCTGCACGGCCGACGGCGAGCTGGACTTCAAGACCAAGGACGGCGCCGGCGCCGCACCGCCGGGCTTCATGCCCTGGTTCGACGTCCCCGGCCGGCGCACGGCCGACACGCCCATGGCCTTCGGCCACTGGTCGACGCTGGGCCTGCTGGACCGCACCGACCTGCTGGGGCTGGACACCGGCTGCGTCTGGGGCGGCCGCCTGACCGCGGCGCGCGTGGACGGCACCGCGCGCGAGATCATCCAGGTCGATTGCGAGCAGGCCCAAAGGCCGGGCGCGTGAGCCGGCGCCCTTAGAATGCGCAACCTTCCGGAAGCGTGGGAGAGTGGTTTAATCCAGCGGTCTTGAAAACCGCCGAAGGTGTGAGCCTTCCGTGAGTTCGAATCTCACCGCTTCCGCCAGCCGAGGAGAGTTCGGTCAAGGCCGCGCAGCGGACTCGGACGTGCCGCCCGGCACGGCGATCTCACAGCCTCCGCCACGCCGACGCACTTGAACGGGCACTCCGTTTGCCAAGCCCGGGTGCCAACAGTGGGTTCGGCACAGCCATGTTGGCCGTGCTGCCCTGTGCCTGACTCACAGGAGCGCGTCATGAACACCCGTCGACTCATGGCCTGGCTGACGCCCGTCGCCGCGGCTGCAGCAGTCCTTCCCCTCACCGCGCAGACGCAGACCGCCAACGAGATCTACCGGCAGGAGCGCGCCGACTGCCTGGCCGGCCGTACGGCGCAGTCACAGGCCGATTGCCTCCATGAAGCGCGCTCCGCGCTGCGCGACCGTCGCGCCGGCGCCCTCGAGCCCGGTGCGACCAGCGCTGCCATGCCCACGTCGGGCGATGTCGACGGCAGCGCGGACGCCCTGCCCCCACGCGCCGACCGCGGCTAGGCTAGCAGCCGCGGCACTTCGGCCGCCGGCACCGGCTTGCAGAAGCCGAAGCCCTGCATCAGGTCGCAGCCCATGGCGACCAGGACCGCCTCGTCCGCCGGCAACTCGACGCCCTCGGCGACGACGACCATGCGCATCGCATGCGCCACGCGGACCATGGACTCGACCAGCATGTGGGAGTCGGCATTGGCCGACAGCCCGTGCACGAAGAGGCGGTCGATCTTCAGCTTGCGGCAGCGGAAGCGCCGCAGATAGGCCAGCGAGCTGTAGCCGGTGCCGAAGTCGTCGATGGCCAGCGCATAGCCCAGGCCCTGCAGCGTGAACAGGAAGGAGTCGGGCTTGTCGAGGTCCTCGAAGTCGGCGCTCTCGGTCAGCTCGAACTCGACCTCCTTGGGCCCCAGGCGCAGCACGCGCAGCTGCTGCAGGAAGCGCTCGCGGTGCTGGCTCTTGCGGCATTGCTCCCAGGACAGGTTGAGCGCCACGATGGGGCAGTTCAGGCCGGCGGCGCGCCAGGCATCGAGGTCGCGGCGCAGCAGCGCCAGGGTCGCCAGGCCCAGCTCGACGATCAGCCCCGAGCTCTCGGCCACGGGAATGAACTCGGCCGGCGACACCCAGCCGCGGCGCGGATGGTGCCAGCGCGCCAGCGCCTCGAAGCCCTGGATGCGGCGAGCGGCGTCGTACTGCGGCTGGTAGGCCAGCGAGAACTGGCCCTCGGCCAGGGCCGCGCGCATGTCGTTCTCCAGCGCCAGTCGCGAATGCAGGGCCTCGCCGATCTCGGCGGTGAAGAGCTGGAAGCTGTCGGTACCGAGGCGCTTGGCGTGGCGCATGGCCGCGTCGGCGCAGCGCATGGCCTCGCTGGCGTCGCCGGCATGTTCGGGCAGGGTGGCGGCGCCGGCGCAGAAGTGGACATTCAGCCAATGGCCCTCGTGCAGCAGCGGCTGGGTCAACGCCGCCTGCAGGGCCTGCATGCGCTCGCGCAGGGCCGGCTCGGCAAGGCTGGGGCTGAGCAGCAGGGCGAACTCGTCGGCCGACAGGCGCGCCACCTGGTCGCCCGGCCGGCAGATCTGGCGCAGGCGCTGGCCGGTGGCCTGCAGCACGCTGTCGCCGGCGGCATGGCCGTGCTGGTCGTTGATCTGCTTGAAGTTGTCGAGGTCCAGGATCAGCAGCGTCGCGCCGCCGTCCTGCTGCAGGGCGCGCTCCAGCAGGCCACGCAGGTGCTCGCGGTTGGGCAGGTCGGTCAGCGCGTCAAAGCGCGCCAGGTAGCGGGTGCGCCGCTCCACCTCCTTGATCTGGGCCCGCAGCCGCTTGGAGAAGGCCCAGGCCAGTCCGGCGGTGGCGAGCAGCGTGGCCAGGGTGGCGGCGAGAAACTGGGCCAGGTCCGTCCACATCGGCAGGCGGCTGGCCTCGACGATCAGCACGCCGACGCGGCGGCCGTTGGCGACGACCGGCACCTCGACCTCGGCGACGCCGGCCAGCTCGGCCAGCCGCGAATGCCCGTTCGCCGGACGGTCGTAGCGTAGGAACTCGCGGCCGGCGGCATCGAGCAGGCGGGCGTGCTGCACCGCCGGGCTCTGGGCCAGCGCGGCCAGGCTCTCGCCGGCATCGCCGCGGCTCTCGAACACTAGGGCGGCCGACACGGTCCGGGCGACGATGCTGGCCTGGGTGCGCAGGTCGTCGATCTGGCGGTCGCGCAGCCGGGCGTACTGCAGCAGGCTCAGCAGCAGGGCGAAGATCAGCAGCGCGGCCAGGGCCAGCATGAACTCGCGGCGGCGTTCGAGGGCATCGATCAACGCAGGCTTCATGGCGTGGGCTGCTGGTGACGGACGAAACGGGCCAGGCGCAGGAGCTTGGTGCTGATGTCGAGGCCGGCACGGCGCGCCGCGTCCAGCTCGATGTCGAAGACGATACGCCCGTCCTCGATCTGCAGGTTGAGCATGGCGCCCTGCTCCAGCATGCCGGTGGCGTCCGACACGACCAGCACCGGCGCATCGGCCAGCACGGCCTTCAGCGCGGCGGCCGGCGCGGCGACATAGAGCAGCTGGCAGTCGCCGGCCTGCTCGGGCCGGGCCAGGCGCTTCACTTCCACGCTGAGCTGGCGGATGGGCCGGCCCTGCAGGGCCTGCAGGGCCTGGTCCACGCGGCCCTCGCCCAGGGTGCAGACGCGCAGCGCGCGGCCGCTGGCCTCGCGGCCGGGCGGCCAGCCGATGAACATCAGGGCGCGGTAGATGACCTCGGCCTTCAGCACTTCAGGGCTGGCGGTCTGGGCGGCGGCCGGCGGCAGCAGGGCGAGCGCCAGCACGCAGCTGGCGATGCCGCGCAGGGTCCGGGGCCGCAGGTCGGGACGCATGGCTCAGAGCGACAGCGTCCAGTCCAGCCGCCAGCTGCGCCGCGGCTGCGGAATGGCGCTCAGCGGCGTGTCGGGCGTGGCGGGGTCGAGGTTGCGGCGGTCCAGCGCGTTGTCCACATGCAGGGCCAGGCGCTGGCGGGCGTCGATGCGGTAGCGCAGATGGGCGTTGACGCCGACCGAGGTGGGCACCTCGACGCGGCCCAGGCGCGGCCCGAGCAGCGTGGCCTCGGTGCCGAGCTCCCAGCGCCCCCAGGCCGGCGAGATGACATGGCCCTTGAGCATCCAGCGCGGCGCATTGCTGAGGCGCTCGCCGGCCTCATCGCGGGCGTCGACGGCCGAGGCACTGGCCCGCCACAGCCAGCCGCCAGGCATGCGCTGCTCGATGCCGAGGTCGATGCCGCGCAGCCGGGCGCGACCGACATTGCGGTATTGCACGACGGCGTCGGGCGTGTCGCCCAGGGATTGCAGCTCGATGAGGCGCCACATGCGCGTGGCGTAGGCATTGGCGCTGATGGCCAGGCCGCTGGGCAGCAGGTATTCCCAGGCCGCCTCGAGGGAGTCCAGTCGCTCGGGCCGCAGTGCCGGGTTGCCCAGCTGGGTCTGGCCGCCATCGTCGTAGAAGCGCTCGTAGGCATTGGGACTGCGGAAGGAACGCGCCCACATCAGCTTGACGGACTGGCGCTCGTCCGGCCGGAAGGCCAGCACCGCGCGCGGCGACAGCGCCAGGCCGAAGCCGCGCACATGGTCCAGCCGCAGGCCGGAGGTCAGCTGCAGCGTCGACGTGAGCCGCCACTGGTCCTGCACATAGGCGGCGGCGAAGTCCTGCGACACCTTGGAATCGAGGCGGTCCACATGGGGCTCGACGTCGTAGTTGCGCTGCACGACATGGGGCGCGCTGCGCAGCTCGACGCCGGCCATCAGCTCATGGTTGAGCAGGCCGCGCCACAGCAGCCGCGCCTCCAGCGTCAGCCAGCCGGCATGGGCATCGTCGCGGTTGATCAGCGGCGTGGCGGGCGTGTCGCCGGCAAACACATAGCGGCCCCGGAAGTCGTAATGCGCCAGGCCCAGGCGCAGGCTGCGGCGCAGCTCGTTCTGCCAGCCCTCGTCATAGGCGAGTTCGGCCAGCACCAGGCTGTCGACATAGCGGGTGCCGGGCTCGCCGGCGAGGGTGCCGTAGGGGGCGGTGGCGGCGTCCTTCTCGCGCCGCACCCCGGTCAGCGAGGCGCGCCAGGGGCCGTGGCGGAACTTGGCCAGCAGGGACAGCTGGCGCTCGCCATCCAGGCCGCGCACCCAGCCGTCGGGCGTGCCGAGCTCGGGCAGGTAGAGGTTCTCGCCGTCGCTGCGCTGGGCGTTCAGGCCGATGAAGACGTCCGAGCCACCGGCGGCGCTGGCGCCGTAATGCATCTCCAGCCGGCGCCGGCCGCGCTCGCCGAGGCTGCCCGTCATGCTCAGGCCGGGCGCGTCGGCACCGTCCAGCGACACGATGTTGACGACGCCGAGCAGGGCATTGCTGCCGTAGACCGAGGAGCCCGGCCCCTGCACCAGCTCGACGCGCTTGACCCATTCGGCCATCACCGGCAGCTCCAGCTGGGGCAGGCCCTGGTCGTAGAGGGTGTCGTTGAGGCGCTGGCCGTCCAGGGCCATCAGCGTGCGCGAGCTGTAGTCGCCCGGGCGGTTGAAGCCGCGCAGGCCCAGGGCGCTGTAGGTGCGCGAGTTGCTGAGGTAGACGCCCGGCAGGCGGGCCAGCATGTCGCCGATGGTCTGATGGCCCAGACGGCTGGCCTCCTCTCGGCCGATGACCGTCACCGCGGCGGGCGCGTCCATCAGGCTCTGCGCATAGCGGGAGGGCCCCTGCACCTCGCGCTGCAGCAGCGCCTGCAGTGCGAGGTCGTCGGAAGCGTCGAAGGCGGGGTTGGACAGGGCCGCCAGCGGCAGCCCGAGGGACGTGAGCGCAAGCAGCGCCAGGACTCGGCACGTCATGGAAGCGGTCGGCCGTGCTGCGGCGACGGCCCGGGGAGAAGCGAAGGCGCCAGCTTAGCTGTCGCCAGGCCTTCAGCCCCTGTCAGATTTCACGCCGGTGCAGCCCCGGTGGCCGCCGCCCCCGGATTCAGGGCTTGGCCGTGTAGCGGGTGTGCAGGCGCCGGCCCTGGGTGTCCATGGCCTCCAGCCACAGCTCCGACACGACGCTGCCGCTCGGCGCATAGGCGCCGGCCAGCGTCGCCGCCGTGCGCGGGGGCAGCGGTGCGGCCGTCTCCAGCACCGCCGGCGCGCCGCCGGCCCCCGGGGCGAAGACGCGCTTGATGCCGATGAGGCGCAGGTCGGGGTTGGCCGCGGCCCAGGCCGACCAGTTGATGGCCAGGCTGCCGCCCTGCAGGTTGGCCGCCGCCAGCGGGCTGGCGGCGCTGATGCCGTCCAGCGCCGGGAAGCGCGCGGCGCCCGGTTCGCCCAGCACATCGGCACGCAGCCAGGCGCTGCGCGTCTCGGCCACGCCGGCGATCGAGTAGTTGATGAGGAACTTGGCGCCGCGCACGCTGTCGACGCTGCCGATCCAGCCCACCGCGGCACGCTGGATGGCCAGGTCGCCGACGCCGCCGGTCGGCACCAGGTTGGTGGCGCCGGTCGTCGTCGACACACAGAGCTGGGGGCGGCCGCAATAGCCGAAGGGGATGCTGAACCCGCCCGGCAGTTGCACGGTGGCCGAGCTGATCAGCTGCACGGGCGGATTGACGGGAATGGGGTCGGGCGTCTGCGCCTGGATCTCGACCTGCAGGCCGATACCGGGGTTGGGCACGACGGCAGTGCTGGCCGTGCCGTCGGCGTTCAGCGCCCGGTAGCCCAGCGGCAGCACGGCGACGGCCAGCTTCTTGCCGTTGCCGATCAGGTTCCACTTGTGGGTCGTCGTGGCGGCCTTGTTGTAGCTGACCGCGTCGGTGAAGAGGTCGACGACGGCGCCGGTGGAGTCGCTGATGAGGGCGCCGACCAGCACCTTGGCGCAGTTGCCGGCGGCCGGCGCGTCGTCGGCGCAGCCCAGCAGCTGAAAGCGTCCGAACTGGCGGTTGGCCGTCGTGTAGTTGTAGAGCTCGCCGGCCAGGTCGGTCTTGCTGCGGCTGTCGTGCTTGTCATAGCCGGCCACCAGCGGATGGGCCAGCAGGGTGCTGACGTCGCGGCCCTGGGCGATGAGCTGGTTCAGCGCGGCGCCGAGATCGTCCAGGCCGGGCAGGTTGGCCAGCAGGGCGGTCGCGCTGGTGGCGGCCTTCAGCGTCGACGTGATGGCGCTGGCCGGCGTGCCGCCGCTCTTGAGCAGCTCGGCCTGGGCCGTCGGCAGCTCGACGACGACCTCGGCCGTCGGCGCGGCCAGGAACTTGTTGCCGATCTGCAGCACCGGCACATTGAGCTTGGAGCGGGCCAGGTCGATGCGCACGCTCTCGATCAGCAGGTCGTGGGCGCTCTTGTTGGCGGCAAAGCTGGGGTCGGCCAGCAGGTCCAGGGCGGTCAGCTTGAGGTCGCTGATCTGCGTCTTGACCAGGGTCTTGAGGAAGTCGCCGGCCGCGGGCGCGGCCGTGGCCATCTGCGCCAGCTGGCCGGTGCTGGACGCAGCGGCGGCGAACACCGGCGCCGGCTCGGTGCCCAGGGACAGGGCGACGACGGCGTTGGTCAGCGGCGTCACATGGCCGACCATGGCGGCGGCGATCGTCGGCACCATGGAATGCAGCACCTGCACATGACCGCCGGCATCCAGGCCGCGCGCCTGGATGAAGAGGGGCGCGGCCGGGCTGGTGGTGCTCAGCGTCAGGTTGTAGCTGCCGTCGGCGGCATGCGTCGTGGCCGTGCCGACCGCCCGGCCCTGGCCGTCGACGACGCTGACCTGGGCATTCACCAGCGGCGCCCCGGTAGCGGCCACGCCGCGCAGCGTCGGCGGCTTGTCCAGTGGCGGCGTGCCGCCATCCCCGCCACCTCCGCCTCCGCAGGCGGTGAGGGTCAGGGTCAGCAACAGGGCGGCAAGGCGGTACAGCATGGCGCGGGCATCAGTGGGCTCCGGCCAGTGTGCCGCGCCGGCCCGCCCGCCGGTGGGCCGTTAAGGGGGAGAAATCAGCGGCTGATCTGCACCCAGGCGAGTTCCAGCCAGTTGTCGGGCCGGTGCACGGCCGTCACATTGGCACGCGCGCCCCAGGGCACGACCTGGCGGTGCAGCGGGATGACGTTGACCTGCTCGCGCAGCGCGGCCAGTGCCGCGCGGATCAGCTGCTCGCGCTTCCTGGCATCGGGCTCGACGCTGGACTGCGCCGCCAGCGCATCGGCCTTGTCGTTGCGGAAGCCGCCGAAGTTGTAGTTGCCCACGCCCTTGTCACCACGCGTGCGATAGAGCGGCGTCAGGATGCTCTCGGCGTCCGTCACCGAGCCGCCCCAGCCGTACAGGTAGAGGCTGGTGTCGTACTTCTCCAGCTTGGGGAAATAGAGGACGCGCGGCATCGCGTTGACCTTGACCTTGATCTTCAGCTGGGCCCACATCGAGGCCAGGGCCGTGCAGATCTCCTCGTCGTTGATGTAGCGGTTGTTGGGGCAGTCCAGCGTGACCTCGAAACCGTCGGCGAAGCCTGCCTCGGCCATCAGCTTCCTGGCCGCGGCCAGGTCGTGCGGCAGGCGGGTCTGCAGGGCCGGGTCGTCGAAGGAAGCAAGGCCCGAGGGCGTCAGTGCACCGGTCGGCACGGACAGGCCGGCCATCAGCTTGCTGCGCAGCGCCTCGACGTCGATGGCCTGGTAGAGGGCCTGGCGCACGCGCAGGTCCTTGAAGGGATTCCGGTCGCCGGGCACCTTGGCGTAGAGCAGCCTGTCGCGGGACTGGTCCATGCCGATGAACACGAGGCGGTTCTCCGGGCCTTCGATGACCTTGACGCCGGCGGTGTTGCGCAGGCGGGCGATATCGCGCGGCGCGGGGTCGAGCACGAAGTCGACCTCCCCCGACACCAGGGCCGCGAGGCGGGTCGCATCGGTGGCGATGGGCGTGTAGACGACCTCCCGCAGATTGCCCTTGAACTGGCCCCACCAGTAGGGATTGCGCTTGAGCACCGTCTTGATGCCGGGCTGGCGGCTGGCCAGCATGAACGGGCCGGTGCCGTTGGCGTTCAGCGCCGTGAAGCCCTCTTCCTTGTTCTTGAAGTCCAGCGGCTTGGTCGCCTTGTGCGCCTCGCACCAGGCCCGGCTCATGATCCACAGCTGGTCGATGTGCTGCAGGAAGACGGGGTTGACCGTGGTGAGCTGGAAGTCCACCGTCAGCTCGTCGACCTTCTTCGGCATACCGACGGCATTGGCCCAGACGGCGAGCTGCGAGGTCGGCTCCTTGGCGCGCTGCACCGAGAAGACGACGTCGTCGGCCGTCAGCGGCGTGCCGTCATGGAACTTGACGCCGGGGCGCAGCTTGAAACGCCAGGACAGCGGCCCCGTCTGTTTCCACTCCGTGGCCAGGCCGGGCACCAGGGCCAGCTTGGCGTCGCGGTTGGTCAGGCGCTCGTAGATCTGGCCGTTGACCATATTGGTCAGGCTCTCGTTCTGCGAGTCCGGGTCCATGGTCTGAGGATCGCCCTGGCTGGCCCAGCGCAGGGTCTCGGCCGAGGTGCCGCATGCCAGCACCAACAGGGTCACGCCAATCCATCGCTTCATCGCTGATCTCCCAACTGCAGTGACGGCAGTTTAGGAGGCGGGTCTCGTCAGCGCTTCAGGCCGGGATTCCACAACTCGTCGAGGCGGCCGAAGTTCCAGTTCTCGGGCGGCTCGCGGCCGGCGATGCGGTCGGAGGAACTCGACAGGTCGAGCAGCTCGACCGGAATGGGCATGCTCGACTTGGTCGAGTAGAAGACCTTGACGCGGGGCGCGACGAGGGAGC
>Ga0164290_1002783_pt1 | contig 10430 bp, 10 predicted proteins | sample Micstemetagenome_FD_108782 | JGI IMG/M metagenome (GOLD analysis project Ga0164290, IMG submission 108782) | Contaminated culture microbial community from soil near Moab, Utah, USA - Microcoleus steenstrupii SON62 (Illumina Assembly) | ecosystem: Environmental > Terrestrial > Soil > Soil crust...
AATGGTTCTGATCGGCGGACTGATGCTGGCGCCGCGGCGGGACGACACCGTCGAGCGGGTGGCGGATCGCGGGACCTGCCTGAGGACGGCCGGCCTCGCATCGCTCGCCGGCGCCGCCTCCGGCGTTTTCGGCATCGGCGGCGGATTTCTTATCGTCCCGGCTTTGGTCGCCGCAACCGGCATGCCGATGATCAACGCCATCGGTTCGTCTTTGCTGGCCGTCGGTACCTTCGGCCTGGCCACAGCCCTGAACTATGCTTGGTCCGGTCTGGTAGACTGGACGGTTGCCGGAGAATTCATAGCCGGTGGCGCAATCGGTGGCATCGCCGGCATGCAGCTCGCGAGAAGGCTCGCAGCCTACAAGCGCGCGCTCAATCTGGTCTTCGCTGGGGTGATCTTCCTTGTCGCGGCCTATGTGCTCGGTCGCAGTGGAGCCGCGCTTTTTGCGTCAGACTAAACGTGGCGGCGGCAAGAGAGTTGTAGCCACCAGGTTTAGAGCTGCTCGCCGCGCGGAGCGCGTGGCCTCGCTCGATCAGGCGTCTTCCAATTCGATCGATTTCAGTTTGTCGATGCCGAGCGCCTGCAGCGCCAGCCGCTCATAGAACGGCTCGGATTTGCCGAGCTTGATCTTGTAGAGGAAGTATTTCTCGAAGCCGATCTTCGCTGCATGGACCCACTTGCCCGATGACGACCAGTTGACGTTCCGCGGTGGAATCTGCGGTTGCGCCACAAATGCGATACCCCCGTCGCCGAAATCGGCAAGACAGACTGCATTCCAAGTGCCTTGCGCGTTGGGCCGTTCTCCGTCCAGAAGGCGAGCGATGTTGTGGGCCGTTGCGGTCACCATCGACTCAATCATGAAGCCGGTTTTCGGCACGCCGACCGGAACGGGTGTCTTGCCCATGGGCGGAATGGCGACACATACGCCAACCGAGAAGACGTTCTGATATTTCGCATTCTGCTGATGCCTGTCAACCATGATGAAACCGCGCGGATTGGTCAGCCCCTCGATGTCACGCACCGCCGATACGCCGCGGAATGCGGGCAGCATCATGGTGAATGCCGAGGGCACTTCATGGACGGTCTTGACGCTACCATCTTCATTGAGTTCCTCAGCCACCACCTTGTCGATCTCGAAACGCTGCACCTTGGCGTTGGTAATCCACTTGATGTGGTGGTTGCGCAGTTCACTCTCGAGCAGCCCCTTGGTGTCTCCCACGCCGTCGAGGCCAAGATGGCCGATATAGGGTTCTGAGGTGATGAAGGTCATGGGCACTCGGTCGCGCACCTTGGCATCGCGCAGCGCCTTGTCCAGGATAAAGGCGAATTCGTAGGCAGGTCCGAAGCACGAGGCGCCCTGCGCGGCGCCGATTACCACCGGGCCGGGTTCGGCGACGAGCCTGTCGAAAGCCTGCTTGGCTGCCAGCGCATGGTCAATGTGGCAGATCGAATGGGTATGGTTGCCGGGGCCGAAGCCTTCAATCTCGTCGAAGGCCAGTTCCGGCCCAGTCGCGATGACGAGATAATCGTATGAGACCGAGGTACCATCGAGCAACTCGATGCGGTTTTCTTCCGGCACGAGTCGCTCGGCGCCTTGTGGCATGAGCGTGATATTGCGCCTGGTGCAGGCGGGTTCGAGGTCGACCTCGATCGTCTCCCGCTGCCGCCAGCCGACCGCCACCCAAGGGTTAGAGGGCACGAAGGAAAAGCGCGACCCCTTGTTGATCAGGATGATCCTGTCGTCTTTTGACGCTTGGTCGCGCAGTTCGTAGGCCATGATCGTGCCGCCAAGTCCGGCACCCAAAACTGCTATCGTCGCCATATGAACGGTCCTCCAAACCGAGTTCAGCTCGGAGCATCATAGACTTCATTTCGACTCACCATTTGACTTCGATCAAAGTGTCCCAAGCGTTGGCCGCCCCTGGCAACTTCCTGGACGCCTTGGGTCCGCTTGTCGTTTTGGGCGTTGGAGGCTATCTCGTCATCCATGGCGAGACCCAGGTCGGTACGCTTGCCGTCGAAGCGAAGGTTCGCTGGGATTGACCCACGTCAAGGGCCAAGCGACTTTCCCATGCTGTCTTGTCTTGGAAACAGGATCAGAAAACATGTCACCTGCCGGGCTTACGGAAGTAGAGGCAGCCTTGCGCCGAAGGCGTTACGGGTCGAATGCGTTGCCTGCCGCCCAAAGCGTTCCGATCCTGCATATCTTTCTGCGGCAATTTCTCAGCCCGCTGATTTACATTCTGCTGGTAGCCGCCCTCGTGTCAGCATTTCTCAGCGACATCGAGGATGCCGTTTTCATAGGCGCGGTGCTTCTCGTCAACGGTGTCGTCGGCACGATCCAGGAATACTCGGCTGACAGGGCTGCGGCGGCACTGAAATCCTTCGAGCGACTGATTGCCACGGTGTTCCGCGACGGCAAACGCTGCGACATCGATGCAGGCGAGCTTGTTCCGGGTGATTGCGTGGTGCTTGAAGCCGGCAGACGGGTGCCGGCTGACATCAGGCTCTCCGCTGCCGACGGACTGAGAAGCGATGAATCGCTGCTCACGGGAGAGTCGGTTCCTGTCCGGAAGTCCCGCGCCCAGGACCAGCAAGACAGCCGGAGCTCCATGGTTTTCGCCGGTGCCATGGTCACGCGTGGAAGCGGGCTAGGAGAGGTCGTTGCAACCGGCAGATCGACCGAACTCGGCAAAATCGCCGCCTCGCTTGGCAGCCGGCCCATCGCCAAGCCGCCCTTGCTCGTGCGCTTGGAAAGCTTTGCCCGCACGCTGGCAATCGCCGTGTTCGTCGCCATCGCGGTGCTGATCGCTGCGGGCCTGTTGCAGGGGATGAATCCGAGAGAGCTCTTCATGGCCTCTGTTGGCCTCGCCGTAAGCGCGATTCCAGAGGGACTTCCGGTGGCCATCACCGTGGCGCTGGCGATCGCGACCCGGCGTATGGCTGGACGGCACGTCATCGTGCGCAATATGCCGGCGGTCGAATCCCTGGGCTCGTGCACGGTTATCGCGACCGACAAGACCGGCACGCTCACGATGAACGAACTGACGGTCACCGATGTTCTTCTGCCCGATGGAACGCGGGTGTCATTCGAATCGACGTTGAATCGCAAGCCAGGCCTCCACCACGAAACGCCCGAAGCACAGGAAATAATGGCGTCGCTATTGACGGCAGCCATCCTGCCCAACGAGGCGAGTCTGGTTTTCGACGGCGATAAATGGGTTGGATCCGGTGACGCCGTCGATCTTGCGCTCCTGTCCGCCGCCCGCCGTGCGGGGCTGCCGCACGGCGGCCTGAATGACACCCATCCGTTGATTTCACGCGTCGCCTACGAGCCCGAGAAGAAGTACGCCGCTTCCTTTCACCGGAAAGAAGATGAGATCGCCACCTTTGTGAAGGGGGCGCCGGAAACCCTGATGGCAATGGCCGAGACGATGTTGGCGGATGGGAGCGTTGTCTCCATTGACCGCGCCTTGCTCCTTGCACAGAAACAGGAATTGGCCTTGCAGGGGCTTCGGGTCCTTGCTTTTGCGGAAGGCCGCCTCAGCGCTGACGAAGATAGCTCGCTCGGCCATAGTCATCTCGCCGGACTTACCTTCCTCGGTTTTGCCGGCATGAAGGATCCGCTCCGGCCGGAAGTGCCCGACGCGATTGCCGCCTGCAAGGCTGCCGGGGTCCGTGTGGCAATGGTCACCGGCGATGATCCATCGACTGCTTTGGCGATTGCCCGTGATGCGGGCCTCGAGATCGATGGTGTGAAGCCTGTCACGGGTGCCGAACTCCGCGCTGCGGAGCAACAGGGAAACGCCGCGCTCGATGCCCTGACGCGCGACGCAAGCATCTTCGCACGGGTGGAACCGCTGCAAAAACTCGGCATCGTGGAGTCGCTCGCGCGCAACGGCCACGTCGTGGCGGTCACAGGAGATGGCGTGAACGACGCGCCCGCCCTCAAGCACGCTCATGTTGGCGTGGCGATGGGCCGCAACGGCACCGACATTGCCCGCGAAAGCGCCGACGTCATCCTGACCGACGACAATTTCGCGTCGATCGTGGCCGGCATTCGCGAGGGCCGCATTGCCTATGCCAATATAAGGAAGGTCGTCTTCATGCTGGTCGCGACGGCGGCGGCGGAGGTTCTGCTCTTTCTCCTCACGGTTCCCTTCGGCATGCCGATTCCGCTCTTGGCAGTGCAACTGCTTTGGCTGAATCTTGTGACAAATGGAATCCAGGACGTGATGCTGGCCGCAGAAAAAGCGGAAGGCGACGAACTCGCGCAGCCGCCGCGGCGACCGGGCGATCCGCTGTTCGACCGGACCATGGTGAGGCGCATTATCCTTTCGGCGGCGTTGATGGCGATCTGCGCGGTCGGTCTCTTCATTTGGCAGCTCAACGCTGGCCGACCGCTCGAAGACGTGCGCAACATCCTGCTGCTGCAATTCATCATCTTCGAGAACGTGCTGACGCTTTGCGCCCGTTCGGAGCGTATGTCGCTCTTCGGCCGCAGCTTCTTCAGCAATCCGATGTTGCTCGGTGGCATCGTCTTCACGCAACTTCTACACGTCGCCGCCATGTATGTTCCTGCCATGAGCGGCATTCTCGACATAAAGCCGGTCTCTCTCTCGGCATGGATGTTCCTGCTGGTTCCGGCGCTTCTGCTGATGGGCGGACTCGAACTCGACAAGCTCCTGATGCGCAGACGCAGCGGCCGGTGATCTGCATGTGATGAATGGCACACGGAAATCAGCCAGTGCGTCTCAGAATATCAATTGATCCGCGTCAATACGCGCGACCGCGTGGCGGGGTAGCCTGACCACAATGAGCCGGGCGCCGGTGAAACGCTGAGGTTTTCGGTGATGGTTGCCGCTGCGCACAGATAGACTCCCGGAGGAAACGACCATGAAACACAGTCTCTATCTTCCTCTTTTGACCTTCCCGGACGCGTTTACCGAGACCGTGCTCGCGAATGCGGTCGATCTGGCGAACAATCTCGACACGACAATTCATGCAACGGTCGTCGGTGTCACGATACCGCCCGTCATCAACCCCTGGCCAATCTTTATCGATACCGACGAAATGATACGGCAGGCCGAGAGCAAAAGCCGTCGGCAAGGTGAGGTTCTGGCAGATACGCTTCGCAAGAGGTGCGACGAAGCAAGCGTTGCGATGGATCTCAAAACAATCATCGTCGCGCAACCGGATGCAATCGACGTCGTCGTTGAAAGTGCGCGGCTCCACGACGTCGTTCTGACGCAGTCGAAGACTGAATTCACGAAGCTCACGGAGGCTCTGATCTTCGGAACAGGCCGCCCGGTCATCTTATACCCGGATCGGATGTTCTCGGGCCGTATCGAGCATGTCGCCATCGCTTGGGACGGTAGCCGTGCGGCAGCCCGCGCCTTGGCCGATGCCGCCATCTTCATCGACCGGTCCGCGCGGGTTTCCGTAGTCTGCGTGACGGGTGAAAAACCTCTCGATGAAAGCGCCGCAAAGATTCTCGTCGGTACCCTTCGCTCGCAAGGCGTGAATGCGGAACTATGCCTGGTCCAGGCCATTGAAGAGTCGATTGGTGATGCGATTCAGTCTCAGGCACAGGAACTGCGTGCAGATTTGCTCGTCATGGGTGGTTACGGTCATTCCCGATTGCGGGAGTTCGTGCTCGGCGGTGCGACGTCGGATGTCCTTGCCAATACGAGGCTGCCTATTCTCATATCGCATTGATGCCGTTTACGGACGCTTCAAGAGTCCATCGCGAGAAACATCGTTATGAGTGAAAGACAGCGAGCGGAACCGTTTCATGGAAGAGGGATGCGAAATGCAGATATTGGAAATGCGAGAAGCCGATTGCTATGACGTCATCACGCGCCAGATGATCGGACGGCTGGCGAGCTGCGTGCAGGACCAGCCCTATGTTGTTCCAGTGCAGTATGCCCTGTCGGGCGCGCTGATCTACAGTTTCTCGATGCCCGGGCACAAGATCGACAATATGCGGGAGAATCCGAAGGTTTGCCTTCAGGTGGACGAATTACGGGATGCGCGACACTGGAAGTCGGTGATCGTCGAAGGCAGGTTTCGCGAGCTATTCAAGATCGATGATCGTCAGGCCGCTTGGGAAATTCTGCAGCAGCGGAGCAACTGGTGGGAGCCGGGAGCGCTTAAGCCGACAACATCGAACGTGACCGTGGGGAGCAGCCAGCATCTTTTCTATACAATCTCGATCGATCGTATGAGCGGTCGCCAAACTGCTGACACATAGGCGACGAATTGCTTGAGGACGGCTGCAAGTCGCTGTCAGCGAGCCTGTTGATGTTCAGGGGCATAATCGTACCCGCTACGCCAAGCTCGGAATCTGCGGCCGTCCGCTGCTCCCAGGAACTCGGGGTGCCCCGCCCAAACCGCAAGGCATCGAATCGCCCACGTTCGGCGACACGCAGTAGGTGATCGAACAATGCCCGCGCGATTTCGTCTTCGTTTGGTCCCTTTTCAACGGCGAGGACCGGCACGTCGAGAAGACGAGGGTAATTTGGGTGGCGTCGCGGGCGAGCGACGGCGAACCCCCGAACAATCCCGATTTTGTCGATGACAATAAAGGATGTTTCCGGCTTTACGGCGGAATTAGGTCCAGTGCTGGATTCCCCCTCTGACATTGTCGCGCAGTACTGTTTCCAAAGCCTCTCGCCTGGCTGCATTGATCTTTGTCGGAGCAGCCTGGAAATCCCATCCAGATCTTTTGAATCTGCCTCAATGACCTTGAAATCCTCGCTCATGGCATCGCTCCGCTTGCAAAGGCTGGCTCAATCTACTTGCTGCCGAGTAGGTTGCGTTGATCGAGATCAACGCTTCAGCGGTCCAGCCCGAGCGCGCCAAATGGCGCAGTCTTTCAATCTCGGCTTGACCTTGATCAAGGCCGACTGCCCCGCCAGGCGCAATCTTCACCGGTGAACCAAGGAGAACGTCATGACCAACAAAGTCAGTGTCCCTAGCGGTGCGTGGGTAATTGTCGCCGACCACAACAAGGCGCTCTTGCTGAAGAATAACGGTACGCCCATCGCTCCCAGGCTCGAAGTCAAAAGCGTCATGGAAGCTGAGGAAAACCCGCTGACCCACGACCAGGGCCCGGATCGGCCAGGCACGGTTTTCGCCGGCAGCCATCGCAGTCTGGTCGAACAAACCGACCGGCATGCGGTCAACGGGCGACGATTTCTGGAACAGACCGTGGTGTCCATGGAAAAGACCCTTGTCGAACAGAAATTCAAGGCGATCGTGCTCGTTGCGCCGCCGCGGGCGCTGGCCGAGATACGCGACACGCTTTCCGACAAGGTGCGGTCGGCCATCGTCGGTGAATTGGGAAAAGATTTGACCCACTTGCCGATAGCGGACATCACGCGGTATCTCTCAGCCTGAGAGATCTCCGCGAAGGCGGGCAGTCCGGAGGCTGCTCGTCGTCGGCAGCCGCAGGCCGCTATGATTGCGACCGACGCATCGGTCTGTCAGGCAGCCCGTCTGCCCATGTCACGAACTTCATTCAGCCACCCGCGACGGCGCTCGGCATTGGCTCCGTCAACCATGCCATAGAAAGTTTCGCGGACCGGCCGTATCCCGACAAAATTCAAAATGCTGCGCCGCATGGTGGCGACCCCGTGGCTCAAGAACCAAAGCCGGAAGAGCAGGGGCGGCATTCCCATCGTCACGATCAGTCGCGCCGAGCGCCCCTTGAGCAGGCTCTTCGTCGACGTGCCGTTCTTGCCATATTCGAAGGCAACGCCCGGGCGCATAACCTGTTCGAGAAAGGCCTTGAGGAGCGCCGGCATAGTGCCAAGCCAGAGCGGGAAAACGAACACCAGATGCTCTGCCCATAGAACGTTCTCAACGGCGACGCCGAGCTCTTCGGGCACCTTTCCACTTTCGAACTCGGTTTGGGACTGCAGCATCGGAAACCGGAAGCCCGCAAGATCGATACGCCGGATTTCGTGACCAGCGCTCGACGCACCCTCGACATATGCCTCCACGAAGGACGTGCAGAGATGGTGGTGCGAGCGATCAGGATGCGCATTGATGACGAGGATTCGCTTTGACATCGGTAGGACTCCCGTTGATGCAACGGGTTTTAATCCTCGCACATCGACGCGGCATTGATTTTGCGCAATTGCGTGGCACTTGACGCAAATCAATGAGGTCCGACGAGTTCGTTCTAGATTTCAGATTACCGATCTGAAAGGAAGCGACCATGCGGACTAAATTGATACTATGTGCCACGGGCGTCGATCACGGCACCGGCGATCTCATCGCCGCAGCGGAGCTCGCCCAGCGTTCGGAGGCTCATCTCAGCGCCATCGTCATTTCCACCGTGCCGCCGCCGCCCGTGGGCGACCTGATCGGTCAAGCCTATTCCACTTGGTCCTTTATCTGGCAGGAGGAAAACAATAGACTGAATGCACGCGTTGCTGAACTGCGGGAGCTCCTGGGGGCGCGCGGTCTCGTTGGCGAGATAAGCGCCGTCTATTGCGCAGAGGCCAATATCGACGACGAGGTCGCGGAGCGCGCTCGATACACCGATCTCACACTGCTCGGCAGCGACATGCTCGATGATGCCTCTCTGCTAAAGAGAGTTCTCGACGGGGCTCTGTTTGCCTCACCTGCACCCGTACTCCTCGCTCGGAACGACATGCCGGTCGATCTTGCACCGAAGACCATCCTTGTGGGGTGGAACTCGAAGCTCGAGGCAGCCGTCGCCCTACGTTACGCGATGGACATGCTGATCCAGGCTGACAACGTGCATGTTGCGGTGATCGATCCGCGGGCTGCCGCTTCTGCCATGGGTGAAGAACCGGGCGCGGACGTGGCGACGTTCCTTGCGCGGCATGGCGTCAATACAACCGTTGAAGTGCTGGCAAGTGGCGGTCGTGAGCCTGCTTCGGTGTTGCAGCAGCATGCAACCGACATCGGCGCCCAACTCGTCGTCATAGGTGCGTACAGCCATTCGCGGCTGCGCGAACGCATTTTCGGCGGCACCACGCAGTCGATGTTGGCAAATGTCCGCACGCCGGTCTTGATGGCCCGCTAACTCCTGCACTGGACCATCGGCATGACTGACAACGACACATTGCGCGGAAGACTAGAGGCGTTGCTCGAACAACTCGCTGCGGGCGCCATCCCGTTTGGACGCTCCAGCGAGGATGCCGCGTCGGCGGACTCTGCTGGCATGCCAGTGGAGGTTGTCGATGACCACGCCTCCACGCTCGCGGCCCTTGCGGACCAGATCGGCGAAGCTGCCGAGAGCACGGAAGAACTTCTTGCCGCCCACCCCGTCGCGGCGATTGTCGCAGCCTCGTATTGGGCGCCGCCATCGGGCGGATGACCGCGAACTAGGAGACAGGCATGCGCATCGACAACGTGATACAGTCATTCAGGGTTCTTACCCGGGCCGATGCGATGATCGCCGAGGCGACATTCAAGGCGCGCCTATCGCAGATCGCATTGCACGCCGCCGCATTTTTCATCTGCATATTCGGGCTGGTGATGGCGGGCATCGCGGTGTTTCTTTGGCTGCGCGGGCTCTGGGGTCCGATTTGGGCGGCCGCTGCCGTAGCATTTGGAAGTTTCTTGTTTTCGGCGCTTCTGCTGGTGGCCGCATCCTATAGGAAGCCCGCGAAGGAGCTGCAGATTGCCCGTGACATGCACAAGATGGCGCTCGATTCACTGACCGAGGAAGCAAAGCTCGCCAGCAGCGATCTTACCGGTATCAGTCGACTTTTCCGTAGCCCGCTCGACAGCACGCTACTCGCGCTCGTCGGACCGCTCGCGGGTCTGCTGTTGCGATTCCTCAAGCGCTCGCCGGAGCAGAAAAGCCAGACGTGAGATCCGGGTCATTGCATGGGAATTGTGAAGGACGCGAACCAGAGCAGGCATCCAAAGCTCCGCGGTGCCTGCCGGATCATTTCTAGGCAATTTCGCTAGAATGGGCCTCATCGTCCAGGCAGCCGAGTCATTGCAAGCGCCCAATCCGGAACTCGGCAGCTCCGTTGCGGTGTTGCGGTTGGAACGAGCGCCGGGGATCTAAACCGTCGAATGCGCCGAGCGAAAGCGGCGCATTCGTCACGAGCGGCTCCGTCAGGCGCTCTTGATTTCTATTTTCTTTTCACTCTTCACAGCTTCCACGGTCTTCGGCAGCTTCACCGTGAGCAGGCCTTTCGCGAAACTCGCCTCGATCTTGTCGGTGTTGACGCCGTCAGGCACGCGGAAACTGCGCTGGAACACGCCGTAGCGGCGCTCGGACAGGTGATAGTCCTTCTTCTCTTCCTTCTTTTCCTCGGTTTTCTCACCCTTGATCGTGAGCACGCCGTTGGCGACCTTCACGTCGATGTCCTTCTCGTCCATTCCGGCGAGTTCTGCGGTGATCTCGTACCGACCGTCCTTCTCGGTGAGATCGACGG
>Ga0164290_1002785_pt1 | contig 10415 bp, 8 predicted proteins | sample Micstemetagenome_FD_108782 | JGI IMG/M metagenome (GOLD analysis project Ga0164290, IMG submission 108782) | Contaminated culture microbial community from soil near Moab, Utah, USA - Microcoleus steenstrupii SON62 (Illumina Assembly) | ecosystem: Environmental > Terrestrial > Soil > Soil crust...
CATCACTGGGGCGTGGTCGTCGTCTCCCCCCGCTATTATGGCGACTATTGCTTCGTCAAGAAGATCAAGCGCTACGACGACTGGGGCAATGTCTACATCAAGCGCGTCCGCATCTGCGATTGATCCGACCGCTTGATCGCCAAACCTGATCCGATCATACCGGATGCCTGCGGTTCTCCTCCCGCCCCAGGCATCCGCCCAAGGGCCGCCCGACGCCCTGCAACACGGCGGCCCGATGTCAGCGATCAGGACATGCCGATCCCATCCTCACGACAAGCCCGGTGTCCTCCAGCACCGGGCTTGGCGTTTTGGTCACAAAAGCGCCCGCGAGTCCGGGCCAGCGGGCACCTTAATGTCTGGGGGCCTGGTCGACGCTGTCAGCGCGTCAGGCGCCGGTGGGCGACACGCTTCTGGCTGTTGAGCGAACCGCTTTCTTCACGACGCGCCTTATCGTTCTCGTAATCCTGGAAATTGCCCTCGAACCATTCGACATGGCCATCGCCCTCGAAAGCGAGGATATGCGTGGCGAGGCGGTCGAGGAACATGCGATCGTGGCTGATGACAACGGCGCAGCCGGCGTAGTTTTCGAGTGCATCTTCCAGCGCCCCCAACGTCTCGGTATCGAGGTCGTTGGTCGGTTCGTCGAGAAGCAGCACATTGCCGCCCGACTTCAGCATCTTGGCCAGGTGGACGCGGTTGCGCTGACCGCCCGACAGCGTGCCCACCTTCTGCTGCTGGTCCGCGCCCTTGAAATTGAAGGCGCCGCAATAGGCGCGCGAGTTCATTTCGAACTTGCCGAGCTTGACGATGTCGGTACCGCCGGAAATCTCTTCCCAGACATTCTTGTCCGCAGCGAGCGCATCGCGGCTCTGGTCGACATAGGATAAGGTCACCGTGTCGCCAATACGTATGCTGCCCGAATCAGGCTTTTCCTGACCGGTGATCATGCGGAACAGCGTCGATTTGCCGGCGCCGTTCGGGCCGATGACACCGACAATACCGCCAGGCGGCAGTTTGAAGCTGAGGTCGTCGATCAGGGTCGTACCATTATATCCCTTGCTGATGCCATCGACTTCGATAACCACACCGCCCAGTCGTTCAGCGATCGGAATGACGATCTGCGCTTCACCGGGACGGCGACCGGCCGCGGCCTCCACCAGTTCGTCATAAGCCTTGATACGTGCCTTCGACTTGGTCTGGCGTGCCTTGGGGCTGGACCTGATCCACTCCTCCTCGCGCGACACCGCCTTCTGCCGCGAGGCTTCCTCGCGGCCTTCCTGGGCCAAGCGCTTGGCCTTTTTCTCGAGATAGGCTGTGTAGTTGCCCTCATAGGGGATGCCACGACCGCGATCGAGCTCAAGAATCCAGCCGGTGACATTGTCGAGGAAGTAGCGATCGTGGGTGATCATCACGACCGAGCCCTGATAGTCACGCAGATGCTTTTCCAACCAGACGATGGTTTCCGCATCGAGATGGTTGGTCGGTTCATCGAGCAGCAACAGGTCGGGTTTTGACAGCAGCAGCTTGCAGAGCGCGACGCGGCGCTTTTCACCGCCCGACAGGTTGGTTACTTCGCTGTCGGCGGGCGGACATCCGAGCGCCGCCATGGCCATCTCGACCTGCGACTCCAGGTCCCAGAGGTTTTGACTATCGATGACATCCTGGAGCTTGGCGCCCTCATCCGCTGTCTCATCGGAATAGTTCATCATCAACTCGTTGTAGCGCTCAAGGATGGCGGTCTTGTCGGCCACACCTTCCATGACGTTTTCACGAACAGTCTTGGTTTCATCCAGTTGCGGTTCCTGCGGCAGATAGCCGAGCGTCGCGCCTTCCGAAAGCCAGGCCTCGCCCTGCCACTCCTTGTCGAGACCGGCCATGATTTTGAGCACGGTCGACTTGCCGGCGCCATTCGGACCAAGGATGCCGATCTTGGCATCCGGGTAGAAGGAGAGGTTGACATTCTCCAGGATTTTCTTGGCGCCGTAAGCCTTGGTGAGCTCCGACATGTGATAGATATATTGGCGAGCCATATGCTGGGATTCCTCAAAAGACGGATCTGGCGGAAATTTTGTCCGTCTTTAAGCGATTAATCCCCAAGGAGCAATCATGATTGAGGGCTTCATGCTCGGCCCCGCGGGCAATTACTGCAGTCCCGCCTCATCGACCACGCCCTCGGCGCAGCCGAACTTGGTCTTACCGGCTGCCGCGATAAGGGATGCGAGATCATCCTTACCTTCGGCCACGTCGCCTAGGCCGATCGTCAGACCGGTGATGATCCGCCGATCGCCATCCTTGCGGCACCGCATCTTCACCTTGTCGCCAGCACCAGCGCCGAATGCTGTCTCGAACGCCGCCTTCACCTTGGCCTCATCGAGCGTGGCGCCGCGATTATCCTCGAATAGCGCCTGGACGTCAGAAGCATTGAGTGCTGCGAGCAGCTTGAGCGCCTTGCCATAATACTCGTCCGCCACATAGCCGGAACATGTACCGTGCTTGACCCACTGGTGCCTGTCAAAACCCGACACGGTGCCCGGCATGGCCTTGGCGAGCTCAAGCCGCACCCCTTCGTCGAGCGAAAGCTCCGGCATGTCGAGCCAGTTCTTCTTCTTGTCCTGCTCCTTGAGCGCGCCATCAACTCCGCAATAGATCTTGCGGGATTTCCACAGGCCATTGAGCGAAAAAAATCGCGCATCCACCCGATCCGCGGTCTGGCCAGTACATTCAGGGGTTTTGGGGCTCGTTTCGCAGAAGCCCGGCTGCCACGAAACACCGAGTATTAACTTGGTTTTCGCCCGCTCGGGATCCTTCAACTTTCGCTCTTTGCTCACTGGTGACACAGTTTCCGCTGATCTCGCCGCAAAAGGCAGGGAAAGTATACATAAAACCGTCAGAAACATGCTGAATTTAGTCAAGAATGCGCCATTCCCTGCCCTTGCAAACATCGCAATCTCCTAATGCAGATGAGAACATAACATGGACATTCTAAATACATATCGAGAATAAATTCAAGTAGGATTCTGCGCGTAAGCCGATATTTCTGCAACCAGGGCGCAACTTGTTGATGAAGCTTGATTTTTGAATATACCGCGTGCAGATACCTCGCCAGTATATCCGAGAGGCACCCGCCGCGCATGACGTATCAGCGTGCATTCATCCTGTATAGTCCGACCGGTGCCAGGATCACCGCCCGCCACAAGCCGGCGGTCGGCGGCGCCAAGGCGGTCTTCCTGCTTAGCCACGGCCTCGCTGAGCATTCCTGCCGTTACGGACGGCTGGCCGACGTCCTGTCAGCGCGCGGCTACCACGTCTACGGTTTTGATCATCGGGGTCACGGCCTGACCAGCGCGCCGGATGCCGAGCGCGGGCGGTTTGCAAAACGTGACGGCGAGACGAAGGTGCTCGCCGACCTCCGCGCCGTGCGAGAATGCGCCGAGTTCCGGCATCCCGGATTGCCGGTCATCCTCTTCGGTCATTCGATGGGCGGCGTGATTGCCGCGCGCGCCGCCCAGGTCGAGCCACAGGCCTATCTGGGCCTTTGCATCTGGAACTCCAGGCTCAATCCGGGTCCTGCCGGCCAAGCGGGTCTGTTGCTCGTCAAGGCAGAGAGATTCTTCAAGGGATCGGATGTGCCAAGCTTTTTCGGTCAGCGCCTGGCATTGGATTCATGGGCGAAGTCTATCCCCGGCGCGCGGACGGAATTCGACTGGCTGAGCCACGACGAACAGGAAGTGGACAGGTATATCGCCGATCCGCAATGCGGCTTTGCCTGTTCGGTATCGCTGTGGATCGACCTGCTCGACATGTCGATCAGCGCCGGCCTTGATCAAAATCTCTTGAAATTGCCGAAGTCGCTGGCGATAAATCTTGTCGGGGGCGCCGAAGATCCGGCCACTGAAAACGGCCGTGCAATGGAATGGCTGGCGGCGCGCCTGAAGAGACACGGCATCACAAATGTTCATTTGACCATCTATCCCACCATGCGGCACGAGACGCTGAACGAGCACGGTCGCGATGGCGCGATGAACGCGCTGGCGGACTGGGCCGATAATGTGGCGGCGAGGCATAGAGTGTGACGAAATGACCTTGGACACGGCGCCTCGCGCCTGGCACTACCGGCTGACGGGATCAGGCATCGCGCTCATGGTGGGGTCTGTCCTCATCGCGCCGATGATCGACATCTTCTCCAAGCTGGCAACCTCGACTGCGCCGGTGGCGGAGATCACCGCAGGGCGTTTCGTCGTCCAGACGGCGCTGATGCTGCCCTTCGCTCTCGCGCGCGGCCCACTGTTCAGCCGATCCTTGAAGCATGCGGGCTTTCATGTCGTGCGCGGCGTGATCCTCACCATCGGCATGATCGCCTTCGTACTGGCGCTCAAGAGCATGCCCGTGGCCGATGCCATCGCCATCTTCTTCGTCGAGCCCGCTATTCTCACCCTGATGAGCGGCATTTTTCTCCGCGAGCATATCGGCTGGCAGAAGGTCGCCGCCTGCGCGACCGGTTTTGCCGGGTCCCTGCTTGTCATTCAACCGAGCTTTTCCGAATTCGGGTTGATTTCCCTGCTTCCCATCATCACCGCCGTCACGGTCGCCACCTTTATACTTCTCACGCGGATGCTGTCGAAAGCGGAAGACCCGTGGTCTATGCAGTTCCAGTCGAGCTTCTGGGCACTCTGCGCCTGCATCGTCATCCTCTCGATTGGCGAAGGCAGCGGATCCGATATCTTCGACCCCGTGATACCGGATTTCAGGACGGTGATCTACATTGGTGGCGTCGGGGTGGCGGCAACGATCTCCGGCATCCTCGGCGCCTTCGCCTATAAGGCCGCGCCGGCATCCGTGCTGGCACCGCTGCAATATCTGGAAATCGTCTCCGCCGCGACCGCCGCCTATCTGGTGTTCGGAGATTTCCCTGACGCGGTGAAATGGCTTGGCATTTTCATCATCATTGGTTCCGGCGTGTTCATCATCTTCAGGGGTGCGGACAAGACGCCGCCAAGCCCGGAAACAGCGATCTGAGCGGGAATTCCGACATGGCCGCTTGCGCGCCGATGGCATGAGACGCTATCAGCGGCTAGGCAGGCCCAACTATCAAACGTCAAGGCGTTCAAGGTCCGCCAGAACCAGACGGAGACACCATGTTCGAAAGTCTTTTCACAGTCGATGCCCTCGTCACCTTCCTGATCCTGACGGCGCTCGAGACCGTGCTCGGTTTCGATAACCTGCTCTATATCTCGATAGAAGCGAAAAAGGTCGATCCGGCGCGGGAAGCCTGGGTCCGACGCACCGGTATCGTCCTGGCCATCGGTTTGCGCGTGGTTCTGCTCTTCGTTGTTCTACAGTTGATCTCGCTCTTCCAGTCGCCGTTTCTCGAATTCCATCATGCCTGGTTCAACATAGCAATGAGCGGCCACGCCCTGATCGTGCTGCTGGGCGGCGTCTTCCTGATCTACACCGCGATCAAGGAAATCTTCCACATGATCGGCAGCCATGATCTTGAGCATGGGGCGGATGCCGCACCCCGGCGCACAGTCGCTGCGGCGATCATCTGGATCCTGATCATGAACATTGTCTTCTCGTTCGATACCGTCCTGTCGGCGGTCGCACTGACCAAGAACCTCATCGTCATGACAGCGGCGATCCTGGTGTCGGGTGTTCTGATGGTTGTGATGGCGGATACGGTGGCGAGTTTCCTCAAGAAGAACCGCATGTACGAAGTGCTCGGCCTCTTCGTGCTGCTGCTGGTCGGCTACATGCTGATGTCGGAAGGCGGCCATCTCGCCCATCTCACGTTCTTCGGGTTTCCGATCGAACCGATGGCGAAATCAACCTTCTATTTCGTCCTGTTCACGTTGGTGATCGTCGAAATCATCCAGAGCCGCTACCAGAAGAAGATCCTGCAGGAAAAAGACAGTCGGCATTGACGCTGCAACAACGAACGGGCGCGGTGACGGGCGCTCCCAAGCAAAAGAAGACGGGACATGACAGACACCAATCTAAGAACCGGCGGCCAGCTGATCGTCGAGGCGCTCGCGGCAAACGGCGTAAGCCGCGTCTCCTGCGTACCGGGCGAGAGCTTCCTCGCTGTGCTCGACGCGCTGCATGACAGCGATATCGAGGTTATGGTGTGCCGCCAGGAAGGCGGCGCCGCGATGATGGCGGATTGCTGGGGACGGCTGACGGGCGAGCCTGGGATCTGCTTCGTCACCCGCGGTCCCGGGGCCACCAATGCCAGTGCTGGCCTGCATATAGCACGGCAGGACTCGGTGCCGATGATCCTGTTCATCGGCCAGGTCCAGCGCGATGCGCGCGAGCGCGAGGCGTTCCAGGAAGTCGAATACCGCCGTGCCTTCACCGAATTCGCCAAATGGGTGGTGGATGTCGATGACGCCGCGCGCCTGCCCGAGATCTTGAGCCGTGCGTTCGCGGTCGCGACATCAGGCCGACCCGGCCCGGTGGTGATCGCGCTGCCGGAAGACATGCTGCGCGACAAGGTACTGGCACCCGCTGCCCGACCCTATATGCCGGTCGCGACCCATCCGGGTCCCTCGCAGATCGTTGAATTGGGGGTTTTGCTCGAAAAGGCGAAAAGGCCGCTCGTCATCCTCGGCGGCACCCGCTGGACGCAACAGTCGGTCGCAGATTTCATAAGCTTCGCCGAGCGCTGGAAGCTGCCGGTCACCTGCTCCTTCCGCCGCCAGATGCTGTTCGACCACCTGCATCCGAATTATGCCGGCGATGTCGGCATCGGCATCAATCCGGCCCTCGCGAAAGAGGTTAAGGACGCCGATCTCCTCATTCTCCTCGGTGCGCGCCTCGGCGAAATGCCGTCGTCGGGCTACACACTGCTCGACATTCCCTATCCCAGCCAGACACTGGTTCATGTTCATGCCGATGCCGCCGAGCTTGGCCGCGTCTATCGGCCGGATCTGGCGATCAATGCAGACTCGACGAGCTTCGTGGCGGCACTCGCGGGCCTCACTCCCAAGACCGAGCCCTCATGGGCAAGCCGCGCCGATGCTTTGCACAAGTCCTATCTCGACTGGTCGACGCCCCCTTCCTCCGGCCCCGGCAATGTCCATATGGGGCCGATCATGAAGTGGCTCGAAGCCAACCTGCCCGATACGGCGATCATGACCAATGGCGCCGGCAATTACGCCACCTGGCTGCACCGCTTCCACCGCTTCCGCAAATTCGCGACGCAGGCGGCACCGACCTCGGGCTCGATGGGCTATGGCCTGCCGGCCGCCGTCGCGGCCAAGGCGCTGCATCCCGATCGCGAAGTCGTCTGCTTTGCCGGCGACGGATGTTTCATGATGCATGGCCAGGAATTCGCCACCGCCGTCCGCTATAAACTGCCGATTATCGTATTGGTGATCAACAACGGCATCTACGGCACGATCCGCATGCATCAGGAGCGGGACTATCCCGGCCGGGTGAGCGGTACGGGTCTTACCAATCCGGATTTCGCCGCCTATGCCCGTGCCTTCGGCGGGCATGGCGAAAAAGTCGAAAAAACCGAGCAATTCGCCGAGGCGTATCTCCGCGCGCGCGCCAGCGGCAAGCCGTCGATCATCGAAATCACCCTCGATCCCGAAGCGATCACCCCGACCAGAACGCTGACGCAGATTCGCGAAGCCGCGAAATGACAAATGCCCGCGGTTTAGCGCCGCGGGCATAGCCTTCGTTCAAGCTAAGATCACGCCGCGCGGCGGACCACCGTGACCTTGTGTGCGTCGCCGAGTTCGAAGCGCGAGATCAAGTCAACAAGCCGATCGGCTTCGGTGGCGAGCTTCAGCGTCGCAGCCGACGTCTCCTCGACCATCGCCGCATTCTGTTGCGTCACCTGGTCGATCTGGTTGACCGCCTGGTTGATCTCGTTGAGGCTGATTGCCTGTTCTTTCGCTGAATCGGCGATCGAATGGATATGACTGTTGATCGCGAAGACGCGGGTCTCGATGTCCGAAAGTGCGGAGCCCGTCGCCTGAACCAGCTTTACGCCGGCCTGTACTTCGCCGCCGGACTTGGTGATCAGCGCCTTGATGTCCTTTGCGGCGTTGGCCGAACGTTGCGCGAGTTCGCGAACTTCCTGCGCCACCACTGCGAAGCCCTTGCCGGCGTCACCTGCACGCGCGGCTTCGACGCCCGCATTGAGCGCCAGCAGGTTGGTTTGGAAGGCGATTTCATCGATCACGTTAATGATCTGGCTGATCTCCTGGGAAGCCTGTTCGATGCGGCCCATGGCGGAGATCGCGTCGCCCACCACCTTGCCGGCCTGGCCGGCATTGTCCTTGGCATCCGTCACCATCTTGGCGGCTTCCTGCGCCTTCTGCGTGGCGTTGCGCACTACTCCGGTGATTTCCTGGAGCGCCGCAGATGTCTCTTCAAGCGCGGCGGCCTGCTGTTCGGTACGTTTGGAGAGGTCGTTGGTCGAGTTGCCGAGTTCGTTGATGTTGCCGTTGATCGAGTCCGACGTGTGGAGCACTTCCCTGATGGTCAGTTTGAGGCTGTCCATCGTGCCGTTCACATTGCCCTGCAATTCTGCGAACGCGCCTTGATATTTCCCTTCCATCGAGCGCGTGAGCTTGCTCTCCGCGAGATGGGCCATGACGGCACGCATTTCGTTGATGCCGGCATCGACGCTGGCGAGAAGCTGGTCGACGTCGTTGGCGAAGCGGTTGAGATTGGCGTCGCCGAAATCGCCGGCGATGCGCTTGGAGAAATCCCCACCAGCGGCGGCTCCCACGACCACCCCCATCCGGGCCTGGAGATCGTCGGCACGGGCGCGGCCGGCGGCTTCCTTCTCATTCAACTGCTGCACGGCGAGGCCGTTTTCCTTGAAGACACCGACAGCCTCCGCCATCTGACCGATCTCGTCCTTGCGTCCCATGAAGGGCACCTCGATATCAAACCTGCCCTCGGCAACACTGCGGATCGTATCAGCGATGCGCAGGATCGGCCGCGAAAGATGCGACCGCGCGATGTAGACGCCAAGCCCGGCGCCGGCAGCCAGGCCGAACGCGGTCATCGCGGTGACGAGCAGGAAGATCGACTGCTTGAAGGCAGCGAGATTGGTCTCGACGGCTGTCAGTTGCGCCTGGTCCTCGGCGACGACAGCGTCGATCTCCTTCTGGAAAGCCTTGCGGTTGGCACGGTTCGCATCATTGTTGCCCTGCTCGTTGGCGGCGGCGGGGCTCACCTCAATACCGAGACGTGCAGTGTCGGTTCGGAACGCCTTGAATTCGGCGGACCGTGCGAGAAGATTGTCGAAGCCCGCCTTCTGTTCCGCTGCCACGAGTGGCGTCCAGGCTGCGAGCACCTTGTCCATTTCGCCCAAGTTTTCGACCAGGCCGCTCGCGAACTTCTTGGCGCCGTCAACGTCCTTTGCACCGTAAATGCCGCGAGATTCCATCACGACCGCGGTGACATAGCGGTTCAGACGCTCGCCGAGATAAGCACGGTCGGCAGCCAGCTTGTACTGGGTAAGGCGCACACTGTATTCGCTGACCGCGTAAAGCGCGGTCGCGCCGATAAAGAGTGCCGAGAGGCACATAATGCCGACCAGGCTGTAGATCTTGCCGCTGATTTTCAAGGAACGCACTCCGGTGGGGTCGGATGCCGGAACAGGCATCACCTTCCCCCAAGGATAGGTGCCCAGGGTTAACGAAAACTTGCTTAGAACCTCGTAACTTATCGAAATTTCGGAAAACCCGGGCAAGTTACGGAGATTTCGTCCATCATCCGGTCAATTGTGAAAAATCAGCGGAGATGTAGCGTCTGCTGGTAAATAACGGTGGATCTGTTGCCAGACCGGCAATAGCCCAGCATCGGCTTGGGCAGCTCGTCCAGCGCATCCACCATGGCATGCACGGCGTCGGTCGTGGGCGGTCCGCTCACGGGAATATGTTGGGTCTCGAGTCCGAGCGCTGCGGCCTTCGCCGCAATCTCAGCAAAATCCGGCTGACCGGGATCCTCGTTGTCGGGCCGATGGCAGACCACCGACTGAAAGCCCATTGCCTTGATCTTCTCCAAATCTTCCACCGCGATCTGGGCGGTGACGGCGTATTCGTCGTTGATGGGCCGGATATCCATTGCAAAATCCATTTATCGAGAAGAGTGATCTACTAGATAGGCACCGACGTGCCGTCAATTACTGGAACGCGAAACTGAGTCGATAGGTGCGGAACTCGCCCGGCGCCAATGTCGGCATCAAGCCTTCGCTTTCGAGCTCGGCCCGTTTCTTCCACGGATGCGATACCGGCTCGATGCCCAGCACATGGGCAGGGGAAACCTGATTGCGCCACATCTGGAGATGTGGGAGCGTGTCAGTCGCGAAGCGCACATTGAGATACTTGCCGCCGATGGCTTCGATCGGCCCGAGTAGCAGGCGGGCGTATTCATCCCCGACCTCGGCTTCG
>Ga0164290_1002786_pt1 | contig 10409 bp, 8 predicted proteins | sample Micstemetagenome_FD_108782 | JGI IMG/M metagenome (GOLD analysis project Ga0164290, IMG submission 108782) | Contaminated culture microbial community from soil near Moab, Utah, USA - Microcoleus steenstrupii SON62 (Illumina Assembly) | ecosystem: Environmental > Terrestrial > Soil > Soil crust...
CCGCCATAAAGAATGCGCATCCTCGCCCCTTCGACGCCAAAGCGCGTATTGAGTTCGGCGCGCATGAACGCATGCGCCTCCTCGACATCGCCGACGGTCGGCGTCAGGCCAGTACCGATGGCCCAGACCGGCTCGTAGGCAATCACGACCGTTTCGGCCGTCGCGCCGTCGGGGACGGACCCGGCCAGTTGTGTCCTGAGAACGTCGAGCGTTGATCCACCCTTGCGCTCGGCTTCCGTTTCGCCGATGCAGATAATAGCAGTCAAGCCTGCGGAGATTGCCGCTTCCGCCTTAGCGCGAACCAGCGCGTCATCTTCCTTGTGCAGCGTGCGGCGCTCGGAATGACCAACGATGGCGAAGGTGCCGAAGCAATCCGCGATCATCGCAGCAGAGATATCCCCCGTGAAGGCACCGGACTGTGCCGTATGGCAATCCTGTGCGCCGATCTTCAGCGGGCTGTCGGTGACCAGTGCCGTGGCGACGTAGAGCAGTGTCGCAGGCGGGCAGATCAGCATGTCGATCTTATCTGACAGAGCGGGAGCAGCCTCGGCCATCGCCTTCAGCTCATTGAGCGAATCGCGGGTGCCGTTCATTTTCCAATTGCCCGCGACCAGAGGCCGGATGCCTGGAGTTGTCATAGTCTTTTCCTCTCCCACAGAATTTGTTGAGGTGGACTATCAGAAAGGCAGAAAATTCCGCAAGCGAAACTTCGAAAGTCGTCATCGCGCAACATTCAGAGATGAGAATAAAACAATCATATTGACCGTATCGTATTCAACGACTTCAATCTTCCCGGTGGATTCGTCATGATTTCCATGGGATCGAGGAACACTGGAATGTCCGCGTATCATAGCATCAGCCGGCCACTGATTGGCCTCATTGTGATCATGCTGCTGATGGTCTCGGTCGTTGCCGCCGAAGCAGCCACCCGTGTGGCGCTCGTCATCGGCATGTCGAAATACCAGACCATTCCCCATCTCGCCAACACGGTCAACGACGCCACCGCCATCAGCGAAAAGCTCAGGGAGCTCGGCTTCGAGGTGGACAGCGCGATCGACCAGCCGCTTGCCGACCTTGTATCGACGGTGAACGCGTTCTCTTTCAAGTCGGAAACCGCAGATATCGCCCTCATCTATTACGCCGGCCACGGTGTCGAGCTTAACGGCCAGAATTTCCTGATCCCGATCGATGTAAAGATTACCAAACCGTCCGATATCGGTGCGCAGGCCATTACGCTCAAACATCTGCTCGGCGCGGTAGAACATGCCCGCAAGCTGCGGATCGTCATCCTCGATTCCTGCCGCAACAATCCCTTTGCCGATTGGCCGGTGCAGGAAATTGCCAAGGCCGGCACGGAGAATTTTGATTCCGCAGCGACCCGTTCGATCAGGCGCGCCGGGCTCTCGGCGCCATCGGTTGATAAGGGCATGCTGGTCGTCTACGCGGCCAAGGACGGCGAAGTGGCGCTGGACGGCGAAGGCGGCCATAGCCCGTTTGCCCGCGCCCTGATCGAGAACCTCCCGGCCCGCGATGTCGAGATCGGGATGATGTTCCGTCAGGTCCGAGATGCCGTCATCAAATCGACCAAGAACAAGCAGGAGCCGCATTTCTACGGCTCGCTGTCTGGCGTGCCATTCTTTCTCGGCGGCGCCGACATGAATGTCGCTTCGCTCACTGATCGCAAACAGGCCTGGGGGTCGCTTGCCCCCGATCAGGCGCTTCAACTCGCATCGCTTGCAGACGACGGCAATGTCCGCGCCATGATCGGCCTCGGTTACATGTCGTTATCTACCAATGACAAGGCACGCTTCAACCCGGAAAAGTCCTTTACGCTGTTTTCCAAAGCAGCATCGGAGGGCGATCCAGAGGCTATGTTTGAACTCGGAAAGCTCTATGAAAAAGGCATCGGCACCAGGCAGGACGTCGCCAAGGCGCTGGAGCTTTACCAGAAGTCAGCAGATCTCGGTTTTGCCGACGCGATCAACGACCTTGGCTTTCTCTATTACCAGGGCGCAAGCGGGCTGAAGCGGGATCAGGCCAAGGCCGTCGAGCTTTTCCTAAAGGCGGCTGACCTGCGTCATCCCCAGGCTATGTACAATGTCGCAGCATTGATCGATGATGGCGTGGTCAAGGGCAAGACATCAGACGATGCGGCGAAATATCTTTATGCCGCCCTTCGCTCGGGCGTGAAGGATGTGCTCGAGCAGCTTGAGACTAATCCCAACCAGTTCAAGCCGGCGACCCGCAAGGCGCTGCAGGCGGAACTGGCCCGCAACAGCCTCTATTCAGGCAAGATCGACGGGTCCATAGGCAAGGGCACGCAGCGCAGCATGCGAATCGCATTCGGTGAAACGGTAGAGTAACGGGGACGGTTATATGTATATGAGAGCGGCTGTATTTGCGTTGAGATCGTGCCTAGCGCTCTGCGTTGCATTTTCAGGCGTAATACCGGCCTATGCCGGAATTCCAGCACCGCGGACATTGTCGCAACACGACATCGACACCATCGATCTCCTTTTCAAGGCCCAGACGGTTGATCCCGGCGGCGACGGTGGAGGGAATGACGGCGGCGGTCGCGACACCGCAGGCGGCAGAAACAGCCCCGGCCACGGTGACAACTACACGGGACGCGAACGCGAAGAAGTCCGCATCAGCCGCTACGAGACTAACCGGATCATCCAGGATCTGCGCTCTGTCCGGCGTGAATGCGGCAACTACGACGAAGTCTATCGCATCGATTGTCTGCGCCAGGGCATCGATATGGTGGTCGCCTCCATGCCCGACTCGGCCGATTATCGTGAGGCCAAGCGCATCCTGCGCAGAACAAGTCGCCGCCTGGGCGCGATCGTTTCGACCTATCAGGATCGCAGTGCACCGAAGCTCGTCGCCCCGCGCGACGCAAATCCGCGCTTCAAGAAGCGCCGGACCTACCGTGCCGTGAAGCGTGAATCCCTGCCCCGAGCCATGGCGGAAGCAAATGCCGTGGTTTCCGAAGCCGCGACACAACTGCTGCGTTCGGCGGAGAATTCCGAGCGCCGCTACGCCCATTACCAGCAGATTTCCGTCGCCGTCGATTCGACCAAGGTCCTGCTACGCTCCGGCTGACGCTTATTTGAGAATCCAGTTCAGCGTCTCACGCCAATCCGTCATGCGGATCGGCGTGCCATGTGAACCGGTGTTGAAAAGCACGAAACGTGTCGGGTAACGCTTCGCGATCAGGCTTTTGTAAAGCGCGTATTGATCCTGCCATCGATAGACGTTGTCGTCGGACCCATGGCTGAAGAACATTGGCAACTTCGCGGCATAGGCTGCACTATCGGTGAAGGCCGCATCGGTTGGGCCCCCGAAGATCATCATTGCCGACAGCTGTGAGGACGCCGTCGCATCGCCGGTGATCTTCCAGCAGATGAAGGTTCCCATCGAGGCACAGGTCAGAACGATCTTCGCTTGTGGCGCGGACGCATGGACATAATCGATGAGCGCCGAAACGTCAGCGGCGCCTGTGTCCTTGAAGTCCTTCGCCGTGGGCGCGAGATAGACGCCACCGTTCTCGTCCGCGAGATTCTTGAGGCGGTTGAAATTACCGCCGAACGTAAAGTCGTTCGCACCAAGTTTGCGGTCGCCGCCCCGGCCATGCACGAAGATCACCGCGAAACGCGCCGACCTGAGCTTGCCGACACGGAAGACATCCACTGCCCTGCCCTGGTGCTCAATCGTTTCGAAATCCTGGCGCCAGCGGACGCCGAGCGAGACATATTGCCCTTTGACGCGACGCTCAGGAACTTCGTCCCGCTTATGAATATCGCGCATCTTGTCGTAAGCGACCTTGAGGAACGCGCCGTCATCGCCCTGCTCAAGGATGCCGGGATAGGCAAAGAGCTTGTCCTTGAAACTTCCGAGTTCGGCGGCGGCAGCCGAGGTCAGTGTCACAATCGTGGAAAAGGCGGCGACCAACACCCTCCTCGGCAAACGAACTGTGGACATCAGACTTCCATCCTCGCTATCTCATCCCGATATCTTGCCATTCAAGCTTCGGACACGTCATTCTCTATATGTTCGCGTATCATGGCGCCATCTGCCAAAATCCGATGATTCGCGGAACCAACGACCCGACTGGAACACATGAGCCAAGCCCTGAATCTTTTTGACGACATGCCCGAGAAGCCGAAGCCGGAAAAGAAAACAGTCATTCCGGCGAACTCATCGGCACCGCCTAAATCGTCAATGCCAGAAAAATCCGGCCAAGAATACGGCGCATCCTCTATCAGGGTGCTTGAAGGCCTCGAACCGGTCCGCATGCGGCCGGGCATGTATATCGGCGGCACTGACGAAAAGGCGCTCCATCATCTTTTCGCTGAAGTCCTTGATAATTCGATGGACGAGGCCGTGGCCGGTCACGCCAATTTCATCGAGGTCAGCCTCGATACCGAGGGCTACCTGACGGTCACCGACAACGGCCGCGGTATTCCGGTCGAACTGCATCCGCAGGTTCCCGGCAAATCGACGCTCGAAGTCATCATGACCAAGCTGCATGCCGGCGGCAAGTTCGACGGCGACGCCTACGAGACGTCGGGCGGCCTGCACGGCGTCGGCGTGTCGGTGGTCAACGCGCTCTCCGATTTTGTCGAAGTCGAGGTTGCCCGCAATAAGCGACTCTACCGCCAGCGTTTCTCGCGCGGTATTCCTCAGGGTCCGCTCGAGGAACTGGGCGACGTCCACAACCGTCGCGGCACGCGGACGCGATTCCATCCCGATCCGCAGATTTTCGGCGCCCATGCCAAGTTCGATCCGGGCCGCATTTTCCGCATGTCCCGCTCGAAGGCCTATCTGTTCGGCGGCGTCGAAATCCGCTGGAACTGCGATCCTTCCCTCGTTGAGGGCACCGAAACGCCGGAAAAGGCGGTCTTTCACTTTCCCGGCGGTCTCAAGGACTATCTTTCGGCCCAGATCGGCAAGGAATTCACCGTCACCCGCGACATCTTCGCCGGCAAGACGGAGCGTAGTGGTCACGGCTCGGTCGAATGGGCCGTGATCTGGCATGGCGGCGACATGTCACTGCACTCCTATTGCAACACTATTCCCACGACCGACGGCGGCACGCACGAAGCCGGCTTCCGCATTGCATTGACTAAGGGCCTCAAGGCCTATGCCGAGCTCACCGGCAACAAGCGCGCGGCCAACATCACCACCGACGACGTGATGATATCGGCGGCCGGCATGCTGTCGGTCTTCATCCGCGAGCCCGAATTCGTCGGACAGACCAAGGACCGTCTGGCCACGGTCGAAGCGCAGCGCATCGTTGAAAACGTGATCCGCGATCCCTTCGACCACTATCTTGCCGACAATCCCAACGAGGCCGATAAACTTCTCGAATGGGTGATCGAGCGCTCGGACGAGCGCATGCGCCGCCGCAAGGAAAAGGAAGTCAACCGCAAGTCCGCGGTGCGCAAGCTCAGGCTCCCCGGCAAACTGGCCGATTGTTCGCAGAACTCGGCGGCGGGCGCGGAACTTTTCATCGTCGAAGGCGACTCGGCTGGCGGCACGGCGAAGCAGGCGCGCAACCGCGCCAACCAGGCGATCCTGCCGCTCCGAGGCAAGATTCTCAACGTCGCTTCGGCCGGCCGCGAGAAGATGGGCGCTAACCAGCAGATCGCCGATCTCATCCAGGCGCTCGGCTGTGGAACCAGGACCAAATACCGCGACGAGGACCTCCGTTACGAGCGCATCGTCATCATGACCGATGCCGATGTGGACGGTGCGCATATAGCCTCGCTTCTGATCACATTCTTCTACCAGGAAATGTCAGAACTCATCCGGAAAGGCCATCTCTTCCTTGCCGTGCCGCCGCTCTATCGTATCACCCAGGGTGCCAAGACGCTCTATGCGCGTGACGACGCACACAGGGCCCTGTTGATGGAAACCGAGTTCAAGGGCGGCAAGAAGGTCGAAATTGGCCGCTTCAAGGGTCTTGGCGAAATGTCGACGCAACAGCTCAAGGAAACCACGATGGACCCGGCCAGCCGTACACTTCTGCGGGTCGATATCGACGAGATCGACTTCGAAGGCACGCGGGAAGCGGTAGACGGACTGATGGGCACCAAGCCTGAGGCACGATTCCGCTTCATCCAGGAACGGGCAGTATTCGCCGACAATCTTGATATATGATCGATAGTCGGATTTTGTAGTCGAGAGAGCATAATCCCTCGGGGTCGTGGCGTGCAAAAAAGACTTCGTTAACCTCGCCCGCCTATTATCCAGTCCATATAAAAAAATGGATTCTCGAATATGCCGGCATTCTCAACGACAACACCCGTGGCCGCTACCGTTCATGTGAAAGATAATTCGAATGAACGCGTGGTCGTCGATCTCAGCGGGCGGCTGATGTTGTCGAGCACCCACACGGAGTTCGATTGCAAAGCCGTCGAGATGTCTCCGTCGGAGGTCGTCTTCCAGTGCACGGCATTTCCGGCGGTCGGCGAACGTATCGTCGCCTATGTCGATCATATCGGCAGGCTGGAATGCTCGGTGACCCGCCATGTCGATCATGGCTTCGTCTGCAAGATTAGCACGACCGATCGCAAGCGTGAGAAACTCGCTGCACAATTGACGTGGCTCGCCAACAAGCATCAGTTCAACCTGCCCGAGGATCGCCGCCACGAACGCGTCGCGCCCCACAATACACGCTCCGAACTGAGTCTTGATGACGGGCGCAATTATCCATGCCGCATCATCGACCTCTCCGTGTCGGGCGCTGCGGTCGAAATTGATGTCCGGCCCGCCATGGGCACTGCGGTCAGGCTGGGCAATATGCGCGGCCGTGTCGTTCGTCATTTCCAGGAAGGCGTAGCGATAGAATTCGCCAACGTGCTTTCCCGCGAAGGCCTCCAGATGCTCGTGTGACAGAGTCCGACCGTCGAGTTCTCAAGCCGGCGCGACGCCGGCTTTTTTGTTTCCGGCACGTGTTTGCCCGTCGGCAATCCTCTGTTTACCAAGAAGTGCCGCAAATCCTGCAAATCAGCGCCACGATTTCGCCCCAAACCGATCGATGCCACCCGCATCAAGGCGAGCTTTTTCCAAGCTTCGGCGCGGCTTCGTCTACCTGTCCCGCGCCCAAGCGCGCTCGGCAGCGCTTTGCCAGCGATATGCCCTGGCGTCCGGACGCTTTCGATAAAGCACCGAAACATAATATATTTCAATAACATGATGTATCCACGAGCGTATCGGGATTCGGGCTTCGCTAAGATTTTCATCAAATTCAATTCAAATTAATGTCTAATACAAAATAAATACAAGTCGAATTTTCGGCACATTATAACTTCATTTTATATTTGTTTTACTAGAATTAATACTTGTTCTTACTGTAGTTATTGGCGACCGATAAAAAACTGTGTGCCATTGTCTCCTCACAACGGGGAGACACCAAATGACAAGAACATTCCTGAAGGGGCTTCTGACGGCTGCGTTGTTCGGGCTTGCCACGGCCGCCCATGCAACACCAGCCAACATGATCACGCTCGGCAAGACCAACCCGCCGATCGGCCATTATGAATTCTGCAAGGCCAATGCCAGCAAATGCGGGCCGACGGATGACGAAGGCCCGATGCAATTGACCGAAGCACGATGGAAGACGCTGCTGAAGATCAATTACCATGCCAACAGCTCGATTGAGCCGCTGACCGACGAGGAAATCTATGGCGTCGAGGAGAAGTGGTCCTATCCCAAGACGGTCGGAGACTGCGAGGATTACGTCCTGCTCAAGCAGAAGATGCTCGTCGAACGCGGATTCTCTGCCGCCGACCTCCTAATCACCGTGGCGCTACAGCCGAATGGCGATGGACATGCGGTACTTGTCGTGCGGACCGATCGCGGCGACTTCGTGCTCGACAATATGCGCAACAAGGTCCTGCTTTGGTCGGACACGGAATACACCTATCTCAAACGCCAATCGACGAAGAACGCCGCCCAATGGGTCAAGATCAAAGACGATCATTCGCCCGCGGTTGGTAGCCTTCAGTAAGCGCGGCAAGCGCCACACCATCTAAGGGCCCGGTCACCTCGCCGTATCCCCGTCCCCGGCCGAGCCCAGCTTGCCGATCCCGCTTCCCCCGGGACCGGCATCTCTTTTAGACAGGAAGCAGGAGTTGCACACCGCGGAGCACGACATAGCCGTAGATCGTCGCCCAGCTGAATGCGATGAATGCCCCGACCGGAAGATCACCGGCACCGAGCGAGTGCGCCTTCCATCCTTCGATCAACTTCTCGATAAGCAGGCCCGGGCCCGCAATCACCGCAAGCAGCCACGGCAACAGCCGCGTCTCGACCTGAAACCCGTCGTTCTGAATTGGCATGCGAGAACCCACCAACGCCCTGAGCCCGTCGAGCAAGATGAGCGGCAATGCGAGCCCGACCACGAGGCTGACGAAAAGATCACCGGCATTAAACATTGATTAACCCTAAACTGATTGGTTCACGAAGACACGAGGTGAGCAAGCGCCGTGCCAGCATGCTTTGCGTCAGTCTGGCACAGGTGCCGGACACCATAGTCCCTCTCAGGCCAAGAAGCGGGCGATGACGATGACGACCACATCCGGCAACGAAATGGACGAGTCCTTCATATCCAGCCGCTTTTTGTTTCGCTTGACGGCAACGATCGGCGTGATGGCTGCCCTGACAGCGATAATCGGCGTTGCGGGAAAGAACTACGGCGACGAACTGTCGCTCGGCGGGCATACCGCCTCCACTGAGGTCAAGCACGTTATCGTCGGTCAGGATGTGATCGCGCTGCCCGCCAATGTCATCCGTTTCGAAGGCCAGCGCCGCAGCGGTCCCGCCGAAGCCGTCAGCATCTACCTGTCCTGGCCCCGGATGGAAGGCTATTCACAAGCCGACGCCGTCGCTTTCTCCAATCCGGCCAACGCCGAGGCGCTTATCTTTGCGGATTTCTCGCAAAGCGTAATGTCCCGCGATATGTCGGGCAGGCTTGAGCCGATCTACAAAAAACTGTTCACCGGCGCCCCGCGCCCCGGTCCCACCGGGTTGATGATCCACGACCTGTCGGAGAAATCCGGCTTCGGCGACGAGAAAATGCTGACGGGAACGACGAAGGCGGGTGCGGTCTATGCCGTGCGTTGCATCATGCCGGAAAATAGCAAGCTCGCCACCCCCGCCGACTGCCAACGCGACATCCATGTTGGACGCGACCTCACGATGCTCTATCGCTTTTCGTCCAATCTCCTGCCGCAATGGGAGGCGATCGACAGCGCCATGCTCAAATACGCCAACGGGAACATCCAGCGATAGCCGACAAGATTCTTTGATTCCAATACTTTGTTAACTGCTCCGCGCGAAATTAACGCTAAATGCACTTTTTCCTTCAATGGCACAGAAATGTCTCAACTTATCATTCATCATAAACCGATTGGTAACGCTAACTCGCTACCTTTTTCCCAATCGCCAGGCCTCCCACTGGCAGACTGAAACAAAAACAAAGAGTAGCATTGTGTCACAGTTCAAGTTCGTATCGCCCTCGCCGGGGAGCATGCATCATCCGCTTATCCGGGCTTTTTGGTCGCTTGTATTGGCCGTGTTGATCGGCTTTGTTTTCACCGCCGAGGCCTTCGCTGGCCCGCGCCCGGCCAGCCTCGTCATCGATGTGCGTACGGGCAAGATTTTGGCGTCGGAGGATCCGGACGGCCTGCGCTATCCCGCCTCACTCACCAAAATGATGACGCTCTATATGGTGTTCGACGCGCTCGAATCGGGCCGGATCTCACTCAATACCCGCGTACCGGTCTCGGCTCATGCGGCGGCTCAGCAGCCGTCGAAGCTTGGCGTTCGCAAGGGCAGCACCTTCACGGTCGAGCAGGGAATTCTCGCCCTGGTGACGCGATCCGCCAATGATTGCGCCACAGCATTCGCCGAATTCCTGGGCGGCACCGAGCCGCGCTTCGGCAAGCTCATGACTTCCAAAGCCCGCCAGCTCGGCATGTCCCGCACAGTCTACCATAACGCACACGGCCTTCCGGATGCACGTCAGGTGACCACCGCCCGCGACCAGGCTCGCCTCGCCATCGCGCTGCGTAAGAACTTTCCGCAGTACTACGGTTATTTTTCCACGCGCTCTTTCAGATATGGCAAGCAGGTGATCGGCAACCACAACCGTCTTCTCGGCAACGTTCGCGGCGTCGATGGCATCAAGACTGGCTATACCCGCGCTGCAGGCTTCAACCTCGTCACGTCGGCGCAGCTCGATGGCCGCTCCATCGTCGGTGTCGTCATGGGCGGCACTTCCGGCCGCTCACGCGATGCGAAGATGCGCAAGCTGGTCGCAACCTATCTTCCCAAGGCCTCCCGCAAGGGCAACATGAATAATTACGTCGCTCAGGCTGAACGGCCAGTAGCCGTCGAAA
>Ga0164290_1002787_pt1 | contig 10403 bp, 10 predicted proteins | sample Micstemetagenome_FD_108782 | JGI IMG/M metagenome (GOLD analysis project Ga0164290, IMG submission 108782) | Contaminated culture microbial community from soil near Moab, Utah, USA - Microcoleus steenstrupii SON62 (Illumina Assembly) | ecosystem: Environmental > Terrestrial > Soil > Soil crust...
AGCCCTCGGCCACCGGCGGCGCGGTGGTGAATTCCTGCCGCAGCCGTTGCAGCAGATCCTCGCGGTCCGGCATGGGCGCGCCGCAGGAGATGCGGGCGGCGATGGCGCGGTCCAGCGCCCCCTCCAGGCCGTTGCACTGCACCGAGAACGAGGTGTGGTGGGGCCGGCCGAGGTGATCCTTCCACGTCGCGACGACGCGCAGCACCGGCCCGGTCGTGCGCGTCACCCACTCGAAGCGGATGCCCGCGGTGCGGGTGCGGCTGCGGCGCATCAGCCGGCCCATGGTGCTGCCGCCCGGGCGGCGCGGCGGGGCGTCCGTGCGCAGTTGGTGGAGAAAGTGGTCTGCGGCCGCAGCGTTGGCTGCGCTGGCCATGGAGGTGGTGTCCATGGTGTCGATGGTCATGGCTTGACTCCAGAGTGCGGAAAAGATCCCGCCGCTTTTGGGCAGGCGACGTGCCTGCGCGCTCACAGCAGCGGCTCGACAAGACGCGCCAGGCCCTGCAGCAGGCGCTGGCCGAGGCCGCGCTGGCTCCAGGTGGCGGCGTCGATGCGCTGCGACACGGCGAGGTCGCGCGCGAACAGCGCCTGCATCTGCTGGCCGAAGTCGTCGCCCAGCACGATGACGTCGACCTCGTGGTTGCCGACGATGCTGCGCCAGTCCAGGTTGCTGGAACCGACGCTCGAATAGACGCCGTCGACGACCGCCGTCTTGGCGTGCATGACGGCCTGCTGCATCTCGTGGATCTGCACGCCGGCCTCGAGCAGCTGCGCATAGCGCGCGCGCGCCGCGTGCTGCACCATGGCCACGTCGCTGCGCCCCGGCAGCACCAGGCTGACGGCGACGCCGCGCCGCGCCGCATCGCACAGGGCCTGGATCAGCTCCGAGCCGGGCGCGAAATAGGCCATGGTCAGCTGTACGCTGCGCCGGGCCGCGTCGATGGCATGCAGCAGATGGGTGTAGGCCGGGTTGATGCCCTGGTCGGGATTGCCCGCGACCAGCTTGATGACGCGCTGGCCCGGCATGGCGACCCGCGGCGCCGGTGCGGCGGCGAGGCGGCCCTGGCAGCCCTGCAGCGCCCAGGACTCGCGGAACATCGCGGCCAGCGCCGCCACGACCGGCCCGCGCAGCTCCACCTGCGTGTCGCGCCAGCCGTTGCGCTCGGCATCCTCCGGCGTGCGCCGGGGGCTGCCGCTGCCGAAGCTGCCCTTGGCGTAGACATTGCTCAGGTTGATGCCGCCGGTGAAGGCCACGTCGCTGTCCACGGCCAGCAGCTTGCGGTGGTTGCGCTGCACCAGGCCCCAATGGCCGGGCCGCTCCAGCGGATTGATGGGATTGAACTCGCAGACGGCCACGCCGCCCCGGCGCAGGCGGTCGAAGAAGGCGCCGTCGGTGCCCAGCGAGCCGACGCTGTCATACATCAGCGCGACGTTGACACCCTCCGCGGCCTTGCGCATCAACAGCGCGCCGAATTCGGCGGCCACGCCCTCGTCCTCGACGATGTAGAACTCGACCAGGATGCGATGACGGGCCGCGGCAATGGCCGCCTTCATCGCCGCGAAGGTGGCGGGCCCGTCGATGAGCAGGCGCGCCGTGTTGCCGCGCAGCAGCTGGGTGTCGCCCTTGGCCGCCAGCACGCCCAGATGACGCTCGAACAGGGCGCCATTGCCCTCCTCGCGAACGCGGGCCAGGTCGCGCGCCTCGACGGCCTCGGGCACCGGTCCGTCGCGGCCCTGCAGCGTGATGCGCTCGGCCGCCTGACGTGGCGGCAGGGGCTGCAGCTGCCGGTCCTGCTCCAGCAGGCTGCCGCAGGCCACCGTGCCGCTGCCGAGCACTGTCACTGCCAGGGCCCACATCCACCCACGTCGCCAGCCATGCGATTGCTTCATGGGTGGTGATCAGGGCAAGCGGCGTGCCCGCCTGCCGGCTGCGACCGCCGCGCGACCACCGGAGCAGCCGGGTCGTCTGCAAAATTTGCAGCAATCCCGGCTAGGTCGCCGCCGTGCTGACGCCGTGTTCGGGCGGCGGCGGCCGGCCGCCTTCCCCCTCCCAGGTCTGCATGGGCACGGTGGTGCCGGCGCAGCGGCTGTGATGGCGATGGCGGTGCCGACGCTGGCAGGCCCGCCAGGCCAGCCAGAGCGCTCCACCCAGGGCCAGCGCGTCCAGCAGCCGCGTCAGCGACGGGGCGGAAGGCGCCTCGACATCATGGAGCGTGGGGTTGTGCATGGGGCGGCATGACGTTACGGTGCGAGCCGAACGGGGCAGTTGGCATGCCCAATGCCTTACAGCCCGATACCCTTGCACGCGCTGCCGACTTTGCCGCTGGCAGCGTGGAACCTGTTCACAATGGCGGCCCCGAGCGGGACCTGTCAGCAACAACTCCGGAAGGAAACGAAGCGCATGCCGCATGCCCTGGTGGTGGACGACGATCATGATTCAGCGGCTTCGCTGCGGGACTTGATCGCTGGAGAGCAGTTCACCGTTGCGGTGGCCCACAACCTGCGGGATGCCCGGCGGCAGATCGCGCTGCAGCAGCCGGACATCGTGCTGCTCGACCTGCGCCTGCCCGACGGCAACGGCATGGACCTGCTGGCCGACCCCAAGCTGGTGGCCGATTCCGAGGTCGTGCTGTGCACGGGCCACGCCAACCTCGAGACCTCCATCCAGGCCCTGCGCCTGGGTGCGGCCGACTACCTCGTCAAGCCGGTCAACCTTAAGCAGCTGCAGGGCGTGCTGTCGCGCATCATGAAGCCGGCGGCCTTGCAGGCCGAGGTGGAGGACCTGACCGCCAACCTCGACGAGGCCGGCCATTTCGGCCACCTCTGGGGCCGCAGCGCGCCGATGAAGCGCATCTACGAGCAGATCTCGCGCGTGGCCGGCACCAGCGTGTCCGTCTTCATCACCGGCGAGAGCGGCACCGGCAAGGAGGTTGTCGCCCAGACCGTGCACGACCTCAGCCGCCGCCGCAAGCGTCCCTTCCTGGCCGTCAACTGCGGCGCCATCAGCCCCAACCTCATCGAGAGCGAGATCTTCGGCCACGAGAAGGGCAGCTTCACCGGCGCCGAGCGCCAGCATCAGGGCTTCTTCGAGCGCGCCAGCGGCGGCACCCTGTTCCTGGACGAGATCACCGAGATGCCGCTGGAGCTGCAGGTCAAGCTGCTGCGCGTGCTGGAGACCGGCCGCTTCATGCGCGTGGGCAGCACGACGGCGCTGGAGACCGATGTGCGCATCGTCGCCGCCACCAACCGCCTGCCCTACCAGGCCGTGGCCTCGGGCAAGCTGCGCGAGGACCTGCTCTACCGCCTCAACATCTTCCCCATCGCGCTGCCGCCGCTGCGCGACCGCGTCTCCGACATCCCGCTGCTGGCCAATCATTTCCTGGCGGCCATCAGCGAGCAGGAGGGCGTGGTGCGCCGCTTCACGCCGGCCGCGCTGGCGTCGCTGGTCGACTACCCCTGGCCGGGCAATGTGCGCGAGCTGCGCAACGTCGTGCAGCGTGCTTATGTCATGGCGCAGGGCGAGGTCATCGACGAGACCTGGCTGCCCGGCGCCGAAGACGCGGGGGTCAACTCGGGCTGGGGCGCCCTGGCGCCAGTGCCCCAGGAAGCGCCCGTTGCGGCCCCGCAGGCGGCGCCGCTGCCGCGCGCGTCCGAGCCCGTCGGTGCCGACGTGCCCAGCATCACCTTGCCCATCGGCACCAGCGTCGCCCAGGCCGAGCGCGCCCTGATGCTGGCCACGCTGCGGCACTTCAATCACCACAAGGAGCGCACGGCCGCCGTGCTCGGCATCAGCCTGAAGACGCTCTACAACCGGCTGAAGGAATACGCGGCCGAGAACGCCCCCCCGGCGGACGTCGAGTAGGCCCGTCATTTGCCCCTGGTTCCGCTCCATCAACACACCGAGAAGGGACCACGACATGGGACAAGCTGAACATCTCTACGACGAGGCCGTCGACGCCTCCAAGGCCGGCCTGCGCAAGGTCGAAGGTGCCGCGCGCCGCGGCCTCGAGCATCTGGGCGACAGCGCCGCCGAGATGCGCGATACCGTCGTGCCCATGGTTCGCAACATGGGCTCGCGCGTCGCCCAGGTGTCGGACCGGACCATCGGCTATGTGCGCGAGCAGCCGGTGCGTTCCGTCATGGTTGCCGCCGCCGTCGGCACGCTGATCTTTGCCGCCTGGCAGATGCTCAGCACGCGCCAGTCGCGCTAAAGGCGTCGCGCCAGCTGCGCCGCTTCGCCCAGGCGCAGCGGCGTGCGCGTGCGCAAGGCCTCGGCCAGCAGGCGCGTCCAGCAGCCGACGATGGCGCGATGGTCGCCATCGCCCGGGTGCAGCTCCAGGCGCAGCAGCGGCGCCTCCCGGCTGCGCCGTGCCAGCAGCGGGTTCCAGGCCAGCGACAGGCGGCGGCGCCACGCTGCGCGGGTGCTGAACACCAGGCTGGGCGCCTTCAGCGATCGCCGCTGCGGCAGGGCGATGATCTCGTTCAAGGTGCAGGTGTGGCGAAAGCCGGCGTCGACCGCCGCCTGCAGGCCGGCCGCACCCAGCAGCCAGGCCGGCGCGACGAAACCCTGCATGGGCAGCCCATGGCTGTGCGCCCAGGCGCGCCCCTCTTGCAGGCGCCGCAGCGCTTCCGGCGCCGACAGCGCGGCGAACTCGCCTTCGCCGTCGGTGTAGTGGCGGCGCAGCAGCCAGTCGCGCAAGCCGCGCGGTGGCGGGCCCTCGTCGCGATGCGTCAGGCCGTGCAGGGCCAGTTCATGGCCGGCGCCGGCCATGCCGCGCAGCCAGTGCAGATAGCGTGGCGGCAGGGCCGGGTCCCCGTGCAGGCGCGGCACCACCAGCAGGGTCAGCGGCAGCACGACGCCCGCGTCGCTGGCGCAGCGCCTCAGCTCGGTCAGCACGCGCTGACAGCCCTCCCAGCGCGCTGGCGCCACGTCGTGCAGCACGACGCAGACGGCGCCGGCCAGCCGGCGGTCCGCCGGGGGCATCAGCGCGGGCGGGCCAGCGGTCCCGCCCAGGGCCGCAGCGCCGGCGCCGGGCGGGCCGGCAGCGGAATGGCCGGCAGCAGCGAGGGAGCGGCGGGGCGGCCGATCAAGGCGGCATAGCGACGCGTCATCTGCTGCAGCACGCGCGGCCAGTCCTGGGCCTGGGCGCGCGCCAGCGCGGCGCGGCGCTGGGCGGCATGGGTGTCGCTCAGACTGGCCTCCATGGCCTCAGCCCACGAACCGGCACGCGGCCGGTCCACCAGCAGGCCGACGCCCTCGGCCAGCTCGGCCAGGCCGGCCGTGCCGGCGACGACGACGGGCGTGCCGCAGGCCATGGCCTCCAGCAGGCCCAGGCCGAACGTCTCCTGGTCGCCGGCATGCACATAGGCGTCGCAGCTGGCGACGATGCGCGCCAGGCGCGCGGCGTCGGTCTCCTGCGGCAGCAGCCGGACCTGCTCGCCGACCGGCGCCGCCGGCCCGTTGCCGACGGCCAGCAGCACATGGTCGCGGCCCAGCAGGGCCACCGCGTCGGCCAGCAATTGCAGGTTCTTCTCCGGCGCGAAGCGGCCGGTGTAGACCAGCAGTCGCGTCGTCGGCGCCAGGCCCTGCTGGCGGCAGAACTCGGCCCGCCAGGCCTCGTCGCGGGCGCAGGGCGTGAACACCGAGCAGTCCACGCCCAGGGGCTGCACCGTCACGCGCGGCACGCCCCAGGCCTGCAACTGCTGGGCCAGGCCGCGGCTGGGCGCCATGACGAGGTCGAAATGGCGATAGAGGTTGACCAGATAGCGCCGCGCCCAGCGCTCGGCGACCCGGCCCGGGGTGGTCGCCCCGGCCGCCGGCCCGCCGGCCAGGCGTGCCGCCAGCCGCGGCAGATGGCTGTGGCAGAAGGCCACGGCCGGCACGCGCAGCTGCTCCGCGGCGGCGAGCGAGGCCCAGGCCAGGGTGTAGGGGTCGGCCGACTCGATCAGGTCCGGGGCCACGAACTCCATCTGGCGCAGCGCCCGGCCGCGGCCGAGCACCAGGCGGTAGCCGCCGCTGCGGGGCAGCGGCAGGCCGCCGCAGTCCAGCAGCCCCGGCCCCGCCGCGCCCGGCGCGATGACGGTATGCCGCCACCCCAGGGTGCGCAGCCGCTCATGCTTGGCCATCAGCACGCGACGCACGCCGCCGCAGGCGCCCCAGAACATCGACACGTCCAGCAGATGGGGGCCCGCCGCAGGACGGCTGTCCTGGGCCTGCTGTCGGGGCCAGTCCTTGTGATCGAGATGCATCCGCGCCTGAGGGCAAGCGGTGTGCCTGCGGGCACGTCGTCTGCTGAGGGGCTGCCATGGCTCCACTTGCACCCGCTCCCCTGGCCGCGCGGCAGGCCGGTCTGCGCTGGGTCGGCGACGACGGCCCCGGCATCACCCGCGAGCCGGCCGCCGGCGGCGGCTTCGCCTACCGCGACCCGCGCGGCCGCCGCCTGCGCGATGCGCAGACGCTGGCGCGCATCCGCAAGCTGGCCATCCCGCCGGCCTGGCAGCAGGTCTGGATCAGCCCGCATGCCGACAGCCATCTGCAGGCCACCGGCCGCGATGCCCGGGGGCGCAAGCAGTACCGCTATCACGCCGACTGGATGGCCGGCCGCGGCCAGACCAAGTTCGACGGCCTGCTGCGCTTCGGCGCCGTGCTGCCCCGGCTGCGCCGGCGCGTCGAGCGCGCCCTGGCCGGGCCGGCGCTGCCGACCCGCGAACGCGTGCTGGCGACGCTGGTGCGGCTGCTGGACACGACCTGGCTGCGCATCGGCAACAGCGCGTATGCGCGCGAGAACGGCTCCTACGGCCTGTCGACGCTGCGCAACCGCCATGCCGGCGTCAAGGGCGACGCGATCGAGCTCTCCTTCGTCGGCAAGAGCGGCGTGCGTCATGCGGTGCGCATCACCGACCGTCGCGTCGCCCGCATCGTGCGGCGCTGCCGCGAACTGCCGGGCCAGGAGCTGTTCCGTTATGTCGACGAGGACGGCGGCCTGCGCACGGTGGACTCCGCCGACGTCAACGCCTGGCTGGCCGAGGCCGCGGGCCAGCGCGTCACCGCCAAGGACTTCCGCACCTGGCATGGCAGCGTGCTGGCCCTGCAGCTCACCCTGCAGGCCTGCGCCGAGGGCGCCGAACCCTGCCGGCCCCAGCAGGTGCTGCAGGGCGTGGCCCGGCGCCTGGGCAACACGCCCGCGGTTTGCCGCAAGGCTTACATCCATCCACGCGTGCTGGCCCTCGGTGAGGCGCTGGGCGACGCCGCGGCGCGCGCGGCCCTGCGCTCCGCGTCGTGGGCCGCGTCGCCGGCCGTGCGTTCGGGTCTCGGCGCGGCCGAGCGCCAGTTGCTGGCCCTGCTGCGTTCGCGCGCGTCGGGCACCCGGCTTGCCAAGCGGTCCGGTCTGCAACCGCCGCCGGAGTGATTTCGTGCGCATCGCCTACGTCACCGAGACCTACCCGCCCGAGATCAACGGCGTGTCGCTGACCGCCGAGCGCAGCGTCGCCCATCTGCGCAACGCGGGCCATGCGGTGCAGCTGGTGCGCCCCCGCCAACCGGGCGAGGCGGCGCGCCGCGACGCCGACGAATGGCGCTGCGCCGGCGCGCGCATCCCCATGTACCCGGACCTGCGCTATGGGCTGGCCGTGCCGGCCGGGCTGCGCGCGCTGTGGCGCGACACCGGCCTGCCGGAGCTCGTGCACGTGGCCACGCCCGGGCCGCTCGGCTGGGCGGCCCTGCGTGCCGCCCGCGCCCTCGGCCTGCCCAGCAGCGCCGACTTCCGCACCAACTTCCACGCCTACTGCGGCCACTACGGGCTGGGCTTGCTGGAGCCGGTCGTGTTCGGCTATCTGCGCCGCCTGCACGCCATGGCCGACTGCAACTTCGTGCCCACGCCCGAGCTGCAGCGCCAGCTCGCCGCACGCGGCTTCGAGCGCCTGCAGGTGCTGGGCCGCGGCGTGGATGCGCGCCGCTTCACGCCCGACAAGCGTGACCTGCGCCTGCGCAGCGACTGGAACGCCGGCCCCGACCACCGCGTGCTGCTGCATGTCGGGCGCCTCGCGCCCGAGAAGAACCCCGCCCTGGCCCTGCAGACCTTCGAGCGCCTGGCGGCGCGCCGGCCGGGGCTGCGCATGGTCGTCGTCGGCGACGGCCCGTTGCGCGAGAGCCTGGAGCGCGCCCATCCGGCGGTGCGCTTCGTGGGCATGCAGACCGGCACCGCCCTGGCCCGCCACTACGCCAGTGCCGACGTCTTCCTCTTCCCCAGCCTGACCGACACCTTCGGCAACGTCACGCTGGAAGCCCTGGCCAGCGGCCTGGCCGTTGCCGCCTTCGACACCGGTGCCGCCGGCCAGCATGTCCGCGACGGCGCCAGCGGCTGCCTGGCCCCGCCCTGCCAGGGCCTGGCGGCCGCCGATGCCTTCCTCGACGCGGCCACGCGGGCGCTGGACGCCTCGGCCCCGGATGGCCTGCTGCGCATGGAGGCCCGCCTGGCCGCCACCCAGGCCGACTGGGCCGGCGTGCAGCGCCGCTTCGAGCAGCATCTCGCCCAGCTGGCCGCGGCCGGCGGCGCGCTGCCCCGCTATGCCGCCCTGGCTTGACGCCGGCCGGCTGCGCAGCGCCGAGCTGGACCTGCGCGGCGCCCAGGCCCTGCACCGCGCCGCCGCGCGGCCGCTGCTGCTGCACGGCCTCGGCCTGTGCAGCCGCCTGGCCGACGGGCCGGCGTGGCTGGCCCTGATCCTGCTGCTGCACTGGCTGGGCGGCGAGGCCGCGGCGGCGGCGCGGCTGATGCTGCTGACCGGCGCCGTCAACCTGGCGCTTTACTACACCCTCAAGCGCAGCACCCGCCGGGCCCGCCCCTTCGAACGCTGCGACGACATCCGTGCCTGCCTGCGGGTGCCCGACGCCTTCAGCTTTCCGAGCGGCCACACGCTGCATGCCTTCGCCTTCGCGCTGCTGCTGTCGGCCTTCTATCCGGCCCTGGCGCCGCTGCTGTGGGGCTTTGCGGCCCTGGCGGGGCTGTCGCGCGTGGTGCTGGGCCTGCACTTCCCGAGCGATGTGCTGTTCGGCGCCTTGCTGGGCATGGCCACGGCCAGCGCGGTGCTGCTGGCGGCCTGATGGTGCCCGTCGCCGCAGCCCTGCGCACGCTGCCGCCGCCGACGACGCCGCGCGCCTTCAGCTGCGCCTGCGGCCGGCCGGTGTTCTTCGGCAACAGCCAATGCCTGGCCTGCAGCCGGCCGCTGGGTTATGACGCCAGCCGCGGCGCCTTGCTGGCGCTGGAACCGGTGCGCGGCGGCCCCTGGCGCGAGGCCGGCGTGCCGCCGCGCCGGGCGCGCCGCCATGTGCGCTGCGCCAACCTGGAAACGGCCGCGGCCTGCAACTGGCTGCTGGACGCCAGCGAGATCGCGGCCGGCCAGAGCCTGTGCCGCTGCTGCCGCCTGACGCGCACCCTGCCCGACCTGTCGCGCCCCGAGGCCGGCACCTGGTGGAGCCGCATCGAGCAGGCCAAGCGCCGCCTGGTCTCCTCGCTGATCGGCCTGAAGTTGCCGGTGCTGTCCAAGGCCGAGGACGCCGAGTGCGGCCTGGCGTTCGACCTGCTGCTGGCGCCGCCGGAGGGGCCGCCGGTGACGACCGGCCATGCCGACGGCGTCATCACGCTGGACGCCGCCGAGGCCGACGACGCCTGCCGCGAGCAGCGCCGCGAGCAGCTCGGCGAGCCCTACCGCACCCTGCTCGGCCATCTGCGCCACGAGACCGGCCACTACTACTGGCAGCGCCTCGTCGAGCCCGGCGAATGGCTGGCGGCCTGCCGCGATCTGTTCGGCGACGAGCGCCAGGACTATGGCGAGGCCCTGAAGCGCCACTACGCCAACGGGGCGCCGGCCGACTGGGGGCAGCGCTTCGTCAGCGCCTATGCCAGCGCCCATCCCTGGGAAGACTGGGCCGAGACCTGGGCCCATTACCTGCACCTGGTCGACACCCTGGACACGGCGCGCAGCTTCGGGCTGGACGGCGAGCGCGTCGAACTCAGCTACGAGCGCTTCGCGCCGGATCTGCTGCAGGACAGCGGCGACCCCGAAGCGGACGGCTTCCTGCGCCTCATCAACAGCTGGATGGAGCTGACCGGCGTGCTCAACGAGCTGTCACGCAGCATGGGAGTGGCCGACTTCTATCCCTTCGTGCTGTCGGCGCCGGCGGTGCGCAAGCTGCACCTGGTGCACCGCGTCGTGCAGTCGGCAGCCGGCGCTTGAGCGGACTTGCCGCAAGGCCTGCGGCAAGTCCCCGCCGGCCCTTCAGTTGCGGTCGCTGCGCGGCGCGCGCGTGCCGTCGGCGTTCCAGCTGGCGGTCGAGCCGTCCGTGGTGCCCGCCGTGCTGTTGTCGCGCATCGGGGCGTTGTTGTTGAGGCTGCTGTTGCCGGTCGTGG
>Ga0164290_1002788_pt1 | contig 10388 bp, 17 predicted proteins | sample Micstemetagenome_FD_108782 | JGI IMG/M metagenome (GOLD analysis project Ga0164290, IMG submission 108782) | Contaminated culture microbial community from soil near Moab, Utah, USA - Microcoleus steenstrupii SON62 (Illumina Assembly) | ecosystem: Environmental > Terrestrial > Soil > Soil crust...
GGACAACAACACCTTGTATTTCGCCGTCAGATTCGGCATCCTTGCCTCCTCGTACCAGAACCCGCCAACAACCCGTACCGAAGATTAACTCAACCTGACGGAATTGGATAGACGGAGCAGTAGAATCCTATAGTAAACCATTGGCACACTTGCCGACGGCCAATCGCCAAGGCACCTTCCGATCGTCGTCATGCGACTCCCATCCAGGGTCCAGTCGGCCAACCCATCGCCCCCGTAGCTCAGCTGGATAGAGCGACGGTTTCCTAATGGGTTTTCAGGCATTTCCGATTCGGCCTGAAAACAGCAGAAAACCCAGTAATTACAGGCGTTTCTGCACTTTCCGCAATCCCTTGCGATTGCTCGAAAAACCCCGAAAATCGGGGGTCTCGGGTGTCAGTGACACCCGCAAAATGGCCTTGTCTCTGGATTACATGTCATCGGCCCGGAAACGAAAACGCCCCGGCAGCACATGCCACCGGGGCTTGGGAGTGGGTTGTCATTCGATTCCGTCAACATCGCCGTCGGTCACAATTCCTCGGCGGCCTTCTCGTACTGGTCCCGATCTCTGGGCGATGGCAGCATTCAAGTGTGCCCATCGCCTGAGCGTGCTACGGGGGACGCCGAGTTCCTTGGCGATACCGCTCAGCGTGGGCCGATCCATCGTCGCAGCCAGCACGATTGCAGCCGACTCCTTTTCGCGGCGATTCTTCGTTGGGCCGGGGGATTCCCAAATGTGATCCGCCAAGACAGCCTTCTCGGCCAGCGGCTTCAGCACAGCGATCAATTCCCGGAGTTCGGCAACCAGTTCAGGCAGACCATCAATTTCGCTCGGCATAGTGTCAGGCTCCTGATCGCTCTGCGGCTTTCACCAGTTTTGAGTACAGCGTGCCCTCACGACGGCCGGCCAGGAACGCCATGCCCTCAGAGACTGTTTCGCAGCGGTAAGTGATCGCCCCGTCATGTACGACAAAGCATTCCGAAAGGTTCGAGAGGTCGACGTACCGGCGTCTCTGTTTGGGTTTGATGGCCTTCTTCATGCGGCACCCCCTTCCAGTTCGCTGCCGTCGTACTCACGCATGACCCGTGAGAGCTGCAGCAGTTCCTGGGCCTGCCGTTCGACCTCATCGGCGGCGATGTCACGCCAATCGGCCTTGCGGGTGTCGACGTAGATCGTTTTGCCAGTCTCGATCACTACGGAGCAGATTTCCCGTGGTTTTCCGGGGCGTTGAAAGGACCCGTCTCCGATTTCTCGTGCGATCCGATGGCATTCGCTCGGCATCAGGATCTCGACACCATGCCCCATCGCTTCTGAGTGCTGCCACCAGACATGGATGGCCCGGTCGATGCGTTGCATGGCCCGCGTGGAGAGCCGCGGGTGATTGAACCACCAGATTGGCGTGCCCGTGACGGGATCGTGATTGTCCTGAACTGTGGCGATCGTGCTTTCGGCAGTAGAATGCGCAGCAGCCATGAGAGACCCTTTCCTTGAGAAGGGAACCGATTGGTTAGAACGGCTGACGGTGCTCCAACACTTTCAGCCGTTCGTCGTTGTGATCCGCATATTGCGAGATCACCTGTTCCTCGGTAATATCGTCAAACGAAATTCAATTGTCAATTCCGTTTAACGAAATTAGGTGGCAGGATGCCGAAAGGTCGACCAGCACTCTCTGATGTCGCGAAACTTTCCACGGTCGCGATTCGGGTGACTTCCGATGAGCGGGCCCGCATGGATGCTGCGGCTGCGGTTGCCGGGAAACCCACATCCACCTGGGCACGTGACGAATTGCTGAAACTGGCCGATGCTGCTGAGAATCCCCCGAAGAAATCGGGGCAGAAGAAACCAGGGTAGGGCTGTCTGACGTCGATCGCGGGTGAAGGGATCGCAGGCGGGCACTGTGGAAATTTCCACCGAAATCAACCTGTGTTGGAGATTATCCATAAACCGTCAAACTGCGGGAGTACTTCAACAGATCTGCCATCACATCTGACCGTGGTCATGAACCAGGCTGTAGCGCTGCAAAAACAGATTCTACTTCCCTCTTGAAAGGCTCAAATCCTTGAGGGCAACTGACACCTAGACGTGTCACACAAGTTGCTTCGGCAACCTCTAATCGAAATTCTAAGCAATCTTCTCGACAAGAGGCTTGGCATAGCTTGTTGAGCTTTCCTTTTGGCCGGTTTTCGGTCTTGCCACTATTCTCGTGGTATTTCTCTACTTCCGATTGAGCAACAACTTGACGCACAGCTGAAACATTGCTGCCGAGAGCTCTCGCAAGAGCAACCTCGTCTCCTAACGTCCATGCCTCTATGGACTTGACTGCAACGCCAACAGCTATTTTAAAGTTGTTCTCGGACGAATCGATAGATTCTTGCTTCCCGGCTTGTAATTCAGAAAGTCTCGCGTGATCGTTATCTTGATCAACAACTGCGATAAGTCCCTCACATCCGTTGTGCTTTGCAATTAGTGCTGCTGCCTTCAGTTTGTGTTTGAAACCCTTCTTTGATGAATTAAATCGCGGAATGTCCTTCCACGACAGTGCAATGCTATCTGAGGATATTGTGTTTGATATCTTCTGGCATAGCTTAGGCACTACGCCTTGCGCTGTACGAAATTGCAATGGAAAATCAGAGGCCCCGAGATCGTGGCGGCCCTCTCCTACGAACAGCACTTTCATTTTGGCTCAATTTCCCGGTGCGAGTTTATCTTCACCAAACAAATACCACAGTTCTCCTGACGAAAACTCTTTAGAAAGGGTCTCGATTTCAGGCATTGCATCCATTCGGTTGACCTTGGTAGATCCATCTTCACGCCTCTGAAAAACGCGAACTTCGGATGGTTCGACACAATTCAGTAGAATCGGGCTATGCGTGGTGATGATGACTTGGCATGGAGCAAATCCGAGTTCCCCAGTTGTTAGCTTCCGCAGCAGTTCAATAACGCTCTTCAACCGACTTGGGTGCAGTGAGTTTTCTGGTTCTTCGATCAGAAGGACTCGGTCGGAATGAGAGTATATCAGTACGAGGAATGCTGTGAGAATGAGGGCACCATCTGACACATCTTTGCAGCCGATTGTAATCGGAGGCCGTTCATTTCCTTTTAGTGCGAAAGAAATATTCAGCTGATTAGAATTGGTTTTGTTGAGGGGCGTTGACACATTGCTTAGCGTTGGGACAGCTGCGTTTAACGACTTCTCTAATGATATTACTGCATCACGATCCGCAGAGGTCAGCATGGCGTGCAATGCAGCCGCAAGGTTGCTACCTGCGGCGCTTAGTGGTTCATCTGATGGGGCCGAAGGCTTCCGCATCTCGTCAGGTGAAAACCTATAGGGAGCTGAAATCTTCACAGCTTCCCGGATTGCAAGCAGGTCTGCGTCCACCTTCTCGCTCAAGCGGCACAGGTGAGCAAACACAGATTGGTTTTTTAGACTACTCGGATCCAGGCTCGCGAATCTATAGGGATACTTATTAGGCTTTGATCCGCGGTTTTGATCTTTTTGAGGAAGCCGCAACTCATCGCCTCTAATCCTGATGAACTGCTCGGTAGCTGAATTGCGTGACGCAATTACACTGTACTGAAATGGCACTGGTGAATGTGATTCAAGGGCAATGCTGACATCGAGTGATTTGTCGAGGCGCGTGCTGTTTTCTAATAACTCTTTCGTTACGTTAACGAGTTCGCTATCTCGCTCCTGCTTTGTCGGGTTAAGTAGTCTGCCAAGCAATTCCAATGATTTCAGGAATGTGGACTTTCCGCTGTCATTTGGACCAATAAGTACGGTGAACGGGGCTAGGTCGACACCCACATCAACAAGGCATCTGTAATTCTTGATGACAACACGATCTAGCACGTGAATACCTCTATCTATGTTGCATGTCCAATTACGCGACTGCCGCATGCTGCGAAGACGTCACAATCCGATGCCTTCAATAAGCCGAAGGGTTGATTGAGCTGTAGGATCGCCAATTTGAAAGAACAGTGCAATCCTAACAATTATTTCGCTTCCGCCTTTCCTTTCCCCGACACCCCCCGCAAATCGCTGGCCAACTGGGCCCGCCACTGGTTGAGTTGATCCTGCAGGAACTTGTGCATCTTGGCCTGATATTTCACAGGCAAACGGGTCACAACCAGATCCGGGAACTGTTCACACAAGTCGGCCAGGCTCGACAGGATCACCGCGGCGGTTTGTTCGACCCCCTTGCGGGGAATCAACGTCCCCTCCAGCGACTCAATCGCGATCTCTTCCCGACGTGTGCGGAACTGTTCCCGCTTCAATCGCTCGGCTTTGAGGGCCACCGTGAGTTGTTCGTTCGCCTCGGATAATCTGGAGCCCTTCCGTTGATGCTGCTGCTGCCAGTCGCGTATCCCTTCCAGGTGATACCCACCAGAGCAGTCGGGAAAGCCGGGTTCCTTGAGCCAGTTGCGAAGGGCAGTGGCAGTGATCCCGAGCGCTTCGGCGGCTTTCTTTTGTGATTGAATGATCATTCACGGAAACTCTCACCTCTGGCCGGCGGAGGGATCACGAACACCTGCCGACATAGTACCGGGGACCGACCACGATTCTGGTAGATCACGAATCGATCGACGACGTTGCTCCTCATCGTCGGACCATGTTTCGCGGATCTCCGCACAGGCTGCGGCGATTTCCTCGGGACCCGGTTGGTAGTGGGGTTCGCTCATCGTGTTTCCCGGGAAAGGGCACGGCCACCGGGGCAGCAAGGAAAGGAACGACCTCCCGCCACCCCGGTAGCCGCTGCGAGTGATCTCTCAACGGCGACGTCGGCCCGCGTTGACTTCTTCCAGCATCTTTTCCCGCAGACCTGGGTTGTTCCGGTTCGCCGCGATCACGGCCGACTGGTTGTCCTTACCGCTGGCCTTCTCACGTTCGACAGCTTTGTTCCACTGACTCAGTAAAGGGCCTTGCATCATCGTTGACATGGTTCGATCTTTCGGTTCAGGGACGTGTTTGTGGTGACGACATTGCCACCACGTTGGTGATCAATCGGCATCGATCGGCAGGCCGAACTTCTCGGCCGCCAGGCGTGCGGCTTGAGGGTCGCGTTGCGATTGCACGATGAAATCGGCGACCAGTTCGGGATCCGCACGTGAGACCGCATCGACAGCATCCTGCCGCGATATACGGGGGTGACGTTTCATGTAGGCAGTGACCTTGTCACAGAACAGGTGATCAATCATCTTGATCGGTCTCCAGGGTGTTGCGGTCGAGAGGGACCGGCATCCGGGCTTTGACTTCGGATAGGAATGACTGGAAGTCGATCGGCCGCGCGGGACAGCGATCACGGAACCATTTCAGTTCCACTTCAAACTTTCGCAGTTCGGCGACTTCCTGCGTGGCGTCTTGCTCGGCGATCAGCTCGGCGATCTGATGGCGCAGCAGACGGCTGTAGACCTGGGCGGCTTTCATGGGCTTCCACCACATCAGCAGCGCGGTCATGACGAACTCTTCATCGCAGCCAGGGCAGAGTTCCATGATCTGTTGGCGACGGCGTGCGTACGGTTCTGGCAGTTCGATTACGGCTTCGGTCATGACGGTCTCCATCGATGATACCCCCCCTATCGTGGGGTCCTCCCCCCGGGGGGGACGGCGCCTGCGAGCGTTAGCCATCGCAGTTAAAGTGTGCCTAAGGGTCAAAAAAACTCACTTCCTTCCTTCGCTGCTGTTCACAAACCGCTGTTTTTCTCGGCGATTTCGTCGATAGCTTGGCGAAGTGACTGGGGGAAAGTTCCTTCGGCGATCGCGATGAGGTCCAGACCAACGTCGGCGAACAAAGCACGGGCTTCGTTGAGCAGCTTGCGGGTACCGATCAACAGAATCTGCTGCTCCCGGACGGTCAGTTCCCGACGGTCGAGCAAGGGCAGCAGTTCCAGCGATTGGTCCATCATTTCGATGATCGTCTGGCAGGCGGCCATGCAGACGACGGCCCCCTGATCGTTCAGATTGACTTGCATAATGGGCTTGGTGCCTCTTGGGGGCTGGTGAGCAGTTCCAGCGCCTCGGCGGCGGAACTCGGAATGATCATCACCGGTGTGGGAACGCGGTGAACGGGGTGTCCGCCGATCATGGGGACGTCGATCCCCATTTCCGGCGGCGTGGCATCGATCGACATTCCGGGGGAGGGATAGAGCAGCATGGTCGATTCCTTTCTCTGGGGAGTTGGGGAAGGGCTACCTGTTACCGTGCACGGCATACCAGCGGTCGAACTTGGCCCGCTGATCCGTCGATGATTCGATGGTGGCGGCCTTGGGTTTGGACGCCTGCGGGATCCCGGACGGAAAACCGAGCCAGGCCATCGCGTCATGGATGGTTCCGACTTCGTCGACCAGTCCGAGTTGCTTCGCGCGGAACGCGCTGAAGACTTCGCCGTTGGCGGCCATCTCCATCTGGCCATCGCTGATGCGCCGGGCTCTTTGAACCGTTGTGCGGAACTGGACGAAAGCGGTATCGATGCGACGTTGCAGACTGGCCCGCTGTTCCTCAGTCAGTGCGATTCCCGGCAGACCGGCAATCTTGAGTTGGGAACTGGTGATCGGGATCACCTTGATGCCCATACTTTCGAGCATGGCGGCCTGATCGATCACGACCGAATAGACACCGATGCTGCCGATCACGCTGCCCTTGGTGGCGAAAATCCGACGGGCGGAACTCACCGCGAACATGGCCGCCGACGCGCACAACCCATCGACGATCACGGCCGTGGGCTTCGCGGCCGACAGTTGGTAAATGGCGTCGCCCAATTCGGGAGTCCCGAGCACCGCACCCCCTGGGGAGTCGCAATAGATCAGCACGGCCGAGACGTCGGACCGCACGGAAAGTTGCTCCAGCTCCTGCCGCAGCAGCTTGGTCGACGTCCCGACGGACCCGAGATAGGGTGAACTGAGACCATAAGGCGTCATGACACCGACCAGAGGGACGATCGCCAACTTTTCCTGGGGCTTGTCCGGAGTACGGAACATTATGGTCGAGACGTCCGCCATGCGAGCCAGTGGGGCCACCTTGCTGGCCAACGTCGCATCGTAAATTGACCAAAGATCGATCATGTTTGAATCCTTTCAGGTCGGTTTGCAGCGGGAATCTTCGTTACCGCTGGAATTCTGGGAACTTGGGTTAGGGCCTGGGACCGCCAGCGGCGACACCCTGTTGACGGCCAGTCCCTGCCACAGGGCGGGGCGGCGTGGTATTGGGTTTCGATGGCGGTGGCTTCGTGGCCGTGTTTCGCTCGATGTTGCTGAGCAGTCGGTTTTGTTGTTCGATCAACTGATTCTGTCGCTCCAGGAGCGCATCGGCCTGCGGGGCGGCAGCCGGTCGTGATGGTGGCACGGCTGGCGGAGTGTTTTGCGGGGCGGCGGGCAACTGTTTCTCGCCCGTGGCAATCTCGACGCGCTCCAGAACGTCGCCATACTCCCCGGTACCGGCCCCCACACTCAGCGACGTGGCGGTCTTCTCGGAAAAGCCGAGACCGGCGAAAAGGTCATACACGCTGGGAACGCGGCCGATTAGTGGCAGTTCGGTCCCCTCGGTCCGCAGACCGATCTGCAGTTCACTCATGCCCCGTTCGCGGAATTCGTTGGTGAGCGCCTGTTTGTAGAATGAATCCTGACGGGCGGATCCGGCGGCCTGTAAAGTCTTGTCGTTCTCTAGGCGGGTGGCAGCAACGGAGCGGGTACCCTCGGCAAGTTGCAGATCCTTCTCAAATCCCGCCGGGTTGTTTTGCAGGTCGATGTACTTTTCGATTTTCGGAATGTTGTCGGCGAGCTGCAGGAACGATGCGGCTCCGGCTTCCTCAAAGAGCGTTTTCGCGGCTCCGGCCCGCTGCTCTTCGGGGAGTTGCTCGATTCCGGCTTTCAGCTTGGCGAGTGCCTCAGTCAGTGTTTCGCCCACTAGGTCGACGTCCGTGGCCTGCAAACCCATCTGTTCCAAGACGGCGGTTTTCTTGTCACTCCCTCCGGCGGTCTGGAGTCTGCTGACGATGTTTCGCAGACCGGTCGCGGCGCCACCCTCATCGATGCCGACGTCGACCAGCGCCCCGAATGCCGCAAATTGTTCTTGCGGAGTGATCGTCTTGAGTGCGGCCCCTTCCTTGGCGATGGAGTTGAGGCCGGATAGTTGGATGTTGCTGGACTTGAACAGGGCTTGAATCGCTTGCCCGATGCTGGCGACATTGGCACCAGACTTTTCCATTCCTTGCGACTCGAGATAACCGGCCATAGATTTGGCCAGGCTGGTCGGGTCGACGTCCTTGCCGGTCACATTACTGGCGTTGAGCGACTTGAAGAATTCATCGAGCGCCGGCCCGGCGGCTTCCTCGGCAGAGAATCCTGACGAGACGAGTTGTCTTTCCGCCAGGTAGGCTTGCTTGACGTCGACGCCACGGCGTTGGGCAGTCTCTTCGATCTGCTTGTTGGCCGCGGCTTGCTGCTGGTCGGTTCGGCCCGATTGCACCTGCGACTTGGTGCGGAGATCTTCGATCGAGGTGGCGGCCAATTCGGCTTCGGATTGATACTTGTTTTGGGCGGCGCTGAACGCGGTGATTGCGGCAGTGGCCACGCCGATGATTTTGGCGATCTTTTGAAAACGCTGTTCAAACTCCCCCGCCTTGATCTTGTCGAGGCCTTCGTTGATCTTGCCGGCGGCGTTGGCGAATTGCTCAGCCGAGATTTTGCCCTCAGCGTGGGCGGCCTCCAGCGCGGTCAGTTGCTGCTGGTAGCGCTCGGTCTCGCTGACCGTGGCGGCAAGTGCTTGCCGGACCAGTTGCTGCTGGCGGCTTTGTTGAGACAGTCCCCCGGCGTTGGCCTGGGCAATCCCGCCGATCGCGGCAAACGTCTTGTTGTGATGTTCGATGCTGCGCGATGTCGCGAGCCATGCCGAAACGATTTTGCGTTCGTCGGCATTCAACTCGAATTCGACTTTTTGGGCCACGATAGAATCCCTTCACTGGAACACCGCGGGGGATGCCAGGACCACCCCGGCAGAGCCCCCACGGGCCCGGTCATCGGCTCGGTTACAGACTTTCGATGCAGACCTGAATCGCCTCGTTTTCCGCCAAGTCGATGTCGCGCTGTTTGGCAGCGACGTTGGACGCGTAGCGGTGTTCCAGTTCGGGCAGCTTGGCTGACCACTCGGCATGCAGTCGCCGGAGGTGCGTCATCACATCGTCGTGGCTGGGATTCGAGTGGTCGGGCAAAAAGGGGTTACCGCGCGAAAAAGTTCTCAGGACGTAACTGGCGAATGCCTCGTGGGGCCGCGGCCATGACTTGTAGTCGATCAATCCAGCCTCGATGTCAGGTGGATGGACAAACTTCCGCATTTTGTTGACTTCATCTTGCATGCAGGTCGTGCTCTGGTGATGGGCTTCGTTAATCGCGCGGGATCGATCCCGGATCTGAATCTTCAGCCACGGGGGAGCGCTGGCCAGCACCTGTTCCCGCGCGGATCGCATCATCACGACGGCTTCGCCCAACTCTTTCGCGGGCACGCCGACTTCCGCGATCCGTTGGGCATACTCACGGCGAACACGCTCAATCTCGGCATCGCATTGCGATCGCAGATCGGCGGCTTTGCGGTCGCATTCCTTGCGGGCGGCATCGGCTCGAGCCTGCAATTCGCGGAGTTCCGCAGCAGAGCCCACGGCTTTTGCCAGACGGGACTTTGCAGCCTCGGTCATGCGTCCTTCGTCAGGTTTCTCGAATTTCTGGAGCGGGTCGACTTCACGCCGGCCGATGAGCGTCTTCAGGGTTTGCTTGATCTCGTTGGCGGATTGGAACCCGGGAACATCTTGGGGCGATTGGTCGGAAGTCTCAGTGGAGACCTGGGTATGATCGGCTTCAGCCGTCGCGACCTGGGACGGATCAACCGGCACGTTGGGATCGAAACTGGTTTCGGCGACAGCGCCGGCAACAGAACGGGAACGTGGTGGCATGGGGTCTCTTTCAAAAACGATGGTGATGGAAACTGGTGATCGTGATCGTTGTCAACGGCTGCTGTTCACGTCGGACCGGCTCGAGACCGCGCGGCCCGATTCGCCCGGCCGGATTTCGTCCAGTCGAACCAGAGTCGACGTTGCCCGTCGGCCATCGTGATCAGCAGTTGGCGACACCCAGCACAGCGCAGGATGCCAGGCCTGGGGCCCGATGTGGTCTCGGTGTTGCCGCAGTGTGGGCAGGTGGGTGATTCGCTCATTGGTACTGTTCTCCCGCCGCGTCGATGTACTTTGCGTAGGCCGGTTTCCAGTCGAGACGAACGGTACCCGTGGGACCGTTGCGGTTCTTCGCGATGATGATCTCAGCGTGATCGTCTTGGGCTTGAGGGTCATCCTTGCCAGGCCGATGCACGAACATCACCACGTCCGCGTCTTGTTCGATCGCTCCC
>Ga0164290_1002789_pt1 | contig 10385 bp, 12 predicted proteins | sample Micstemetagenome_FD_108782 | JGI IMG/M metagenome (GOLD analysis project Ga0164290, IMG submission 108782) | Contaminated culture microbial community from soil near Moab, Utah, USA - Microcoleus steenstrupii SON62 (Illumina Assembly) | ecosystem: Environmental > Terrestrial > Soil > Soil crust...
TATTTTGCTGTTTGCTAAAAGCGAATAAATTTGTTTCTCTTATTTAAACACATCTAAAAACACATCTATGAACAAAGCTGAATTAATCGCACAACTCGCAGAAGATGCAGGTATTACAAAAACACAAGCCAACGCTGCTCTGGATTCTTTTGTTGATACTGTAACTAAAACTCTGAAAAAAGGTGACAAAGTTACCCTGGTAGGTTTCGGTACTTTCTCTGTATCTAAGCGTGCTGCTCGTACAGGTCGTAACCCTCAGACTGGCGAGACTATCAAAATCAAGGCTAAAAAAGTTGCCCGCTTCAAAGCTGGTAAAGAATTGAGCGCTAAGATCTAATCTGGGCGTAAAAAAAGAATTGAACCCCGCTTTCGCGGGGTTTTTCTATTTTTGCCCCTCACTATTGTTCATTTAAAAAATAACTGTACCATGGGTAGAGGCGATAAAAAGACCGCAAAAGGTAAAAGATTCAAGGGTTCATTTGGCAAAAGCCGCCCCGCTAACGCAAAAGCAACTGCTGTAAAAGCAAAGAAAGCTGCAGCAAAAGCATCGTAGTAATGTCTGATGTCTGATCGCTGATGTCTGATTTAATAAAATATATCAGACATCAGCGATCAGACATCCTACATCTTCTTCTTCGCTATTTCCTCCAGCGCAAATACCAGCTTATCCAGGTCCTGGGGTTTGGTGTATACATGTGGTGTTATACGAACACAACTGATATTTTCCCATACAATTCCTACTGTATGTATTTTATAGGTATTGAATAATGCCTGATCAAGTTGCGCAGGTGTCATTCCATCTACCGATACACCACAAATAGCACAGGCATATTCAGGTTTAAAAGAAGTATGAATTTTTACCCCTGGTATTTCTCTGGCTTTTCCTGCCCAGTAATTTTTCAGGTAACGAATTCTTTCTTCTTTTCTTTTGGCACCGATGGCATTGTGAAAATTCAATGCTTCACCAATACCCTGTTCTATCGGAAAGCTTCTGGTACCAAGGGTTTCAAACTTTCGGATATCGTTTCCCCTGGGCTTATCATTACATACGAGCGGCCATATTTTTTCAATCTTCTCCTTCTTTATCCATAACATACCGCTACCAATGGGTGCACTTAAAAATTTGTGCAGGCTGGTACCGAAATAATCACATTCCAGATCGGGTATCTTAAAATCGAGTAAGCCAAAAGAGTGTGCCCCGTCTACAATTACTTCAATACCTCTTTTATGGGCCATCTGTGCAATCTTCTTAACCGGTAGTATCTGTCCGATCCAGTTGATGATATGTGTGAGGTGCAGAATTTTTGTTTTGGGAGTAATCGCTTTTTCAAATGCAGCAACAATGGTTTCATCGTTTTCAATCGGAAAATCGAAGCTGATCTGTTTGTACACAATCCCTTCCCTTAATGCTCTTTGGCGCCAGGCCTGTATCATATTCGGATAATCCTGTATGGTACCAATTACTTCATCGCCAGCTTTCAGGTCGAGACCAAAAATGACCGTATTCAATGCTTCCGTGGCATTCCTGTTCACTGCAATTTCTTCTGGTGAACAGCCTGCCAGCGTGGCCAGCTTATAACGAAGCGGTTCACGCCCCTGATCAAGAATACGCCACATATAATAGGATGGACCTTCATTCGACATACGGTTAAAACGCTCTACAGCTTCCTGAACAACCCTTGGTGCAGGACTAACACCACCATTGTTCAGGTTAATCAGGTTAGGATTAACCGTATACCCCTGCTGAATGACGCTCCAGTAGTCTTCATCTGTTGCCGTTTGCTCGGGCGAAAAAAGTGCCACTCTTTTCTGTGCGGCTTCCCATTCAGCTGCATGCACCTGCTGAAAAAGACTGTTCGCGGAAAATGCACCCGCCAGCAAACCCATCCGTTGTAGAAACTGTCTGCGTTGTTCCATAGGTAAAAGTTGAACAAGAAAGATAAGGAAAACAGAGGAACAGAGAAATAAGGAATCAGAAATGCGCAAATGAAATATTCCCTTTCTGATTCCTTATTCCATGTTTCTTATTTCTCTGTTTTATACTCCTATCTTTGCTTAAATTTTCCGGGTATGAAGCAGGTATGCAGGATGATGGTAAGTGTGTTTTTTTTACTGCTCATTAGTCAGCTGGCTGATGCACAATGTTCTATTTGTACAAAAACCGCCTCGCAATTAGGTGAAGGGCCTGCTAAGGCGTTGAATTCCGCTATTATTTACCTTGCTGGTGCTCCACTCGCTATTATGGGTTATATCGGATGGAGATGGTGGAAGAAAGAGAAAGAAGTTATTTCTCATGAAAACAAAGTGAACCCTTAATCTTTACAATAAATCCTGATTAATAAATACGAGGTTCTCGTGTTGCATGGCAAAGGAGAAATGATAATTGGTGATGGCTTTAAAAATAGCATTACCAGCTCCTTTTCGCATATGATCATGTACTTCTACAAAAATGGCTTTGGTTCTGGGTAACCAATACTCGAATCCTTCTTCAAATACTTCTTTTTCCGAACCTTCAATATCCAGTTTTAGAATATCAATCGCTGACCAACCCTGTTCCTTCATGATAGATTCAATAGAAACAGCTGGTATGGCTTCCGGATGATCGGGACTGCTTTCTTCTACCATGAAAGCATTATCATGGTCACTTGTGTTCACAATCACCAGGTGCGCATTTTTGTTCCAGATGCCGGCTCTTATTTTTTTAACCTGTGGAAATGCCGCTGTATTTTTTTCTACCATCACAAAATTGCTTTTACTGGGTTCTACGGCCACAATAGCAGCACCCGGATAGCGGTGTGCAAAATACGCTGAAGCCAACCCTATATTAGCCCCTGCATCAATAATGGTTTTGGGCTCAAAGGGTAAGCTGATATTATACTGGTCATCCAGGAATACCTGTTTAAATGTGTATTTATCAGAAAAATTTTTACGGAGCTGAAAAGTGGCGCCATAAAGGGCAGACTGAAAACTACCATACTTTTTAAACAGCAGGTGTATATAAAACTTAAGTCCGTCTGCAAGACCAAAGGCTTTGATCAATGGTTTAAATCGGGATGCCATTCAGCGGTTTTCAATGATCAACAAAATAAACGCTATCTGCCGAAAGCAAAAAGAAAACTATGTTTTAACTGTGAGATGAAAGGGAGTTTTCTTTTTTTATAGGCGAATAAAATATTCCGGTGCCGGAGTAAAAAGAAAAATAAACCCAGGCTCCAGCCCCGGTCTAAAGACTGTTTCCAGTAATAAGATAGTTGCTTAAAGAATAGAATATCTGCTTCTTTCATGCCTTTTATGGTTGAAAATGCTTCCAGGTGTGGCATCAGCATCATTCGGAATTGCTTTCTCAATGCGCTTTCCGACAAATGCTGAATGGTTACATTCTGATCATGCGCCCGTTGATAGACTAGTATTTCAGGCAGAAACTGTACCGATCCGTTACACATGGCCACCATGGCCAGCCACCAGTCGTAATATACTTTAGGCGGTATTGGTAAGGCTTTCTCCAATAATGATTTTCTGATGAGCATGGCATGTCCGCTGATAGTATTGAACATGGCAATACATTTCGGATCGGTTCCTTCTAGTTTTCTGTTTTTTTTGTTGGGAACCAGATGAAGTGGTATTCTATCTGTAAACCGTACGGAGTCGCAGTACATCAATGGTACATCGGCACGCCAGTGATGCATCATTCTTTCCAGTTTTTCCGGATGCCAGTAATCATCCTGGTCGGCGATAGCAATCGTCTCTGTATTGGCCAGTAGCAACGCTTTTTCGAAATTGGCGGAAAATCCCAGGTTTACCGGGTTGCGATGCAACCTGATACGGTGGTCTTTTTGGGCCAGTGCTTCGATGATGATACAGGTATTATCCGTTGATCCATCATCCACCACAATCAGTTCCTGTATACGATAAGTTTGTGCCAGCACAGACTGCACCTGTTCCTCAATAAAACGAGCCCCATTATAACTACATAAAACAACTGAAATAGGCAGTGTCATGAACTCTTTTTATTTTTAACGCATCGCATGATTGTAAATATAGAGAAACATAAGGGCAACACTCCTCCTGAAGCGGTATTTTCTATTATGATACCCAGCTGGAATAATTTATCCTATTTACAGTTATGTATTAACAGCATCAGAAAACATTCTGCTTTTCAGCATGAGATTATTGTACACATCAATGAAGGAAAGGATGGTACGCTGGAATGGGTAAAATCGCAGCCAGATATCAGTTACGCTTACAGCAGTGAAAATATTGGTGTTTGTTATGCCTTGAACAGCTGCAGAACATTAGCTACCACTGATTATCTGTTGTATATAAACGATGATATGTATGTATGTCCAGATTGGGATACACCACTGTTTAATGAGATTCGCAGTATCGGTCATAAATACTTTTTCCTTTCTTCTACCGCCATCGAAATAAAAGCACAAAGCAGTTGCTCGATTGAAAAAAGTTTCGGCAACAATATCAATGAGTTCCTGGAGGAGCAATTACTCGCTGAATTTTCTACCATCCCTTTTCACGACTGGCAGGGTGCTACCTGGCCACCGAATGTGGTTCATAAAGATATCTGGGACCTTGCAGGCGGTTATAGTATTGAATTCAGTCCGGGTATGTACTCCGATCCCGATTTCTCTATGAAACTCTGGCAATTGGGGGTACGTTTATTTAAAGGACTCGAAAAAAGCAGGGTTTATCATTTTGGTTCTATCTCTGTTAAACGTGTAAAACGCAATAAGGGTTATTACACATTTATTGCTAAGTGGGGCATAACTTCCGGTACCTTATCGAAATATTATTTACGAAGGGGAGATTTATTTGACGGGCCGCTGGAACAACAAACCATTCCTTTTACTGTTCAACTCAAAAATCTTTTCAAACGCTGCTGGAATGCACTCATACAAAAAGGTTAAGCGTCTATCTTAAAAAACATTTTCATACAAAATAAAATACGCATAAAAGCCGATTTCTTTTTATATGCGAGTATAATATCCCTGTACCTGAAAAAAATATTCATCCTTTTCCAGCGGCTGATCAGGTCATTCTTCGGATAAGTGGTAGCCAGTATTTCTAATACTTTCTTTTGTGTTGTTAATGATGCCGGGCATTTTTCATATAACAACTGCATTCGCCGACAGGCAATACTGTTTCTTTCTTTTAGTGTGCGTTTTTGCTTTTTGGTTTGATGTGTATTGGCGCCAATTGCATTTGTGGTATGCTGCCTGTATTGCACCAGCACTTCATTTACATAGGCAATGCCTCCATAACAGGCAGCTACAAAACCCAGCCAGAAATCGTGTGTTACAATGGTTGGAAAGGGCTTACATTTTTCAACCAGGTCTTTTCTGAAGAGCATTGCATGACCCGGTGCCCAGGCACCGATGGTGTACATGAGGCAATTGTGGTAGGTAAGTTGGTTTTTTATATCAGACATTTTCTTACCAGTTGAATTGCCATTTTCATCCACGAGTATGGAATCGCTGTACACAGCAATATTGCCGCCCATTTGTGTTAACAAAGTCTCCAGTTTATGGGGCATCCAAATATCATCCTGATCACTTAAAGCTATGAGCGAACAGCTGGCATATTGCATACCTTTTTCAAAGCTGCGGATATAACCGGTATTCTGTTCATTGATTACGATTCGAAAGCGTGAATCATTTGTTGCATAGGCATTCAAAATAGCCATCGTACCATCCGATGAAGCATCATCTACCACTATAATTTCTGTTGGTGGAATCGTTTGTAACAGTATGCTTTCGATTTGAGGTTTCAGGTATCGTTCGCCATTATAGGTGGCTATTACTACTGAAATATCAGGCGGGCTTAATGGCATACTGCAGCAGGTTAAGGGTTGATATAGGTTTGAACGAACCCAAAAAGATTAAATGTTTTCTCTTTTCGCAGTAAAGCGATTTTTTCTTTTAGTTGCTGTTTATCTAAGTCTTTCATCCTTTTCTGCTGAATTAGTTTCCAGGCCCTTTCAGTTAGCAGCCAATCTTTCCTTTCTGAATGATGCACTTCTGCCTGGTGTTGTTCAATGGCAGTGGCCAGTTCTGTTAAGCCTGTTTTAGCGGTGGCTACTGTTTTAATAACAGGTATCGTTGTTTTGGTATGATGAAAAGCCGGAGCCAACATCATACGCAGGTTTTTTACAAATAGATCTGCTTCAGGCCGATCACTTTTATTCACCACAAAAATATCTGCAATCTCCATCAGTCCTGCTTTCATCGTCTGAACCTCATCGCCTGCTTCAGGCACCACCACCACAACGGTGGTATCGGCAAGACCTGCAATTTCAATTTCGCTTTGCCCCACACCAACTGTTTCCACGATTATATGATCAAAGCCTGCGGCCTGCATCACCGCTGTGATATCGATAATATGCGGATGCAATCCACCCAAAGCACCACGGGTAGCCAGTGACCGGATAAATACCTGCGGATGATTATACCATTCGCTCATCCGGATCCTGTCGCCTAATACTGCCCCCAGGTTAAAGGGAGAAGAAGGGTCTACACAAAGCACCCCGACTTTTTTATTTTTTGATACCCATTCAGCAATCAGTGCATCTACCAAAGTACTTTTACCTGCACCCGGAGGACCTGTAATACCGGTAACGGCTGCATGTCCGCCAGGCAACTGCGACAGAAAATGCTCAAAGCCGGTTACTTCGTTTTCAACGCATGAAATACTGCGTGCGAGCGATCTTTGATCCTGCTGTTCTATTCCTTTTAATAATTGCTGCCACATAATGCAATGCTAAACGTAAATTTAATCCTTGTTCTTACAAAAGAAAGTAATTGATGCCAGAGAACAACAGATTAACCATGATATCATGAAAAAAGAATGGCTCATTTCAGGTTTGTTTATTGTTTCATTAGCAGGATTGCTGTGGGGCAGAGCTATTTTATCTATATCAATGGGCTTATGGCTGATTTTTTCGCTGTGGCATATCCGCTACTGGATTCATCAATGGAAAAGCAACCCCATGTTTTTTTGGGGAATAGCGCCCATTATTCTGGGACTTCTTGGCGTATGGCAATCGCCTGCTGCCAGTGCCAGCTGGGATCATATCCTTACTTTGGCAACTTACCCTGTTGTGGTATTCAGCGTTGGTACAATAGCATCAATAGCGCCGCAGACATTCCGCACATTAAGTTATTGCTGGATCATAGCTGCATTGCTGTCACTATTGTATCCATTGGGCTGGTATATATTCAATAGTGCCGCAGCACATGAAAGATACAGCAGCGGACAAACACTCCCTGTGTTTATGGATAATGACCATATTCGTTTTTCTATGTTTTTGTCTGCTGCCGCCCTGCTGGCCTGGTTCAACAGGCACCTGCATAAATGGTTATTAGCTGCCTGTTTATTTTTATTGGTGAGTATCATTTTTTTAGCCGCCCGGACAGGCTGGGTAATGGTATTGGTGATGGGGATGATCGTATCAGTTCATTCCATCTTTCAACAACAAAAAAGCCTGAAGAAAGGATTGTTGATACTTACCGGTTTACTTGCTATTTGTATCCTGGCCTGGTTGCTGTTTCCAACGGTACAACATAAAATGGGTTATAGTTTGTACGATTGGCATCAATATACAGAAGGTAAATATGACCCCACTTTATCTGATAATGCACGATATGCGATCAACAAATCGGCCTGGCATGCCATACAATCGGGTGATGCTGATGCAGGATGGGCAAATATTCCAACCACACTGAATCATCATTTCAAACAGTTATATCCGCTCTATGATACAGGTTTTGGCTGGCCTTTTAATCAATGGTTATTCTGGTGGATGGGTAGCGGATGGTGGGGTATGTTATTATTTACCATCTGGCTTTTTTATCCCGCTTATGCAGGTATACGTCAAAAAAATAGTGCAACCATCTGCTGGACTCTTGCCATTGCCGCTTCCTGTTTAGTAGAAACCAATCTTGGTTACCAGTATGGGGTTTGGTTGCATGCCTGGGTGATAATTTGGCCCTTCCTGCGTCAGGGTGACACAAAATAATCATAACAAGATCGTCATCCCGACGAAGGAGGGAGCTAATTACTTAATTATCTCATAGTTCCTGAAATCAAATAACCTGATACCTGTACTTTTTTCGAAATAGTAGAGTAGTTTGTCTTTGAAGGAGAATTTCTTTTTGCTGATATCAAGCTCTGTCTTCCAGTTTTGGCGGGCTATTCTTTCATGCATGACTGCAGGATGTGTTCCGGTAAATTTTTCTAATGAATCAAATTCATCATAGTTCCAGAAATCAGGTGCTTTCATCATTTCCTCCAGTGCCTGATCGGAATGCCAGAGTTTGCTGAAGTTTTTCATTTTCTTCATCATCTGTTCCGGACTTTTCACCCAGCCATAGTGATATACATATGCATCTACAGGTTTTACTTTTAGTTGCTGCTTTCCTACCCGGAATCCCTGTGCATCTTTATAAGAGGAAATTTTTTTATCGTTCCTGATGATTCTTACTTCATGATCGTACCATTTTCGGCTGTCTCCTACATAATCATAAGTGCCGTAAAAATGCAGGTATTTGAATACCAGGCCCTGTACCCGCTTATCTTTTCTGTATTGCAAACAGGCTTCCCTGATGGTTTGGTGGTATTGTTCATGAACAGCTTCATCACCCTGTATATAAAAAGCCCAGTCGCTTTCGGGATCGATTAACTGAAATGCTTTATTTGTTTCAACGGCCAGTACCGATCCGCCTGTGCGTAATGAGGCATCCCATACTGAATGATGAATCTTTATTTTGGGATCGTTGATCGATTGCATCAGACCAACCGTATCATCATCAGAATTACCTATCAGTATAATCATTTCATCCACTACCGGGAGAATGGAGCGAATGGCTTCAACAATCGGGTAATCGTTGAGTACAGCATTTCTGATAATAGTGAACCCTGATATTTTCATAGTGCAAAGTAAACAGGAAAAAAGCATATACGTTAATCATTCAACTTTTCTGTTATTGATTTGTTGCCTGCTTTTATTTACTTCGCATTTGTATTCGAATTTCTATGACCAATTTTATTCCCGTTTTTCCCTTAGGTATTGTGGTGTTTCCCGGCGAACAGGTAAACCTCCATATTTTTGAACCACGATACAAGCAACTCATCAACGATTGTTATGGTGAGAAAAAAGCATTCGGCATTCCCATTGTTCTAAAAAATGATGTTGCCGAAATGGGTACACTCGTTCATATTACTGAGATTGTTGAGGTACATGCCGATGGTAAAATGGATATCCGTACTAGGGGTGAAAAAGTTTTCAGGATGCTGGAATTGGTAAAATCTATTCCCGATAAATTATACAGTGGCGCCATTGTGCATTATCCTGATAATGATGAAAGGCCGCATTTACAGCTTTTACTGCAGGTATTGGCAGGCGTTCGTGAATTGCACCAGCTGATCGGGGTTACCAAAGATTTTAAAAAACCTGATCAGCAACTTTGCAGTTACGATCTGGCACATCATGCAGGTCTTTCGCTGGAAGAGGAATATGAATTATTGGGGTTGCTGTATGAACCCCAGCGACTGGAATACCTGAAAAGACACCTCGCCCGGATACTTCCGGTCTTATCAGGCATAGAATCTTTGAAAGAGCGGATTCAACTGAATGGTCATTTCAGGGAACTAAAAGGCTTTAACTTTAATGTTTAACCAAGCGTATGCAAACCAGCTTATGTTTTGATTTTGGCAATACACGTCTGAAATGTGCTGTTTTCGCTGGCAGGCAACTGAATGAGGTGGTGGTTTTGGAAGATGACAGCACAGCAACCATTGCGGGCTTGATTGACAGGTACCAGCCGAATAAATCAATTCTGTCATCTGTTATCAGGCATAATCCTGAAATGGAAACCCTGTTAGCCGATAAAACCATGTTTCATAAGCTGGATCATACCAGTAAACTGCCTTTTACCACCCCTGTTGGCAAACCGTCTACTATTGGAGCCGACCGGCTGGCCATCTGTGCAGCTTCTGTTGATCTCTTCCCCAACCAGCATAATTTGGCAATAGGGTTAGGCACCTGTATCACCTACAATTATATCAACAAAGCACATGAATTTCTGGGCGGAAGCATTTCTCCGGGTATGACGATGCGGTTCCGGGCCATGCATGAACAAACCGCATTATTACCCATGGTAGAGCCCGATCATCACTTTCCGCTGATTGGTTATGATACCAAGACCAACCTTCAAAGTGGGGTAATTATGGGGATGGCAAAGGAAATTGATGGTATTATTGACGCTTATGCCTTGAAATTCAACAACTTTAACGTGCTGTTAACCGGGGGTGATATGGCTTTTTTTGTACCACATCTAAAAAACAGGATATTTGCCGACCCTTACTTAATATTTAAA
>Ga0164290_1002790_pt1 | contig 10377 bp, 11 predicted proteins | sample Micstemetagenome_FD_108782 | JGI IMG/M metagenome (GOLD analysis project Ga0164290, IMG submission 108782) | Contaminated culture microbial community from soil near Moab, Utah, USA - Microcoleus steenstrupii SON62 (Illumina Assembly) | ecosystem: Environmental > Terrestrial > Soil > Soil crust...
ACCGTGAAGCGGTGCACCAGTTCCTCCTGCTGCTCCAGGTCGTCGGGGGCCAGGCCGGCCGCGAGCGACTCGAGCGAGTCTTCCAGGTAGCCGTCGTCGTTGAGCGACTCGATCAGGAAGCGCAGCGCGGCGCGGTCTTCCTCGCCGAGGCGCAAGGCCAGCGCCTGGCGGTGCAGGTGGCTCTGAAGGGACTCGTGCACGTGGGCCAGGTCCGAGGCTTCGGCCGTGTCCTCGTCGGCGATGTTGTTCTTGCGCGGCTGGGCGTCGCCGCCCCACTCGCCGTCGTCGGGGACCACTTCGGTGCTGCCGTCGCCTTCCCAGTCGCGCGGCTCGGTGTCCACCGCAGGTTCGGCATCGACCGAGGCCGCAGCCCGCTCGGAATCAGGCAATGATGCTACGAATTCAGGAGCAAAGTCGGTTTCGCCGTCGGCCTCGGGCGGCGGCGCGTCGGCCTTGTCCAAACCGAACTCCTCGCGTGGCGCCTCTTCCTGCGTGAGCTCGAGGAAGGGGTTGTCGCCCAGCATCTGCTCGACTTCCTGCGACAGCTCGAGGGTCGACAGCTGCAGCAGCCGGATCGACTGCTGCAGCTGCGGCGTGAGCGCCAGGTGCTGCGAGACGCGCAGCGACAGGCCCTGCTTCATGAGCGCCGCCGGGCCGCCCCAAGGCGCGAACGCCCCCGCGGGGGGCAGCGCAGTACACGAAGTGACAAGCGTGGGGGCATCGAGATCTACATCCGGAAGTGCTCGCCGAGGTACACCCGGCGCACGTCGGCGTTGTTCACGATCTCCGAGGGCGTGCCCTGCGCCAGCACTTCGCCCTCGCTGATGATGTAGGCGTGGTCGCAGATGCCCAGGGTCTCGCGCACGTTGTGGTCGGTGATCAGCACGCCGATGCCGCGGGACGTGAGGAAGCCGATGATGCGCTGGATCTCGATCACGGCGAGGGGGTCGATGCCGGCGAAGGGCTCGTCCAGCAGGATGAAGCGGGGCTGCGTGGCCAGCGCGCGGGCGATCTCCACGCGGCGGCGCTCGCCGCCCGACAACGCCAGCGATGGCGAATCGCGCAGGTGGTCCACGCGCAGGTCCTGCAGCAGGGCGGCCAGGCGCTTGTCGATCTCGGCGCGGGTCAGGGCCTTGCCGCCCTCGCCCCGCTGCAGTTCCAGCACCGCGCGGACGTTGTCCGCGACGTTGAGCTTGCGGAAGATGGACGCTTCCTGCGGCAGGTACGACAGCCCCAGGCGCGAGCGGCGGTGGATGGGCATGTGCTCCACCGGCTGGCCGTCGATGGTGATCTCACCGGCATCTGCGCGCACCAGCCCCACGATCATGTAGAACGAGGTGGTCTTGCCGGCGCCGTTGGGGCCCAGCAGGCCCACCACTTCGCCCTTGTCGACGGCCAGGGACACGTCCTTGACCACCTTGCGCCTGCCGTAGGTCTTCTGCAGGTGGCGCGCTTCCAGGCGGCTGCGCGGCGCAGCCTCGCCGGCAGCACGGGCCGGCTGGGCCTCGGGCTTCACTTGCGGTCCCCGCCCAGCGAGGTGGAAGGCCGCAGCGGAGCCGCCGGCGTGGCGGGCGCGCGCGAGACCGGCGAAGTGCCCGACTCGCGCGGTGCGAGCGTGGCGCGCACCCGGCCCCCCGGCGTTCCCGATGCGGGCCCGCCGTCCACGGTGAACACGTCGGTGGTGTTCTCGTAGGTGATCAGGCTGCCGGTGATCTCGTCGTTGAGCGTAGCGCCGCGGTAGCGCCGCATCTCGGCGCGCCGGATGAACTTGACCCGGTCGGCGCGGCCGTCGTATTCGATGACTTCGCCCTCGCCTTCGATGTACTCATCCACCCCTTCGCGCTTCTGGCGAAAGAAGGCGCGCTGCCCCGGCTCGGCCGTGACCACGCCGAACTGGAAGCCCTCGGGGTCCTGGCGCACCTCCAGCCGGGCGCCGCGGATCACGATCGAGCCCTTGGTCACGACCACCCTGCCGGTGAAAACGCTGGTCTGGCGCAGGTCGTCGTAGCGCAGGGCGTCCGCCTCCACGTTCATGGGCTGGGTGCGGTCGGCGCGCTCGGCCAGGACCGGGCCCGAGCCCAGCAGCGCCAAGGCCAGGACGAGAACGTAAGGGGAATGTTTCATAGAGGCACGAATCTTGCTGGGATTGTAGCCGCCGCCTCGCACGAGACCGAAGAAAAATAGCCCGCGACTGCGGGCTATTTCGGGGAGCACAGAGCGCTTATTTGCTCTTGCGCGCCTCGGCGATCAGGTAGTCGGTGACCTGCAGTGCCTTGGGCATGTTGCCGGCCATGGAGCCGTCCGTGTACCAGCGGCCGGCGATGCCCAGGGCCGGGACGCCCTCCACCTTGAACTGGTCCTGCAGCTGCGAGGCCTTGCGCGCCTTGGTCTGGACCGCGAACGAGTTGTACAGCTCGGCGAACTTCGCCTTGTCCAGTCCGTTCTTCTCGGCCCACGCGACGATGGTCTCTTCCTTGTTGATCGGCTGCTTGTCCACGTGGATGGTCTGGAACACCTTGGCGTGCAGGTCGCCCAGCTTGTTCATGGCTTCCAGCGTGTAGAACAGGCGCTGCTGCGGCACGAAGTCGTCGCGGAACGCCACCGGCACGCGGCGCAGCACCACGTCGGCGGGCAGCTTCTTGCTCCAGGCTTCCAGCTGCGGCTCGAAGGCGTTGCAGTGCGGGCAGGAGTACCAGAAGAACTCCACCACCTCGATCTTGCCGGCCGGCGCCTCGGTGGCCACCCGCTTGTCCAGCGTCTTGTAGTCGCTGCCGTCTTCCGGCTTCTTCTGCGCCCAGGCCAGGCCCGGCAGGCCCAGCGCCGCGGCGCCCACCAGGCAGCTGGTGCCCACCGTGAATTCGCGTCGATTGATCATTCCGTCACACTCCTTGAAGGGGGTCTGAGCCCCGATCCAGCCAAAGGTTCCTGTCCGCTGGCTCAGCGTTGAACCCGGACCAGGGCGGTTTCGATCCCGCCGGCTTCCAGCTTTTCCTTGCTGCGGTCCGCATCTTCCTTCTTCTCGAAAGGGCCCACGCGGACCCGGAACACCTGGCGGCCGGACTGCTCGCGCTCGGTGACCTTGGCTTCCACGCCCATCAGGGACAGCTTGGCCCGGTGCGCCTCGGCGTCCTCGGCCGTGCGGAAGGCGCCCGCCTGCACGAAGTAGAAGAAGGGATCGGCCGCGGGGTTGCCCGAGCGCGCCGCTGCGAGCTCCCCCAGCGGGTCGGCCCCCGCCGCGCGGGCGGCGGGACGGGCGGCGCTGGCCGCGGGCGCGGGGACAGGTGCTGCCTGGGCCGGAGCACCTGGGGCCCCCGGGGCCGCAGGGTTGGCCCCGGCGGGAGCCGGCGGCAACGGCCGCGCAGGGTTCTTGCCGTACAGCGGCGCGTTCGGGTCCCAGTTCTGGTTCTTCCTGGATTCGGCGGCGTCCTGCTCGGCCGTGCGCCCCCCGCCCTTGTTCATGAACGGCACCGGCACCTTGGTCACGTAGACCGCCACCGCGAGCGCCGCGGCCAGGCCCAGCACCACGCCGATGATGATGCCCAGGATGACCGAGCCACGCTGATGTTTCATGCTCAAAACCTACATTTTCTCGGGCGCCGAGACACCCAGGACGGCCAGGCCGTTGTGCAAGACCTGCGCGGTCGCGGCGACCAGGGCCAGCCGGGCGCGCTTGACGGGCTCGTCGTCCACCAGGATGCGCTCGGCATCATAGTAGCTGTGGTACGCGGCTGCGAGCTCGCGCAGGTAGAAGGTCACGTCGTGCGGCGCGAAGTCGGTTGCGGCGGCCGACAGCATCTCGGGGTACTTGGCCAGCTGCAGCATGAGGGCAAGCGCCGCCGGGCTTTGGAGCGGCGACAGGTCTGCGTCCCTAAGCGTCGCCGCATCGCCGCCCCAGGCGGCAAGCACCGAGCAGATGCGGGCATGGGCGTACTGCACGTAGTACACCGGGTTGTCGTTGTTCTGCGCCAGCGCCAGGTCGACGTCGAACACGTACTCGGTGTCCGGCTTGCGCGACAGCAGGAAGAAGCGCACCGCGTCCTTGCTGGTCCACTCGACCAGGTCGCGCAGCGTCACGTAGCTGCCGGCGCGCTTGGAGATCTTCACCTCTTCGCCGCCGCGCATCACACGCACCATGGTGTGCAGCACGTAGTCCGGGTAGCCCTGCGGGATGCCCACACCGGCCGCCTGCAGGCCGGCGCGCACGCGTGCAATGGTGCCGTGGTGGTCGGCGCCCTGGATGTTCACCACCTTGCGGAAGCCCCGCTCCCACTTGGTGATGTGGTAGGCCACGTCGGGCACGAAGTAGGTGTAGGTGCCGTCGGACTTGCGCATCACGCGGTCCTTGTCGTCCCCGTACTCGGTGGACTTGAGCCACAGGGCGCCGTCCTGCTCGTAGGTCTTGCCGGCCTCCTGCAGCCGGCGCACGGCGGCGTCGACCTTGCCGCTGGTGTACAGGCTGGACTCCAGGTAGTAGTGGTCGAACTTCACCGCGAACGCCTGCAGGTCCAGGTCCTGCTCGTGGCGCAGGTAGGCGACGGCGAACTGGCGGATCGAATCGAGGTCCTCGGCGTCACCGCTGGCGGTGAACTCGCGATCGTCGGCCTTGACGGTCTTCTTCGCGAGGAAGTCGGCCGCGATGTCTGCGATGTAGTCGCCGTTGTAGGCCGCCTCGGGCCAGCCCGCGTCGCCGGGCTTGAGGCCCCTGGCGCGCAGTTGCGTGGACGTGGCCAGCGTGGCGATCTGCACGCCCGCGTCGTTGTAATAGAACTCGCGGTGCACGTCCCAACCCTGCGTGGCGTACAGGTTGCAGATCGCGTCGCCCAGCGCCGCCTGCCGGCCATGGCCCACGTGCAGCGGCCCGGTGGGGTTGGCGGAGACGAACTCCACCATCATCTTCTGGCCGTTGCGCGGCTGCGTGCCGAAGCGCTCGCCCGCGGCGAGGACCTCGCGCACCACCTGCTGCTTGGCCTGCGGCTTGAGCTTGATGTTGATGAAGCCCGGCCCGGCGATGTCGATCGCCTCCACCCACTGCTGGAACGCTGGCGTCGCCAGCAGGTCGGCCTTGAGCGTCTCAGCGACCTGCCGCGGATTGAGCTTGAGCGGCTTGGCCAGCTGCATGGCGGCGGTGCAGGCGTAGTCGCCATGCGCGGCCACCTTGGGCGATTCGAAGGCCGCCTTGGCGCCGGCGCCGGGCGACAGCCTGTCGAGCCCGGCAGCGAGCGCGCCGAGCAGTTCTTGTTTCACGAGGAGCATCTGTGGATTTTACGGAGCGGGCCATGCCCCGTACCCGCGGGCCAGGAACACCGCCGCCAGCGGGATGAAGGGAATGATGTGCGCCTGCGCCATCACCAGCCTGCGCGCCTTGCGGATTTCGTCGTGTTCGGGCAGGCCTTCGCGGTTGCGCAAGGCCTTGACCCAGCGGCGGAACATGAGGGTCGGCCGGATGGACAGCAGCCCGACCAGGATGAACAGCCCGAACTTGGTCCACAGCAGCCAGTTGCTGCCGTAGTACTCGCCGCCCTTGGCGCCCAGGAACACGCGGGCCAGCCCGGTGGCGAAGACCGCACCGGCGGCGAGCCCGTAGACGGCGTCGATCTTGGCCAGCCGCTCGACGGCGGCCGCATTGAGCCACTCCGGGCGGCACAGGGCGGCCTCGCTGGCGATGAACACCACCATGGTGAGGATGGCCAGCAGGTGGGCGTAGGCCAGCAGGGCTTCCTGGGTCATGTCTCGTGCCTTTCAGCTTTTCCAGAACTCGGGCTGGCCGTAGTGGTGCTTGAGGAAATCGATCCACAGCCGCACCCGCAGGGGCAGGTGCTTGCGCTGGGGGAACACGGCATAGATGCCATTGGGCGGCGCGGCGAAGTCCGCCAGCACCTCGACCAGCCGCCCGGCCGCGAGCTCGCTTTCGACCTCCCAGGTGCTGCGCCAGGCGATGCCGTATCCCTGCAGGCACCAGTCGTGCAGCACCTGGCCGTCGGAGCAGTCCAGCGGCCCGGTGGGTTTGAAATGGATCACCTCGTGGCCGCCCTCCTTCGGGACCTTGAAGGCCCAGCCGCGCGTTTGGGAGGCGTCGCTGGACAAGGTCAGGCAGTCGAAGCGCGCGAGGTCGGCGGGCCGCTCGGGCGTGCCGTGCCGCTTCAGGTAGCCAGGCGTGGCCACGCACAGCCGGCGGTTGTCGGCCATGCGCACGCTGACCAGCGAGGAATCGGGCAGGTCGCCCACGCGCACCGCGCAGTCGTAGCCTTCGGTCGCCAGGTCCACCACCCGGTCGCTGAGGTTGAGCGAGATGGTCACGTCGGCGTGCTGCTCGCGAAAGCGCGGCACCAGCGGCGCCACGTGCCGGCGCCCGAAGCCTGCGGGCGCGGTGATCCGCAAGTGGCCGCTGGCCTTGACGCCGCCGGCACTCACGCTGGCCTCGGCATTGGCGAAGTCGGTCAGCAGGCGCTGGCAATCCTCCAGGAAGGCGCTGCCCTCGTGCGTGAGGGTGAGCCGGCGCGTGGTGCGCACCAGCAGCTTGACGCCCAGCCGTTCTTCCAGCGCATCGAGGCGGCGGCCCATGATCGCCGGCGCCACGCCTTCGGCCTTGGCGGCGGCGGTGAGGCTGCCCTTGGTCGCCACCGACACGAAGGATTCCAGCTGCTTGAGTTTGTCCATGCCGCGCAGATTATGCGCACGCCGGTGTGAAATCAGCGATTCGCTGCGGCGCTTTACAACGCGGCCTGTTCGGAGCCGACGACACCCTCCGCGACCAGCTGCGCCACCTCAGCTTGCGAGTACCCCAGGGCCGCCAGCACCTGAAGGCTGTGCTGCCCGACCCGCGGCGGGTCGCTTCGCACTCCGGGGCGCTGCCCGTCCAGGCTCAGCGGCAGCAGGGGGACGCGCGTCTCGCGCCCGTCCGGCAAGGTGAGCGGCGCCAGGGCGCCGGTGGCGTTCAGGTGCCGGTCCTCGAACAGGTCCTGCGGTCGGGTGATGGGCGCAAAGGGCAGGCCGTGCTGCTCGAAAACCTGGGCCAGCTCCGCGGCGCTGCGGTCGGCCAGCCGCTCGCGCAGCAGCGGAATCAGCCACCCGCGCGCGCGCACCCGGTCGTTGTTCGTCTTCAGCCTGCCGTCGGCCTTGAGTTCGGCCAGGCCGAAGGCGTCGCAGAACACCGCCCACTGGCTGTCGGTCACGGCCGCCAGGAAGATCTGCTCGCCGTCCTTGACGGTGAAGACGTCGTACACGGCCCAGGCCGAGATGCGCGCCGGCATGGGGTCCGCTGGCCGGCCCGTGACGGCGAACTGCATCATGTGCTGGGCCACCAGGAAGACGTTGTTCTCGAACAGGGCGCTCTGCACCTCCTGGCCGCGCCCGGTCTTCTCGCGCTGGGCCAGCGCCGCCATCGCGCCGATGGCGCCGAACATGCCACCCATGATGTCGTTGACGCTGGTACCGGCGCGCAGGGGGTCCCCGGGCCGGCCGGTCATGTAGGCCAGCCCGCCCATCATCTGCACCACCTCGTCCAGGGCGGTGCGATGCTCGTAGGGCCCGGGCAGGAAGCCCTTGTGGCTGACGTACACCAGCCGCTCGTTCAGCCGCGACAGGCTGGCGTAGTCGAGCCCGAGCTTGGCCATGGTGCCCGGCTTGAAGTTCTCGCTCACCACGTCGGCCGTCGACGCGAGCCGCAAGGCGACCTCGCGCCCGGCGGCCTGCTGCAGGTCGAGCGCGATGCTTTTCTTGTTGCGGTTGAACAGGGGAAAGAAGCCGGCCCCGGAGCCGAGCAGCCGGCGCGTGTTCTCGCCAGTGACCGGCTCGACCTTGATCACCTCGGCGCCGAGGTCCGCCAGGACCATGCCGCAGGTGGGGCCCATCACCATGTGGGTGAACTCCCCCACGCGAAGGCCCGCGTAGGGCAGGGGCTGCCTGTCTTCAGTCATGCCGGGATTATCCCGGCGTCAGTCACTCCGCCTTGAAGCCGGATGCCTTGATCGGCGCTTCCCACTTCTTCAGGTGCTCGACCTGCGTGGCCGCCAGCTGCGCCGACGGCGCGTGGTTGGGCACCAGGCCATAGGTGAAGATCTTCTCCTGGATGGCGGGGTCCTTGAGCGCGTCGGCGACGGCGCGGTCGATCCGCGCAACGACGTCAGGTGCCATGCCGGGCGGGCCGTACAGGCCGAAGAAGGCGTCGGCGCTGGTGTTGATGCCGGCTTCCTTCAGCGTAGGCACATCGGGCAGCGCCTTCATGCGCGACTCGCCCGTCACCGCGAGGATGCGCACCTTGCCCGCCTTGTGGTGCTCCAGCGTTTCGGAAGCGGTGTCCACCATCAGCGGGATCTGGCCGCCGATCAGGTCCTGCGCAGCCGGTGCGCCGCCGCGGTAGGCGACGTGCGTGAGCGGCGTGCCCGCCGCCTGCGACAGCAGCATGCCGGCGAAGTGCGGCACCGTGCCCGCGCCCGAAGTGCCGTAGCTCGCCTTGTTGGGATTGGCTTTCATCCAGGCCAGCACCGTCTTGAGGTCGCCCTGCGGCGCAGCCGGCCCGGCGGTGACGGCGAAGTCGAAGGTGACGATGCGCGATACCGGCGTGAAGTCCTTGACCGGGTCGTAGTCCAGCTTGTAGAGCCAGGGGGCGATCACCATGGCGCCGCTCGGCGACAGCACCAGGGTCTGGCCGTCCGGCGCAGCGCGCTTGAGCTCGCCCAGCACCAGCCGGCCCGCGGCGCCCGGCTTGTTGTCGACCACGACGTTCTGGCTGAGCGACACGCGCATCTTCTCGGCCAGCAGCCGGGCGATGGTGTCGGCCGAGCCCCCGGGGGGGAAGCCAATGAGGATCTTCATCGTGCGGTCCTGGGCCAGCACGGCAGGGGCGATCGTGGCGGCTGCGACGGCAGAAGCAAGGGCGGCGAAGTGGCGGCGTTTCATGGGATGCTGTCTCCGGAAGGTGGCATCATTTAACAACTTAAACGTTAGCAAGCCTACACCGCGGCAAGACCCCCGACAAGGAGCAGTACCCCCATGACCGTCATAGACGTCCACACCCACATGTTCACCACGAAGTGGCTCGAGCTGCTCAAGCGCGAGGGTGGGCAATACAACATCCAGACCCGGCCTGACGGCCAGCAGGAAATCTTCCGCGGCAACACGCCGGTGGTCATCCCGCAGAAGGGCCACTTCGATTGGGAGCTGCGCATCCAGCACATGGACCAGGCCGGCATCGACGTGTCCGTGGTCTCGCTCACCTGCCCCAACGTGTACTGGGGCGGCGAGGAAGTCAGCGTGCGCGCCGCCGTCGAGGCCAACGACAACGTGGCCGATGCCCAGTCGCGCTACCCGGACCGCATCCGCTGGTTCGCCTCGCTGCCGTGGGAGTACCCGCAGCGCGCCGTCGAGGAACTCGAGCGCAGCTGCGCCAAGGGCGCCGCCGGCGTGATGGTGCTGGCCAATGTCGCGGGCAGGAGCCTGACCGATCCCATGTTCGCGCCGGTCTGGGCCGAGATCGACCGGCGCGCGCTGCCGGTGCTGGTGCACCCCACCGACCCTCCGGGCGTGGACCTGATGGACATGACCAAGTTCGACCTCAGCTGGTCGGTGGGCTTCATGTTCGACACCACCCTGGCGATCACGCGCATGATCTTCGAGGGCTTTTTCGACCAGTACCCCAAGCTCAAGATCATTGCCTCGCACGGAGGTGGCACCCTGCCCTACCTGGTGGGCCGCTTCGAAAAAGGCGACGAGGTGGAACTGGCCTCGCGCAGGCAGATGAAGCGCAAGCCGACGGACTACCTGCGCCACATCTACTACGACAGCATCACGTACGACGTGCGTGCGTTGAAGTACCTGGTCGAGATCGTGGGCGCCGACCACGTCATGTTCGGCACCGACTGGCCGCACTGGGTGCACGACACCAAGGGCGCCTTCGGCAACACGGCGCAGCTGCCGCAGGAGCAGATGAAAGCGGTGCGCGCCGGCAACGCGCAGAAAGTGTTCGGCCTCTAGCGCCCATCCGGCGCGCGCGTCGCGCCGCTGGCTTGCTGGTCCAGCAGGGCGGCGTAAGTACAGGCCCGCCAGGTGGCTGCGGACAAGGCGTCCGCGGAAAGGGGCCACGGCCCCGAGCTCACCTTGGCTACGGCCGGCTTGCCGCTCCAGGCGTGCTCTGGCGGCTCGCGGTACAGCTTGGCATACGCATAGTGGCCGCCCTCGGTGGCGATGCAGTAGCCGGCAATGTAGAAACCATGCACCGGCCCTACCCGGTTTTCGACGACGTCGTGCATGACCGTTCTCAGCTCCGATTGAACACGGTACCGCGGGCCGGCCGGTGCGCGGGGCGGTGGGTCGACGTTGCTGCGCTTGTGACCGCCATTCGCTGGAACACCTGATCGACGAGGATGATGAAGGCCATCC
>Ga0164290_1002791_pt1 | contig 10376 bp, 8 predicted proteins | sample Micstemetagenome_FD_108782 | JGI IMG/M metagenome (GOLD analysis project Ga0164290, IMG submission 108782) | Contaminated culture microbial community from soil near Moab, Utah, USA - Microcoleus steenstrupii SON62 (Illumina Assembly) | ecosystem: Environmental > Terrestrial > Soil > Soil crust...
AATACCTCATTAATGGAACCGGCAAGTTCAAAAATCAAAGGGCGTTCTACCTTGCTTCTCTCGATTGTAAGCTTTACAAGACCTGTCTGACCTTTGTAATAACGGTCCAGCACCCCGGCTACCTGATCCTCCGTACTGCAGTGAATAAATCCTTCTGTAGCCAGACTGTCTGCCTCATAAGCCCCCAGCTCTCTGGCTTTTTCCCACTGATCTTTTGTAGTAATATGATATATAAATTCTGATTGATTATTCATTCTAATTATTTGTAAATTAATTATTTATAAAGTTTTGTTTATTTTTTGCTCCAATAGCATAAAGTCTGCAAGTACCATTGCTGTAACCGCTTCCAATACCACCGGAACACGTAAGGCAATACATAAATCATGACGCCCCTTTACAGAGAAAGATTCAACCTGGCCACTGTCCCAATTCCAGGTTTGCTGTTCTTTCGGGGTAGATGAAGTGGGTTTTACCACCACGCGAAAAACAAGCTCATTCCCGTTTGTAATGCCCCCAACAATACCACCGGCATGGTTGGTGGAAGTTTTACCCCCGGCATCTACTATCGGGTCATTGTGTTCTGTTCCAAACATCCTGGCTCCGGCAAAACCGGCACCAAACTCAACTCCCTTGATTGCCGGTATGGAAAACACAGCATGCGCCAGTACAGATTCAACAGAATCAAAAAAATGCTCCCCCAGCCCAACCGGCAACCCACTGGCCCGGCATTCTACTACTCCACCAATACTGTCTTTCTGATCAATGGCTTTCTGCAAACCCGCTTCCAGGTCTTGCTCACCTCCTATTTCCAATATAGTAGATTGAACCTGAACCTGTGTTAATAGTTTTTTCGCTATTACACCTGCAGCAACCAGACAAACAGTAAGCCTGCCACTGGAATGACCACCACCCCTGAAGTCTTCATAGCCACCATATTTGGCGTGAGCAGTGAAATCGGCATGACCCGGACGGGGTACTGATCTTTGTTTTTCATAATCGCCGCTACGGGTATTCTTATTCTCAAAAAGTATGGTCAATGGTGCTCCGGTTGTTTTACCATTGAAAAGACCGGTTTTAAATATCGGTATATCATCCTCTTTTCTGGGTGTGGTTCCTTTCTGAACACCTCCCTTTCTTCTTTCCAGATCGGGCATAAATTCTTCAACGGTCAGTGAAAGTCCGGCCGGACAGCCATCGATCACCAGTCCAACACAATCGCCATGCGACTCGCCGAAGATATGTATCCTGAATATGCGTCCGAATGAGTTCAAAATTGTAGATTTTAGTGTTAGGTTTTAGCTTTTAGGGGTTGGGGTGATAAAAAGGCTGGCCCCCAACTGTTTCATATGATTATAAAAATCAGGGTATGATTTGTTGATGGCATCTGCCTCTTCAATGGTTACTTCTCCCGAGGCCTTTATTGCCGCAACCGCACAAGCCATCGCAATACGGTGGTCGTGTCGGGAATGAACGATTGCTCCATTCACACCCGTTCCACCTTTTACCAGCATCAGGTTGCCCTGCAGCACTATTTCAATCCCCAATTTAGCAAACTCTTCCTGTAATGTAAGTCCCCGGTCACTCTCCTTGTGCGATAAGCGGCTTACACCCTCTATTACCGTAGTGCCCTCACAATAAGCTGCCAGTGCCACTAATGGTGGAAAGAGATCCGGACAGTCGGTCGCGTTAAAATGAAATGCTTTTAGGGGTAAGGGTGCTATTTCAATTTGTTTTTCCTGTACCGATAAACTGCATCCGCAATCCATCAATGCCTGTAAAATGGCTTTATCGGCCTGGGTTGAAAACACATCAAGCCCTGTTACCGTAATGCCTCCCGCAATGGCACCTGTTACCAGTAAAAATGCTGCACCACTCCAGTCGCCTTCTACTGCATAGGTTAAAACGCCATTGTCTTGCTGCGACTTTCCGTGGAAATGAAATACCTCATAATTATCATGCGATACTTTCCAGCCAAAATTCTCCAACACTTTTAAAGTAAGATCGATATAGGGTTTACTTTTCAGGTCCTTCACGACGATCGATACATTATTGGCGCCTGCTGCTGCAAATGCCATCAGTAAGCCGGTTAAAAACTGTGAACTCAGGGAGCCATCTACTTCAATATTGGCTGGTTGTAAGGGGCCCTGTATCTGCAAGGGTACTTTACCCTCATTAGATTGAACAGATACGCCCAATTGCGGAAGTATTTCATCAAAGAAATGCATGGGGCGAGTTACCAGACTACCTGAACCATTAATGGTAAGGGCTTCTGCACTTAAAGCTACAATCGGCGTAAACATTCTTATGCCCAATCCACTTTCACCACAGTTTATTTCCCTGTTCACGGGTTTTATTCCATTTGATTGAATAAGGAGATCGCCATTCTCTTCAAAACGAATCGTTGCCCCCAGTTTCTGTATCACATCCAATGCCGCCTGGTCATCATTGCTTTTACCGGGGTTTACAATACGGGTTTCTCCTTTACGCAATAAAGCACCTGCGCAGGCACGCTGCATACTGCTTTTCCCGGCTGCTGCCCTGATGGTTCCACTGATGGCTGATGGCTGTATCCTTACCTGCATAACAAAACAATCTAAACTGCTGCTACTGCAGCAAAGAATTCATTAAAACTGTTTAAAAATTTCCTGAAGCTGTACAAACAGTAATGGCTGTACCACCCCCTTTCCTGTTTTCTCCAGCAGGATATAATGAATGCTCACACTGTCTTTTTTCTTATCCTTCTGTAATACTTTAAATGCTTTCTTCTTATCAAATTCAGCCAGCGTGGGTAAGCCATAACGACTCAATAAAGCCATCACTGCATCTGCCTCTTTAAAACCCTTCAGTTGTTCCGATATAATGGCCGCATAAGTCATACCAACACTAATGGCCTGCCCATGACTTAACTCGTACATATTTTCAATGGCATGTCCGAGTGTATGTCCGAAATTGAGCAGTTTGCGTTCACCCTGTTCAAATTCATCTTCCAGTACTACTTTGGTTTTAATCATGGCATTTCTCTCTACCAGTGCCGCCAGCAGTTTTTTATCTTTCTGATACTGCTTTATAGTGTGTTGCTGCAAGTTTTTAAACATGGCGGCATCTTTAATACAGGCATGTTTAATGACTTCTGCAAAACCGTTTTGCCATTCTGCCAAAGGCAGCGTCGAAAGCAAACTATAATCATAGAGTAGAAAAGAAGGTTGACGAATAAGGCCCACCATATTCTTATACACACCTACATCAATTCCGTTCTTTCCGCCAATCGATGCGTCCACCATTGCGAGTAAGCTGGTAGGAACAAATCCGAAATCAATACCACGCATATAAATACCGGCCACATACCCGGTGATGTCTGTAACCACACCTCCCCCAACACCTACCAGCACCGTTTTTCTGTCGGCTCCCAATGCTATCAACTGGTCAATCAGTACATCCACCGTTTGCTGCACTTTATAGGCTTCTCCGGGTTTCAATACAATGGTGTTCCAGCCTTTAAATTTCTTTTTATGGGCCGAAAAAACATGCTCGTCTGTAACCAGCACTGCTTTTTCTCTGCCTGCAATTTTTTCTAACTGATCAAATGAGGCATCGAAATAATATTGAACCGTTTTCGAAGAAAACTGAAAGCTTCTTTTTTTCATACACTATTGAATTCACTCAGGAATTCATGATCTTATTCTGGTGATTGATACTTTCCATATGCACCGCATCAAAATACTTGGTAATGAACTCGCGGCTCAGTCCCAGTTTATCGCCTTTGGCAAATGCCCTGTCGAGAATAGCGTTCCAGCGATTGGTTTGAAGGATGGTAATATTATTGTCTTTTTTGTACTGGCCAATCTTATCTGCCACTTTCATTCTTTGTCCGAGCAATTGCAACAGTTCATCATCCAGTTGGTTAATCTGTTGACGCATTTTCTCCATGGCTGCATGCAGTTCTTCTGAACTGATGTCTTCTTTCCGCCAGATGATGGAGCCAATCATTTCACCCAGTCTTTCCGGTGTTACCTGCTGCTTGGCATCACTCCATGCATTATCGGGGTCAATATGACTTTCAATAATCAAACCATCAAAATCGAGGTCAATGGCTTTTTGTGCCACGTCCATTAATATATCTCTTCTGCCACAGATATGTGAAGGGTCATTGATGAGCAACATACCCGGATTACGTCTTTTCATTTCAATGGCCAAGTGCCACATCGGTGCATTACGGTATTCGGTATTGCCATATGAGCTAAAGCCACGGTGAATTAACCCGATATCTTCAATACCTGCTTTGGCCACACGTTCTACGGCACCGATCCATAATTCGAGATCGGGGTTAATAGGGTTTTTAATCAGTACCGGTACTTTTACACCTTTCAGTGCATCGGCTACTTCCTGTACACTAAATGGGTTAACGGTTGTACGCGCACCGAGCCACAACACATCTACATCAAAATGCAAAGCATCTTCAACCTGTTTTCCGGTGGCTACTTCTACCGCAAACGGTAAACCCGATGCTTTCCTGGCTTGTTGCAACCAGGGCAAGCCCTTGGTGCCAATACCTTCAAAACTACCCGGTCTGGTACGCGGTTTCCAGATACCTGCACGCAGTATATCTACTTTACCTGTGGCTGCCAGCCTGGTGGCAGTCTGAATAACCTGTTCCTCAGTTTCTGCACTGCATGGACCTGAGATAATCAGCGGACGCTTCTGCAACAAAGCTTCCACCCCTGTTTTTTGTTCGATTGCTTGCTCCATAATATTAGATATATGATGTCAGATATCAGATGTCAGATGTATTGTTTGATCAAAATCAAATCTGACATCTGCCATCTGACATCTTAAAATTTACTGCTATTCTTCTCCTCTCCTCGGTTTTCTCCCTCCACCACTGTCTGCATCATTCATCCTGATTCTTCTGCCTTTGTAGTTCTTTCCATCCAATGCGCGGATCATCTGGTTCGCGGCTCCTTTTTCTATTTCAACCCAGCTATTCATATCCTTCATATCAATCTTACCCAGCACATCTTTTTTCAGATCGCTCATGTCTAATATGAACTGCAGAAAACTGGCTTTATAGAAACCATCTTTGGTACCAAGGTTTACAAATAAACGGCTGTATCCACCACCACGTTTATAGTCTTTACGGTTATCGCCTTTACCCACATCCCTGCGACGGCCCTGATCGGCTGAATCGCTTTGTTCTCTTCTGTTTCTGTCACGGAAATTCAGGTCCTCCGCATTTTCATAATACTTGAGGAAGCGGTCAAATTCCATGGCTGCAACACGTTTCAATACATCTTCTTTGCTCACATCGGCAAATTTCTCAGCCAGCATCGGCACATAGGTTTCATAGTCGCCATGACTGATATCGGCCGATAGTAATTTCTCCATAAAATGGAAAAACTGTTTGCGACATACATCTTTACCACTCGGTATATCGAGTTTATGAAACTTGGAATTATTGATTCTTTCGATCTGTTTAAACTTGTACATTTCTTTACTGTGTACAATAGAAATACAGATACCCACATTACCCGCTCTTCCTGTTCTTCCGCTTCTGTGTGTGTATACTTCCACATCATCGGGTAATTCGTAGTTAATTACGTGTGTTATGCCCTGCACATCAATACCACGCGCCGCCACATCGGTAGCAATCAGCAGTTGCAGGCTTTTATCCCTGAACTGACCCATTACTTTATCACGCTGCCCCTGTGTAAGGTCGCCATGTAAGGCATCAATATCATATCCTTCACGGGTAAGACGCTCGGAAATTTCCTGTGCATCGATTTTTGTTCTGGTAAAAATGATACCATAGATACCGGGATTAAAGTCGATGATTCTTTTCAGGGTTTCATACCTGTGATGTGAACTGGTAACATAATATTGGTGATCAATACTTTTATTAGCCGTGTTCACTTTGCCCACCGTTACTTCAGCAGGCTCTTTCATGTAACGCTTGCTCACTTTCCTGATCTCAGGTGGCATGGTGGCACTGAATAACCAGGTGCTTTCGCGTTGTGGTGTGTTTTTCAGGATGAATTCAATATCGTCCTGAAAACCCATGTTCAGCATTTCATCTGCTTCATCGAGTACCACATACTTTATTTCTTCGAGGTTAATCGCTTTTCTTTCGATCAGATCGATTAATCGGCCCGGTGTGGCCACTACAATCTGTGTACCTCTTTTCAGGTCACGGATCTGTAATCCAATAGATGCCCCTCCATAAACTGCTACTACCGAAACACCGGTCATATATTTTTTAAACAGTTCAATCTCTTTTACGATCTGTAAACAGAGTTCACGGGTTGGACATACCACCAATGCCTGGGGATGTTTTGCTTTTGCGTCGATCACATGTAAGAGTGGTAAACCAAAAGCAGCCGTTTTACCTGTTCCAGTTTGAGCCAGACCAATAAAGTCTTTTGTACCACTCAACAGAATGGGTATTGCCTGTTCCTGAATCTCGGTTGGGTTCACATATCCCAACTCATCGGTTGCCTGTACCAGTCTCGCATCAATTCCTAACGCGTCAAATGTCGTCATGTATAAAAATTTTTGCAAAGTTACCCATTATCAGGGGCTTTGCGGGTTTTATTTGGGAGTTACTGGTCCATAGTCAATAGTCAATAGCCCATGGAAAAATACAAACCATCTACCATGTACTATGGACCATGGACTACCCCTTATTTCAATATTCTCTTAATCCCGTTCGCATGCTCAATCAGTTCCTGCAGGTAGTCGTAATTCTCTTTCTCCAGGCAGGCTTTGAACTTGCGGAGCTGGGCAATATGTTCATTGAGCACATCCAGCACATTATCCCGGTTTTGCATGAAAATAGGTACCCACATGGCCGGGTTACTCTTGGCCAGCCTTACCGTACTTTCAAAACCACCACTGGCCAGTTCAAAAATGGCGTCTTCTTCTCTTTCTTTCTCCAATACCGTATTGGCCAGGGCAAATGATGTGATATGTGAAATATGACTCACATACGCCACATGCACATCATGGTCATCGGCCCGCATATACAGGAGGTGCATACCTAATGTTTTGTAGATATTTTCAACCAGCTCCACTGCATCAGCATCGCTCTCCTCCTTTGAACAGATCACCGTTGCTTTATCAGCAAAAGCTGTTTTTACTGCTGCATCCGGACCACTGTATTCAGTACCCCACATGGGGTGTGTGGCTACAAATCTTCCACGTTTAGGGTGTTGGGCTACAGATTCACAGATTACTTTTTTAGTAGAGCCTACATCCATGACTACCTGTTTATCAACCTGATCGAGAATGGCAGGCAACATAGCTTCAGCAGCATTGATGGGTATGGCCAATACAATCAGATCCGATTGCTGCACTGCTTCCGGCAATGAAGTAATCTCATCCACCAAACCCAGTTCCAGTGCACGCCTGGCATGGGCTTCATTTTGTTCCACGCCGGCTACATGAGTCACTAAGCCCCTGGCTCGCAAAGTGAGCGATAATGATCCACCGATTAATCCCGTTCCTATAATGGCAACTCTCATGTTGTAAGGCTTGTTTTGATACGACGAATGGCTTCTTCAAATTTCTCCACGCTTCCGCAAAGACTCACCCTGATATATTCTTTTCCGGCATCACCAAAAATACCGCCGGGTGTAATAAATACAGATGCCCCGTATAATATTTCATCACTCAATGCAAAACCATCGGCATAGTTTCCGGGTATTTTGGCCCATACAAACATGCCTACCTGATCTTTAGAAAAATTACAGTTGAGTAATTGCAAGAGTTCAAATACTTTTTCTCTTCTTCTGGCATATACACTATTCACACTGTCGTACCATTCTTTACCCAGTTCCAGCGCTTTTGCAGCCGCCAGTTGTACGGGCAGAAACATACCACTGTCCATATTACTTTTAAAACGTAACACCTCATCAATACGTTCTTTCGATGCGGTTAACATGCCTACTCTCCATCCTGCCATATTCGAACTTTTACTCAATGAGTTCAGTTCCAGCACCACTTCTTTGGCACCAGCCACACTTAATAAACTCACCGGCTTTTCATTGAGAATAAAACTGTATGGATTGTCGTGACAGATTAATATGTTATGTGCTTTTGCAAATGCAATCAGTGCCGCAAAAAATGAAGTAGAAGGCAATTGTCCGGTTGGCATATGCGGATAATTCACCCACATGAGTTTTACTTTAGAAAGGTCTGTTTTTGCCAATGCTTCCAGATCGGGTTGCCAGTTATTGTCGGCACTCAATGTATAACTCACCGGTGTGCCGCCCGCTAATTTCACCGCACTGCTGTAAGTAGGATAACCCGGATTGGGTATCAATGCCTGATCTCCTTCATCGAGATAAGTCATACAGATATGCATGATGCCTTCCTTACTTCCTATCAACGGCAGTATTTCTGTTTCGGGATCCAGTTCAACTGAATACCATTGTTTATACCAGTTGCTCACCGCTTTACGCAATACAGGCGATCCTTTATAAGACTGATAAGCATGTACATTGGGTTGCGCCGCTGTTTCCTGCAATACGCGAATCACATCGGGATGTGGTGGCAGGTCGGGACTACCAATACCTAAATTGATGATATCTTTTCCCTGTTTATTGAGTGCATCTATTTCACGCAGTTTCTGAGAGTAATAGTATTCTCCAATGCCTTCCAGTCTTGCTGCTGTTTTAATCTGCATAGCTTATCCTTTTACAATTTTTCCACGCTGGTATATCCCGAATATTTTTACGTTATTGGTCAGTGTTGAAAGTGAGGCAAGTACCTGCTCCAGTTGCTTACGCTGTTCAAATTCCATATCGGCATAAAATCCATATTTGAAATGACTACCGGGTATGGGCATACTCTGTAGTTTACTCAGGTTAATACCGCCTGCTGCAATGGTGGTGAGTGCCTGCGACAAAGCCCCTTTTGCATGATTGGTCTGAAAATAAACAGATGCTTTATTGGCTTTGGCATCTTCTTTTGCATCGGCACTGCGTTTCAATACCAGGAAACGGGTAACATTGTTTTTCATGGTATGTATATCCGGACCAATAATATCCAGTTTAAATAATTCTGCTGCCAGTTTGCTGGCGATGGCCGCCGTATGTTTACTTCTGTGCTGGTGAAGCAGTTTGGCACTGAGTGCGGTGTCTTCTGTTTCCACCAGTTTCCATGGGTATTTCTCCAGGTAATCGAGACATTGTAAAATAGCCATGGGGTGACTATGTACTTCCCTGATATCTTCCAGTTTTACGGCCGGATTCACCAAGAGGTTCTGGCTGATAGAGAGGTATACTTCCCCTACTACTTTGAGTCTGCTTTTCTGCAGGAGGTTATAATTAGGGAGGATGCTTCCTGCAATAGAATTTTCTATTGCCATAATACCACCTGCCGATTGTTGTGCATCACCCGCAATCTGAATCAGGTCGCGGAAATTGGCGCAGGGAATTACTTCTACCTGTTTCCCAAAAAAAGACCGCGCCGCCACCTGGTGAAAACTCCCTTCATACCCCTGAATGGCAATGCCTCCGGCTGTAAGCTTGCTTACTTGCTCCCTTGCTTCTTGTTTATTTTTTTCTTTCCCCATCATTTTCTTATTTCTTATTTTTCTTGTCCCTTGTCTCCTGTCTCCTGTTTCTTGCTCCTTGTTTCTTGTCTCCTGTTTCTTGCTCCTTGTTTCTTGTCTCCTGCTTCTTCTTCCTTGCTCCTTGTTTCTTGTCTCCTGTTTCTTCTTTCTTGCTCCTTCTTTCTTCTTGTCACGCAAAAAAAAATCCCGACCAATTGGGCCGGGACTGTATGTTTAGTATTTTCTATCAGTTAAGCTTTAGCAAATACAACCCGGCTTCTTTGGTTAAAGAAGTAATAAAAGAAAAAATAAAATCGGGTATTGTTTGTAAATGCGTTCATTGGATCAAATATAGAACAGTAAAAGACACCAACCATCAATCCATTAAAAAAAATTATACTAACAAACCTTAGTTTCCTCCTCGGACCCCGGACTTTCTGACTTCTATGTAGAGGGACTTCCGATCTGGAGATCGGAATGTGACAAAAAAAAGCCCCTCCGTGGAAACGGAGCGGCCTCTAACGATTGCTTGCCATATGAAAAACTCTTTCGGAACCACTTCTGCCGGCAAGCAGGCCATCTCAATATCAATCAGACCCGGCGGTTCCGTTTTTAATTACTTAGCAGCAGCTGTAGTATCAGCAGCAGCAGCAGTTGTATCTGCAGCAGGAGCAGCAGTTGTGTCGGTAGTTACAGTAGCAGCGGCAGTATCAGCAGCAGCTTCTTTGTTTTCACCTGAATTACAAGCAGCAAATGCGCCCAGCGCCAGAACGAATAATAATTTTTTCATTGTGTGGTTTTTTTGAGTGATTTTAAGGTTAATACCCAC
>Ga0164290_1002792_pt1 | contig 10369 bp, 10 predicted proteins | sample Micstemetagenome_FD_108782 | JGI IMG/M metagenome (GOLD analysis project Ga0164290, IMG submission 108782) | Contaminated culture microbial community from soil near Moab, Utah, USA - Microcoleus steenstrupii SON62 (Illumina Assembly) | ecosystem: Environmental > Terrestrial > Soil > Soil crust...
AAGGCAATGGATACCTGGTGAATGAAAGAACCTTTGTAGAACAAATGGGAACGGAAACGACGCCGGTGATGACTGATGTTTATTAAAAGGCAAAATTCAAAAATCAAAATTCAAAACAGACCTCATTTCCAATCCGCCTAAGGCGGATCCAAATTTTCAAATTAGCACATTATCATAATGAACAAACTCATTCTCTTCACCCTCTTCATCGCTGCGATGTTTATTTTGTCTTCCTTTCGTTCTGATAAGAAAAAGAAAGTCATATTTTTTGGTGATTCGATTACTGAGTTGGGAGTTAAACCCAATGGTTATATCCGTGTAATCGAAGACCTGATTCGTAATGAAGATAAGGTTACACAATATGAACTGATCGGTAAAGGCATTGGTGGAAATAAAGTGTACGATCTCTATCTTCGGATGGAAGAAGATGTACTGAAATTACAACCCGATATTGTTGTAGTGTACATAGGTGTAAATGATATCTGGCACAAGAGCATGATGGGTACAGGAACAGATTTTGATAAATTTGGGAAGTTCTATACAGCACTGGTAAAGAAGCTACAGGTAGCAGGCGCCAAAGTAATACTATGTACCCCCGCCGTTATTGGCGAAAGACATGACAGCAGTAATCCGCAGGATGGAGAACTCAATCATTACAGTAACTGGATCAGAAAATTTTCGGCAGACAATCAACTGCCTTTGGTTGATCTGCGTTCTATCTTCCTCAACTACAGCAAAGCCAACAACCCCAATAACCTCGACTCAAAAATATTGACCTACGACCGCGTGCACCTCAATGATGAAGGTAATAAAGTGGTGGCTGCGGCGATGTGGAAGGAGATCAAAGAGCTGAAGTAGGGATGCGATATAACAAGATCTGAAAGCTGAAAAGTGAAGGAAAGGAACTCTGTGTAACTCGGTGCCCTACTCCGTGTAACTCTGTGGTGAAAACTGTGAGACGTGAAAGTATAGGTCGGTTGAATTTTTCTGTGTTCTTCAGTGCCTTCAGTGGCATTTAATTGCCACTGTTTAACGAACTCCTTTGGAGAGTGCACAGAAAACCACAGAATGGAACGTATAAATTTCACTGCTCAAAAAATAATCATGAAACGCTTCTTCTACCTGTTACTGATCCTTACCTGTTGCATCGGATATTTCAGTTGTACATCATCCAACAAAGAAACAGTTGCTTCACAGGAAGATTTTTTACAGGTAAATGGCGGTAAAATATGGTATAAAGTCCGTGGTGGTAATGGCATACCTGTTTTAATGCTGCATGGCGGTCCCGGTTTTACCAGTTATTATCTTACAGCATTGGCTGATTCTATTGCGAAAGATCGTCCAGTCATCATCTTCGACCAATTAGGTTGCGGACGCTCCGATAAAATTACCGATACCAGTTTGATGAATATGCAGCACCATGTTGATCAGGTAACTGCATTATTACAACACCTGAACATAAAGGAGTACGATCTCTACGGTCATTCCTTTGGTACCATGCTGACGATGGATTTTTATTTGCAACATCCGGAGAACATCAGGTCTGTGGTGTTGGCAAGTCCATGTATACGTACAAAAACCTGGGTAGAAGATGCTGCCATACTCATGCAATCATTACCCGATAGTATACGCAATACCCTCGAAGCAATGGCTAAAGGAGCAAAGACAGATTCTTTACAACTCGCCACCGCATTGACACTTTACTATAACAGTTTTTATAACCGCAAACAGCCACTCTCACCTTATGTAGATAGTTCTCAGCACTATCAGGCGCTCAACGTGTACAGGCATATGTGGGGACCGGAAGAGTTTGTAGCAACAGGAAACCTGAAAGATTATGACCGGACAGCAGATCTGAGTAAGCTGAAAGTTCCGGTGTTGTTTACCGCCGGACAATTCGATGCCGCACGTCCTGCTACAGTCATGTATTATCAAAGTCTGGTACCCGGATCATCTTTTGTTGAAATAAAAGGAGCAGGTCATTCTACCATGACAGATAATATTGATGAAGACCTGCGCGCGATCCGCCAATTCTGGAGAAGCATCAAAACAAAAGAATAATTCTGTGCTCCTCTGTGCATTCAGTGGCAAAATAGTCCGAAAGTCCGAAAGAAAATGGCCTCGATGAAATTGTCTTTCGGACTTTCCGACTTCCGGTCTCCCGGACTCATTACTTTAAGAGCACCTGTTGAATATGCGCTGAAATTTCCTTTGCTTTCTGCATGATCATAAAATGATTGCCTCCTTCAATAATAATATCGGGTTGTACAAAAGATAAAGGCAGTAGTTTATCGGCATTACCATGAATATGAAATACGGGTGCATTGATCTGTTGGTTCTTCCAGTTTACCAAAGCGTTGATGGCCCATTGATTAAATCCTTTGGTGGTATTGCGGATAATATTTTTCAACTGCTCTTTTTGTGTGGCAGTTCTCACCCCAAAAAAGAAACCCATTAATGTATTGCTGTATGCCACCGTTTGTAAGGGCAATAATTTATGCAGGGGAACATAACTGCATGCAGCAAAATAGCGTGGAAGTTCTTTCCTTGTTTTGGCACTGGATACAAGTATCAACTGTTTAACAGGAATAAGTTTAGCAATTTCCATCGCCATCATACCGCCAAAAGAAAGACCAATAATAATAGGATTGGGTTCTGTAATCCGGTCAGCCATCCGTTGTGCATAGGCTTCTATGGTTTCTTTCGGCAACGGCTCCATCCAGTTCAGGTAAATCCGTTCTACACCGGGCAACTGCAACCCATAGAACACCGTTTCATCGGCCCCCAATCCGGATAAGAAATAGATTTTCATATATAGTATGAATAAACTCCGTGAAACTCTGTACCTCACTCTGTGTAACTCAGTGGTTTTATTTTACCACAGAGTAAACGGAGTGAGGCACAGAGTTTCACGGAGCAGGACCTTTTACCTTTTTCAACTCACCCCGGCCCTCTCTGCTGCGCAAAGAGGGGAACTACCCCCTCTTTCACTTTTCACTTTTCACTTTCTCACGTCTCACGTTTCGCGTCTCTCACGCCCTCGCCACCACCAAATAATAATTCTTTTTCCCCTTCTGAATCAATAAATATTTTCCTTGTAACAGGTCGCCGGAGCTAAGGGTGGTTTTTTCTGTTGAAATTTTCTCTTTATTCAGTCCAATACCACCAGACTGCCACATTTTACGGGCTTCACCTTTACTGGGGAAAATCTCTGCTTCAGCGAGAAAACTCACAAGATCATAACCTGCTTCCAGTTGTGATTTGTTGATTTCAACGGTGGGTACACCTTCCAGTACCTGTAATAATTGTTCCTCACTCAGACTTTGTAATAGTTCGGTAGTAGCATTACCAAAAAGTATGTCTGATGCTTTAACCGCAAAATCGTAATCGGCACGACTGTGCACAAAGCAGGTGAGTTCTTCGGCCAGTTTTTTCTGTAAGGCCCGCTGATGGGGTGCTTCATCATATGTTTTGATAAGAGCGTCTATTTCTGCCACAGGCAGGAGGGTAAAAATCTTGATCCATGTTTTGGCGTCCTCATCACTGGCGTTCAGCCAGAACTGGTAGAACTGGTAAGGGGATGTTTTTTTAGGATCGAGCCATACATTACCTTTTTCGGTTTTACCAAACTTGCCACCATCCGATTTTCTGATCAACGGACAGGTAAAGGCAAATGCCTCACCACCCGCTTTTCTGCGGATGAGTTCGGTGCCGGTGGTAATATTTCCCCACTGGTCGCTGCCACCCATTTGCAGTTTGCAGTTTTTGTTTTGGTAGAGCCAGTAAAAATCATAGCCCTGAATCAACTGGTAAGTGAATTCAGTGAAACTCATTCCTGTATCGCCTTCCAGTCTTTTCTTCACACTGTCTTTGGCCATCATATAATTCACGGTAATATGCTTGCCCGCATCACGAATAAAATTCAGGAAGCTGATGCCTTTGAACCAGTCGTAGTTATTCAGCATTTCTGCTGCATTGGGTTTGGAAGGGTCGAAATCGAGGAATTTCTCTAATTGTTTGCGAACGCCATCCTGGTTAACAGCCAGTGTTTCTTCACTCAAAAGATTACGTTCTTCGCTTTTGCCGGTGGGGTCGCCAATCATGCCGGTGGCTCCACCCACGAGTGCCATGGGTTTATGTCCGGCTTTCTGTAAGTGAACCAATAATAATATAGGAACCAGGCTGCCGATATGCAGACTGTCAGAAGTAGGGTCAAAACCAATATATCCTGAAACCATTTCCTTGTTCAGTAATTCTTCCGTTCCGGGCATGATATCCTGAATCATCCCTCTCCAGCGCAGCTCTTCTATTAGGGTCATTGCTTCTTGTTTGTGGCAAAGATAGTGAGTAGTGAGTAGTCAGTAGTGAGTGGTGAGCAGGCAGTACAAAAAAACTCACTACTCACTACTCACTACTCACTAATTTTGCTTCATGCGAAAAGTAGGCGAAGGCACCCGAATATTGAATTTCTTTATCGACACCCTGATCGTATTTATCCTGGCATTTGCATTTAATAAGTTTTGGATGTTTCAGGTACGGTATTGGGGATACCCGTATCTTAATTTCGGGTGGATATTTTTCGGGATGATGTTTATCTACTATAGTTTTTTTGAGATTGTTTTCCAGCGAACACCTGCCAAATGGTTCAGCTATACCAAAGTGGTGAACAAACAGGGGGGAAGAGCCGCCATCTGGCGCATACTCCTCCGCAGCCTTGCCCGGGTAACCATTATTGATCTCTTCTTTATCCCTTTTTTGGGAAAACCCCTGCATGATTGGGTGAGTGGAACGGAAGTGGTGGAGAAATAGGAAACAGAAGAACAGAGAAACATCGAATATCCAATTTCGAAGTTGGATGTTTCTCTGTTCTTCTGTTTCTTCTCCGCTTCTTTCCAAAAACGAAATCCTCCTCCCCGGTAATCGCTTATTTTTGTAGCTTATTGAAATAAATATGGCAAAGATTGGCATTAATATAGCAACAGGTAGTTTACAACAGGCTGAGATGATAGTGGGGATCGATTTGGGGACCACCAATAGTCTGGTGGCTATTATTCACCCGGAGAGCAAAGTACCCGTGACATTACGGGAGTTTAATACCAGCAGCCTGGTACCCAGCTTGGTGCATTTTGATGCTTTTGGAAACGCAGAAGTAGGAGAAGGAGCCCGTCAATACCTGGAAACAGACCCCACCAATACCATTTTCAGTGCCAAAAGACTCATGGGTAAGAGTTACCGGGATATTAAAGAACATTCAGACTTTTTCTCCTATAAAGTAATTGATGATGATACCGAAAGTCTGGTAAAAGTGCAGGTGGGCGATAAATTCTATTCACCCATTGAGCTATCATCCTATATCCTGAAAGAGCTCAAACAAAGAGCCGAACATATACTGAAGACACCCGTAACCAAGGCTGTTATAACGGTACCCGCCTATTTTAATGATGCCCAGCGACAGGCTACACGCGATGCCGGTAAACTGGCCGGACTTGATGTTCTCCGTATTGTAAATGAACCCACAGCGGCAAGTTTGGCTTATGGACTTGGTATGAATAAAGAGGAGGAGAAAACCATAGCCGTATACGATCTGGGTGGCGGTACTTTCGATATCTCCATCCTGAGAATATCCAATGGTATTTTTGAAGTGCTCAGTACCAATGGGGATACCTATTTGGGCGGCGATGACTTCGATAGAACGATCGTTCAGTATTGGACTAAAAAAATAGGTATAACTGATAATGATTTGAAAATAAATAAACAAATGGCTCAATCGTTAAGACTCAGGGCAGAAGAAGCCAAAAAGCATTTGAGCAGTCATGATAGTTTTGAAACAAACCTGAATGGTGATATTTTAGCCATAAATAAAGTTGAATTCAATGAACTGATCAGGCCATTGATAGATAAAACGATTGGCTGTTGTGAGCAAGCGTTAAAAGATGCCGGATTAAAACAGCAGGATATTGATACGGTGGTAATGGTGGGCGGTAGTACACGTGTTCCGGCCGTAAAAGAAGCCGTAAGTGCTTTTTTCGGCCGACCTGTAAATGATGAGGTAAACCCCGATGAAGTAGTAGCAATTGGCGCAGCAGTGCAGGCCGATATACTGGCAGGAAACAATACCGATTTTCTGCTGCTCGATATTACCCCCCTCAGTCTGGGAATTGAAACCATGGGAGGGTTGATGGATGTCTTGATCCCGAGAAACTCCAAAATACCAACCCGGGTGGGACGCCAGTACACTACCCAGAAAGATGGCCAGAGCGGAATGCGTATCTCCGTATTCCAGGGAGAACGCGACCTGGTGAAAGATAACAGGAGACTGGCAGAGTTTAGTTTAACCGGCATCCCCGGAATGCCTGCTGGATTACCCAAGGTGGAAGTGCAATTTTTAATTGATGCAGATGGCATTTTAATAGTGAAAGCCAAAGAGTTACGTAGTGGAGTAGAACAAAGTATTGAAGTGAAACCGCAATACGGGTTAACCGATCAGGAAGTGGAACAAATGCTGCTCGACAGCATTACCCATGCCAAAGATGATATGGTTACCCGCGCCCTTGTTGAAGCCCGTACCGAGGGAGAACAGATTTTGGAAGCCACGGAGAAGTTTATGACGAAAAACCCCGAACTCTTGTCAAAAGAAGAGGTTTTACTGACAGCCAACGCCATGCAGGCTTTGCAATTAGCTTTAACTATGAACGATAAAAATCTGATTCACAATAAAATAGAAGAATTGAATGAAGTAACCCGACCCTTCGCAGAACGTGCCATGGATGCAGCGGTAGGGGGTGCGCTAAAGGGAAAGAGGGTATAGGGTAATAAGTAGTTAGGAATCGGAAAGTCCGAAGATATATACTGTTAAGTTTGCCGGACTTTCGGTCTTTCCGTCTTTCGGACTTTATGATTTACGGGTCCGTTCTCCCATCATCCGCTCGATATACTTTCCAAGGATATCAAATTCAATATTTGCGATTGACCCTTTTTCTATCTGGTGAATGCTGGTATGTTGATAGGTATAGGGGATGATAGCAACTTTAAAATGGTTGCTGCCCACCTCAAAACAGGTAAGACTGGTGCCGTTAATGGCAATTGAGCCTTTTTCAATGATCAGGTGTGCAAATTGCCCGGGAATCTGAAAACTGAATTCCCAGCTCCCATCTTTTTCGGTTCTCTCTATGCAGGTAGCGGTACAGTCAACATGCCCCTGAACTATATGTCCATCGAGCCGGCCATTCATCAGCATACATCTTTCCAGGTTTACGATACTGCCTGTCTTCCATCCCGATAAATTGGTCTTTTTCAGGGTTTCTTCAATAGCGGTAACACGGTGACGGTCCTGATCAAGGGCATCAATGGTGAGGCAAACCCCCTCATGGCTCAGGCTCTGGTCGATCTTCAGTTCCCCCGAAATAGGAGATTCTACCCAAAAACTGATATTACTGCCATTTTTCTCCAGCCCCACGATTTTTCCGATAGATTCTATTATGCCTGTAAACATAGACGCAAGTTAAATATCAGATGTCAGATGTCAGAGGGCAGATTTAAAAATCTGCCCTCTGACATCTGACATCAAAAAATTTTAAAAGTATTTGTGTATTTCTGATGATACTACTATCTTTGCCATCCTAAAAAACACCCGAGGAGGTATAATCGTTATGCTTATTATTGATTCAAAAGATTGCGAAAACATCGACAAGGCTCTCAAAAAGTACAAAAAGAAGTTTGAAAAAAGTAAAACTCTGTTGCAGTTAAGAGAGCGTCAGGCATTCACTAAGCCGTCTGTTAGACGTCGTGGTGAAGTGTTGAAAGCCATCTATAAGCAGCAGATCGCTAGCGGCAAGATCGAGGGATAATTCCTTTTATCGAAGCAGAATATATTCAGTAGCCTGAGTTTTGTAACTTTAGGCTACTTTTTTTATGTCCCAACCCAGGTACCCTGTCATACAACCCTTTCTCGATCATCTCCGCTTCGAGAAGCGATATTCCCAACATACCCTTATTTCCTACCAGACCGATCTGGAGCAGTTTTTCAGCTACCTGGCCAGTCAGTTCGACTCGCCTGAAGTGCCTGCCATAACGGCCATGTTTATCAGGAGCTGGTTGGCCGAAATGAAGGAGGAGGGACTTGAGAGCCGGAGCCTGAACCGGAAAATATCTTCTCTTAAATCCTTTTTCAAATTTCAGTTAAAAAACGGGGTCATACAGCAGTCGCCCATGACAACCATCGTATCTCCCAAACTCAATAAGCGTTTGCCGGCTTTTGTGGAGGAGAAAGACATGAAGACCCTCTTTGATTATGTGGAATTTTCAGACGACTGGAAGGGGAGAACTGAAAAACTGGTGCTGGAACTCTTTTACGGCACAGGCATGCGTTTAAGCGAGTTGATAGGTTTAAAAGAAAGCCAGTTAGATGATTCTCTGAAACAGGTAAAAGTACTGGGAAAGGGAAATAAAGAGCGAATTATACCTGTGTCTCCGGTGCTGGTACAATCACTTAGAGCTTATATAAAAGAGAAACCTGTGCAGCAGGAAGAACGAGACCCCCGATTATTCCTCACCGAAAAGGGCAAACCGCTGCAGCCAAGACAGGTATACAGTATTGTAAAACAGCACCTGGCTGCCGTAACCACGATACAAAAGAAGAGTCCGCACATACTCCGGCATAGTTTTGCCACCCATTTAATGAATAATGGAGCCGATCTCAATGCAGTAAAAGAACTCCTGGGGCATAGCAGCCTTGCGGCTACGCAGGTATATACCCATAATACCATTGAAAAACTCAAAGAAGTGTTTAAGAAAGCGCATCCGAAGGCGTAGGGGGTAAGTCCGAAAGTGAGAACTGGGGATAGATGTGGTTGAGTTTGATATGTTTTTTATTGATTCGCAGGTGATTTTTCAAGCCCCTTTTTTTGGTGATGATTTTTCTTCTAAATCTTTCTAAAAATTCACTTGTTTATTTCTTTTTTTCATTCGAAAGGTTTAACTTGTTTGTTATGAGAAACGGGGTTAAAACTCCGGAACAAGCCCTCAGCAAATAAGATCTTTCACATAATTTTTTCACCGATTAAACGTGAGTTGCTATGAACGTTAACATTCAAACCGTGCACTTCGATGCAGATGACAAATTGGTAGAGTATGTATCACGTAAGCTGACCAAGCTAAACACTTTTCACGACCGGATATTGAAAGTGGATGTGTTTCTGAAGCTTGACAATGTGGTACACACCATTAAAGACAAGATTGCGGAGATCAGGGTGCACGTACCGAGGCATGATTTTTTTGTGAAGGCCTCGTCAAAGTCATTCGAAGAGTCATTCGATTCAGCCATGGAATCTATTGTTTCACAGATCAAACGAAAAAAAGAAAAATTAGCAGCGTAAAATTACCCAGCCCTGGCCCAAAAAGCCGGGGCTTTTTATTAGCTACAAGCCACAAGCTACAAGCCCCAGGCAGGATTTAAATGCTTGTAGCTTGTAGCTTGTGGCTTGCAGCTTTCCCCTCTTGTGAATAACTACCTGAAAATTTTCCAACCAAAATTTTGCTGAATTAAGTTTTCCATTACCTTTGCCATCCCAAAAACGGGTAGTTCTTTGTATTGTGCAGAATCAGCAACTGAAAAAAATGGAGGGTTAAACCTTGTTTTTATGGTCGAATTTCTCACAAATAAAAGCCGATATAGCTCAGTTGGTAGAGCATCCCGATTTTATCGGGGAGGTCGCGGACCTTTAAACGATCTATACTGAATAAATGAAGCAAAACAAGCCGAAGTAGCTCAGTTGGTAGAGCAGCTGATTTGTAATCAGCAGGTCGCGGGTTCGAGTCCCATCTTCGGCTCAGTTCTTTAGAAAATTGGTGGTTTATTGGATTGGAATAATAGAATAACACAATTATTTCTTTAAAATAACGGATCAATTAAGGGCAGATGGCCGAGTGGTTAAAGGCGACAGACTGTAAATCTGTTCTCTCACGAGTACGTAGGTTCGAACCCTACTCTGCCCACAGGACAATTTGAAAATTTGAGAATTTGGAAATTTGAAAATGATCGGATTGTTGATTTTAGTAAGTTCTTTATAAGTATTTGAAACCTGATAATTTAAAAACACTAAGTGTTTTATAAACATTTCCAAATTTCTAAATTCTCAAATTTTCAAATTAACAAGCGGGAGTAGCTCATTTGGTAGAGCGATAGCCTTCCAAGCTATAGGTGGCCAGTTCGAGCCTGGTCTCCCGCTCATTTTTAAGTTCTTTAAAAACAACAGCTAAAGAGATTAAAAAGCCGTTGTAGCTCAGTGGTAGAGCATCCCGATGTAATCGGGAAGGTCGTGAGTTCTTTTTTTGAAAAGAAAAACACAACAGCTAAAGAGATTTAAAAGCC
>Ga0164290_1002793_pt1 | contig 10359 bp, 12 predicted proteins | sample Micstemetagenome_FD_108782 | JGI IMG/M metagenome (GOLD analysis project Ga0164290, IMG submission 108782) | Contaminated culture microbial community from soil near Moab, Utah, USA - Microcoleus steenstrupii SON62 (Illumina Assembly) | ecosystem: Environmental > Terrestrial > Soil > Soil crust...
CGACCTGTGCATGACCAGCGTGCTCAAGCGCGCCACCCGCACCCTGTGGCACTGCCTGGACGAGATGGACCGCACCTGGTTGCCGGTGGTGCATTCCTGGCGCCTGAACGAGCGCCACTACGGGGCCCTGCAGGGGCTGAACAAGGCCGAGACCGCCAAGAAGTTCGGCGACGAGCAGGTGCTGCTCTGGCGCCGCAGCTACGACGTGCCGCCGCCGGCCCTGGAACCGGGCGATGCGCGCAGCGAGCGCGGCGACATCCGCTACGCCCGCCTGTCGCCCGAGCAGATCCCGCTGACCGAGTGCCTCAAGGACACCGTGGCCCGGGTCATGCCCTTCTGGAACGAGTCGATGGCGCCGGCCATCCGGGCCGGCAAGCGCGTGCTGGTGGCGGCCCACGGCAACTCCATCCGGGCGCTCATCAAGTACCTGGACGGCATCTCCGACTCGGACATCGTGGGCCTGAACATCCCCAACGGCATCCCGCTGGTGTACGAGCTCGACGAATCGCTCAAGCCGATCCGCCACTACTACCTGGGCGACGCCGAAGCTGCGGCCCGTGCCGCTGCGGCGGTGGCCAGCCAGGGCAAGGGCTGAACGCGCCCGGCCTTCAGCCAAATCCCTAAGCCGGCCGCGCTGCCGGCTCCTAGAGTGCGGGCATGACGTCGTTGGAGACCGCCATGCCCAAGTGCCCCATCCAGTACCTTCGCGAGCTGCCCCAGTCCTGGGTGTTCGGCGCGCTCTGGATGGCGGCCTTGCTGGCCATGGCGCTGGGCGCCGCCCAAGGCTGAGCCCGCCTCCGGGCCGCCGCCCGGTCTTTTTACACATCCGGACCCCTCCCTGCGGAACCCCTGCTTAACCGCAGGGTCACAAGACGTTCTCAGGTGTATATTGAAAGTTCGAGAGGACTTGGGTTGTCTATGAGCCAGAAATTGAAGATCGCGGGCTGGGTTTCGGTGGGTGCATTGGCCGGTGCCCTGACCACGGTGTCGCTGCAGACCGTCGCGCGCGGATCGCTGGCGCCCCTGCCGCTGGAAGAGCTGCAGCAGCTCGCCGCGGTCTTCGGGATGGTCAAGAGCGACTACGTGGAGCCTGTCGACGAGCGCAAGCTCATCACCGACGCGATCTCCGGCATGGTCGCCAGCCTCGACCCGCATTCGCAGTACTTCGACAAGAAGTCGTTCAAGGAATTCCGCGAGGGCACCTCGGGCCGCTTCGTCGGCGTGGGCATCGAGATCTCGCAGGAAGACGGCCTGGTCAAGGTCGTGTCGCCGATCGAAGGCTCGCCCGCCTACCGCGCCGGCCTCAAGCCCAACGACCTGATCACGAAGATCGACGACACGGCGGTCAAGGGCCTGTCGCTTTCGGAGGCCGTCAAGCGCATGCGCGGCGAGCCGTCCACCAGGGTGATGCTGACCATCTACCGCAAGGACGAGAACCGCACCTTCCCGGTGACAATCACCCGCGAGGAAATCAAGACCGTCTCGGTCAAGGGCAAGGTCATGGAGCCGGGCTACGCCTGGATCCGGTTGTCGCAGTTCCAGGAGCGCACCGTGGACGACTTCGTGCGCAAGGTCGAGGAAATCTACAAGGCCGAGCCCAACCTCAAGGGGCTGGTGCTGGACCTGCGCAACGACCCGGGCGGCCTGCTCGATGCGGCGGTCGCGGTCTCGGCGGCCTTCCTTCCGGAGAACGTGACCGTGGTCTCGACCAACGGCCAGCTCGCCGAGAGCAAGTTCACCTACAAGGCTTCGCCCGAGTTCTACCAGCGCCGCGCCGGCGCTGACCCGCTGCGCCGCCTGCCGCCGCAGCTCAAGACGGTGCCGCTGGTCGTGCTGGTCAACGAAGGCTCCGCCTCCGCCAGCGAGATCGTCGCCGGCGCCCTGCAGGACCACAAGCGCGCCACCATCCTGGGCAGCCAGACGTTCGGCAAGGGCTCGGTGCAGACCGTGCGTCCGCTCGGTCCCGACACGGGCCTGAAGCTGACCACCGCGCGCTACTTCACGCCCAGCGGCAAGTCGATCCAGGCCCGCGGCATCGTGCCCGACGTGCTGGTGGACGAGAGCGAGGAAGGCAACATCTTCTCCATGCTGCGCACCCGCGAAGCCGACCTGGACAAGCACCTGGGCACCGGCAGCGGCGCTGCCGAAGCCAAGGACCCGGCGCGCGAACGCCTGCGCGAAGAAGCCCGCAAGCGCGCCGAGGAAGAAGCCAAGAAGCCCGTGGCCGACCGCAAGATGCCCGAGTTCGGCAGCGAGAAGGACTTCCAGCTGATCCAGGCGCTCAACCAGCTCAAGGGCCGCCCGGTCCTGGTGAGCAAGACCCAGGTCATCGAACGCAAGGACGAGAAGAAGGAGAATTGATCCTTCTTGCGTCGCAGGAAGCCGGCCCGCGAAAGCAGGCCGGCTTTTTTCATCTAGCTTCCCGTTCATGACCGACGACCAGCTTCTGCGCTACTCGCGCCACATCCTGCTGGACGAGCTTGGCGTGGAGGGCCAGGAGCGCCTGGCGGCCGCCCACGCGGTCGTCATCGGCGCTGGCGGGCTCGGGTCTCCGGTCGCCCTGTACCTGGCCACCGCAGGCGTGGGCCGGATCACCCTGGTCGACCCCGACGTGGTGGACCTCACCAACCTGCAGCGGCAGGTCGCGCACAGCATGGCGCGGCTGGGGCAGCCCAAGACGGTGTCGGCCGCGCAGGCCATCGCCGCCCTCAACCCCGAAGTGCAGGTGCAGGCGCTGCAGCGGCGCGCCGATGCGGCCTTGCTGGACGACCTGCTGCCTGCCTGCCAGGTGGTGGTCGACTGCTGCGACAACTTCGCCACGCGCCACGCGGTCAATGGGGCCTGCGTGCGGCACCGGGTGCCGCTGGTCTCGGGCGCCGCCATCCGTTTCGACGGGCAGCTGTCGGTGTTCGACCCGCGCAGCCCGGCGTCGCCCTGCTACGCCTGCGTCTTCCCGCCGGGTGAGGCGTTCGAGGAAACGCGCTGCGCGACCCTTGGCGTGTTCGCGCCTCTGGTGGGCATCATCGGCAGCATGCAGGCGGCCGAAGCCCTGAAGCTGCTGGCCGGCGTCGGCCGCCCGCTCGCGGGCCGGCTGCAGATGCTGGACGCACGCAGCATGGAGTGGACCGAGATGAAGGTGCCGCGCCGGGCCGGCTGCCCGGTCTGCGGCTAGGGTCCGCCAGCCTCCGCGCTGCGCGCCGGATCGTCGGTCTGGCCCGGCTTGCGTGCAGCCTGCGCCGTCGTGGGCTGCTGTGCGCCAGCCGTCCCCTTGGGCGCACCCATCACCTGCCCCGCCGGCCCCGGCTTGTTGCCCGGCGGCGGCGGCGCAGTGCGCGCGACCTCGCCCGCGGCCCGAGGAGCCGCGGCTTCCCGCAGCGCGGCGCCACAGTCGGCGTCAGTGCCCGGACCGGTCTCGATGGTGGCGGCCAGCGCCAGGAGCGGGTTGATGGCCCCCAGCGCCAACGCCAGACCCGCGCGGCCGGCCAGCGCTCCGCGGTCGAGGCCGCCTTGCGGGGAGCCGAGCGTGCCTGCGATCTTCAGGGGCGAGCGCAGGCTGAGGATGCTGGTGTCCTTGGGGTAGGGCCGCACCACCAGGTTGATGGCTTCGGTCGCGAGGTTCAGGCTGCCGTTCCCGTAGAAGACCGTGTCGGCCGTGTCGAGCACGAACGCGCGCGTGGTCATGAGGCCGTTGTCCACGCTGAAGGCCAGGGCCGCGCAGCGCAGCTGCACGCGCGTGTCGCCTCCAAGCAGGAATTTCACGATCTCGGCGCCGTCCAGCCCGGCGAGTTCCAGCAGCAGGTTGCTGATCTGGCCGCGTCCCATCAGCAGCGCGATGTTGCCGGACGAGGTCCCCAGCATCTGCGCCGTGGTGCTGCCACGCCCGCGCAGGTCGATCTCGCCGTGGATCTTGCCCACGTTGGCCTGGCTGATGCGGTTGCCGGGGAACAGCCGGCTCAGTTCCATGGCCCGCCCGTCGAGCTTGACCTCCACGGCGACCGGTGCCGCATTGGCGTCGATGCGCAGGCGCCCGGCCACCCGGCCGCCGGCGATGCCCATGTCCAGTGGCTCGAGGTGCAGCACCCCGTCCTTCAGACGCACATGCGTGCTGACCCGGTCCAGCGGCAGGTTGGGGGCATCGACGATGCGCGCGGCGCTGAAGCGAACGTCCGCGTTCATGGTCTTGAGCCGGCTGACGTCCAGGGGAGCGGCCGGCAGCACCCTGCGCCCGGGCTCACCGCCAGCCTTCCCGCGGGGCTGTTCGTTTTTGGCCGCCACCTTGGCGCGGCCGTTGCCGTTGCCGTCTTCCTTCATGCCCACCAGCGGCGCGAGGTCGTCGAAGTCCAGTGAGCGGGACTGCAGTTCGCCGGTGAGCTGGGGGATGCGGCCGGAGCGGTCGAAGGCGAGCTCGCCCGCCACGTCGGATTCGCCCAGCCGTCCATTGAGCTGCCGCGCCCGCCAGACGTTCCCCTGCTTGGACAGCTGCCCCGCGACCGCATAGCGCGGGGTCTCCGGCAGCACCACGCCCACGAGCTTGTACAGCGTGGCGAGGTTGGAGCCCTGCAGCTGGAAATTGATGTTGGCGCCGTCCAGAGTTCCCAGGCTGGCGACGGTCCCGCGCGCGCGCAGGTTGGTCTGCCCGGCGGCGGCGTGCACTTCGGCCGGGAACGGCTCCTGCAGCGGCCCGCTCAGGTGCAGCACGTTGCCGGTACGGCCTTCCGCGGTGAAAGCCTCCTTCTGCCAGGTGCCCCGCGCCTGGAAGCGCAACGGCATCGCCGGCCCTACCTTGCCCGCCGCAGGCGCGGCCTGGGGCTCGCCTTCGATGGCGAACTGCATGCGGATGTCCGCTCCCTGGTGTGAAGCCACGAACCGGGCGCTGCCCTCGTCCACCACCAGCATGCCGATCACGGGCACGTTGCGCTGGTCCGAGGTGTCGCCGCCCAGGGCCCATGTGCGCCGGCCATCGGCCTCCATCTGCAATCCGAGCTGCGGCTTGGTCAGGCGCACCAGCGGCAGCTCGATCTGCCGCTTCCAGAGCAGCGGCCACAGCCGCACGTGGATCTCGGCCGCCTCGGCCTTGACCAGGTGCCTGTCCTGCGCCCAGTCGGGGTTGGCGAACTCGATCCCGTCGGCCAGCACGCGCGTGGTGCGCCCCAGCTTCACCTCCAGGCGGCGCGTGATCTCGAAATGGCGCCCCGTCTTCTCGCTCACGTGGCGGCTCACCGGCCCGCGCAGCGAATCCCAGGGAAAGAAAACCGCCAGCAGCACCAGCGCCGCAAGGAAGACGAGCAGCCCGATCGCGAGCTTGAGCCAGAGGGGACGCCGGGGGCGCGGGGTCGGGGCGGCAGCGTCCATCGGTGTTCAGCGCCCGGCCAGGGGCGACCACCAGGACGGCCCGGACGCGAACGGCGCCGGGGCAGGCTCCCCCAGGGCGACGAGCGCGGCGGCGATCATCGTGCCGAAGAAGATCATGATCGAATGCAGGAGGACTTTCATGGGTGCGCGCAAGCACGAGCCGCTGTTTCGGCCCAGTGTGCGTGGTGAGAAAGTGTTGCCCGGTCAGTGCCGCCCGTGTGGTCCTGTCGGTGGGTGCCTACATCGCGGCAGAAGGAAAGCTCCTACCTGGGCTATGGAAGGGCCGCTGGCAAAATCGGCCCCCATCGTGGAACTGAAAACCTACATCGTCGAAGACAACGCCACGATCCGCGAAAACCTCATCGCAACCCTGGAGGAACTGGCGTGCATCAAGGCGCTTGGCTGGGCCGAGACCGAGGCGGATGCCCGGGCGTGGCTCGCGCAGCAGCCGCCCGCCCCCTGGGAGCTGGCCATCGTCGACCTTTTCCTCAAGCAGGGCAGCGGCATGGGGGTGCTGGAAGCGTGCCGGGGCCGGCAGGCGCACCAGCGTGTGGTGGTGCTGAGCAACTATGCGACGCCGGACATGCGCAAGCAGTGCGCGCAGCTGGGCGCGGACGCGGTGTTCGACAAGTCCAACGAGATCGACGCGCTGGTGGAGTACTGCATCGAGCACTCCGCCGCGACGCGGCCCTGAAGGCCGCTGCGGCTCAGTCGATCAGCTTGTTCTTCAGCGCGTAGTAGGTCAGGTCGCTGTTGGACGCGAGGCTCATTTTTTCCATGAGCCGGGTGCGGTAGGTGCTCACCGTCTTGACCGACAGCGACAGCGCCTTCGCGATGTCGCCCGCCGTCTCGCCCTTGGCGAGCTTGAGGAACACCTGGAACTCGCGCTCGGACAGCTGCTCGTGCGGCGCGCCGCCTTCCTTGCGATTGAGCTGCTGCGCCAGCAGTTCGGCCACCGCCGGCGAGATGTAGCGGCGACCCAGCGCGATGGTGCGGATCGCGTTGACGATCTCCATCGGCTCGCATTCCTTGTTCAGGTACCCGCTCGCGCCCTGGCGGATCAGGTTCATCGCGTAGTGCTCCTCGGGGTAGCCCGAGAGGATCAGGATGCCCACGTCCGGCGCCTTGGCGCGGATCATGCCGAGCGCATCGATGCCGCTTTGACCCGGCATGGACAGGTCCATCACGAGCACGTCCAACTCGGTGGTGCGCACCAGGTCGATGGCTTCGCGGCCGCTGGAAGCTTCACCGACCACGCGCAGGTCGACCTGCTCGGAGAAGAACTGCTTCAGCCCCGAGCGCACGATGGCGTGGTCATCCACAATGCCGACTTTGATCATGTCCGTGTTCGCTTTCGATGCCTAGGTTCCGGGGCCATTGTGGCCCATCTTGAACTGAAATGGCCTAACCTTCAGCCATGATTGTTTCGGATTCTATTCTCATCAGGTGCGACTCGGAGTGGACTTGATGCCATCGTATTCATTGCCGAAAACGGCGATCAGCATCGTCCTGGCGGTGCTGGCCGCTGCGGTGCTGATCGGCATCAACGAGACCGGCTACCACCGCTCCTCGGCCGCGCTCGGGGACATCGCCAGCGCCTCGGCCCACCGCAGCACCCTCAACCGCGTGCTGCAGCTGGTGCTGGACGCGGAGACCGGCTCCCGGGGGTACCTGCTCACCGGGGACCCGCGCTACCTCGAGCCGTACGACGCCGCCGTGGCCGAGATCGGCCAGAACCTGGACCTGCTGCGGCGCACCTACAGCGGCAGCAACGAAGAAACGAACACCTTGATACAACTGAGTGGCCACGTGCAGCGCAAGCTGGCTGAGATGGACCTTTCCGTGCGCATGCGCAAACAGGGCAACGAGGATGCATGGAAATTCGTCCTGCTCACCGATGTCGGCAAGGAGCAGATGGATGCCATCCGCACCCACGCCTCCAAGCTCATCCATGGCTCGGCCACGCGGATCGAGGCCAGCCAAGCGCAGGTGCGGCGTTCGCTCACGCTCTCGCGCATCGGGATCGGGGCCATGACGCTGGCGGCCCTGATCGCGTTCTACCTGTACCTGCGCCAGACGACCGCGCTCAAGCTCGCCGGTGAGGCGCAGCAGAAGGCGCTGCAGCAGGAGCGCGACCTGCTGGAGCACCAGGTGCGCGAGCGGACGGCCTCGCTGGCGCAGCTCGCGACGCACCTGCAGGAGGTGCGCGAGCAGGAGCGCGGGCATCTCGCGCGCGAGCTGCACGACGAGCTCGGGGCGCTGCTCACCGCCGCCAAGCTGGACGTGGCGCGGCTGAAGTCGCGGCTGGGCGGCCAGGCCCCCGAGATCGGCGAGCGGCTGCAGCACCTGACGGAGACGCTCAACAGCGGCATCGCGCTCAAGCGCCGCATCATCGAAGACCTTCGCCCCTCCTCGCTGTCGAACCTGGGCTTGAAGGCGTCGCTGGAGATCCTGGCGCGCGAGTTCTCCGAACGCTCGGGGGTGGAAGTGACCACCAGCCTGGAGCCGGTGGAACTGGACGAGGCGAGCCAGCTCACCGTCTACCGGCTAGTCCAGGAGTCGCTCACCAACGTGGCCAAGTACGCCCAGGCGCGCCAAGCCGAAGTCACCCTGCGCAACTACGGGGGCCACGTGGAGATCGACGTGCGCGACGACGGCAAGGGCTTCGACGTCGGCCAGTCGCGGCCGTCGACGCACGGGCTGGCGGGCATGCGGCACCGCGTCGAGGCGGCCGGCGGCCGGCTGTCGGTGGTGTCGAGCCCCGGGCGCGGTACCCGCGTCGCCGCTGTCCTGCCCCGGGCGGCCGTGCCCGCCTGAACACCCGGCAGGCCGTCGGCTGCGTCCTACATCCGGTCACGCCTGCCGCCGATCAGCCCCGCTCAGCCTCGACGCTTAACCTTGATTCCCGTGGCGCCTGGAGAACCGGCGCCTGCCACGGGGGTGCCGCGCCCTGGCCGCGGCTGCATGAAGATCAAGAGGAACAAAAGATGACCAGCACCAAATCGCTCCGCGGAGACGACATGTCGCAGGGAGGCCGCCAATACCTGGACAAGGCCGGCGAGAAGATGCGCGACCTGCGCTACGGCGTGCAGGATTTCGCGAGCCGCGGCCTGTCGACCGTGGGTGAATCCGCCGCCGTGGCCCGCGACCGCCTGGGCAACTACGCCTATGCCACGCGCAGCTACGTCGCCGAGCAGCCCGTGAAGTCGGCCCTGATCGCGGCCGCCGTGGGCGCCGTGGTGGCCGGCATCGTGCTGGCTGCACGCCGCCGCCGCAGCTACTACTGACCGCCGGCACACCGGAGACCCCCATGGCAATCGTCCACCCGATCTTTTCGGTGCTGGTGAGCCGGCCCGAACTGGTCATGGACCACGTGGCCGGATACGCCGCCCTGGTCCAGGAAGAGGCGTCCTCGGTCGGCAGCGAGGTCGCCAAGCGCGTGATCGCCTGGGCCGTCGCCGCTTTCTGCATGCTGGTGTTCCTCGTCCTGGCGGGCGTGGCCATCATGCTGGGCGCCCTGCACGGCGACTTCCACTGGACGCTGGTCGTGGTGCCAGGCGTGGTGCTGGTGCTGGGCGTGCTGGCGCTGAACAAGGCGCGGCAGCGCCTGCCGGCCAAGGCCTTCGCCGAACTCAAGGCGCAGCTGGACGCCGATGCGCAGGTGCTGCGCACCCTGGGCGGCAAGCCGTGACGGGGGCGCGCACATGACCGCCAGCTCCGACAAACTGGCCCAGACCCGGCTGGCCATCATCGAACACCTGCAGCGCAAGGCGCGCCGCAAGGAAGCCACGCGCGAGGAGATGCGCGAAGTCAAGCACGAAGCCAAGGCGCAGGCGCGCGCCGCCGTCACGGGCGGCGGCGAGGACCCGCCGCCGCAGGGCGAGGGCTGGTTCGCCCATGCCGGGCACCTGCTGCGCAGCTGGTGGCGCTACCACCCCGCACGCATGGCGACCGACCTCGCCACCCCCGTGCTGTCGGCGTATGCCAGGCGCAACCCGGTGCAGTTCCTCGGCATCGCGGCGGCTGCGGGGGCCCTGTTCTTCCTGGCGCGTCCCTGGAAACTCATCTCGGTCACCGGTGTCGTGGTCGCCTTGCTCAAGTCGCCCCAGGTCGCCAGCCTGATCATGTCGGCGATGTCGTCCTCGCAGAACCCGCGCGACGACGAGCCGATGCACGACTGAATCCGCAACTTCGGAAGGAGAAAACACATGAACTTCACCCGCGCGATCGCCATCGCCACCCTCGCCGGCGTCACGCTGGCCAGCACCGGCTGCGCTGTCATCCGCGGCCAGGAAACCGCCGGCGCCTACGTCGACGACGTCGCCGTGACCACCGCCGTCAAGGCCAAGTTCGTCGAGGACAAGACCGTGGACGCCGCCGCCATCAAGGTGCAGACGCTGAACGGCACGGTGCAGCTGTCCGGCTTTGCCAAGTCGAACGCCGAGAAAGCCCAGGCCGAATACCTGGCCCGCAACACCAAGGGTGTGCGCTCGGTCAAGAACGACCTGCTGGTTCGCCCCTGACCCCTGCCGGCCCTCGCGGCCGGCGTGAAAAGGCAGGCCCGGCCCGCGCCGGCCTGCCTTTTCCCGCTGGGTGCACCCCGCCATGAAAACATTCCGCTGCGATAACTGCGGCCACCCGGTCTTCTTCGAGAACGTGCAGTGCCTGCAGTGCGGCAGCGCGCTCGCATTCCTGCCGGACCGCATGGCCCTGTGCGCGATCGAGCCGCTGCCTGGCAAGGCCGCCGAAGGCCTGTGGCGCCGGATCGACCCGCGCGGGCGCAAGACCGGCGCGCCGCGCTACCGCCTGTGCCACAACCACACGGAGCACCAGGCCTGCAACTTCGCCGTGCCGACGCAGGACCCGAACGTGCTGTGCGTCTCCTGCCGGCAGACGCGTATCCTGCCGGACCTGTCGGTGCCCGCGAACCATGAGCGCTGGTACCGGATCGAGATCGCCAAGCGGCGGCTGTTCTACACGCTGGCCCGGCTGGGGCTGGTGAATCCG
>Ga0164290_1002795_pt1 | contig 10351 bp, 13 predicted proteins | sample Micstemetagenome_FD_108782 | JGI IMG/M metagenome (GOLD analysis project Ga0164290, IMG submission 108782) | Contaminated culture microbial community from soil near Moab, Utah, USA - Microcoleus steenstrupii SON62 (Illumina Assembly) | ecosystem: Environmental > Terrestrial > Soil > Soil crust...
GCCGGCTCCAGCGCGCCGGCGACGAGCAGCGGGCCCGCGCTCCGCCCTCGCGCCTTCAGCAGGGCGGCGAGGCGGCCCAGGTCGCCGCGCGCCGACTCCACCCGGACGAAGCCGGCGGCCCGCGCCGCTTCCGCGGTGGCGTCGCCCACGGTGAAGACCGGCAGGCGGCGGTCCTCCGTCAGGGCCGCGAAGGCGGCGACGCCGTTGGCGCTGGTGAAGGCGAGGCCGGCGACGCCGGTCAGGTCCGGCGCGGTCTGCGCGATCGGCCGGATGGCGAGGAGCGGCGCGACGACCGGATCGAAGCCCAGGGCGATCAGCCGCCCGGCGGTGCGCGACGCGCCCGGCTCGGCGCGGGTGACCCAGACGCGGCGGATCGCCGTCAGGGCTGGACCCGCTGGTCGCCCGCCGCCGCATGGATCTCGGCGCCCAGACGCAGGCCGAGGGCGCGCGCCTGGTCCCGGGCGTCGGCGGCGGCCACGTCGCCGATCTCTCCGGCGCGCCGCCAGCGGGCCGAGCCGTCGGGCGCCAGCATTTCGGCAGTCAGGCGCAGGCGGCCCGCGGCGATGTCGGCATGGGCGCCGATCGCCGTGCGGCAGGAGCCTTCGAGTGCGGTCATGGCGCCCCGCTCGGCGGCGACGGCGAGCGCCGTCATCGGGTCGTTCAGCGCCCCGACCCAGGCCGCGCCGAGGTCTTCCGCCCGGGTCTGCAGGGCCAGGGCGCCCTGGCCGGGGGCGGGGAGGAAGGCGTCAAGCGACAGGCGTTCGCGGATCACGCTCTCGAAGCCGAGGCGGTTCAGACCGGACACGGCCAGCAGGATGGCGTCGAACTCGCCCTCGGCCAGTTTGCGCAGCCGGGTGTCGACGTTGCCGCGCAGCATCTCGATCTTCAGATCCGGCCGCAGCGCCAGGGCCTGGGCCTGCCGTCGCAGGGAGGCGGTGCCGAGCCGCGCGCCGGCGGGCAGGTCCGCGAAGGAGGCGAAAGCCTCGCTGACGAAGGCGTCGCGGGCGTCCTCGCGCGGCGGGACGGCGGCGATGCACAGGCCGTCAGGCTGGTCGGCCGGGACGTCCTTCATCGAATGCACGGCGACATCGACGCGGCCTTCGAGCAGGGCCTCCTCGATCTCCTTCGTGAACAGGGCCTTGCCGCCGATCTCCATCAGCCGGCGGTCCTGCACGCGGTCGCCGGTGGTGACGATCTCGACCAGGGGCACGGCCTCGAGGATGTCCGCCTCGGCGACGCCCAGGGCGCGGCCGATGGCGCGCTGCATCATGCCCGACTGGGTCAGCGCCAGTTTCGAGCGGCGCGTGCCGATGCGGACGAGAGGGGTCATGAGTCGTTGCGCCGGAGGTACGGGGTCGCTACCTCGACCCGATGAGTATGGCCGCCGACTATAGCAGCGAAGGGGGGCGGGCAACCGGCCCCCTGACGGTCCTGGGCCTCGAGACCAGCTGCGACGAGACCGCGGCCTCCGTCGTGAGGCTGTCGGCGGCGGGCGAGGCGACGGTGCTGTCCTCGGTGGTGCACAGCCAGATCGACGATCACGCAGCCTATGGCGGGGTCGTGCCGGAGATCGCCGCGCGCAGCCATGTCGAGATGATCGACGGCGTCGTCCGCCGCGCCATGCACGAGGCCGGCGCGGCCTGGTCGGACCTCGACGGCGTCGCCGCCACCGCCGGCCCCGGCCTGGTCGGCGGCGTCATGGTCGGTCTGAGCTTCGGCAAGGCCGCGGCCCTGGCGCGCGGCCTGCCGCTGATCGCGGTCAATCATCTCGAAGGCCACGCCGTCTCCGCCCGGTTGGGCCAGCCCGTCGACTATCCCTTTCTGCTGCTGCTGGTTTCGGGCGGCCATTGCCAGCTGCTGGAGGTGCGCGGGGTCGGCGAAATGACCCGGCTGGGCACCACCATCGACGACGCCGCCGGCGAGGCCTTCGACAAGATCGCCAAGGCGCTGGGCCTCGGCTACCCCGGCGGCCCGGCCCTCGAAAAGCTGGCGGAGACCGGCGACGGCTCGCGCTTCGATCTGCCGCGGGCGCTGCTGGGCCGCAAGGATTGCGACTTCTCGTTCTCGGGGCTGAAGACTGCAGCGGCGCGGCTGGCCCAGGCATGCGAGACCGATCAGCAGCGCGCCGACCTCGCCGATGCGGTCCAGAGCGCCATCGCCCGGCAGCTCAGCGAACGCTCGGACCGCGCGCTCAAGGACTATGCGGCAAATCATCCGCACAGGCTGTTCGTCGTGGCGGGCGGCGTGGCGGCGAACCGGACCGTGCGCGCGACCTTGCAGGCGACGGCGGAGCGGAACGGATTCGCCTTTCTGGCCCCGCCCATGGCCTATTGCACCGACAATGCGGCGATGATCGCCCTGGCGGGCGCGGAACGACTGCGCAAGGGGCTGGTTTCGGATATCGACACCGCCGCCCGGCCGCGCTGGCCGCTCGGCGAATACAGCGCGCTCAACGACCCGACGCACGCGCCGGGCCGCAAGGGCGCCAAGGCTTGAGGGAGTGACCATGCAGTTCAAGACCGCGGGCGTGATCGGCGCCGGCGCCTGGGGCACCGCCCTGGCGCAGGTGGCGGGCTGGGCCGGCCTCGACGTCCTGCTTCAGGCGCGGGAGCCGGACGTGGTCGACAGCATCCGGAACAGCCGGGTGAATGAGGCCTTCCTGCCGGGGATCGTGCTCGACGATCATGTGTCGGTGACCTCCGAACTGGCCGACCTGGCCGACTGCGACCTGATCCTCGCCGTACCGCCCGCCCAGCATATGCGCTCGACGCTGACCGCCTTCGCCGCCCACCACCGCGCGGGCGTGCCGGTCATCCTCTGTTCGAAGGGGATCGAGCGGGGCTCGCTCAAGCTGATGACGGATGTGCTGTCCGAGACCCTTCCCGCCGCTCCGGCGGCGGTGCTGTCCGGCCCCAGTTTCGCGGCCGAGGTGGCGCGGGGACTGCCGTCGGCGGTGACGCTGGCCTGCGCCGACGAGGCGCTCGGCGAGGCGCTGATGGAGACGCTGTCGGCGCCCGCCTTCCGACCCTATCTGGCTGCGGACCTGATCGGCGCCGAAGTCGGCGGGGCGATCAAGAATGTGCTCGCCATCGCCTGCGGCATGGCCGAGGGCCGCGGTCTCGGCCGCAGCGCCCACGCGGCCCTGATCACCCGCGGTTTCGCCGAGATGACGCGGATGGGCGTCGCCCTCGGCGGGCAGGCCGAAACCGTCGCCGGCCTGTGCGGTCTCGGCGATCTGGTGCTGACCTGCTCCAGCCCCCAGTCGCGCAACATGAGCCTCGGCCTCGCCCTTGGTCAGGGCCAGTCGGTGGAGCAGGCGCTGGCCGGAAAACGGTCGGTGGCCGAAGGTTACGAGAGTGCGCCGGCCGTGCGCGAACTGGCCGCGAGGATGGGGGTCGACATGCCGATCTCGCTTGCGGTGGCGGCGCTGCTGAACGGCGAGACAACGGTTCAGGCCGTGATCGATGATCTGCTGTCCCGACCGCTCAAGGCCGAGCGCCACTAGGCCGCCGGATGAGCGACGCTCCGCCCGCGGCCGAACGCAGACGCATCTGGACCACGCCGGCCGGCGTGGCCCTTTGCGCCGAGACGGAAATCGCCGACCCCGGCTCGCGCGGCTTCGTGCTGCAGATCGGCGAGGCCTTCTTCCACGGCTTCGTGGTGCGCAGGTCCGGAGCGGTCGCAGGCTATGTCGACCGCTGTCCCCACCAGGGATTTCCGCTGGCGATCGAGCTGGACCAGTATCTGGTCCCGGACGGGTCCTTGATCCTGTGCGGCTGGCACGGGGCGGTGTTCGAGCCGCTTTCGGGGGCGTGCGTCGGGGGACCCTGCGCGGGCTCCCGGCTGACGCCCTGGCCGGTCACAGTCGACGGCGGCGTCATCCGCACGGCGTGACGCCGCTCAGTCCGGATTGCGCAGCAGGTAGATGGCGAAGTCAATGTAGTCGCGGCCGAAGTCGGTGATGGCCTCCACCCGATCGGCGTGGAACAGGATCGATCCGGTCTCCGGCGCGTCCGGGTGAGCCTCCGCCCAGGCGCGCGCGGCCGCGATGCAGTCGCGGGGATAGGCCTCGAAAACGTCCGCGGGCGAGATGCGGCGCTCGATGACATCGAACCCCGCCTTCCGCGCCGCGGTCTGCCAGCCGGCGTCATCGGCGTACTGATTGGTGACCTCGGTGATCTGGCGCAGCGGGGCCGGCGGTTCGGTGCGCCAGACGATGTCGCCCCACAGCAGCCACCCGCCCGGCTTCAGGCTGCGGCGCAGGGCGACGAAGCCGGCCTCGGGCGTGGGACGGCCCTCCCCGCTGACGTCGGTCGTCCCGAGGGCCACGATCAGATCGACGGGTTCCATAGACGCCAGCACGTCGGCGGCGCGGGCGACCGTCAGGGACACACGATCGCCTGCGTCCGCCGCTTCGATCCGGCTCCGGGCCAGCCCGGACATGACGGGATCCAGTTCGATCGCCGTCACCTTCAGCCCGAAGCGGCCGGCGAGATGCAGGGCCACGGCGGCGTTGCCCGTCCCGATGTCGACAGCCGCCGCCCCCGGGCCGAGGCCGGTACGCGCCACGGCCGCCTCAAGCGCCGCCAGTTCCACGCCGTTGCAGACCTCGCGGGCCTCATAGGCGATGCGCTGGAAACTCATGGGGCGGGGGGAGGTCATGGCGCGTTGTCCCGCGCAGCGGCGGGTCGGGCAATACCCCGGCGGAGAATGCCGGGCGCCAGCCGCCGGCCTGTCTATCGGCAAGTACTTTACAACACAAAGCAGATGGGTCAGTATCTGCGGATAGGAGACCGAGCCATGACCGCCGCCGCCCTGACCATCGACATCCCGGGCCCCTCGCCCACGGTCGCTGTTTGCGCCGGCCGCATGCTGGCGCTCGCGGGGCTGGTGTTCGGGGCCGCGAACCTTGCGCAATGGGCCATCCTCAGCGGCGCGCTCGACCTGCATCCGGCCTGGCTCGCGCTGAACTGGGCGATCGCCGTCGGAGTTTTCGTGACCGGCAGTCTGCGTCTGCGCCGGGCCGGAGGCGAGGCGGGGTACCGCGTCGGCGGCTGGTCCCGCGGCTACATCCTGCTCCTTATCGGGGTCGCGGTCGCGCTGGCCGCCGTCTCCGCCTCAGCCGGCGACTGGTCCCTGATGCGCTGGAGCGGCGCCGCCGGCCTGACGCTCTACGCCGCCGGCTGGGGGGTCGCGGCCGTCCGCTGCGCCGTGCCGAACATGGGCGTCCTGTTCCTCGTCTCGCTCGCCGGCGCAGCGGCTGCGGCGATGCTGTTCGGAACCCCGGACCAATACCTCATCCAGGCCTGCACGCTTGCGCTTGCGGCCTTCCTGCCCGGCCTGTGGCTGGCCCTTGGCCGCCGACTCTGAGAGGACCCTGAACCATGACCGAAAAAACCGAAGACCCCGCCGCCGACATCGCCTGGATGCGCCGTCTGGCCGAAGAGGGGGCCGAGGCGCCCGTCAAGGGCGGATCCATCCTGATGGCCGCCGGCCTCGTATACGGCTCGGCCAGCCTGTTCGAATGGGCGCAGGCGACCGGCCGGATCGGACAGACTTCCGGGATAACCGGCGTCGGCTGGCTCGTCGCCACGGTCGTCTTTCTGGCGGTCCTCACCATCGTCAACATGAAGCTGAGGAGCGGGTCCGGCGTGATGACCAGTGCGAATCGCGCCTTCGCGGCCGCCTGGACCGCGGTGGGGTTCGCAATTTTCGCCCTCTTCTCGGCGCTGATCATCAATGACGTTCGCATGGGGGAGAGCCAGGGGTTCACAGGGATGTGGCTGATCCCCTCCATCATCTTCGCCTTCTACGGCCTGGGGTGGGCGGTCACCGCCGCCATGCTGCGGTCCCGGCCGCTGTGGATGCTCGCGGCGGTCTCGCTGGCGGCCTGCCCTGCGCTGGCGCTGCTGACCGGCTCCCTGGACCAATACCTCGCCTATGCCGCGGCGCTGTTCCTGCTGATGGCCCTGCCGGGCTGGATGCTGATGCGGCAGGCCCGGGCCTGAGCCATGACGGACGGGTTCGATATCAACCGCATCGACGACGTCATCCATGGCCGGGTGCGTCTGGGCATCATGGCCGTGCTGTCGGGCGTCGACAGCGCGGACTTCAACACCCTGAAGGCACGACTGCAGGCCACGGACGGCAATCTGTCGGTCCATCTTCGCAAGCTGGAAGAGGCCGGGTTCGTCGCCGTCACCAAACGTTTCGAGGGGCGCAAGCCGCTGACCGAGGCGGCCATGACGCCCGCCGGGCGCAAGGCCTTCGTCGCCTATCTCGACGCCATCCAGGGGCTCGTCGGAAAGGCTTGAGCGCGAGGCGGTGGTTCGCGTCCGACGGCTCGTCTAGACAGGCGTCATGACCGGACGCATCCACCGTTTCGACGCCCTCGACAATTTTCGCGACTACGGCGACTACGCCGCCGCCGCGGGCCGGCGCATCGCCCGCGGCCGCCTGTATCGCTCCGGTCACCAGGCGAGAGCCAGCGCGGAGGACCTCGACCGGCTCGGAGCCCTGGGCATAGCGACGGTGGTGGATCTGCGGCGGCCGTCGGAACGACGGGCCCAGCCTTCGAAACGCCCGCCCGGTTTCGCCGGCGCGGTGATCGAAAGCGAACACGACGACGGAGGGGAGGCGCCCCATCTGACGTTTCTGCGCACGGCCGACCTGACGCCGGACTCGGGGCGGCGGTTCATGACCGACACCTATCGGCGGCTGGCTTTCGAGCCCTCGCACCTCGACCTGTTCGCGCGCTATTTCCGGGCTCTCGGCGATACCGACGGCCCGGTGCTGATCCACTGCGCGGCGGGCAAGGACCGCACCGGCCTGCTGGCGGCCCTGACCCATCATCTGCTCGGCGCCCACCGCGACGACATGATCGCCGACTATCTGCTGACCAATACCGCGGTCGATCTGGAACGGCGGGCGCCAGGCATCGCCCGACAGCTGGAGGCCATGACCGGCCGCCCGCCGTCCCATGACGCCGTGGTCGCCTTTCTCGGCGTCGAGGCGGCGTATCTGGAGACGGCCCTGACGGAAATCGTGGCGCTTCACGGGTCGATCGACGGCTATCTGGACCAGGCTCTTGGCGTCGACTCCGGGCTGCGGGACCGGATCGGCGAGCGACTGACGGCATGACCCGGACCGCGCGCTCGGTGGAGAGGCGCGAACGAGCGTGGCGCGATCCGCTGGCGGTCGCGGCGGGTCTCCGCCGGCTTGAGGGTCCGCTGGCCCTGCTGTCTGACGGGGGCGCGCTCGGTCGGTGGTCCTTCGTCGGCGCAGAACCGGACCGGATCCATGTGGGACCGGTCGGGCCGGACGGCTCGCTGCACCTGCTGCGTGACCCTGCGTTCGCGACCGGGACGATCGGCCTGCTGGCCTATGACGCGGGCGCACGCGTCGCGACCGGCGCGCGCGAAGCCGTCTGGCCCGACCTGATGCTGGCCCGCTATCCCGCCATCCTGGCCTTCGATCACCAGGGCCGGTCGGTGCAGGTCATCGGCCGGGGCGACGATCCGGCGGCCGCGCAAGTCGCTGCAGCCCGGGCGGAGACCTGGCTTTCCGCCGCTACGACCCTGGCCCCGCCCTCTGCGCCAGCCGAGGCGTTCCTGGCCGAGGCTGCGCCGGACGCCTATCTCGCCGCCGTCGCAGATGTGGTCGATCGCATTGCCGCTGGCGAGCTGTTCCAGGCCAACATCGCCCGCGCATGGTCAGGGCTGTTGCAGGCGGACGCCGACCCGTTCGACGTCATGCTGCGGCTGGCTCACAGGGCCTCGGCCTACGGCGCCTTCTGGCGGGCCGGCGATCGGGCGATCGTCTCAAACTCGCCCGAACTGTTCCTGACCTTCGATCCGGCCAGCCGGCGCACGCAGACCCGTCCGATCAAGGGCACCCGGCCGCGCGGCGCCGAGCCCGCCGCCGACGCTGCACTCGCCGCAGAACTGGGCGCCAGCGACAAGGACCGGGCGGAAAACCTGATGATCGTGGATCTGATGCGCAACGATCTGTCGCGCGTCGCCGAGCCGGGTTCGGTCGAGGCGTCAGCGCTGTTCGAGGTCGAGAGCTATCCCACGGTCCATCATCTGGTCTCGACCGTCACGGCCCGGGCCCGCCCCGGGGTCGGCGCGGCGGACCTGCTGGAGGCGACCTTCCCTCCGGGCTCGATCACCGGCGCGCCCAAGCATCAGGCGATGAAGGTGATCGCCCGTCACGAGCCGCCGCGCGGCCCATGGTGCGGCAGCCTGTTCCATATCGAGGACGGGGGACGCCTGACGGCGTCAGTGCTGATCCGCACGGCGTCGTTCGCGCGCGTGGAGGGGCGATGGCGGTTCCGCGTGCTGGCCGGCGCCGGCATCGTGGCGGACAGCGATCCGCAGGCCGAGCTGGCGGAGACGGACGCCAAGGTCAGGGCGCTCAGGGAAGCGCTGACCGGCGACTAGCAGTCGGGGCAGAGCGTATTGTCGACCGTTCGGGGCCGCAGATAATAGATATGCGAGAACCGGGTGATGCCGGGCATGAAATGGTCGACCGGCGAGTCGTAATCATAGGTCGCTTCCGACACGATGACGCTCTCGCCGTTGGCGATCAGATCCGCCGGCAGGGTGATCGTCGAATTGACCGCCCGCGGGTCCATTCCGTCGCCGCGGCTCCAGTTCACCCGGGCCACGTCCGAGGTGCGGGTCACGCTGCTGACCCGCTGCTTCAGCGCCGCCGTCGGGAACGGCTTCATGATGAGGCCGCCGATCTTGAAGATATCGTCCAGCTCGGCGCGGACGACGGACTCCTCCTGGGCCACCAGATCGGCGACCATGGCCGAGACGTGTCCCATCCGCTTCTGGGCCATGAAGCCCTGGCAGAATTCGGCCATGCCGAAATAGAAGGCGATCAGCACCGGCGCCAGCAGGGCGAACTCGACCGCGGAAACGCCGCGGTCGTCGCGGCCGAGCCGAACAAACAGTCCGCGGCGCATCATGGCGGTTCATTCCGGAATGCGGTGGTGGCGGTGAGGATGGCGGCGCCGTCGTTCATCCGCGAAAGACCCTGGGCCAGGAAGGTCGTCAGCAACGGCTGACGGTACCAGACGCGCACCAGCATGAGGTTGCCCGGCGCGCCGTTGCTGTAGGTCAGGACGCCGTTGTTGAACGTACCGCCCGCCATGGGATCCGGCGGCGTGGTGGCGAACTGCGGGATCACCCGGACATCGACGGTGGCCCGACTGGCGCAGTCCGAGGCGAAGATGCTCATCCGGCCGCACAGCGAGCTCTTGAACGTCGTCGCCGTCATGGACTGGGCGTCGGCCTGGCCCGTGCGCACCAGTCGGCCGGTCTCGATGGTGGCGTTCTCGAGCACGGAGTCCGTCACGAAGACGAGGCCGAGCTCCAGAATGGCGAACATCATCATGAGAAAAGGCAGGGCGACCATGCCGAATTCCACGGCGGCCGATCCATCGGACGCACGCAGAAAACGACGGCAGAGCCCGTCACGAACCTGTCTCCGGAATCCAGAAGGTGAGCCCATGGCGTCGGCCGGTTCCTAGGGTGTGGGCGCTTCGGCGTCGGCGCTGCGGACGGAAGGCGAGCAGGAGGCGGCGCAGGCCATCTCGGTCGCCTGGCCCGCGCGCCAGATGCGGACCCGGCCGGAGCCGGCTCCGTCCGTGACGACGATCTGGCTCTGGAAGACGGTGCGGCCGATGGCGTCCACCGCCACGATCTCGGTCACGCCATAGCCCTTGCCGGTGATGTAGAGGGTGTTGGCGTCCACCACGGTCACATCCGCGATGGCCGGATTGCCGACGATCACCGAGCCGGCGGGGCCGCGCAGCTGGACACGCTGCGCCTGGTCGATCTCCACGTTCATGCTGGCGGACTGGGCGCTCCCGGTCGCCGGGGCAAACAGTACGGCGGCCGACCCCAGGACGGCGAGGAGGCGAAGGGGAGGCTCGGGTCGGGTCATGGCGTCGACTTCCAATGATCAGGGCGCGCGCGTGAGCGTCTCAGGACACTGCCCCGCAAACCTCAAGAAAGTCTGAAATCAGGCAATCAGGCCGGCAATCATAGTAAACGGCCCGTCAACAAAGAAATCACAACCGAATACCGGTGTTTTACTCGCCCTTAATCCAGATGACGCAGGATGAAGGTGCAAGAGGGGTCAAGCGGGCAGATGCCGATGATCCTGCAGGTGTCAAAATCGCTCGCTTAATAGAAGAAGGATTTCAGCCATGACCAAGTTCGTTTCGAAGTTCATGTCCGACGAGTCGGGCGCCACGGCCATCGAGTACGGCCTGATCGCGGCCCTGATCGCCGTCGTCATCATCTCGGCCGTCACGGCCCTGGGCACGACCATCAAGACC
>Ga0164290_1002796_pt1 | contig 10340 bp, 8 predicted proteins | sample Micstemetagenome_FD_108782 | JGI IMG/M metagenome (GOLD analysis project Ga0164290, IMG submission 108782) | Contaminated culture microbial community from soil near Moab, Utah, USA - Microcoleus steenstrupii SON62 (Illumina Assembly) | ecosystem: Environmental > Terrestrial > Soil > Soil crust...
GCGGCACAACATCCGCTGCAACGCGGTTTGCCCCGGCAAGATCCACACGAACATCGAGGAAACCACGGAAAAGCGGGGAACGGAGGAGCTGGGGATCGAGGTCAAGCTGCCCCAGGGCAGCCCCGCCGTAGACGAGGGGGTCGGCGACATCTTCGAAGTGGCGGACACCTGTCTGTTTCTCGCCTCGGATCTGGGTCGCCACGTCTCGGGCGTCGAGATCTTTGTGGATGGCGGGGCCTCGCTGCTCCGCTAAGCGGTCGGGGTTCGCCTGTGGCCGCTTCTGCGGATTTCCAAGTCTGCTCACAAGTCCCGCACAACGTATTGCCAGCCAGTGGTGTTGGGATATGCCCCTGGCCACCGAAATGCGAGTTGTAGTCCTGAGGAAGAACCAATGATCGCGATGATTGTCCACGGCGGCGCAACCAGTGTCCCGCCTGAGGAAGAAGCGGCGTATCTGGACGGGTGCCGTGCTGCACTGGAGGCGGGCTGGGCGATTCTGGAGCGTGGTGACAGCGCGCTCGACGCCGTCGAAGCCGCGATCCGTGTCCTCGAAGCCGACCCGACGTTCAATGCCGGACGCGGCGGTGCGCTCAACGCCGACGGCGAGGTCGAGCTGTGCGCCTCGCTGATGGAGGGCGGCGAGCGGAAGTTCGGCTCGGTCGCCATCGTGATGGGCCTGCCCCACCCGGTCTCGGTGGCGCGGCGACTGCTGGAAACACAGGGGCCGCGCGTCCTTGCCGCACGGGGGGCCGAGCGCTTCGCCAGAGAGCAGGGACTGGAAGTCTGTGACCCGGCCGCGCTGATCACCGAGAAGGAGCGCAAGAAGTGGGAGGCAGAGGCGGCCGGCGGGCACGACACGGTCGGCTGCGTCGCACTCGACGCTAACGGATTGCTCGTTGCCTCGGCCTCTACCGGAGGGCTGGTCGGCTCGCCAGCCGGGCGCGTCGGCGACTCGCCGGTGCCTGGTGGCGGGTTCTACGCCGACAATCGCGCGGGCGCCTGTGCGCTTACCGGGGATGGCGAGCAGATTGCCCAGCTCGTGCTGGCAAAGACGATTATCGAGGAGATGAAGAGCGGGATGGGACCGCAGGTGGCGGCGCAGCGGGCGATCGCGATGCTGGCGGAGCAGGTGAAGGGGGAGGGCGGCTGCATTGTGCTGGATCGCGAAGGTCAGGTGGGCTGGGCGCACAACTCCACAGAAATGACCTGTGCCTACCGAACGAGTGCGATGGAAGCGCCGGTCGTCGCGATTCGGCATCCACAGCGTTAGCGCTATTTACTGCCCATCCTGGTCCGGCTGCGACGCCGAGACGCGGAGTCATCACGCCTCCAACAATCTTGCAAAAAGAGTGGTAGAGTTATCGTTTTCGGCCAGCATCCCACGGGCGCAATTGCGTCCACGCTATGGGGGCGGGTTTCAAGGTGCTCCACTCACATGCCCTGCCCCATTTCCAACCAGCCGCTCGCGGGATCTAGAAGAAGACCGTGACCCGACCCAAGAGCAGTAAATCTTGCACGCTTATCGTTCGCCGTACTTTTGAGCTGAGCCGGGTGGCCTCAACTACTCTCGCCACCGCCTATGAACAACTTGTTCCGACCGTCCGATGACCACTTCCGGTCCCACAACTATCAGAAATCACAACCGAAGTAGCGCTGAAGCGACGGATCGGGTAGGATGTACCTGGATATGACTATGACTCACGCCGCGATCTATGCGCTGGTTTCCTCCACACAGCAGGCAGACAGCCACACTATCGCCAGTCAGGTTGCCGCCTTGCAGACCCGTGTTGCTGCTGATGGTCTCCCCCTGACCCCCGACCAGCACTTTCTTGACGAGGGCTATAGTGGAGCCACCTTGATCCGCCCGGCCCTTGAGCGGCTTCGTGATGCCGCTGCCCTCGGCTCGGTGACCCGGCTCTACGTCCATTCACCTGACCGCTTGGCCCGCAAGTATGCCTACCAGGTTCTGCTCATCGATGAGTTCCAGCGCACCGGGGTCGAGGTCGTGTTCCTGAACCGTGAATTGGGCCGCAGCCCTGAGGATGACCTTTTGCTCCAAGTGCAGGGCATGGTCGCCGAGTACGAGCGGGCCAAGATCCTTGAGCGCAGCCGCGGTGGCAAGCGTCACGCCGCCCAAACGGGCGAGGTGAGCGTCCTCTCCACCGCACCCTACGGCTACCACTATGTGCGGAAGCAGGAGGGGGGGCGGTGTCGCTCGTTTTGAGATTGTGCTTGACGAAGCGCGTGTCGTCCGCCAGGTCTTTGCTTGGATTGGGCATGATCGGCTGAGCATTAGTGAGGTTCGACGCCGGCTGGAACAGGCAGGCGAGCGCACGCGAACGGGCAAAACGACCTGGGACCGAACCACCGTGTGGGGGATGCTCAAGAATCCGGCCTACATGGGGAGGCGGCCTTTGGTAAGACGCGCACGGGACCGATGGCCCCACGCCTACGCGCACAACGCAATGGCAGCCTGCAGCCCCGGCGGGTGGTATGTTGAAGGTGGTGCAAAATGGGAGCTCGACATCCGATACTTGAGGTTACAACAGACCCAAGTAGGAGGAACGTCATGACTCCCAGTTTCAAGGATACGGAGCCGAGCCTGGACGGTCAAGTGGCGCGGGTGACCTTTCGCGATTTCGTTCAGGAGCAAGTGCGCCAGGCCATTCGGGCCACCTTCATCGACATCCTGGCGGAGGAAGTCAGCCAGTTCATCGACGCCGACCGCTACGAGCGCACGCCCTCGCGTCGCGACCAGCGAGCAGGCCACCGCTCGCGCTCGATTGGCACCACCGCCGGCCTCATCGATGATTTGCCCGTTCCACGAACCCGCGGTGGCTTCCATACTCAGCTCTTTGAGCACTACCAGCGCCGTATGCCTGAGGTCGACGGGCTCATACGCGATATGTTCGTCGGCGGGGTCAGCCAGCAGCAGGTCGGCAGCGTGGTCGAGCAGCTCACCAGCACGGCCCCCTCGCCCTCGACCGTTTCGCGGGTCTTCCATTCATTGGAGCACGAGTTCGCCGAGTGGCAAAAGCGCCCACTCCCCAAGCGCTATGTCTATGCCTTTGCCGATGGCACCTACTTCAGCGTCATCTACGAAGGTGAAGGTCAAAAAATGCCCATCTTGGCCCTGATTGGCATCCGCGAGGACGGCCAACGCGAGGTGATTGCCTTCACCACCGGTGAGCGCGAGAACCAGGGCGCTTGGGAGAACCTTTTGAGTGACATCAAGGCCCGAGGAGTGGAAACGGTCGACTTGTGGATTACCGACGGGCATCAGGCGATGCTCAACGCCATCGCCCTGAAGTTTCCCACCTCCAAGCGGCAGCGCTGCGTGCGCCACAAGATGGAGAACCTGCTCAGCCACATCCCGGAGAAGCGACGCGAGGCCGTGCGCGAGGAGTTGCGAGCGATCTTCTATCAACCAAGCCAACAGCAGGCCGACCAACTCGCCGCGGCGTTCAAGGAGAAGTACTGGCTGGATTACCCTTCGGCATTCAGCTGTATGGAGCGGGACTGGGAGGCGTGCCTGACGTTTTACGACTATCCCGAGCAGCACTGGGCAAATATCCGAACCAGCAACATCATTGAGCGCATGTTTGAGGAGGTCAAGAAGCGCAGCAAGAAGATGTCGGCGGCGTTCCGCAACGAGGGGAGCTGTTTGCTCCTGTTCTATGCCGTCGTGCGCACCTTACGCCTTCGGAAGATCCGGATGTCACGCTGACCATTTTGCACCACTCTTGACAGGATGTCGCTGGCGAACCCTATTGAGTGCTGTTACTCAAGCAGATGTGGGCGCAAGCGCGGCGAAGGGCGAGCAGTAGGTTTGTGAACGTGGCACCTCTGCCAGCCAGGCCGCGACGCGGACAAAATTGAGCGCTGCGCCAATCAGGATGTGCAGCAACCGTGTTTTCGCCAAGCCCCGGTAGCGCGAACGACGCAGATCACTCCGGCTCACGCCCTGCGCTATCGTGCCTTCTACGCCTGCCCGTCGGGCGTACCGTTGGTGAAACTCGTCTTGCCGCTGCCGGTCACGCGTTTCTTGGAGCGTCGCCACATGCGCTGCTGAGCGAACTTGGATTGACCGTCCCTGTGTTTTTGCCTCTGTACAGTGACTGCGCACACTGCACGCAGCACATTCCTCTTTGGCAAAGCGGATTTGGGTCAACTCACGCCCATGCCGACTCTGCCGCTCGTACCAGCCCACACTTGTCTTGCCTTGTGGACACGTCGCTTGCTTGGCCTCCCAATCGATGATGAATTGTGCCGCCCCGAGACCGTCTTCCTAGCGGGTTTGCCAGCTCCGGTTTTCCCCAATCGGGCCGACTAAATCAATCTGGTGGTCGGTTCGACTATCCTGAAACTGGTCGGCTGCCATGTAGCCCGCGTCGACAAGCCGGAATGTGTCAAGCCCTTTTGGACACGGAGCTAGGCGAAATGCGGTGCGTTGGTGACCTCCACCACCAGCACCTCTTGGGCAGCCTCCCCGACGGCGCCCCCGGCGTCAAGGGGCCGCTGCGCGGCTGAGACCCTTGACCCCGGAGTTGCCGCCGGCTGAGCCTCAGATGTGACCGTTGTGGATTCACTTACGCTGGGTCGCGGCAGGTTGATGCCCACCTGCTTGGGAAGTTGCCCAACCTGGGGCCGGCCCCGCGGGAACCGTTCGGGGTGCGCCTCATAGGCCACGTTCAGCGTTTGTTGGCGCTTGGCCAGCACCTCCTCCGCTCGCCCGCTGTGCACGACCGCCGGCGGCAGGAGTGCAATCCCGCTGTGCTTGTGCTCGTGGTTGTACCACTCGGCGAACTGCCGCATCCACACTCGTGCCGCTTGCAGGCTGGCGAAGCGTTCGGGGTAGCTCGGCCCGTACTTCATCGTCTTGAACTGGCTTTCCGAGTACGGGTTGTCGTCGGAGATGGTTGGCCGGCTGTGAGATTGAGCCACGCCCAGATCAATTAGCAGTTCGGCCACGGTCTTTGACGTCATCGGAGCCCCACGGTCGGCATGCAGGGTGAGTTGATGCGGCTGCACCCCTTCACGGGTGTAGCTTTCTGCGAGCAGTGCCTCGGCTAACTCAGCGTCTTCTCGCGTCTCAATGCGCCAGCCGACGATTTTGCGACTGAAGATGTCGAGCACGACATACAGGCTATACCAGATGCCCGCTTGTGGCCCACGCAGCTTGGTGATGTCCCAAGACCAGACCTGACAGGGTCGAGTGGCGAGCAATTCAGGCGCTGCGTAGGCCGGCCGCCGGCGCTGCGCCCGTCGCTCACGGGTGGCCTCATCCTGTTTGAGGATGCGGTACATCGTGCGCCAGGAGCAGTAGTGCTCGCCCTCATCGAGCAGGGTGGCGTAGATCGTGCGCGGGGCCTGGTCGACAAAGCGTTCGCTGTTGAGCAGTTCACGAATGGTCCGCTCCTCCTCAAGACTGAGCGCCCGATGGGAGTGCGGCCGTGATCGTGGTGGTGATGGGGGGCGGGTTGGCTGCTGAGCGTGATAGAAGCTTGAGCGAGGCAGGCCGACGGCCTCACAGGCCGCCCGCACCCCTACGGTTGGAGCGAGCTCCTGGGCTCCCTCGCACATCACGTGTCGCGTTCGGACGGGGTCGTGGGTGTTTCTCCAAGCAGCGTCGCGACTTTTTTTTGGATCGCAATCACGAACTGAGCTTTGTCGAGTTCGGCCTGGAGACGGGCATTCTCGCGCTGGAGACGAGCGATCTCGTCGAGCTGTGGATCACGAGGTTGAGCTGGGCGACCAGCCGAGGGCTGATGCTGGCTGGTCAGGGTGCCGCGGTCACGCTGGTGGCGCCATTTGGAGATGTGCGAGGTGTAGGCTCCGACACGGCGGAGCAGTTCGCCACGGCGAGGGTCGCCACGGGGGTAGGACTCATACTCAGCGATAATCGCAAGCTTTTGGGCAGCGGTCCAGGTTCCCTTGGTTGGCTGGGCTTCGGTGGAAGGTCGCTCAGTCGAACTCGACAGGGGGGCGGTACGCTTGGAGGCCATCGGTCAGTCCTTTTACCGCCCTTGTATGCAACGGGTTTCCAGTTCCGATCTGTCCAAGGGTAGCTTAGCACATAGGGAGCTGTTCGCTCGGCAGCACCGCCCGTTCCGCCAGGTTCTGCTGAATCGTCGCCAGAACCGGAAAGTCGAGCGTGGTTGCTGGGGTGGTAGTGACGTCGGTAATGAGGTTGGGCGTGTCCTCATCACACGTCTCGGTCAGATGCACCTTGTAGCCGACCCACTCGGTGTGGCGTTTTTTGCTAAAGCGTGCATCAGGGTCATAGGGCGAGCTAATGAGGAGCGGGCCGGGCGGAAGGTCGTCGGCAGCTCGCCAGCGCATTGGCTCGTCGACAGGAGCAGCATAAAATTGCTGGAGCCACACGCGACGCAGCGTTTCAACCGCGGGAAGCGCTCGCAGCTGTGAGGGCGCGGTGGGGTCATACAAGGCCAGCAGGAACTGCCGGCCGTCGGCGCCAATCTGCTCGGCGAGGGCGTAGCGCTCGACTTTCCCCGGTGGAAGGCGATATTCCTCGAAGCGGCGGCTGTAGCGGTCAAACCACTCTGCTGGAACCCAGCCCTGCAACCACTCAGGTGCACGTGCCGCAACACGGTTTAAGGCCTGGCGAAGCGCTTCGCCGACACACTCGAGCCGGTTGAGCACCTGGATGGCGGCAAGCACGTGGGTACTGTCGGTGCGCTGGCGTCCGCGGGCTTTGAGCAGCTTGCGTTCACGAAAGAGCGTCAGCATCAGGTCGAACAGCAGCAATTCCGCCTGACTGGCAATCAGGCGCGAGCGAAACTCACTCAACACCGAGGAGTCGAAGCCAGGGTCGGTCAGTTCCAAGGCGAGCGCATACTTCCAGTCGATCCGCCCGCGGACAGCATCAGCCGCCTGGGCATCGGATAAGCCCTCGGCGAACTGCATAATGGTAACGAGGGCGAGATGGGCTGGAGCTTCAGCAGGCTGGCCATCTTTGGGGAAGAGGTGAGCGAAGTCAGGATTGGAGTAGATCGAGCCAAGTGCATCGCGCATGCGCATATACGGATTACCTTTGGGAAAGGCAGCGCGGGCGACCTGGACAGTCTGCTCGGGGATCTGGTAGCACAGCGGCGCACGCAGCGACATAGCCTACCTCCAGCCCTGCTCTGGCGCGGCCCACTGCCACGCTTCACCTGGAATGATACGTCACGCGACAGCCTGTCGCAGAACCCGTGGCAGCTCTGGGGCGCTTCTGCTTGGGGTTCGCCAGCGACATCTTGACAGACCGCCCCCGGCGCGCGGTGAGCCTGACCGATGTCGCGCCGGAGGAGTGGATCAGCGTGTCCATCCCAGCGCTGGTCAGCACCGAGCTCGTATCCGTTCAGGGGGTGGGGTTCCCACCTGTTTGGGGCGTTGCAGTGAGCACCAGAACGCGGTAGTGTACGTACATGGACGAGCCGCAACGACCCGCAGAATTGAGTGAGGAAGCCTGGCAGCAGCTCCCGCTCGAAGGGCGCCACTTCATCGCGCTGCTCGTCGCCAGGGTCGCGGCCTTGGAAGCTCGGCTCAACCAGAACTCCAACAACTCGTCCAAGCCACCCTCCTCTGACCCACCTTCTGCCCCTCCTCGCCCAACCAAAACGCCCCGCGGCAGCCGAAGACCAAAGGCGCTCAAAAAGGTCATCCCGACCAGCAACGTGAGCTTGTTGCCGAGGCCGAGGTTGATACGGTCGTCCCGCTCCGTCCCTCCTGCGGCTCGTCCTGCTCAGCCGAGTTGCCTGATACCCTCCCCTCGCTCGGTCTGCCACGCCGCCAGCAGGTCTTCGAACTCCCCGAGTTCAAGCCGCTGGTCACCGAGTATCAGTACCATAGCGTCTGCTGCCCACACTGCCGTGCGTTTGTGACCGCACCGCGCCCTGCCGAGGTGCCGCCGGGCTCGTTCGGTCCGCGGGTGGTGGCGCTGATTGCGCTACTGCACGGGCGCTACCGCATCTCGAACCGCGAGCTCGTCGCGCTGCTGCGCATGGTCTGGCTGCTGCCCGTCAGCCTGGGCAGCGTGGTCAACCTTCAGCAGGTCGCTTCATCGGCGCTTGCGCCGGCCTATGCCGAAGTACAAGCTGCGATTGAAGCGGATGAGCACGTCAACGCCGATGAGACCCGCTGGCGCGAAGGGCAGCCTAAACCCTGGCTGTGGGTGGCGGTCGGCAGTGTGGCAACGTTGTTCCTGCTGGCCTACGGGCGGGGCAAGAAGCAGTTGGGCCTGCTGCTGGGCGAGACGGTTGCGGGTTTGGTGAGCTCGGACCGCTTCACGGCCTACAACAGCTTGCCGACCAAGCGGCGGCAACTCTGCTGGGCACACATCGTACGCAATCTGCGCGGCCGGGCCGAGGCGAACGGGCCGTGGCAGGCGGAAGCGGCAGCACTGCTCGGATTGGCCGAGGAAGTGTTGGTGCTATGGGCGACGTATCGTGAGGGCGAGCTGTCGCACGCGGCGATGAAACAGCAACTCCAAGCGCTCCAGGCGGCGATACGCAAGCGGCTGGAAGACAACCAGCACCAAACGAACTCCCTCGGCAGTCTCTGCTCAGAACTGGTGAAGCACTTCTGCGCGCTGTGGACGTTTGTCGAGCACGAGGGTGTGGAGCCGACAAACAACGCCGCCGAGCGGGCGTTACGTCCTGCGGTGCTGTGGCGCAAGGGCTGTTACGGGACGCAGAGTGAGAGCGGGAGCCGGTTTGTCGAGCGCATGCTCACGGTGAGCGCGACCTGCCAGCAGCACGACCGGCCACTTCTGCCCTATCTCGTCGACGCGATTACGGCTCACTTGCTCGGCCAGCCGGCGCCTCACCTATTGCCCTCTGCCGTGACCCCCTGAACGGATACGGATACGGAAAGACAAACATATCGCCGCTCCCTACGCCTGTTGCGCCTCCCCCAGCGGCTCTCAGTATAACACTTCTTGCACACTAGCTACAGATGAGCGTGTTCCCCTCTAAAATGTGCTACAATACGGCATCAAGGTTTGGTTAAGAGGGAGGAATACGATGCCTTCTCCATTTCCTGGTATGGATCCTTATCTTGAAGGATATCTTTGGCCAGATGTGCATAATGCTATTGCTACTAAAATGCGGCAATTGCTTACTCCTGCATTACGCCCAAAATATACTGCTCGACTGAATATTTATGTAGTTGAAGACACTTCGCCGGAAGGTGATATTGGTATTTTATATCCCGACGTTGAGATTATGCGAACACAGTACAGGTCTGAAATTGATATGTTACAGAAAATGGCTATCAGTGCTGCAGAACGTGGAGTGACACCGGCAGCAATGACGATACCAATGGTGTTACCCGTAGAGGTACAACTAACAAGTGTTGAGATTCGTGATACTGCACAGAATCAACTCGTAACGTCAATCGAAATTTTATCGCCTGTAAATAAGCGTGAGCCAGGCTTACAGGCATACCGAGCGAAGCGGCAGCGATTATACCAAGCGGGAGTGCATCTCTTAGAATTTGATTTACTACGGCGTGGTACGCGACCGATTACAAATGCAACCTTACCCAACGTTCCCTATTTTATTACGCTTACCAGAGCGCATACAGGTAAGACGGATGTTTGGCCATTACGCTTACAAGATACGTGGCCTATTCTTCCGGTACCACTGCGCCAACCCGATGATGATGTAACGCTTGACGTGGCGAAGATGTTTCGTGAAGTGTATGATGAGGCAGCATATGATTTGTCAGTGAACTACCACCAGGAACCTCCTCCTCCTGCCCCATCTGAGGAAGAGAAAGTGTGGATTCGACAGCTTTTAGCTGAGCTGTAGAGGTAAACAGTGGCGGCGCGCCCAACGTTTGCGTTTACGCGTGCCGCTGGTGGGTTGTGAAACGAGGTGAGGGCGGGTACGGGAAAGATGACATAAACAGAACTCAGGTCAACGGCCGCGCCAGCGGCGTCGCGTGCAACGCACTGTTGGGCGGGCCCGGGGGGGCGTTGTTGCATAAACCCCCGGAGGGTGGGTATACTTGGCAGTAGGACGCCCTGTAGCGCAGGAGGAGCACGGTGGGACGGCAGCATCAGCAGCGACGCCAGTTGACCCGGGAAGAGCAAATCGCATTCTTAAAGGCACATGGTGAGACTGACGAAACGATTGCTGCCTTGCTCGCGCACTCACAGCGTGACCGGCAACAAGCCGCTGAGCGTGTTGCCGCCGCTGGCCCTCCACCTGAGCCGCGACCGAAAGACGTCTACCGGCTGCGCAACTGGAGTGCCTACAACACTGCCCTTGTCCAGCGTGGCAGCCTCACCGTCTGGTTTGACCAGGACAGTATTGCCGCCTGGTGTGCGCCCA
>Ga0164290_1002798_pt1 | contig 10316 bp, 11 predicted proteins | sample Micstemetagenome_FD_108782 | JGI IMG/M metagenome (GOLD analysis project Ga0164290, IMG submission 108782) | Contaminated culture microbial community from soil near Moab, Utah, USA - Microcoleus steenstrupii SON62 (Illumina Assembly) | ecosystem: Environmental > Terrestrial > Soil > Soil crust...
AACAGTTGAACAAAACGAAGTGAAAGCAAGTTGCTGTCATAAAAATTAAGTTTAGTCTAAATAGCCCTATCTTTACAGCTAGATAGGAGTAGTATAAATATGTTTTCAAAGCTGTTTGGCAAGAAAAAAGAAAGTTCAGGGCTTCAGTATGCACCTCATAACCCGAATGGTTATGGCGACTGGTCGTTTTTAGGAACAGATATGCATTCTCACCTGATACCGGGCATAGATGATGGGGCGCAGACGATTGAAGACAGCATTATGCTGATACAACGCCTACAGTCTATGGGTTTTCATAGTGCCGTTACTACACCACATATTAAGTACGACCACTATCCTAATAACAGCTATAATATACAGTCAGGGTTGCATAGTTTGCAACAAGCATTGCACGAACGCAATATCAACTTCCCTATACGAGCGGCAGCGGAGTACTACATTGACGACCACTTTATGCAATTACTGGAAGCTGGAGAGTTGATGCCGATTGTCGACAATCAGGTACTGGTAGAGATATCATTCATGTTTGAGCCTATCAGGTTAGACGATATACTTTTCAGGATACAATCAAAAGGCTATAAGCCTATATTGGCGCACCCAGAGCGATATGCATATTATCATGGCAATATACAAGCCTATAATGAATTGCGTAACAGAGGTTGTTATCTACAACTGAATACGCTTTCGTTGTTTGGCTATTATGGTGGTGCTGTAAAGCGAGCTGCTGAAGATTTGCTGTCTGCAGGGTTGTACCAATATTGCGGTACGGATATGCACCATGTGAAACACGCGGATAGCCTGCAAGCCATGCTGCAAAATGGTGTAATGCCGCTGTTGCAAAGTACGCCATTCCTCAACTCTTCCATGCGTTTGGTGTAAACGGTTTGTTATCAACTTGTTTTTGATGCGTTAACGATGCGCTGATATGCAGACTCACGTGTGGTCAAGATTATATTTGTCGTGCATAAAACTGTATTGACAAAAAAATAAAGAAACACATACACTATGTCTAAAAAGATATTGGTAACCGGTGGTGCCGGTTATATCGGTTCTGTACTCACAAGGCAGTTATTGGATAAGGGATATCAGGTAAGGGTTATGGACAACCTGATGTATGGTGGCGAGCCTATCATCGATTTGTTGAACTTGCCGAATTTTGAATTTGCAAAAGGAGATATACGCAACGAAGCAGATGTGCGTGTGGCAATGAAAGACATTGATTGCGTTGCCCATTTAGCGTCTATAGTAGGAGACCCTGCATGCGCTAAACATCCCGAACTGGCAAAGACTACTAACCTTGAAGGCAGCAAACTGCTATATAGCATAGCCAACGAAATGGGCGTATCAAAATTTGTATTTGCATCTACCTGTAGTAATTATGGCAAGATGAGCGACCCTGAAGCATACGTAACGGAAGCGTCTGAAACAGCACCTGTATCGCTATATGCAGAAACAAAAGTAGTTGTGGAGCAATACCTGCTTTCTCAACCTCAAACAAATAATTGTAAGCCAACCTGTTTGCGTTTTTCAACAGTGTATGGCTTGTCATTGCGTCCTCGTTTTGATTTGACAGTGAATGAATTTGCTAAAGAACTTGCATTGGGCAGGGAGTTAGTGATATTCGGTGAGCAATTCTGGAGACCTTATTGCCATGTGTACGATTTAGCACGCTCAGTAGTAACGGTGATAGAAGCCGCACCAGACTTGGTTTCTTTTGATGTATTTAACGTGGGGGATACATCTGAAAACTATCAGAAGAAAATGATAGTGGATGAGGTGAAGAAACTGATACCGGATGCACAGATAAAATATGTGTCTAAAAACGAAGACCCGCGCGACTATCGCGTGAATTTTGATAAGATAAAAAGCAGGCTTGGCTTTGAGGTAATGTTCAAAGTGCCTGATGGTATAGCACAAATAAAGAAAGTGCTGGATGATGGCTTTATCTTAAATCCTGACGATAATAAATACAAGAATGTATAACGATACTATTCAGTTTATAAGAGGCGTTTTCAAAGAGCCGGAAGCTTTTGTGCCATTGCATGCACCATACTTTGGCGGCAATGAAAAAAAGTATTTACTCGACACGATAGACTCAACATTTGTTTCTTCAGTCGGCGCGTATGTAAACCGCTTTGAAGAAATGATGGCAGAGATAACAGGCGCTAAGTATGCCATAGCCACTACCAATGGTACAACTGCACTGCATTTGGCACTGATTGTAGCAGGCGTGAAAAGAGATGAAGAAGTATTTACCCAGCCGCTAACATTCGTAGCTACGGCAAATGCCATCACCCATGCACAAGGCATACCTGTGTTTGTTGATGTTGATAAAGAAACGATGGGGTTATCGCCCGAAGCATTGGAAGATTTTTTGACTGCCAATGCCGCTATAAAAGATGGTATGTGCTTCAACAAAACTACCGGCAGGCGTATTGCAGCTTGTGTGCCCATGCATACATTTGGCTTCTCTTGCCGGATAGATGAGATAGCCGCAATATGTGAACGCTACCACATAGCTTTAGTAGAAGATGCTGCCGAATCTTTAGGTACTTATTATAAAGGCAAGCATACGGGCAACTTTGGGTTAGTAGCGGCGTGTAGCTTCAATGGCAATAAGACGGTAACCTGTGGTGGTGGTGGTGCTATCATTACTAATAACGAGAAGCTGGCACAACATGCCAAGCATTTATCTACCACAGCCAAAATACCTCACCCATACGAGTTTGTTCACGATGAGGTAGGCTATAACTACCGTATGCCCAACCTGAATGCTGCCGTAGCATGCGCACAGTTGGAGCAATTGCAAAATATACTGGATAATAAACGTGCATTAGCAGAGATATATAAAAGCCATTTTACCGATACCGATATACAATTCGTAACCGAAGCAGTTGATGGTAAGGCAAACTACTGGCTTAATACAATTATTCTCAAAGACCTTGCAGCACGCGATGCTTTTCTGCAAGCTACAAATGATAGCAAAGTAATGACACGCCCTATATGGAAGCTGATGAATAAACTACCCATGTATCAGCATTGTCAATGCGGATCATTGGATAATTCTTTGTGGCTGGAAGACAGGGTTGTCAACATCCCCAGTAGCTACAGGCCATAGTGCAAAACGTTTACAGGCAAGGCTTGTAAACGTTTTGTTATCACCTTGTTTATTGCTTGTTATTCCTTTCTGAAAATTTTGTTGTGGGTATTGCTTGAAGCTATCTTTAATGCGAACACAAGCTGTATCAGACACATACAGGGTTTGATACACAGTGCTATGATTATGCAAGGCAAAATCGTAGTGCATCATAACAAAAATAAACACACACAATGACACGCAACATTGAAAGGCACGTCATATTTGGCCATCAGTCTGTACGAGATGCTTTCATTAAATTGGAAGACCTGAAAATTGACCCGATACTGATTGTAGCTGATGAAAATATGAAACTAATGGGCTCGCTGACAGACGGCGACCTGCGCAGGGGTTTCATTAACGGGCTAACCATCATCAATCATACTATTGCAGACTATGTACAGCCCAATCCGTTATTCATTTACCAAGATGAGCTTTACCAGACTGATATAACAGCGCTGCGTGCAAAAAATTTTCTTGTCATACCTATTGTTGACAGGACAATGAAAATAGTAGGTGTACTGAACCTGACACAAGTACAAACCATATTGCCAGTAGATGTGGTGATAATGGCAGGCGGGCGTGGGCAAAGACTGATGCCACTAACAGAGCACACCCCAAAACCTATGCTGCCAGTAGGGGATAAACCGATACTGGAGCACAATATTGACAGACTGAAAAAATTTGGCATTAAGAATATATGTATCAGCGTTAATTATCTGGCAGATAGCATCATCAGTTATTTTGGTGATGGCAGCAATAAAGGAATGTCTATCAAGTATGTGTTTGAAGACAAACCAATGGGTACGATGGGTTCGGTGAAATTATGCGGGCATTTATCGCACGACTATATATTGGTCATGAATTCTGACCTGCTTACAACTATAGACTACGAAGCGTTTTATCAGGCTTTCATAAAAAGTGGTGCTGATATGGCAGTAGCAACTACGGGTTATCAGGTTGATATACCGTATGGTGTACTGGAAGTGAGCAGCAATAATTTTGTAAACTCTCTGAAAGAAAAACCACGTTATACTTATTATTCCAACGCGGGTATTTATATCATCAAGAGGGAGTTGTTGAATTTGGTGCCGGACAACGAATTTTATAATGTAACCGACCTGATGGATAGCCTGATTAAATATGGTAAGTCTATCATATCATTCCCGATACTCGGTTACTGGTTGGACATTGGCAAACCAGAAGACTACCTGAAAGCGCAGGAAGATGTGAAATACATCAATATTGGTTGATATAGATTAATAGACCATGAAAAAACGTGAAGACGGGCTTGTGTTTTATGCGGGAATGAGTAACTTTATTACTCGTTCTTGTGTTGAGCTTGTGGCTGACAATGGCGAAGCCATGCCATTACAGGCTAAGTTCTTTAGATAGTATCGCTTAGATATGCTGGAAACATTAATATCATCCCGAACAAGGATAAAGTTGCTGCTAAGGTTGTTTTTAAACCCCGGCACAACGGCTTACTTGCGCGGATTGGCGGATGAGTTTGACGAAAGCACCAACTCTATACGCGTAGAGTTGAACCGCTTTGAAGATGCAGGCATGATAGTGTCTGAAAGCAGGGGCAACAAAAAAATGTACAAAGCCAATGACAGGCATCCGTTGTTTGGCGACTTGCGGAGTATACTGATGAAGTACATAGGCATAGACCGTGTGATAGAAGTAGTGATAGACAGAATGGGGAATGTAGAAAGGTTGTATCTGACGGGCGATTATGCAAAAGGCAAAGACTCAGGTATTATTGATTTGGTTTTAGTGGGCGATATAGACAAAGAATATCTTGTGAAGATGGTGAGCAAAGCTGAAAAACTGATAGACAGAAAAGTAAGATTTTTGACATACAGCAGTAAAGAATGGAATAGCTATCAACACAGCATGAACGGAGCAGGCAAAGAAAAATACCTGCTATTGTGGGAGAATAAATAACAAGAAGCAATGCCCTGGTACGTATTACATACCAAACCGAGAAACGAAAAAAAGCTGACTAAGCTGCTGGAGCAGAAAGGCATAAAAGTATATTGCCCGCTACGCGAAGAGATAAGGCAGTGGAGCGACAGAAAAAAGAAAGTAGCAGAGCCGGTTTTTAAGTCGTACATATTTGTGTATATGGACGACTACAAAGAAGAAAATGTAAAAGTACTGATGACAGCAGGGGCTGTGCGTTTTTTGTGGTGGGTAGGTAAGCCAGGCGTAGTAAGAGAAGCAGAGATACAGGCCATTAAAGACTTTTTGGAGAACTATAAGAACGTAGAAATAACCGTTGAGTATAAGCCGGGCGAAGTAGTAGAAGTGAAAGAGGGGCCATTTAAAGAAAACAAAGGTGAACTGATACAGATACGTGGTAATATGGCCGTGATACATATTAAGGCATTGGGCTTTAGCATGAAAGCGCAAATACCTGTACAGTCAATAGCAAGTGCAAAATAAATAGTATGAAACTGACAGATTCAAAAGTATTGGTAATAGGCGGAGCAGGCTTTATTGGCGGCTTTGTGGTGAGGGAATTGTTGAAGCACGATGTGAAAGAAGTAATCATTTACGACAATTTTACACGCGGCAAGTACGAGAATATTAACGACTGCCTGCAAGATGAGCGTTGTACAGTTTATCCGTTTGGTGGTGATATACGCGAGTTGGATATATTGGACAAAGCGATGGAAGGGGTGGACTATGTGTTTCATCTGGCAGCTATGTGGCTGCTGCATTGCAAAGATTTTCCGCGCACGGCGTTTGACGTGAATGTGGGTGGCACATTCAATGTACTGGAAGCCTGTGTAAAACATAAAGTGAAGAAATTGGTGTACTCATCTTCCGCATCTGTATATGGGGATGCGGTGGAAGTACCGATGACGGAAAGCCATCCGTTTAATAACAAGAATTTTTACGGTGCTACCAAAATATCTGGCGAGGCTATGTGTACGGCTTTCAACGACAGGTATGGCTTGAAAGTAGTAGGCTTGCGCTATATGAATGTATATGGGCCTGGGCAAGACCAACATGCGGTATATAGCGGTGTAGTACCCATCATGCTGAATAAAATAGACGCGAACGAGCAACCCACCATCAATGGTGATGGCTCTCAGGCATACGATTTTATTTATGTGGAAGATGTAGCAAGGTGCAATGTGCAGGCTGTGTTGAGTGATGTAGAATATGGTTTTTATAATGTTGGTACGGAAGTGCAAACAACCATCAGGCAGCTATGCGATACGATATTGAAGCTGAAAGAATCGAATCTGGAAGTGATATACAAGCCTTACAGTGCAGACGATGCGCGCGCACTGGTACAAAACAGGATAGGCTCTAAAGAAAAAGCGGAAAATGAACTTGGTTTTATATATAAATACTCGCTGGAAGAAGGATTGATGAAGCTGATAGAATGGCGCGATAAAGTTTTGGTAACGGCATAAACAAACACATGGCAGACACATTGAAAAGAAGCATACCCATATCGTTGCCCAGCATGGGGCAGGAAGAATGGGAAGCACTGAAAGAACCCATCTTCAGCGGGTGGATAACACAAGGACCTAAAGTGGCACAGTTTGAAAAACTGTTTGCCGAAAGGCATGGTGTGAAACACGCGTTGGCAGTGTCCAACTGTACTACAGCGCTGCACCTTGCACTCGTAGCATTGGGCGTGGGTGCGGGCGATGAGGTGATAGTGCCTGCTTTTACTTGGGTATCTACCGCTAATGCGGTGATGTATTGCGGTGCTACGCCTGTGTTTATAGATATAGACCCCGTAACGTTTAATATAGATACCGCACAGCTTCGTTCTAAAATTACTGCCAAGACAAAAGCAATAATACCTGTACACCTGTTTGGCTTGTGTGCAGATGTAGATAAGATAAAAGAAATAGCACCTGAATTGAAAATAGTGGAAGACGGTGCTTGTGCTGCAGGTGCAGCACTGAATAGTACTGCCGCAGGTGCATTGGGCGATATTGGTTGTTTTTCTTTTCACCCGCGCAAATCTGTAACAACAGGGGAGGGTGGTATGCTGACAACGAATGACGATGCGTTGGCAGAGAAACTAAACTGCTTGCGCAATCATGGTGCATCCATATCAGAAGAGCAAAGACATAAAGGTCCGCGCCCGTACATACTGCCGGAGTTTGATATGGTAGGCTACAACTACCGCATGACAGACCTGCAAGGGGCGTTGGGTGTCGTACAGATACAAAAGCTGGATACTTTCATTAATGAAAGACAACAATGGGCGAGCTACTATAATGAGCAACTGAAAGACATTGAATGGCTGCGTACACCTGTGTACGATGCAAAATACAAACATGGTTGGCAATCGTACGTATTGTTTATAGACGAAAGCAAAGCCCCTATGAGCAGGAACGACCTGATGGAATACCTGCAACAACAAGGTGTAAGTACACGCACCGGTACACATGCCGTACACATGCTGGGTTATTATGCCAACACATTTGGTATAAAGCCGCAAGACTACCCCGGTGCGTATGCGGCAAATGAATACTCGATGTCTATTCCTTTACACAATAAAATGACGGCGGCAGATTACGAATACATCGTAACACTGCTGAAAGGGCTGTAATAATGTGCGGCATAGCAGGCATATATAATCTGAACCATGAAGCAGTTGTAAAACAGCAAGTGCAGCGTATGGCCGATGTGCTGGCGCATCGCGGGCCTGATAGCGATGGAGTATTTGTTGACGGACAGATAGGATTGGCGCACCGCAGGTTAGCGATACTTGATACATCATCTCTCGGCGCGCAACCTATGGCATCTAAAAACGATGAGTGGGTGATTGTGTTCAACGGTTGTATTTATAACTTCAGAGAGTTGAGAGAAGAGCTGCAACAACAGGGACACTCTTTTATTTCAAGAACAGATACGGAAGTAATAGCCGAAGGTTTGAGTGCGTATGGTGCAGATTTTTTTCAGCGGTTGAATGGCATGTTTGCCATTGCCGCATGGAATAAAAAACTACAATGCCTGTACATGAGCCGCGATAGGTTTGGTATCAAGCCATTATATTATTGGTTTAACGGTAAGACACTTGTTTTCGGTTCAGAGATAAAAGCCATCATTACACATCCCGATTATAAAATAGGTGTGGATTATGCAGCACTGAACCAATACTTCTCTTTCCAGAATGTATTTTCATACAATACTTTGTTTGATGGTGTAACCATGTTACCGCCGGCGAATACAGTAGTAGTAAATGCAGATAGCACGTATGTAAAACACTACTCATGGTGGGATTATGACTTTACAAAAGCTGACAACAGCATGGGTTTTGAAGATGCTGTACAGCTAACAAAATCTGCTTTTGAAACATCTGTACACAGGCAGATGGTAGCAGATGTACACGTGGGTAGTTACCTGAGTGGCGGTATGGATTCAGGTTCGGTAACGGCAGTAGCAGCATCGCATACTGAACGGTTAACGACCTTTACGGCAGGGTTTGACATGAGTGAGGTGACAGGTGTAGAGGCCAACTACGATGAGCGAAGAGATGCGGAGTTAATGGCCAACTATTTTAAGACAGAGCATTATGAGCAAGTCATAAACGCAGGAGATTTAAGTTGGTCGCTACCAAGGGTGATATACCATTTGGAAGATTTGCGCGTAGGTATGTGTTATCCCAACTACTACATCAGCCGTCTTGCATCCAAGTTTGTAAAAGTATGCCTGCAAGGTACAGATGGGGATGAGTTGTTTGGCGGGTATCCGTGGCGGTATTACAGTGTATATCAATCGCTCGACCAACAGGCATTTTTTGATAATTACTATAGCTTTTGGCAACGTTTAGTGCCAGATACAGAGAAGCAAAAGCTTTTTACTGCGGATACATTTAGCAAAGTAGATATTGCAGAGCCGCGCAATGTTTTTGAGCGTGTATTTACTTTCAACGACAAACTACAATACGATACGCCTGAACACCATATAGAAAACAGTCTGTACTTCGAAATAAAGACTTTCTTACCCGGCCTACTATTAGTTGGTGATAAGCTGTCTATGGCTAACGGATTGGAAGAGCGTTTCCCGTTTATGGATAATGATCTTGTGGATATGGCCATGAAAATACCCGTAAAACATAAACTGGGCAACCTCGAAATGATGAAGCGTGTGAATGAAAATGAAAGCCTGCATGAGAAGAAACGAGCCTACAAAGAATATGACGACGGCAAAAATGTACTCCGTAAAGCCATGATGAGTTTCTTGCCAGAAAAAATAATCAACAGAAAAAAACAAGGATTTTCTGCACCAGACGAAAGTTGGTATCGTGGAGAGAATGCACAATACATCAAAGACCTGTTGCTCGGTAAAAAAACAGTGAGTGCGGATTTTATAAGTCCATCTTACATAGAATACATCATAAAAGAACATACAGAAAAGAAAATCAATCACCGTTTACTGCTCTGGTCTTTCCTGAGCTTTGAATGGTGGTGCCGCATATACCTCAGCAATGAAAAAGTATATTAATACTATACTGCAACTTTTGTTTCATGCCAAGAGGGATGAAATGAAAAAGCAATACAACCGTGTGTTGCCGGTGAACGAATTGTTTACTGACCGTTGGGAGAAAGCGAAATATTTGGGCTTTGGTGAGGGCACAAGTGTGTATGATAGCTGTACTGTTTTTGGAGATGTGAAAGTAGGTAGCGATACATGGATAGGCCCGTACACTATACTGGATGGAACAGGTGGTTTGTCAATTGGCTCTAATTGTTCGATAAGTGCTGGTGTGCACATATACACACACAATACGGTGAAGTGGGCAATAAGTGGTGGGAAAGAAAAGTATGACTACAGTGCTGTTGTCATAGGTGATAATTGTTTTATAGGCCCGCAAAGCATGATACAGAATGGAGTAACGATAGGTAAGCATTGTGTAGTTGCGGCAAACAGTTTTGTGAATCGTGACGTAAATGATTTTGCACTAGTGGCTGGCAACCCTGCAAAGCAGATAGGCGAAGTAATGATAAACGAAAACGGCAACCCTGAATTAAAGTATTATTAATGGCAGAAAAGAAGATTTGCAGCAGGTGTATATATGATGATGCCGTTCCGAATATTGTATTCGATGAGCAGGGCGTATGTAACTACTGCAAAACGATGGATCAATTGCAGGAAGAATACAAGACAGGGACAGAAGATGGGATAAATGTATTTC
>Ga0164290_1002799_pt1 | contig 10315 bp, 13 predicted proteins | sample Micstemetagenome_FD_108782 | JGI IMG/M metagenome (GOLD analysis project Ga0164290, IMG submission 108782) | Contaminated culture microbial community from soil near Moab, Utah, USA - Microcoleus steenstrupii SON62 (Illumina Assembly) | ecosystem: Environmental > Terrestrial > Soil > Soil crust...
AAGGGATATGCCATAAATATACGACGGAAACCCCTAAATCCCCTAATGGGGACTTGTGTTTACCCCTATATCCCCTGAAAGGGGACTTGTGTTGTATTATAATTCTGGTGGTAGATAAAACTGTTTGGTGTTTTTTATTGGCACAAAGTTTTCTGTTTGTATGTGGTTTAGTGTAGATGATAAACGTTCGATAGCTCCGTCTGGGTTAGGGTCTTGTACATAAACTTTTTGTAGCATACCCATATTAAGCAGTATTTGGTTGTCAACGTCTCTATTAAAGAATGGGAATGAATAGCCAATTACGACAAGAACTTCTGTATCATTTGTTGATTCAAAAATGCAATTTAATAGTTCCTTAGTTTGTTGTGGGGAATCCCACCCAAAAGATATAGAAGAAGTGTGCTGCTTTGAATTTTGGCAACTGTAATAATTAAGTAACACGTTAAATAACTTATCTGTGTCAGATTTTTTCATTTCGTGTAACGATACAAATTTGCATTTCGATGTTTTCCATGAAATACTTCCATTAATTTTAAAGAAACTAAATTTAGTTGAATCATACTCTGATACATCCTGATATTTATGACAAATATTCAATAATGATGAAACGTTTTCAATTTGTTGCTTAGCATTATCTAAATATCTTTGATAAGATATTTCCATTTGATTATCATAATTCCAACTTAATACTTTTATGCTTTCTGGTAATATATCATAAGAGTCTTTTAGGATAGATGATAGAAAGGCATCATATCGTTTATCAATATTATTTAATGGTCTGTATTGAGTGGTATGACTGTTATAGTTTTCATTAATTTCTTTCTTTAAAATACTACATAATTCAAACATTAATGAAATGCTTCCTTTCATATGTTCGTATTTTCCATTTTTAGTTAAGAATAGCATTTTTAAAAAGGTGTCTATACTTAGATGGTCGTTACAACCTTTTTCGAGTTGAGTTAAATGGTCAATCGCAAGTTCAAGTGCTTTTTGATATTCATTACTTTCATATAAAATGGGTAAATCGTGAGCTACTCCTCTTCTTTTTCTAGTAAGCTGCTTTGTAATTCTTGCGATTACATCAGGAATTTCATCTACTACAGGTAATGCATTATAACTTGCCCCTGCACCAAGTAAATAAGTAACTTTTGCCATTGTGATATTGTTTTTATTGAAGATAAAAAATCATTTTCAATTACGATAGAAAGTCCCCTTTAGGGGATTTAGGGGTTTGATTTAGGGGGCATACAAAATCACATGCGACATTCCAAGTTTCAGAAACAAAAAAACTTTTTTAAAAATATTTTTTGTTATTAAAAAATTGTTTGTACATTTGTGTAACAAAACCGAAAACACCACGCATGAACCTCACCAAATTCTCGCCCAAAGATGTCCGCCTCATACAGGCAAACGAGGGCAAAACACCCGATGAATTATTGGTACTTGGCTTGTCGCAACGCGGCTACCGCCGTATGTTGGAAGACAGTATAGAAGTAGAACAAACACGTAGCGCGGTGCTGCAACCTGTAAGTGTTGAGGCTGTATCGCTTGCACCTGTACTCCTTAGCCCTGCGGATATGCCTAAACGCATCAACCTGCACAATAAGAAAACAGGCAGGGTAGTGCTGATGGGTTATAAAGCAGCCGCCATGCTGGCCGAAAAATATCCTAACGAATTTGAACTGGTAGCATAATGGCAAAGAAGAAACCTACACCCGAAACAACCACTACAGACAGTATAACCATAGAGCCTGTAAGTGTAGAGCAGATAACCGTTACTGCCGAGCGGGAAATGGAAGTGCCGCAAGGATATGTGTTGCTGGTGGCACTGCAAGAAGCCGGCAGCGATAAACAAGGCAGCGAATTTTTCTACCCTAAAAAAAACTACCTCAAGTACTACGGCGATACCACCAAATTTCGCCTGAAATCGAAACACGAAATAACCGAAAATACACACTATGAATATCTCAATAGAACAAGCCAACAAATTATTAGCCGCACTGGCGGGGGATGTAGCAGTTGTGGCCGATGAGCAATCGGCTGATGCAGGCACAGATACCGATGCGCTGCTGGCTACTATTCACGACAACCTGAGTACCACACTCCGCCCCACGCTGGAAGAACAACTAAAGCCTGTGATAGAGAGCAATTACCTTGGCAGGTTTAACGGTACGCTACGCTCGGCATTGAACCGCGCTTTTGGTTTTACGAATAAAGAACTGGAGCGTATGACGATTGAGCAGATGGTGAATAAGTGCAAGCAGGTAGTAGATGGCTATATGAGCCAAACAGAAGCGGAAAGGCAAACAGCTATGGAAACAGCCATCAGTGGATATGAAGCGCAACTGCAACAAGTGAAAGACAATTACGAAGCCATGCTGATGGCAGAACGCAACAAACAAACAGAACGAGATATTACAACCCGCTGCATAGCTATGCTGGAAAAGCTACCACGCAAGGGGGGAGATATTACGGAACAGGCGGCGATGCTACGCCATAAAATGCAGGCAGCTTACCATGTACAATTCAATGAAGCAGACAAAACACTTGCTTTATATAAAGAAGATAAACCCGTGTTGGCGGATAATAACCAACCACTGACCGATGAAAACTTTGCACGTATGTGGGCTGAAAAAGCCGGCATACTTGTAAACGATACCAGACATATATCGCCCGCAGATGTAAAGGCAGGACATAGCGGTGGGTATGCCAGCGGTATCGTCGTTACCAACCATGCATCGCCCGATAGCGCAATGGAAGCCATTGTAGCATGGGCAGAGCAGTAGTAGTTTTTTTAGTTGGCAGTAGGCAGTTGGCAATTTGCATAATTATTAGGATGGGTTTTCAGTATAGTTTTCAACGTAACTGCAAACTGTTAACTGATAATTGCCAACTGATAACTACCAATTAAAACAACTTTCATAGCGGGACGCTGCTATTCAAATAAAACGTTTTCACCTCGGCTTTTCTGTTGAGGTCTTTTAACACAAGCATTGGCAGTACCCTGCTGCCACAAAATTATTTCGGGCACTTACAGGGTGCGTGTCCGCAAACCAATAACAGATATAAGCCATGAGCTTTAAAAATGCCATGCAGGCAACACAAAAAAGCATATTGCAATATGCAAAGCAAGGTCGCCCTTACGAGGTGCTTGCTGCTGTGCTTGCCGCGCGACAATACAATACAACAATTTTGGAAACCGACCTGCAATCTGAAGCAGGTAAAAAACGACAGTTGAAAATTAACTACTACGCACCTATATGCAGCGATAATGGCACAGGTAATGAAAGCCTTTGTAATGCAGGTACGGTAGTAGAACCCAAGCAAGTGTTCTTTGAACTGAAGCGTACAACAGCATCTGCCGTTTATCAACTAAACCGTGATGATGTGCGTTATGTGGACGGTGCATATACTTTCAGCGACCATGCCAAAGCAGCCATCAATGCAGCATTGCCTGCAGTGCGCCGCAAGCTGGCGTTGGAAGTTGCCAACCTGTTAGTATCAGGTGCAGGCGTATTGCCCGATGGACACAACAGCCGTATGCTACCGTTTATGGATAAAGAAAACGGTACTGTAAACCCGATGGGATTGTGGGAAGTAGAACGCATTTATCGTGATGCGGGATTGTCTAATCCTTTTGTAGTGGGTGGTACAGATGTGTTTCACTGGCGCAAAGCCGTAGAGATTGGTGGCGTGAACGACAAAGGTCAGGACATCAGCCAATTGGGGCGTAGCAACGCATACTACGATAGCCTTATCAACGATGCATTCAACGACCCGGATAGTGAACACATCATCAGCTTCGACCCTCAAATGCTGAAGTTTGTGAGCTTCAATCGCAATGCAGGCATCTTCGCAACAGACCTGCAAAACATAGATGCGATTGATGCCATCTATCAGCGTGGCGGAACAGATTACATAGAGGGCGTAATGGCAGACCCGTTGACAGGCTTGCTATGGGACCTGAATGTAAATTACGACAAGTGCAACTATCGTTGGACATTCCAATGGAAACTGGAATGGGACATCTTTGTGATGCCACCAACCGTATGCGGTGTATCGGGTATGAACGGTATTTTCCACTTCACTACATGCCCTGCAGTACAATACACTTGCCCTACAGAGGGTACAGCACAATTACCTGCAGCCAGCGAAACATACGAGTGGAATACAACCAGCGCGGTAACCTATCCGCTGTATGTACACAAGCTGGAGATTGGCGGACAGACCTCGCATCCTGATGTAACCGTTGCCAACATAACAGAGCTAAGGAACCTGTTTAATAGCAGTGTGAATGGTTATGTGTTCAGCGTAAGTGGTACAAAACTTACCTATACAGGCTATAGCACACTTGGCGGCGAAATCAATGATACTACTAACGTTTCCTTCACAGCAGCCCCTTAATGGCCCATCTAAAACAAAGTTCCCCGTAGTTAGTAGCGGGGAACTTTTAAAACCTGAATAACCATGTCTGATATACACAATATCATATCCATACGCGATGTTACAACGGAAGAAAACGTACCATCACTCAGTGGACTCGATTTGATGGATGCACCTGAAATATCCATCATTAATCTTGCCAATATAGCTAATGAAGAATATACAAGCGGGCTTGTATTAGCGCGTAAAAAGATTGAACAGGCGACATTGATTGTAAGGAATGATTTGATGAGTGCGTTAGCCACTAATCATGTTATACCCAATTTGGATGTGAAGAAGCATAGTACGGGCGAGTTTAAACCAGCTATTACATTCCCTGCCGAAGCAAAAGAACGTGGACTAACACTGTATAAAAATAACAGAATACACGGTGCATTGCGCAAGCTGAAAATACACAAAGTGAAAGTATACCCGTTGGCAGATGCAGCAGATGTGCAGTTGAAAATATATGATAATTATGCAGGTGGAGTAGTTTCTACTTACAATGTCAATTTAACTGCTAATCAACAAAACAGCTTTGATGTAAACTACTTGGTGAAAGGTAGTTATGCAAGAGTAGTGCTGGATGGTACAAACGTACCAGTAGTTGGTGCTTACCTTACTTGCTTCACAGGTTGTAACGGTACACTACCCAACGATTGTGGCTATACCAAAGGTTGGTATTGCGATAAAGAGATAAGCGGTAAAGAGGGCTTTGGTGTTAATCTGGAATTTGGTTGTGAGTGCGATTATGAACAATTGCTATGCGACCTGAGTAAAACATACATCGGCGAACTGGTATGGTTGAAAACACGTGTGCTGCTATTGGAAGAACACTTGCGCACCAACCGACTGAACAACTGGGTGATATACGGCAGAGAAGAAACAAAAGAATACCTGACAGACATCGAAAATCAGTACCGTGAAAAATGGAAAGTATTTGCCGGAGCGTTGCAAGGCATTGTAGCAGGTATAAAAGATGATTGCCTTGTGTGTAATGGCATCAGATGGGTAACGAATGTTTAAAAACAAAAATGATGTTGATTTTTCTTTCTTATACAATTATAGCATGGCTGGCTAATGCATCGCTGGTGAAGATACTGCATATCAGCATACAGACGGGGCAGTGGATAGACACATTGTTTAACTATCAGCAGAGGCTCAAACAATGGGATATGAATGGTAATCTGTTTCTGTCAAAAGCTGGCGGCTATTGCGAAACCTGTTTCAGTCATATACTGACATTTATAGGTTACTGGATTTATGTACTGTTTATGAATACCATAGCAGATGTTTGGATAACAGACTTTGTAACCACATGGTATTGGGTAGTGTTCGGCAATATTGTATGGTATCTGGTCTATGTATCAATCGGTAGTGTGCTATCACTGTATTTCATTACAAAACTCTTTGAAAAATGAGCATGACATTGACAGCATATTATGAATACCTGCAAACACTAAGTGTGGCTAAGTCAACAAGCCGTGAGTCAAAGAAGTCAATAACAAAGCCAATTAATGCAAAACTGAAACCTAAAATATTCACCAGCAAAAAGCGATAAATGCAACAAACAGATTTTGAAAAACTAAAAACGTACATACTGGAGCGCAATACATACTTCAGTAAAGGCTTTGCTAATGCCAGTAAAGATGAATTGACTGGTAAAGTGTTGGTAGGCAATGGTAGCGATAAACTTGTGCTGTTGCCTGCAGATACATTGGGTAACTATTGCTATATCCGTAACGATGCACAAATGAAACACTTGCCACAAGAAACACAAAGGCTTACCGATAGTGGTACACAACGTTTGACATTCAATGACACAATAACGGCATACCTCGTTGCTATCGTGAAAAATGCTGACGCATATCTGTTAATAGAAAACCTGAAAAATACCTGTATGGCTTATACCGACATGAATGTAGTGCCGGTTAACAGTAGCTGGAACAGAGAGCAAGTATTGTATAACGAGCTGCAAGGGATGAAACAAGATGATATTCACGCAGCATTGCAAAGGCTAAAACAAGAAACAGTTGTGAGGCTGCAACTCGTTATCAGTAAAGAATATATCCCATCCAACTGTATTGTAAACCCTATAAAACCATAAACATGACTAATACAATCAATCTTGGAGAAGTGCCTATGGCAGAAGAAGGCATTGCATTGCCTCTAACGGCAGATAGTACAGGTGCTTGGGAGTTTATCACCAACTTCAACGGAGCTTATCAGTATGTACAATTTAATGCAACGGCCGGCGATAAGATTGTAGTGCCTGCAAAGCTGAATGAATACTACACTTACAGCTTTAAACTGTATAAACCAGATACGTCATTATACAACAATGCTGTATATCAGGTGCATACGATACCTATATTGCCGGGTGTTGTGTACACAGGTGGTATTGGCGAAGCTACTATCAATGCCGGGAAGTTGCAGTTTTATGCATTACCCAACCAACAAACATATAATCATGACTCATTGATATACGCAAAGCAAATTGCTGTGTTTGTTGAAGGTGTCATCCTGCAAGAAGGCACTGCTATCGATGAATATCAGGTAGACTTAGTAAGCGGCACTATTACATTCAATACAACATTAACAGCATCACAAAAAATTTCTATACTCTACATAAAATAATAAACCATGAAAAGAATACTTACTATTTTATTTATTATTATTTCTGCTACATCTTTTGCCCAGACAGGCATGATGATGAACCGGTTTTATATTACGGGTTCGTTAGTGCTTGGTAAAGGTGACAGGACATTCGCAGATACATCAGCATGGCTGCAACTTGGTAAAGACTCTACTAAAAAAGGTTTGATACTGCCCCGAGTAGTATTGGATAGTATCAAAACCACAAAGCGTGGACTGTTTGTGTACGATTTGAAAGATTCTGTACTCTATCATTTTGATAGTAATAAGCGGGTTCGCTATATGACGTATAAAGACACCATATTAATTAAGCAATTAATTGCTGCTAACGTTCCTAATACAGATACAAACATTATTGCCACGAAAAATTTTGTAAACAGCAGTGGGTTTATTAAAAATGGTGGGAATACTACTGGTGCATCCATTACTATAGGTTCGAATGATAATCAGGCAGTCAATATTGAAACGAATAATGTAAGCAGAGTTGCTATTGCAGCAAATGGAAATACTTCATTCAATAAACAAGTTATTGTTACTGATAGTACAAACGAGGCAAAACTGACAATACAAGGAGCAACTAACAGGAAATTAGTATCAGGCTTATCAACTGGTACGTTTGATGGAAATGGAAAAGGTTTTGTTGCTTATGGTAGTTCAGTCAATTCAAGCAATACAGCAGTAGTATTTGATACTTCCAGAGTGGTGATACCAAACGGTAATCTATTAGTTGGTAAATATACAGATAACCAAACTGATAAACTACAAGTACAAGGAACTGTAAGTAGTCATGGGGTTAGTTTTAATAATCCTCTATGGATAAACCCGACCATATATAATATTATCAGAAGGTTTAATGATGAATCGAAAGAGGGGCTAGAAATAATTAGTGGTGGTGCTCCAGGAGGTTTTACAGGAGGTTTCAGGATCAAGACAAGAGGTATTTCAGCTACTACAAACCCTATAGAAAGTTTTGTCATTCATGGAGATGTTATTACAATGGGGTATCATACACAAAGTGCATCAGGACATGGAGCTAGTAGTTTGTTTTCTCAAATCAATATCATACGCAATAATAGCGATGGTCATATTCTTAATTTATGGAATAGAAATGAAGCCTCACCACTCATTCAAACCTTCTCCAATATATCTTATGGTTCTGGTGGTCCGGCTATGACAAATGCTATTGTCAGCGAAGCTGATAACTATTCTTATCGTGGTATATTATCATTCTTTACGAATAATGGAACTTGGGGTAATTTCGAAAGTAATACTAGAGCGATGTTTATTGATGGTTACCAAAATGTTGCCATAGGGTTATCTCGTACACTGCCGCCCACAAAAGAGGCACTAACAATAGTTTTGCCATCTGCACGGCTTCATGTTTTAGGTAGTAATGCGTCTGTACCAGTAAGTATATTCCAAACAGCAAGTGCACAAACAGCTGATATTACTCAGTGGAGAAATAATGCTGGCAGAACATTGGCAAAAATTGATAAAGACGGCAATGCGGAAGTACAAAAAATTAAAACTGCTCAGCCATCATCTAACGGAGCTGGTGAATACAAGTTGGGCAAAGTAATTACAGGTGCTTCAGTAACTGTGCAGACAGATAAGTTTGTAGAAGTTGAAATTGACGGTACTATTTATAAACTTGCAATTGTTCAATAATCATGAAAACGAATATTCAGTTTGGTTTATCACAAATAAATAAACCTACTCCACAATGGATTAAATACAGCTTTAGGGTTATTTTCTTGCTATTGTCTTTTGGAGTGTTTATGGTATCAGATTACCCCGGCATAAACGAGCAGACTAAGTTGATATTATTAAAGTGGTTTGCAGGCATTAATATGCTGTCTTGGGGGATATCTAAATTATTCGGTACAGAAAATTCAACTAACAATGACAGCACAGGAAATAACAATCATTGATAAGCAGCTAAGAGGCATCAATCTGAGGCTTATTTGGGCACTTGTTGTCTGTACAACAGTAAGCACAGCTACTATACTCAGTGTTTACTATGGTATTAAAACAGATATAGAAATACAAAAATTACAGATAAAAATTCTGGAAGCACGTGTTGAGCGGCTTGAAAAATAATAATTCCTATTCCTATGTTGAAAACATTTATCACCTTTTCTTTGGTTATCCTTACTGTCAGCATGATGATAACTGGCTGCCTCACAGAACGTGTCGCGAAGAATAAACTATCGAAAGTTCTGGCTCAACATCCAAATGTGATTACAGAAGCGTGTGCCAACATGTATCCGTCAGTTAGCTTGCGTATAGATAGTTTAATCTATTTACAAGGTAATGCAGTTTATATAAATGACACTGTACATACATATGATACTACTGAGCGTATACTTAAACAACAAGCTGTTTCATATAAGTTGAGGGTAGACACTATTTACAGAATTAGAAACTCAGAAACAGTAAACAAAGCTAAAGAGCAAATGTTGCTCAGCGAGAATAATAAGATGGCTGCTACAATTGCAGTAAAGAAAAGTCAAAATAAGATGCTTGTTTGGGTAGTTGTCATTTTAGGGGGCTATACACTATTGCGTTGGCTGTTCAGGTTTTGGGGAATAAAATTACCTTGATTGATTCTATATACATATACTCAGCACATATTTACTTACTATTAGTTAAAAAAACGAAAGTGTATATCGAATATATACTTTCGTTTTTTGCTTTTTAGTAATTTGCCTGTATGACAAGATATATTCTATTATTACTATTGTCGCTATTTTCGCTAAAAACTATTGCGCAAGAAGTTGTTTTTGACGGCATCAAAAAGATAAATGGACAAACGCTCTATTTTAAAGTAATAGGTAAAGGTGAACCTTTGTTAATAGTGCATGGTGGACCGGGCTTGAATATGCAATACATTGAACCTCATTTGCGCTATCTGGCCGATGATTATCAACTGATTTTTTTTGACCCTCGTAGCACTGGTGAGTCTGACATCCCGAATGATAGTAATGCGACCGAGTATAAATACCTTATCAATGATATTGAAGGAATCAGAAAAACATTTAATGTTGATAAGATAAACATCTTAGCTCACTCATGGGGTGCTAAACTTACATTACATTATGCATTGAAATACCCGGATAATATAAAGTCACTTATACTAGTTGCTCCAAGTGCTTTGGGTAATAGTTATGACAGCTTGCAACAAGTATATGCCGGCAATCGTTCTGTCCAATCAGGTTTCTTTGAAAAGAAAAAGGAA
>Ga0164290_1002800_pt1 | contig 10309 bp, 10 predicted proteins | sample Micstemetagenome_FD_108782 | JGI IMG/M metagenome (GOLD analysis project Ga0164290, IMG submission 108782) | Contaminated culture microbial community from soil near Moab, Utah, USA - Microcoleus steenstrupii SON62 (Illumina Assembly) | ecosystem: Environmental > Terrestrial > Soil > Soil crust...
AGATCGATCCCGCCAAGGTTCGGCAGGACCGACCGGATCCGCGAATAAAGGGGTTCAAGGATACGGTTCAACCCGTCCCAGATCTGCGCCACAAGCGGCTGGCGCAGGTTCAGGACCTGGAAGTTGATCAGCCAGCTCATGATGATATGGGCCAGGATGATCCATTGCGCGACATCAAGGATCAAAAGCAGGATTTGCAGGATCGAGGTCATTCGGCGGCCTCCGCATACTAGGGCTTGTGTCAGAGGTAGCGGCTGACAGCCCAAACCGCAACGCCCTTCGCGATCCCGCAGCCGCTAAAAATGCCCGCAACGTCACGGCTTGACCTCGCCCCCGCCACAAGGCAACCCGGACGCAACAGGAGACAGCCGATGTATCCCTACCTCCGCATGGCGAAAGAGTTGTGGATCTTCCGCAACGCCCCCGCGTTGCCGATCCTCGGAACGCATGTCAGCACCCACCGCTGCTGGCCCTGGGACATTGATCCCTGGATGGAGCTGAACAATGGCCGCACCCTCACCATCTTCGACCTCGGCCGCATCCCCCTCGGCATCCGCACGGGGTTGAAGCGCGTGCTGATGGCGCAGGGCTGGGGCCTGACCGTGGCGGGCAACACCGTCCGCTATCGCCGCCGCGTCCGGGCCTTCGACAAGGTGACGATCCGGTCGCGCTGCATCGGCTGGGATCACCGCTTCCTCTATCTCGAACAAAGCATGTGGAAGGGCGACGACTGCACCACCCACATGATCCTCCGCTCGGCCATCACCTCGAAAGAGGGGATCGTCGCGCCTGAACGCGTGCTGGCCCTTCTCGGACAGCCGGCCGAAAGCCCCGCCCTGCCGGAATTCGTGCAGTCCTGGATCACCGCCGAAGCCATCCGTCCCTGGCCACCGGCCCGCTGACGACCTATCCCGACGATAGGCTTGCGTGGCGGGCGGTTTCACGATTCAATCCCCGGCAAAAGCCAGCAGGGCAGGGGGCAGTAATGGTGGATACGGTCAGCGCGAAAAAGCGCATCTGGGGCTGGTTCTTCTTCGATTGGGCCAGCCAGCCCTACAACACCCTGCTCCTCACCTTCATCTTCGGCCCCTATTTCGCGGAAATCGCCCGCGGCTACTACATGGCCGAAGGGCTGGATGCCGATGCCGCCGGGGCCGCGGCCCAGGCCTATTGGGGGGCGGGCCTCGCCCTTGCATCCGTATTCATCGCCGTCTTTGCCCCGATCCTGGGGGCGATCGCCGATGGAACGGGCCGCCGCCTCGTCTGGATCTGGTTCTTTTCGGTCTTTTACGTCGCAGGCTCCTTCGCGCTCTGGTTCATCGCGCCGGGGGGCGACAACCTGTTCTGGGCGGTGGTGTTCTTCGGCATCGGTTTCATCGGGATGGAATTCGCCACCATCTTCACCAACGCCCTGATGCCCAGCCTGTCCGACCATGACGACCTCGGCGCCATCTCCGGCTCGGGCTTTGCCTTCGGCTATCTGGGTGGCGTGCTGGCGCTGGCCATCATGCTGGCGCTCTTTGCCGAAAACAGCGCGACGGGCCTGACGTTGATCGGCATCGACCCCGTCCTCGGCCTTGACCCGGAGGCACGCGAAGGCACCCGCGCCGTCGGCCCCTTCACGGCCGTCTGGTATGCGGTCTTCATGATCCCCTTCTTCCTCTGGGTGCGCGAACCCCATACCGAACGCCGCCCCCTCCATCTCGGCGCGGCTTTCGCCAGCCTGCGCGACCTGCTCGCCTCGCTGCGCTATCGCGGCAGCCTGTCGGCCTATCTCGCCTCCTCGCTCTTCTACCGCGATGCGCTGAATGCCCTCTACGGCTTTGGCGGCGTCTATGCCTCGGGCGTGCTGGGCTGGGAAATCACCCAGATCGGCGTCTTCGGCGTGGTGGGCGCGGTCACGGCCATGGTGGCAAGCTGGATCGGCGGCAAGGCCGACCGCCGTTTCGGCCCCAAGCCGGTGATCGCCTTCTGCATCGTCGTGCTGATCTTCGTCTGCATCATCATCGTCGGCATGACGCGCGAACAGCTCTGGGGCATCCCGCTCGACCCGGCCTCCAACATCTCGGACGACATCTTCTTCGCCTGCGGGGCGCTGATCGGCGCGGCGGGCGGGGCGCTCCAGGCGGCCAGCCGCACCATGATGGTCCGCCACACCACCCCCGACCGCGCGACCGAAGCCTTCGGTCTCTTCGCCCTGTCCGGCAAGGTCGCCTCCTTCATCTCGCCCGCCCTGATCGCCCTTGTCACCGCCCTCAGCGGATCGCAGCGCATCGGCATCTCTCCGCTGATCGTGATGTTCCTCATCGGGCTCGTTCTGCTATCCTTCGTTCGGGCAAAGGGTGAACAGGCGTGATGATCAAGGTCTTGGCAGGGGTGATATTGGCCGCGGCGCTGGCGCTGCCGCTCCATGCCGAAACCAAGGCGAACCAGCTTTTCGGTGCCGCCGACCTGCCCACCACCAACCGCCCCATGCCCTATGGCAGCTATGCCAAGGGCTGCGCCGATGGCCTTGTCGAACTGCCCGAAACCGGCCCCACCTGGCAGGCCATGCGCCTGTCGCGCAACCGCAACTGGGGCCATCCGGCGATGATCGACTACCTCGTCGACCTGAGCCAGGCCGCCACCCGCATCGGCTGGGCCGGCCTCTATATCGGCGACATCAGCCAGCCGCGCGGCGGCCCGATGACCAGCGGCCACGCCTCGCACCAGATCGGGCTGGATGCCGATATCTGGATGCTGCCCCCCCGCCGGCTCGACCTGTCGCGCCAGGACCGCGAGGATATCTCCTCCATCCCCGTCCGCTCTGCCGACCAGCGCAGCATCACCGAGAATTGGACAGCCTCCCACCACGCCCTCCTGCGCGCCGCCGCCTCCGATCCCCGCGTCGACCGCATCTTCGTCGCCGCCGCGGTAAAGATCGAGATGTGCCGCACCGCCACCCGCGCCGACCGTGACTGGCTGCAAAGGATCCGCCCCATCGGCGGGCATGACACGCATTTCCACGTCCGCCTGAAATGCCCGCGCGGCGCCCGCCAGTGCGAAACCCAGAAACCCACGGTCAAGGAGCTGTCAAAGGGCGGCGACGGCTGCGATGAAACCCTGATGTGGTGGGTCTCCGACGAATACCTGAACCCCAAACCCGACCCCAACGCCACACCCGCCCCGCGCCCGCGCGGCCCGCGCGATTACACCCTCGCCGACTTGCCCAGACAATGCCGAAACGTCCTGTCCTCGCCCTGACGGCGGGGGTGTTTCTGGTTCTCGGCCTTCAGGGCAGCGCCAGCCAACCCTCTGCCGCGGGGTTCCTTTCCGCCTTCACCTGGTCCATGACGGACGACCGCTTCGGCGGCTTTTCCGGCATCGAGTTGGCCGAAGATGGCACCTCCTTCCTCGCCCTTACCGATCGCGGCAACTGGACGAAGGGCCGCATCACCCGCACCGCTGACGGCATCATCAGCGCCGTCACGGCCAGACCCCTCCGCCCCCTCCGCGGCCGCTTCGAAGCCCCGCTCGACCCCAATCGCAACGATTCCGAAGGTCTGGCCGTCGGACCTGACGGCACGGTCTATGTCTCCTTCGAAAGCGCCGCCCGCGTCCTGCGCTATGACACCATCGACGGCCCGGCCCGCAACCTCGTCACCCCGCGCGAATTCGGCCGGATGCAGAACAATTCCGCGCTGGAGGCGCTGGCCATCGACCGCGACGGCACGCTCTACACCCTGCCCGAACGGTCCGGCGAACTGGACCGCCCCTTCCCGGTCTGGCGCTACCGCGACGGCGCATGGGACCAACCCTTCGGCCTGCGCCGCGACGGCGGCTATCTGGCGGCGGGGGCCGACATCGGCCCCGATGGCCGCTTCTACCTGCTGGAACGGCAATTCCACGGCATCCTCGGCTTTTCCACCCGGGTCCGCAGCTTTGCCCTGTCGGAAACCGGGCTGTCCGGCGAACGCACCGAACTGCAATCCGGCATCGGCCAGCATGACAACCTCGAAGGCCTGTCGGTCTGGCAGGATGCATCGGGGGCCATCCGCCTGACCATGATCGCCGATGACAATTTCAACTTCTTCCAGAAGACCGAAATCGTCGAATACCGCATCCCCCCGTCCACGCAGGAACCGGATCTTTCCGAACCACAGGGCAATTGACAGGCCCGCGCGCCGGGCGTAGGGGGCATCCGTCCCCCGATGCGCGGGGGGCCAAGTCTCCGCGACCTTGTCAAAACGGAAAACCGACATGACCCGCACCATCTCTTATGGCGTTCTCGCCATGGCCATCGTCGTCGTGGCCTCGAACATCCTGGTTCAGCATCCCATCGGCACCTGGCTCACCTGGGGCGCCTTCACCTATCCGCTGGCCTTCCTCGTCTCCGATATCGTCAACCGCCTCGAAGGCCCCGTTGCCGCGCGCCGTGTCGTCTATGCGGGCTTTGCCACGGGCCTTCTCTGCTCGGCCATCGGCACGCAGATCATGGGCGAATTCGGCCCGCTGGTAACGCTCCGCATCGCCATCGGCTCCGGCATCGCCTTTCTCGTCGCGCAACTGCTCGACGTGCAGATCTTCGACCGCCTCCGCCGTCAGGCCTGGTGGAAGGCGCCCTTCATTTCCACCCTGATCGGCTCCACCCTCGACACGGCGATCTTCTTCACTATCGCCTTCTCCACCGCGCTGACCGTCCTCGAACCCGGCAATGATGTGTCCTGGGCGGCACAGACAATGCCCCTTCTAGGGGCTGGTCCGACGGTCCCGTTCTGGGTTTCGCTCGGTTTTGCGGACCTTCTGGTGAAGATTGCCGTCGATCTCATCGCATTGTTGCCGTTCCGCTTTGCGATCCATCGTTTCGCCACAAGGGTTGCGTGAAATCTGTTGACGAACACAAAATCTGTGTCACCCTCCCCCTATCTGAAACCCATTGAAAGGAGGTGATCCAGTGTCTAGAGCTACATTGGAGAGAGGTGTCGGGACAGTCAGGAGGACCGTTTTCTGAAGGCAGCCCTTCAGTCGACAGTTTACCTGATTGGGCTTGAAACCTAACTGGCCCATCTCCTTGGATCTCGGAAAGGGTCGCCGTGCAGGCGACCCTTTCTCTTGTGAACGAACGCCCCATGCTGCGCATCACCGACACCATCAGCATCGCCGATTGGGAACTGTCCGAACAGTTCATCCGCGCCTCCGGCCCCGGCGGGCAGAATGTGAACAAGGTCTCCACCGCCGTCGAACTGCGGTTCGAGGCTGAACGCTCCCCCCATCTTCCCGCCCCGGTGAAGGCACGGCTCAAGCGTCTCGCCGGCCGCCGCTGGACGGTGGAGGGCGCGATCGTCCTGCAGGTGGACGAAACCCGCAGCCAGGCACGCAACCGCGAGATTGCCCGCGAGCGTCTCGCCGACCTCATCCGTCAGGCGCTGGTCGCGCCCAAGCGCCGCATCGCCACCAAACCCACCCTTGGCAGCCAGCGCCGCCGCCTCGCCGCGAAATCCGTGCGGGGCGAGGTGAAATCCCTTCGCGGCAAGGTCGAGGGCGAAGATGACTGATCACCCCGCCGAAGCGGCCGAGGCCGCCGCCCTCTGGGGTGGCCGGGTCCTGCGCCTGATCGTCGCCCGCGAAAACGCCGTCTACGAAATGCACATGCCCGACGGCACCCGCGCCGCCCTGCGTCTGCACCGTCCGGGCTATCAGGATGCCGCCGCCATCCGGTCAGAACTCTGGTGGACCTCCGAACTCGCCGCCCTCGGCCTGCCCGTCCCCACCCCCTTGCCGCTGCCCGACGGCACCCGGCTTGCCACCCTTCCCTCGGCGCGCAACGCCTCGGCCATCCGCTGGCTGGCGGGCGATCCCATCGGCAAGGCGGGCCAGCCACTGCCGCAGCCCGTGGCAGTCCAGATCGACCTGCACCACCGCCTCGGCCAGCTCCTCCGCCGCCTGCATGACTCCAGCGATGGGTTGACAAGGCCTGACGCCTTTTCCCGCCCCCGATGGGACATTGATGGTCTGGTGGGCGACGCGCCGCTCTGGGGCCGGTTCTGGGAACACCCCCGGGCGACGTATGCACAACTGTCTGCACAGAATGCGGCACGGGATGCGGTACGGTCGAAACTGGCCCTCTTCGCCGCCAAGGGCGCCGATTTCGGCCTGATCCATGCCGATGTCCTGCGCGAAAACATCCTCGTTTCCGATGCCGAATTGTCCCTGATCGACTTCGACGACTCGGGCTTCGGCTTCCGCCTCTATGACCTCGGAACCGTCCTGTCACAGAACCAGTACGAACCCGCCCGCGACGATCTGCGCGATGCGCTGATGGCCGGATACGGCACGCAAGACGTTGAAATGGTGGAGATATTCACGCTGGCCCGCATCCTCGCCTCGGTCGGCTGGACGATCCCGCGCCTCGGCCCCGACGACCCGATCCACGCCAGCCACCTCGCCCGCGCCGACCTGGCGATCCGCCGAATCCTCGGCTAGACCACCACCTCCACCGCCGCTTGCTCGCCCACCCCGAACACCCGCTTGTAGCGTTCGATCTCCGCCGCAGGCCCCATCGCCTTGTTCGGATTGTCCGACAGCTTCACCGTAGGCCGCCCATTGGCCGAAACCGCCTTGCAGACAAGGCTGAACGGCGCCAGCCGATCCCCTGCCAAGCCCCTGAAATCATTGGTCAACATGGTGCCCCAGCCGAAGGAAACCTTGACCCTTCCATGAAACTGCCGATGCAGTTCCTCGATCTTTTCCACGTCCAGCCCATCGGAAAAGATCACCAGCTTCTGCGTCGGATCCTCGCCCCGCGCCTTCCACCAGCGGATCGCCGTCTCGGCCCCCGTGGCCGGATCGCCGCTATCGATGCGGATCCCGGTCCAAGTGGTTAACCAATCCGGCGCATTCCGCAGGAAACCCTCTGTCCCATAGGTATCCGGCAGGATGATCCGCAGATTGCCGTCATGCTCCTCATGCCAATCGGCCAGCACCTGATACGGCGCCTGCGCCAGTTCCGTGTCGCTTGCCGCAAGCGCCGAATAGACCATCGGCAATTCATGCGCATTGGTCCCGATCGCCTCGATGTCCCGCTTCATCGCGATCCGGCAGTTCGAGGTGCCGATGAACTTCGCCCCCAACCCTTCCTGCATCGCCTGCACGCACCAGTCCTGCCACAGGAAGGAATGCCGCCGCCGCGTCCCGAAATCCGCGATTTTCAGCGTTTCCAAGGATTTGAGCCGTTCGATCTTTTCCCACAGCCGCGTCATCGCACGGGCATAAAGGACCTGAAGCTCGAACTTCCCCATCCCCTTCAGCACCGCCCGTGACCGCAATTCCATCAGCACGGCAAGCGCCGGGATCTCCCACAGCATCACCTCGGGCCACTTGCCCTCGAAGGTCAGCTCATATTGCCCGTCCCGTTTCTCCAGATAATAGGGCGGCAGGCGCAGACCTTCGAACCATTCCATGAAATCCGGGCGGAACATCTGCCGCTTGCCATAGAACATGTTCCCGCGCAGCCAGGTGCTTTCCCCGCGCGACAAGGACAGCGACCGCACATGGTCCAGCTGCTCGCGCAATTCCCCTTCGTCGATCAGCTCGGCCAGCCGGACCGAACTGCTGCGGTTGATCAGCGAAAATGTCACCGTCGTTTCCGGCTTGTTGCGGAAAATCGACTGGCACATCAGCAGTTTGTAGAAATCGGTGTCGATCAGCGACCGGACGATAGGATCGATCTTCCAGTTATGGTTATGCACCCGTGAGGCGATATCGACCACGTCAGTCCTCCAGCGCGACACCGGCCGCGCGCATCTCTGCCGTCATCTTCGCGACGGTCCCGCCAAGGTCGATCCCCCGGCAGGCCCCCAGCAGGACAGTCGCCCGCAAGCCCAGCCCCGCCGCATCCAGCGCCGAATAGGCAACGCAGTAATCCGTCGCGAGGCCGACGAAAGTGACGGCCGTCACCCCCCGCGCGCTCAGGTAACCATTCAGGCCCGTTGTGGTGCTACGGTCATTCTCGAAAAAGGCGGAATAACTATCGATTCCGGCGCGGAACCCCTTGCGGATGATCAGCTGCGCCGGATCGGTGCGAAGGTCGGCGTGAAATGCCGCGCCCGCGCTGCCCTGGATGCAATGGTCCGGCCAGAGCGTCTGCGGCCCATAAGACATTGTTAAGGATTCAAAGGGCGACCGGCCCGTATGGTTGGAGGCGAAGGAAGAATGGTCTGCGGGGTGCCAGTCCTGTGTCAGGACGACCGTCTGGAATTCGTCCATTAAGCCATTGACCCTGCTGATGATCCTGTCGCCTTCGGCCACCGCAAGCGCGCCGCCCGGGCAGAAGTCGTTCTGGATGTCGATGACGATCAGGGCTTCATCGGCAGGGCGCATCGCGGACCTCGCAGCTGGGTAATATCCCTGCGTAGGAAACCCCCGCCCCTGCGTCAATGGGAGGCGCTTGAAAACGCAGGAAAACAGGTGCATCCCCGGCATCATGCTGACCGTTGCCGCGCTTTACCACTTCACTCGCCTCCCGGATCCCGCCGCGCTGCGCGGGCCGCTTCTGGACCTGTGCCGCGCGCAAGGTGTTAAGGGTTCGTTACTGCTGGCAGGTGAAGGGATAAACGGCACCATCGCCGGATCGCGGGACGGCATCAACGCCGTTCTGGCACATATCCGGGGCTTTCCGGGCTGTTCCGATCTGGAATGGAAGGAAAGCCCTGCCGCGTCGATGCCCTTCGGCAAGATGAAGGTAAAGCTGAAGCGCGAGATCGTCACCATGGGCCAACCCGATGTGGACCCGAAGGCCCGCGTCGGCCATTACGTCGCGCCTTCCGACTGGAACGCCCTGATCTCGGCCCCGGATGTCGCGGTCATCGACACGCGCAACGATTACGAAGTGGCGATCGGCACGTTCGAAGGGGCCATCGACCCGGGAACCCGCAGCTTTGGCGCGTTTCCAGCCTGGTGGGAGGCGAACAAGGAAAGGTTTCATAACAAGCGCATAGCCATGTTCTGCACCGGTGGAATCCGCTGCGAAAAATCAACCAACTGGCTGTTGCAACAAGGCGTGACCGAGGTTTTCCACCTCAAGGGCGGCATTCTGAAATACCTGGAAGAGGTGCCGCCGGATCAATCGCTATGGCAGGGTGAATGCTTTGTCTTCGATCAGCGTGTTTCTGTCGGGCATGGTCTGGTGCCCGGGCAGATGACCTCTTGCGGGGCCTGCCGCCGCCCGGTCACCCCGGACCAGCGGCTGCACCCGGACTTTGAGGATGGCGTCTGCTGTCCGGCCTGCAAGGACGAATACACGCCAGAAGACCGGGCGCGATTCCGCGAACGCCAGCGCCAGATGAAACTGGCCGAGGCGCGGGGTGAACCGCATCTCGGCGCGTGACGGTCAGCGCAGGCGCTGACCGGATTCGTTGAAGAACAGCGCATCCGCCGCATTGAAGCCGATGCCCACCTGCGCGCCGATGGCCGGAATCACATCGCCTTTCGCCTCGATCACCAGCTTCTCACCCGTTGCCGCCGTGACGTGGATATAGCTGACGCCACCAAGCGCCTCGGTCATCTCGACGCGGTGGGTCGCGCCTTCGATCACCTGCAGATGTTGCGGGCGCAGGCCGACTTCGACTTTGGCACCGGCCCCCGGCAGGGCCACAGCGGCCGCAACAGCGGCCGAAAGCCCCGCCGCCGTCACGCTGCCCGCGCCCTCCACCTTGCCCGCGATGAAGTTCATTGCCGGGCTCCCGATGAAGCCCGCGACAAAGCGGTTGTCGGGATTATGGTACAGTTCCAAGGGTTTACCGACCTGCTCCACCTTGCCCTTTCGCAGCACGACGATCTTGTCGGCCAGTGTCATGGCCTCCACCTGATCATGCGTCACATAGATCATCGTTGCGCCAATCTCCCGGTGCAGGCGGGCGATCTCCACCCGCATCTCGACGCGCAGTTCGGCATCCAGGTTCGACAGCGGCTCGTCGAAAAGAAAAACCTCCGGGCCCCGCACGATGGCCCGCCCGATGGCGACACGCTGGCGCTGACCGCCCGAAAGGGCCTTGGGCTTGCGCGCCAGCAATTCGTCCAGTTTCAGGATGCGCGCGGCCTCTGCCACCTTGCGATCGATCTCGGCCTTGGGATGTCCGGTCATCTTCAGCCCGAAACCCATGTTTTCGGCGACAGTCATGTGGGGGTAAAGCGCGTAGGTCTGGAACACCATCGCCACGCCCCGTTCCGACGGATCTGCCTTGGTGACGTCGCGGTTGCCGATGCGGATTGCCCCGTCCGAGGTTTCCTCCAGCCCGGCCACCATACGCAGCAGGGTGGACTTGCCACAGCC
>Ga0164290_1002801_pt1 | contig 10308 bp, 8 predicted proteins | sample Micstemetagenome_FD_108782 | JGI IMG/M metagenome (GOLD analysis project Ga0164290, IMG submission 108782) | Contaminated culture microbial community from soil near Moab, Utah, USA - Microcoleus steenstrupii SON62 (Illumina Assembly) | ecosystem: Environmental > Terrestrial > Soil > Soil crust...
CCAGTCGAGCGGCAGCTTTTCGTCGCCCTCGAGGATTTTCTCGATGACGATGTAGGTTTCCGGGCCGGCTTTGTCGCGAAGGCGCTGCAGATACCCCGAGGGGTCGGCAAGTCCATCGACGTGGTCGATCCTCAGTCCCTGAACGCGGCCTTGTCTCACAAGGTCAAGCGTCAGCTGATGGATGGCGTCGAACACGGCGACATCCTCGACCCGTATGCCGACCAGTCCGGTGACCTCGAAAAACCGGCGGTAGCTCAGTCCGTTTGCGGCCTCGCGCCAGTGGATCAGCTTCCAGGGCTGGAGATCCAGCAGCCGGCGAATGTTGTCGACGTCGCCGACCAGGGTGTGATCGGCGCCATGTGTCATCAGGATGTCCCGAACAGAGCCATGGAATGTGGCTTCCCCTTCCGGCCTGGCACGCTCCGTGGAGGCTTCGATCAGATCCCGAATTTCCGGCGACTGGAAGACCGACGCGTAAGTCGCCGGAATCAATGGATAACGCGTGCCACGGTAGTCGAAAGAAATTGTCCCGCTGGATTGGTCGAGCACGATACTGCCATGCCCCTCGGCAATCTCCTGCTCGATTGGCCCCGTAAGGACAGGCAGTGTCAATTTTTGATCCCAGTCGTTATCGAAGTATGTGGCGTAAGGGCTGGCCGAACCCCATTTTACGACACTGGCCCACCAGCGATTTTCCAGCGACGCAGCCATGTGGTTCGGCACGATATCCAGGATCAGCCCGAGTCCCGCTCCGAGCAGTGCATCCGACAGGCGGATAAAGCCCTCCATGCCACCGATTTCGGGATCGATCGCGTTCGGATCGATGACGTCATAGCCATGTGTCGAACCGGCGACCGCGGAAAAGACCGGTGATGCATAGAGATGGCTCACGCCGAGGCTCTTGATGTGCGGGATGAGACCGATCGCACGATCGAATGTCATGCCATTACGGAATTGGAGCCTGTACGTCGCTGAGGGCGTGGTGTGCGGAGCTTTTCCGGGGCTGCTAATCATGGGTAATCAGTGTCTCCGCGTTGTGGGGAACAGTTTGAGGGGCCCCTTCCTGCTGGTCCCGAACCAACTCAACGACGGCGAGTAATGGAAGATGATCGGACGCCTGTCGGGCGAGTGGCGTATCGATTACCTCGTAGTCAATGATCCGCGCCCGCGGGTTGGCGAAGATGTGGTCTAGCCGCAGCATCGGAAATCGGGCCGGGAAGGTCGGCCGGGCGGGAACTGTCAGCGCGCGTTTCGACAGGCCCTCGGCCAAGATCGCGTAGCTGCGAGAGCGCGGCCCGGCATTGAAATCACCGGCGAGCAATGATGGCGTGGCCCGGCATTTCGCGCTCCCAAGCCAGTCTTCGCCAGCAAGCGTCCGAGCCTGGAGCATGCGTTCGCGCCGCCACAGACCGAAATGTGTGTTAACGACCTGTACTTTCACTCCGAGATATTCGACCTCCACCCAGATCGCGCCACGCGGTTCGCCGACCGAGGGCAATGCGGCGGCCCTGATGACGCGGGATGGCAAGGCTGTCAGGATGGCGTCGCCATATTTTTCTTCTTCCACATGCAGAGCGGGGTGGAAGTGCGACATCATGCGCAGATGCTCGGCAATCATGTGAGCCTGATCCACGCCGCCCGTGCGCATGCGGCCGACATCGAGCTCCTGCAGCGCGATCACCTGCGGATTGGTTGCGGCGATGACTTCGGCGATACGGGCAGGATCGTGCCGGCGGTCGCGGCCGCGACAGCTATGGACATTGTAGGTCAGCACGCGAAGGCGGTTGCGGCGCGAAGACTCGGTCGAGGTTATTTGCATGGCAAAGGAACCCCCAAGAGGGCCGTTCGTTCCCCCTACAGTCACCCATTTCAGGGATCAGCGCATGTTTCTTCGATACGCGTTCAGGGTCATTATCGTTCTTGCCATCGCTGGCGCAGTTTATCTGCTCTACCGGACCCTGCGCGAATATACCATCGACGATATCAGCCGGGCATTGCGATCGATTCCCGCATCAAATCTTATGCTCGGTCTTGCATTCGCAGCCGGGTCCTATCTCTGCCTGGCGTGCAACGATGCGTTGGCCGTGCGCTATGCCGGCAAACCGTTGCCTCTTCACCAGACCGCAATTGCATCGTTCACCGGCCTGTCGATCGGCCATAATGTCGGTGTTGCTGCGCTCAGCAGCGGTGCCATACGCTACCGCTTCTATTCCCGTTGGGGTTTGGGCACCGAAGACGTGGCTAAAGTCATTCTTTTCTGTGGCGTGACAGTGGCGCTGGGGCTCGCCACGCTCGGCGCTGTCGCCATCTTCCTGCGGCCCGACGACGTCGCGGATATGACGGGGCTCAGTGCCGGGGGAATTTCAGTGGCCGCCCTCGCATGCCTGGCGTTACCTATATTCTATCTTGTCCTCTCAGCATTTCTGCGCAAGCCGCTGCATATTCGCCAATGGTCCTTCCAGATGCCGTCCCTGCCACTGGCGACGGGCCAGATCCTGGTCGGTACGGTGAATTTCTCCCTTGTCGCTGCCACCCTGCACCAGATGCTGTCGGCGTTCGAGAAAGCCTCCTATCTTAAGGTGGCGACGGCATCCATTACGGCGAACATAGCGGCGATCATCAGCCATGTTCCCGGCGGACTCGGCGTGCTTGAGGCGACGATCGTGCAGATTCTCCCCGGCGCGGAATCGATAGCCGCAGTCATCGCCTACCGTGTGATCTATTATTTCATCCCGCTGGCGATCGGACTTCCGCTGCTGATTGGCAGCGAGTTCGTGCTGAGACCGGAGCCCGAGTTAAACGAAAATGCTGAATAGCCTCATGACTGCGGCGTCAAGGCTCTTCCTCACCCTTTGAAGGGGGCGGAAAGGTCTGGCCGGATCAACGAGATCGGTGCCAAGGATCGGCTCGACCTCGCCCTTGTCGATCCGGACCTGCATGTCACGAAGGCCGCGGGGCCGGATATTGAGCTCATCGATGGTCCTGGTCAACGAATTGGTCCGGGCGATCGCCTCTGCCACGGCTTCCTCTCGCGTGTCGAGATGTTCCGCCAGCAGGCGATTGCGGAGGCTTGAGATCGACGCACTGCAACCCTCGCCGCCGGCCTCGACGCCGATATCGGCTTCGGTATCCATTCCTTCCGACCGGTTGTTGAGGTTGGATGAGCCGATCCGTATGAAGGTGTCGTCGATAACCAGGAGCTTGGAATGGATGAGCACATCCTGCTCGCTCCCGTCTGCCTTCGGGACAACGGGATACATGACCCGCAGCCGGCCATGAATGTCGGCGCGCTTGAGCCGCCGGATTAACCGGTCGCGATTGCCGCCCATGACGAGCTTTTCGAGGAAGCCGTGTGATGCGCGGGTGAGCACGACCACGATATCCGGCCCGTCGGGATCCTTGAGGCGCTCGCTCATGCAATCGACTACCCCGAAGAAAGCGAAATACTGCGTCTCCATATAGATGTGCCGCCGCGCCGAACGGAGTGCGTCGAGGGTAAGCTGCATTGCCTGTTTCTTGCTCTTGCGCTTGGCACCGCCTGGTTCGGTCAGCGAAAGCGCCACCTGACAACCGCCAAGAGCGGGCTCAACGTTGGAGGGCCAGAGGTCGGTCCCGACCTGTTCCCTGTCGTATTTCTCGCCGGTGGCGCGTTCCCATCTCTTACGCGCGAGATCGCCAATGGAGACCGCCGACGCTCCCGTCACGACCGACTGGAGATCATGCACGGGGTCATACGGTTGGCCATCCGGCGAGACCCGAAGAGGATTGTCGGCTTCGTGGTCGACCGTGTCCCAGCGCCTTGCCGTGAGGTCGATGCCGCCCAAGAACGATATGGCATCGTCGACAACCACGATCTTCTGGTGATGCGAGCCGCGAAGCGGGTGTTTCGTGTCGAAGCGAAGTTGAATGCGAGGATGATTGGACCATGTGTTTTCACTGAAAAGTCGGAGTGACTTGCCTGAATAGATCGGTCCCATCGCCCATACGAGAATGCGGATTTCCAGCTCCGGATTCTGATCGACGAGCGATCGGAGAAACGCACCGAGCGTGGCGCCGGGGTGTTCAGGATCGAGGTGAATATCGGGGTTGAAGTCCCAACCTATGATCCAGATCGTTTTTCTGGCCTTGGGAAATATCTCTTCGAGGCTGCGGTAATACTCGGCGGCGTCAACGATAAAGCCCACTTTTTCGGCGGGATCCGAACGCCAAGCATTACTGTGGAGGTTGATGATGCTGGACTGATCTTGGGCTTGCTGCATGAATTCCCCGTCGCGTTCAGGAGGCCGGCGCAACCGCGCCCTGCCTAGGAAACTACGATGGCACGTGCCAAGTTCCGCTGGGATGACGGAAAGTGAATGATTGCAGGTGGCTAGCGCAAAAGACCCTGGCCGCCGTCGATCCAGATCGGAGTGCCTGTGATATGGCGCGAGCGGCGCGACGCCAGGAACAGAATAGCCTCGGCGACATCCTCGCTAGCGCCGGCCTCGCCGCCGGTGATCGGTATGTCGCCTTGCGGCCAATCAACCGGAATCAGCGTTTCGTCCACCTTACGCGTCTCGGTGTTGTCATTAATCCTGGTCTCGATAGCTCCCGGACACACCGCATTGACGCGGATTTCGTGGTGTCCCAGCTCGAGTGCGAGTTGCTGCACCATTGCGAGCTGCGCGGCCTTGGTGGCCGAATAGGCGGTAGCGCCGGGTGTCGTGAAGGTGCGCGTACCGTTGATCGACGAGACGACGATGACCGAACCACCATTCGCCTTAAGGTGCGGGACTGTCAGATGCAGCGTCAGGTAAGTGCCTCGGAGGTTGACCTCGATCGTCCGGTCCCATTCGGCAGGGCGAAGGTCGTCGATCGGCGCCCAGACGCCATTGATCCCGGCATTGGCGACGACGATATCAAGCTTGCCTGTGGCATGGATCAGTTCTTTGATTGCGTCGCGCATCTCGTCCTCGCGGGCGATATCGGCACGCAGAGCGATCGCCCTGCCGCCCGTCGTTTCAATATCGGCGACCGTCCTTTGGATCTCATCCGCTGTATGGCCAAGCACAGCCACGACGGCGCCATGGGCCGCGAGCAGTTCTGCGGTCGCCCGGCCGATGCCGGAGCCTCCGCCGGTCACGAGTGCCACCTGATTCTCAAGTTCGCGGCGCGGAGGCGTCATATCGCTCCTCAGCGGTAGAAGAGCATGAGGCTGCGCGCGGTGGCCAATACCGGCTTCTTGGCCTTGACTGGCCCTTCCGACAGCGGCGTCTCGCATGTCGCGAGCGCGAAATTCCAGTCGTCTTCACCGAAGTCTGGCAAGGTAAAGGAGACATCTTCCGCGCGCGGATTGAAGATGATCAAGACCTCCGACCATAGGTCGGCATCGTCCTTCAGATCCGGGCGATGCAGGTGCAGGCAGAGGGTGGTCTCATCGTGCCAATGCTCGGGAAGCTGTTCGCCGCCTTCGGATGTGAACCAGTTGACGATCATGCCGTCACGCCAGTTCTCGCGACGAAGCAACGGTTGGGCCGCGCGCAGTGCGATCACGCGCTTGGTGAAATCGAGCAGGTCCTGATTGGCGCCGGGAAGACCTTCCCAATCCAGCCATGTCAGTTCATTGTCCTGGCAATAAGTGTTGTTGTTGCCGGATTGACTGTGACCGAATTCATCACCGGCCAACAGCATGGGCGTGCCATGCGAGAAGAACAGTGTCGCGAGGAAATTTCGTTTCTGGCGCTCTCTGATATCGTTGATGTTTTGGTCATTCGTCGGGCCTTCGGCACCGTAATTGTGGCTGCGATTGTGATTGTGGCCGTCCTTATTGTCCTCGCCATTGGCCTCGTTATGCTTGCCGTCATAGGAAACGAGGTCGTTCAGCGTGAAGCCGTCATGGGCGGAGACGAAATTGACGCTTGACCACGGGCGGCGGCCGCGCTGGTCGTAGCAGTCGCCCGAACCCAGAATGCGGGCGGCGAAGTCGGGCGCCGTATGCTCGTCGCCCTTCCAGTATTCACGGACGCTGTCGCGATATTTGTCATTCCATTCGGCCCAGCCCGGGGGGAAGCCGCCGACCTGGTAGCCCCCCGGTCCGATGTCCCAAGGTTCGCCGATCAGCTTGACGCGGGCGAGCACCGGGTCCTGCAGCACGGCATCGAAGAAGCCGCCACGCTCGTTGAAGCCCTCCGGCTCGCGGCCGAGAATGGTGCCGAGATCGAAGCGGAAACCATCGACCTCCATTTCCTCCACCCAATACCGCAGCGAATCCATCACCATCTGAAGTATGCGAGGATGGGAAGTATTGACCGTGTTTCCGGTACCGGTGTCGTTGATATAATAGCGATGGTTATCCGGCATCGTGCGATAGTAGGAGAAGTTGTCGAGACCCTTGAAGCTCAAGGTCGGACCGAGTTCGTTGCCTTCGGCGGTGTGGTTGTAGACGACGTCGAGGATCACCTCGATGCCGGCATCGTGATAGGCGCGCACCATGGCGAGGAAGCCATCCTGGCCAGACGGGCCGAAATAGCGCGATGCAGGGGCGAAAAAGCCGAACGTGTTATAGCCCCAGTAGTTGGTCAGGCCCTTGTCGGCGAGATGGAAATCGTCGAAAAATTCATGCACAGGCATTAGTTCCATCGATGTGATGCCGAGGCTCTTGATGTAGTCTACCGCCGCTTCGTGGCCGAGCCCATCGAATGTACCGCGCAACTCCTCGGGGATCAGTGGATTGCGTTCGGTGAAGCCCTTGACATGGGTCTCGTAAATCATGGTCCGTGGCCATGGGATTGATGGCCGGAGGACTTGCTTGCGCTCGCGCGGCGCAATCACCCGGCATTTCGGCATGAAGCGCGCATTGTCGCGCTTGTCGAAAGTAAGGTCCTTTTCGCCAGCGTTGAGATCGTAGGCGAAATGCGTGTCGGAACTTTTCAGCCTGCCATGGAAGGCACGGGCATACGGGTCGGCAAGAAGCTTGTTGGGATTGAACCGATGGCCGTTTTCCGGGTCGAACGGGCCATACGCACGGAGTCCGTAAAGCGTACCCTCGGGCAATCCGGGGACGAAACCGTGGAAAAGCTCATGGGTATTCTCGGGAAGGGTCAGCCGCTGAATTTCGATTGTACCCGATGGATCGAAGAGGCAGACATCGATACGCTCCGCATGGGCTGAAAAGACGCTGAAATTAACGCCGCCCTCTACGACTGTCGCGCCGACCGGCGTTGGCTCTCCTGCTTGAATGGCAAACTGAGATACTTTCGCGTCCATGCCGAGTTCCGACCCCCTGAATTGTTGCGCTACAGCAAAACGCCGAAACGTGGGTTCGGTTCCGTAACAGTGCGAACGCGCCACCCTCCCGGTAAAGTTTTCGAGAGCGGGGAACCTGTCGCAGAAAAAACAGTTTGGTCGGCGGCAAGGGAGGAATTCTATGAAGACGCATGACATCATCTGTGAACCGGACGGCTGGACCTATCTCCTCAACGGGGTGAGAACGGCGAGTTACCCATCCTGGTTCATGGCCATCAACGCGGCGCGGAATTCCGCCGAGCGCGACGCACGAGAGGGCATTGTGGCCACTCTGCGCTGCCAGGGTTCCGACGGGAAACTGCATCCAATTCAGACAAAAAGCCCTGCGGATGCAGGGACGGCCCCACCGCACCAGGGCAGGGCTCCAATTCTCGAAAAGCGTCGCTCTCAACGGCTCGACACCTGATCGCTGGGGCGCGAGGAGTCAGTCCTGCTGCTTGAACAGGGCGATCTGATCTTCCAGCCAGCCGGCAAACTTTACAGCCGGTGGAAAATCCGGTCTCTGATACGGCCGAACAAGATAGTAAGCGCTTTCGCTTTCGATTGCCCAATCGAAGGCCCTTATCAATTTTCCTGTCGCCAGTTCACTCTCGATGAGGAAGATTGGCATCAGCGCCACGCCGAGGCCAGCGATGCAGGCCTGGGTCACGTTCGAGAATTGTTCGAAGACCATGCCCTCTCGATGCTGGTCACCGATACGGAGCGTCGAGAACCAGTGCCTCCAAGCGCCTGGCCGTGAGATCATTTCAAGAAGCGGCGTGCCGAGGAGGTCTGTCGCGGCGGAAATGCGATGCTCTGCAAGAAAGTCCGGACTGCAGACCGGCACGACCGTTTCTCCCATCAGGAATTTGCAATCGGCATCCGGCCAATCCGGCCGGCCGACATGGATCGCCACATCGATATTCTCGGAGCGAAAGTCGAACTGCCCGATTCGGGTGGCGAAACTGATGGTAATCTCGGGATTCTTCTGCACGAAATCGGGGATGCGCGGCATCAACCACCGTGTGCCGAATGTCGGCAGGATCGCGAGCCTCAGCCGCGTTTCCTCCGATCCGGACATGGCCGTCAACGACAACGAACGGATCTTCGCGAGGACATCGGAAACGCCGTCGGCATAGGCCTTGCCTTTCTCCGTCAGCCGCGCACCGCGCCCCGTGCGTTCCAGCAGTGTCACCCCGAGTTGCTCTTCGAGAAGTGAAACGTGGCGGCTTATCGCTCCCTGGGTCAGGTGCAGGATGTTTGCGGCGGCGCTGAAGCTGCCGGTGCGGGCCACGGCGTCGAAAGCGGCGAGCGCTGAGGTGGAGGGCAGAAGACGTCTCTGGGTTGATTTCATGGGCTATGAGTAAAGCTCATAGCGCGATTAGTAAACATGGTTTGTACTCCGGTCCATCCTCATGCATGTTGCGGGCGACAAAACTCAGGAGCAAATCATGGCTGCGGCATCCTTCGTCTGGGACGATCCCTTTCTTCTCGAAGATCAGTTGAGTGATGATGAGCGCATGATTCGCGATTCGGCGTCGGCATTTGCCAAGAGCGAACTCCTGCCGCGCATCGAGGAAGCCTATCTCGAAGAGCAGACCGATCCCGCCATGTTCAAGTTGATGGGGCAGGCGGGCCTTTTAGGCGTAACACTGCCGGAGGAATTCGGTGCGGCGGGTGCGAATTACGTGGCCTATGGTCTTGTGGCGCGCGAGGTCGAGCGCATCGACTCCGGTTATCGTTCGATGATGAGCGTGCAGTCCTCGCTGGTTATCTATCCAATCCACGCTTATGGCTCGCCCCAGCAGCACCAGAAATATCTCCCCGGCCTGGTTTCCGGCGATCTGATCGGCTGCTTCGGCCTGACCGAGCCGGATGCCGGCTCCGATCCCGGCGGGATGAAAACGCGCGCCGAAAAGATCGCCGGCGGCTATCGCCTGCGCGGTTCGAAAATGTGGATTTCCAATGCGCCGATCGCCGATGTCTTCGTCGTCTGGGCAAAGTCGGAAGCACACAACAACGAGATCCGCGGCTTCATTCTGGAAAAGGGCATGAAGGGCCTCAGCGCGCCGAAGATCGGCGGCAAGCTTTCGCTGCGTGCCTCGATCACGGGTGAGATCGTCATGGAAGGCGTCGAAGTCGGCGAGGACGCGCTCCTGCCGAACGTTTCGGGCCTCAAGGGTCCGTTCGGCTGCCTCAACCGCGCCCGCTACGGCATTTCCTGGGGCGTGATGGGTGCGGCCGAGGATTGCTGGCACCGCGCGCGCCAATATGGCCTCGACCGCAAGCAGTTCAACAAGCCGCTCGCCGGCACCCAGCTCTACCAGAAGAAGCTCGCCGACATGCAGACCGAGATCGCGCTCGGCCTTCAGGGCTCGCTCCGCGTCGGCCGGCTGATGGATGAGCACCGTTTCGCGCCCGAGATGATCTCGCTCGTCAAGCGCAACAATTGCGGCAAGGCTCTCGACATCGCCCGGCAGGCCCGTGACATGCACGGCGGCAACGGTATCCAGATCGGCTACCACGTCATGAGGCATTCGCAGAACCTCGAAACGGTCAACACCTACGAGGGAACGCATGATGTTCACGCGCTGATCCTCGGCCGCGCGCAGACCGGCATCCAGGCGTTCTTTTGATGGATGCGCCACTCAAGGGCATCAAGGTGCTGGAACTGGCCCGCATTCTGGCAGGTCCATGGTGCGGCCAGACGCTGGCCGACCTCGGCGCCGACGTGATCAAGGTCGAGAGTCCCGAGGGCGATGATACCCGCAAATGGGGCCCGCCCTATATCGAGCGCGAGGGCGAGAAGACCGCGGCCTATTTCCACGCCGCCAATCGGGGCAAGCGTTCCGTCACTGCCGATTTCACCAAGGACGAGGGCCGGGCGCTGGTGCTGGAACTGGCCCGTGAGGCCGACGTTCTGATCGAGAACTTCAAGGTCGGCGGTCTCAGGAAATACGGGCTGGACTATGAGAGCCTGAAGGCGATCAATCCCCGCCTGATCTATTGCTCGATCACCGGCTTCGGTCAGGACGGGCCCTATGC
>Ga0164290_1002802_pt1 | contig 10295 bp, 9 predicted proteins | sample Micstemetagenome_FD_108782 | JGI IMG/M metagenome (GOLD analysis project Ga0164290, IMG submission 108782) | Contaminated culture microbial community from soil near Moab, Utah, USA - Microcoleus steenstrupii SON62 (Illumina Assembly) | ecosystem: Environmental > Terrestrial > Soil > Soil crust...
ATCAGTTCAGGGTTGTTCAACGAAAATGGCTGGATGATATCAGCATACTGGCCGGCTCGCTTTATATCCGCAAAGCAGGTATTGAAATCGGCGCCATCAAAGGGAAAGATATTGTACCATCACACGAACTGGCGATGAGTTTATTGCCCAAAGAATCTTTTAGTCAGACTGAGGTTGATCGTGAACAGGCGCTTCAGTACCTGCGTCGACAGGATATTTCTTTGCAGGCAACCAAAGGATGGAATTTAATCACTTATCAAAACCTTCCCCTTGGCTGGATAAAAGCCCTTCCGAACCGTATCAACAACTATTACCCGCAGGAATGGAGAATAAGAAATAAATAAAAAATATGGAATAAGAAAGTAGTGTGCTACTTTATTTTCTCATTTCATGTTTCTTATTTCTTATTACTCTGTTTAACTCCTTAAATTTGCCATTCTCATCCCCCCGAGGCCTATGAAAAAATATTGCTTATTTATACTTGTATGTTTATTTGGGCTCACGGCTTTTGCTCAACAGAAACTGTTGATCAAGGGTAAGGCCACAGCTATGTATATTGAGCATAAGGTTGGTGAGAAAGAATCACTTTCATCAGTTGGTAGGTTATACGGTCTTACCGCTTCACAGCTGGCCCGCTTTAATGGCAAAAGTCCCTCCTCTCTTTTATCTAAAGGAAGTGTCATCAAAGTGCCATTGAAATTACAGGATATTCAGGCAACAGGGAACGGAAGAGCGGTGTATCATGTGGTGGGTAAAGGTGATAACCTGTTTAAAATTGCTCAGACCTATAATAAAGTTCCTCTCACTCAAATACGGAAATGGAATAAACTGGGTAATAATGCTGTTAAAAACGGACAGCAAATTATAGTTGGTTATCTTAAAATAAATACAGAAGAAACAATTGCTGCTAAAACAGCACCAGCAGAAAATATAGTTGCTGAGAAAAATACAGATATTGTAACCATTGCTGAGAACCCGGTAACCATTGTGAATGAGCCCACAAAAAAAACCGAGGTTAAAACAGAAGCTGTTTTGCCTGTAACAGAAGTAAAAAAAGAAATTGTGCCGGCGGCAGGACAACAAGGCCCTGATGAAGGTTTTTTTGCATCTCTCTATGTAAAAAATGATCTTACGCTGGTTCAGAAATCTATTTCCGGCAGTGCTTCTACTTTTAAAACAATCAGCGGTTGGACAGACCGGAAATATTACGTACTAATCAATGATATAACACCAGGTACCATTGTGCGTATTACGGCAGTTAATAATAAAAGTATTTGTGCAAGGGTACTGGGTCCTTTGCCGGAAACCAAGGGAGGGGAGGGTTTATTATTACGTATGAGCAATTCTGCTGCATCTGTTTTAGACATGAAGGACCAGCAGTTTACAATAACACTTACTTATTTTGAATAAGACATTTATGAAACCGTTGATTCAATATGTATTTGTGATGGTAATCACTTTTTCATCCTGTGATAGTATTGCACAACAGAAATTGTCTATTACAGTGAACGAATTCGAATCAAAATGGCAAACAGGATCCTATCAGTTATTAGATGTAAGAACTACGGGTGAATACAAAGCTGGTCATCTTAAAAATTCCTTGCAAGCTGATTGGCTGAATAAACAACAGTTTGAGGAGAGGACGAGGCATTTGGATAGATCGAAACCATTGCTGGTGTATTGCGCCTCAGGTGTAAGAAGTGAGCAGGCCGCAAAATGGTTGCTTAAACAAGGCTTTGCTGAAGTATTCAATTTGAAAGGAGGTACATCAGCATGGCAAATAGAAGGCAGACAACTGGAGGCTGATGTGGTGACTCAGCAGATGACAGTAAGTATATTTCAACAGAAAATTCAGACAGAAGGGATAGTGTTGGTTGATATTGGTGCCGAATGGTGTCCGCCCTGTAAAAAAATGGAACCTGTTCTTACACAACTACAAAAAGAAATGGGTAATAAATATCAGTTGGTAAAAGTAGATGGTGGCACTGATATAGAAGTGATGAAAAGTATCAAAGCCAGCGTACTACCTACTTTCATTGTTTATAAAGAGGGTAAAGAAGTTTGGCGTAAGGAAGGAATTGTTGACCTCACAACGCTGAAATCGAAACTACAGTAACCCTGTATAATTATTGCTGGCGGTAACCTCGCAGAAAATCTTCAACAGCCATTCTTTTCTTTCCTTCCAGTTGCATATTCAGTACATAAATGTATCCATCAGTACAGGTGAAGCGCAGATAGGTTTTACCATCTGTGTGCATGGTGCCCGGTTGGTCTTTTACAATGTTATATTCCTTTTTACTGCTGTATATTTTCAATACTTTACCTTCTAATGTGGTTAACGCACCTGGATATGGCGATAATCCACGGATCAGGTTGTGAACCTGATCTGCTGTATTAGCCCAGTTTATTTTACAGGTTTCCGTGAAAATTTTTGGGGCATGCCTGATATCTGACTCGGTAAAAAGTTCGTCCTGTATTTTTTCTTTGAGAATGCCCTGTTGTAAACCTTCTACAGTTTGTACAAGAAGTCTGGCTCCGATTAATTTCATGCGGTCATGTACTTCTCCGGCTGTTTCGTCGGGTCCAATTGTAAAACGATCCTGTAATAATATATTACCGGTATCAATTTCATGTTTCAGTTTAAAAGTAGTTACGCCTGTTTCTTTCTCTCCATTTATTACGGCCCAGTTAATGGGAGCAGCTCCGCGGTATTGTGGTAACAATGAACCATGCAGGTTAATAGTACCCATTGGCGGCATGTTCCAGACAATCTCCGGTAACATACGAAATGCCACTACAATCTGCAGGTCTGCTTTTAACTCCTTTAATTGTGCAATAAATCCGGGGTCCTTTAATTTTTCGGGTTGCAGAACCGGAAGATTTTTTTCTGAGGCATATTTTTTTACAGCACTCTGCTGTAATTGCATACCCCTGCCTGCCGGTTTATCAGGTGCCGTAACAACTGCTGCAATAGTAAAGCCGGCATTCACCAAAGCATCTAATGACGCTACAGCAAACTCGGGAGTGCCCATGAAGATGATACGCATAGTGGTGAGTGGTGAGTAGTGAGTAGTGAGTGGTGAGTAGGTTAAAAAATTGACTCACTGCTCACTATTCACTACTCACTTTCTTTGTTATTCAAAATCTAAATACAACAAATACTGTTTCCTGATTTTTTTAAAAGCTGCTATACCAGGTGCCCAGCTGTCGCGGATTTCTTTTTCTGTCTTCCCGGCTTTGATCTGGTTCATCAACTGATCGCTTCCGGCCAGTTTATTGAAAAAATAGTCGGTTGGTTTTTCACTTTTTGGTTTGATAAAGAAATTGTCCTTATCAGGAAAGAGTTTATAAGCTTCCAACAGGTATTTTAACTGAATCTTATTATCAACTTTTTTCAACACTTCATCTTTTGTGCCAAAAAGATTCCATCCATAACTCTGTCTGTCTTTTAGTTTGGGTTCTTTTGCACCATCTCTGCTGGTTGGTGTAAAAGCATACATATTTTTAGGCAGGTAAGGGTGGCCAAAAATTGAGAATGGATGATCGGTTCCTCTTCCTTCGCTTAAAACAGTGCCTTCAAAGAAACAGGTACTGGCATACCAGTAAATAGAAGACATATCCGGCAGGTTGGGAGATGGTTTTACCGGTAATTCATATTGACTTTTATGCGTATAATTCTGGTTTTTGATAACCTGAAAATGAAAGAGGGTATCGGGTGGAGAGTTTTTGGCGCGTCTGTAGTATTCATAACGTTCATTGGCTTTTGGCGACAGCCATTTTTCACCAGCCAGCATCAGGGCATATTCACCCATCGTCATGCCATATACAATAGGAATGGGTTGCATACCTACAAAACTTTTATAGGCAGTGTCGAGTATGGGTCCATCTACATAAAAGCCATTGGGATTGGGGCGGTCGAGGATCATGAGTGGTTTGCCATGTTCAAATGCAGCATCCATAAACTCCTGTAATGACGAAATATAGGTATAAAAACGTGTACCCACATCCTGAATATCAAACAACAAGACGTCTACATCTGCCAGGTCTTCTGCACTTGGTTTTCTTTTCTTTCCATACAATGAAACAACGGGAATACCTGTATAAGGATCGACATAATTATCAATTTTCTCACCTGCGTCTGCAGTACCCCTGAAACCATGTTCAGGACCGAAAGCCTTGGTAATCTTTACACCGAGTGTATACAAAGTATCTACCAGATGGCGGTCGCCAATAATAGCAGTATGATTGGCAAAAATACCTACTCGTTTTCCTTTCAGCAATGGAAGATAAACCTGTGTTCTATGAGCTGCCGGAATGATTTTCAGCTCTTTCTCATCCTTTGGTGAGGCCGAATTAGCTTTCAGACCTTTTGCATCCTTAGGTTGGGCATTGACACTCAGTATAATAGCAAGTGAACATATAAGGGTAAATAACTTCATATAAGGGTCTTTAAAATGCGAAAGTTAACAAAAAATACTTGGCTGCACTTCCTTTGCAGGTTGTACTTTTGCGCTTCGGTTCGTTTTAATAACAACTTAACTTTTTCTTCCTGTTTTTCCGGATGTCAATGCTAAGCTGCTACGTTCCGTATTCTTTATCACATAACAAAAAAGTATGCAACAAGTAAAAAAAGGTGATACTGTAAAAGTGCATTATCACGGCAAATTAACCAATGGAACTACATTTGATTCATCTGAAGGAAGAGAGCCATTGGAGTTTGAAGTGGGTGGCGGAATGGTGATCCCAGGATTTGATGACGGTGTTACCGGTATGGCGATTGGCGAAAAGAAAACAATTCATATCCCTGCCGATCAGGCTTATGGACCTAAACAGGAAGAAATGATTATGGAATTTCCCCGTGACCGTTTCCCTGCAGATATGGTTCCGGAAGTGGGAATGCAATTAAATATGAGTAATGGTTCAGGACAAAATTTTCCTGTAACCATTGCTGAAGTACGTGAAGCTGTGGTAGTACTCGATGCCAATCACCCACTGGCAGGAGAAGAACTGATCTTCGATCTGGAACTGGTTTCCATCGATGGCGGAACTCCGTTGATCATTATGCCTTAATACAGATAAACAACGAATAAAAAGGTCGCAGTAACAATTACTGCGACCTTTCTTTTATATTTAAATGGAATGAATGAGCAGTGAATATCGTTGTATGATATTATTTTCTTCTTAACCACCATCCCAGCCATATACCTGCAAGACCCCATGATGCAATAGCGTCAATTAAATAAGCCATAAGGTCTCGGGTCTGGAACCAGATATGATTGTTATAAGGGCCATTTAAGAAACCAATTATTCCAATCACAATACTGGCTGAAAGAATTGTCATAAAAGGAGGTGAGCCCATCTGTTTAAATAGCCAGCAAACCAGTAAGAGTATAACAATATTTATGGCGAACCCTCTTGCCATATTCATACCCATATTCATATCCATCGATTTATGATAATGAATTTGGGCCCAGGGCTTACCATCCATGGTTTCATACAGTTTTTCCTGTTCTTCTTTTGATGCACCATCAGGAGTAGTAGGCAGGAAATAACTGCCATCTTCAGAAAATTGTGTGCTCAGGTATTGAAGGATACTATCCTGCTTTGGCGTGTATGCTTCAGCAGACCTGTGCAATTGTACCATAGTCCATGAAAGAAATTGCCAGAGAAAGAGAATGATGGCTCCTACAAGTGAGCCAATCAGTGTTTTTTTCATAAGGTTGTTTTTGGTTGTATACAAAATAGAAAAGAGAATCGGTAAATGCAAGTATTACGTTATACAGTAACTGATTTCTGTATTTTGCAGCATGTTTCATGAATATAAATTTACCGTAGCAGAACGTGTTATGCGTTATGTACAGATCGATACACAAAGCGATCCGCATAGTATAAGTTTCCCAAGCACTGAAAAACAGAAAACCCTTTCTGTATTACTTGCTGCGGAATTGAAAGCAATAGGTATTACAGATGTGGAAACAGATGAATATGGATATGTATATGCGACTATACCTGCTACCAGTAATGAACCGTTGCCGGTGATCTGCTTTTGCAGTCATATTGATACAGCCCCCGATTGTAGTGGCAAGGATGTAAAACATATACTGCATAAAAACTATCATGGTCAGGATATCGTTTTACCCGATGATCATAACCAGGTAATCAGTATTGAAGCCTACCCTTATTTGCAAGAACAGATGGGTAAAGATATTATTACAGCCAGTGGACTTACTTTACTGGGAGCTGATGATAAAAGTGGAGTAGCCATTATTATGGATATGGCTCATTATCTGATGCAACATCCTGAATTGGCACATGGCACCATCAAAATATTATTTACACCCGATGAAGAAGTAGGCAGGGGAACAGATAAACTTGATGTGCAAAAACTCGGAGCCGATTTTGGGTATACATTGGATGGAGGAGAGTTGGGTACTTATGAAGATGAAACATTCGGTGCAGATGCTGTAACCATCAGCTTTTATGGAATCAGTGCGCACCCCGGTTATGCAAAAGGAAAAATGGTGAATGCATTAAAACTGGTATCGGCTTTACTTGCAGCTTTGCCAACAACAGCGTGGTGCCCGGAAGCAACCGAGAAAAGAGAAGGTTTTGTTCATCCCGTTCATATGGAAGGAATTGCAGAAAAAGCAAGTGTTGAATTTATTATCCGCGATTTTATTACAGACCAACTCACCGTTTATGAAGACCAGTTGCGCAATTTATGTGAACAGCTCATTCAGCAATACCCGGGGGTTACTTATACGTTTGAAGTAAAGGAACAATACAGAAATATGAAACTGGTATTGGATCAGCATCCGCAGGTAAATGAGCGTGCGGCAAAAGCATATAAAGCTGCCGGACTTATTTTGCGTAAAGAACCCATTCGCGGAGGTACAGACGGTAGCCGGTTGAGTTTTATGGGGTTACCCTGTGCCAATATTTTCACAGGTATGCAGGCCATTCACAGCAAACATGAATGGGTGAGTGTATATGATATGCAGAAAGCTGTGGAAGTGCTCGTGAAATTGGCTTGTAATATGGATTGAATCGCTTAACTTAAATGGCTTTTCCGTTTGCTCACAAGAAAAAAAATGCCATGTCAGATACGCTTCACCTGAATACAAAAGCAACTGCTCAGAATAGTTTTGATGCCATTGTTGTCGGCTCTGGTATCAGTGGTGGCTGGGCCGCCAAGGAACTGACTGAGAAAGGGTTAAAAGTTTTAATGCTAGAAAGAGGCAGACCCTATGAGCATATTAAAGATTATACAACAGCAAATAAAAATCCATGGGAACTGCCCCACAGGGGAAGAACCACGGCTCAGCAAAAAAATGATTATCCTGTAATACACAGAGGCTGGGCAGCGAGTGAAGTGGTAATGGATGACTGGGCCAATGAAAAAGACTGCCCATATACAGAAATAAAACCTTTTACCTGGTGGAGAAGTTACCAACTGGGTGGCCGCTCTATTTTATGGGGCAGGCAGAGCTATCGCCTGAGTGATCTTGATTTTGAAGCCAATCTGAAAGAAGGCATTGGAGTTGACTGGCCCATCCGTTATAAAGATATGTCGTCATGGTATGATTATGTAGAACGTTTTGCCGGTATCAGCGGATCAAAAGAAGGATTACAGCATTTGCCCGACGGACAATTTCTTCCTCCCATGGAACTCAACTGTGTGGAGAAAGATGTAGCTGCAAGAATCAAAAAGGCATTCAACGGTAACCGGCATCTTATTATTGGCCGTGTGGCCAACCTTACCGCCCCCATTGAAGGAAGAACACAGTGTCAGTTCAGGAACCGATGCTGGGAGGGATGTCCTTTTGGTGGCTATTTCAGTACACAGTCATCTACTTTGCCTGCTGCCATGAAAACGGGTAACCTAACTGTAAGGCCATTCTCTATCGTAACAAAACTTATTTATGATAAAGACACAAAAAAAGCAACAGGTGTAGAAGTGCTTGATGCAGAAACCAATCAGACTTATGAATACCATGCAAAAATTGTTTTCCTGAATGCATCGGCCTTAAATTCTACCTGGGTATTGTTTAACAGCGCAACAGAAATATGGCCAGGTGGATTGGGAAGCAGCAGCGGAGAACTGGGACACAATGTGATGGATCATCATTACAATATTGGTGCATCGGGTAAAGTAGATGGTTACACAGATAAGTATTATTCCGGAAGAAGAGCGAATGGTTTTTATATTCCACGCTTTGTAAATATGGGTAAGGATAAGCGCAATTACCTGCGTGGTTTTGGTTATCAGGGAAGTGCCAGCAGGGAAGGCTGGTCGAGAGATGTGGCTGAATTAGCTATTGGTGCCGATTTTAAAGATGCACTGACCGAACCCGGAGAGTGGAGTATCGGTGCAACAGGTTTTGGAGAAATACTACCCTATCATGAAAATAAAATCATGCTCGATAAAGAGAAAAAAGATAAATGGGGATTGCCGGTATTGGCGATGGACTGTGAAATGAAAGAGAATGAATTGAACATGCGTAAAGACATCATTACTGAACTACAGCTTATGCTGGAAGCATCCGGTATAAAAAATATCAGAACCTGGGATGGCGGGCATGCACTGGGGCATGGTATTCATGAAATGGGAACGGCGAGAATGGGACTTGATCCAAAAACATCGGTACTCAATGGTTTTAATCAGGTATGGGATGCAAAGAATGTGTTTGTAACCGATGGTGCCTGTATGACTTCTTCTGCCTGTCAGAATCCATCACTTACCTATATGGCGCTTACGGCGAGAGCTGCTAATCACGCAGTGGAAGAAATGAAAAAAGGAAATTTGTGAGGATAGTTCATGGTCCATAGCAGATGGGTTACTATGGACCATGGACTATCAACTATAGGCTACTAAATAATCCGTTCAGTGATTTTACCTGTTGTTTTATGTTTCAGGATCAATTTTTTTGTACCAAAATGGGTCATTTCTTCTTTGATGAGATAATGCTCATCGTCGTATGCAGTAAGATGACTTCCTTTGGTAAGTCCGGTTTGTCCTCTCCAGATATCTAACTGAACAGGTTCCCATTGTTTGCTTTTGGCCGATTTGTATGCGGCATCAAGAATTGAGTTTACCACATAACCATCATAAAATGTTTCTTTAGGGTCAACACCTTTTTCCATGGCGTTAAACATATCCATGAACATATGGTTATAACCAAGTTCATTTAACTCATCGCCCACCGGGAAGAGCCAGCCAGTGTTGCTTTCTGCTTTTTCTGCAACATAATCTGCGCCTTTACCCGTGGTAAACATATCGAAACCGGTACGGAGAAAGCTGTTGATCCAGATAGTACCTTCGCTGCCCATTACTTCATCGCGCAGATCAAGTCCGCCACGGAAGGTCCAGCTTACTTCAAACTGACCAATAGCACCATTTTCATATTTTACCAGACCAATGGCATGGTCTTCTGCGTCAATGGGTTTTACCTGAGTATCGGCCCAACACATGACTTCTAAAGGTTTAATGTCTTTACCGATATAGCTCCTGGTAATTTCCACGCAATGACAACCCAGATCGAGAATACAACCTCCACCTGCCTGTTCAATATCCCAGAACCATTCGCTGTGCGGGCCAGGATGTGTTTCTCTCGATTTGGCCCAAAGTATCCTTCCAAGGGCACCATTCTTTACACTTTCCATGGCCTTGATAAATTTTGGTGTGTAAACCAGGTCTTCGAGATAACCATTAAAAATACCGGCTTCTTCTACTGCCAGTAACATCCGTTTGGCTTCTGCTGCATTACGCCCCAGGGGTTTGGTGGTCATCACAGCTTTTTTATGTTTGCAGCATAACATTACTGCAGCTTCGTGAAGATTATTGGGGAGAGAGATACATACTATATCTACATCAGGATGCGCTATGGCTTCTTCCATATCAATAGTCCAATGTTCGCAATGATAATCTTCAGCGAATTTTTTTGCGCTTTCTTCTCTGCGGGAATAAATACTGATGATCTTATCCCTGCTTCTGTAACCCTGTAAAGAATCGGCATAAAACCGGCCAATAAAACCGGAACCGAGCATAGCAATTTTTTTCATATGCGTTGTTATAGTGAGTAGTGAATAGTCAGTAGTGAGTGATTTAAGTGCATAAAAATACTCACTATTCACTACTGACTACTCACTTCTTCTTATTTCTTTTCCTTAAAAAACAATACGAAATACACCAACACTGCCATGGCAATATAGGCGGGCACATACCAGATGTTGAGCCAGTGATGTGTTTCTCCGGTTTTGTAGAGATCCACAATATAACCGCTGAACCAGGTGCC
>Ga0164290_1002803_pt1 | contig 10293 bp, 13 predicted proteins | sample Micstemetagenome_FD_108782 | JGI IMG/M metagenome (GOLD analysis project Ga0164290, IMG submission 108782) | Contaminated culture microbial community from soil near Moab, Utah, USA - Microcoleus steenstrupii SON62 (Illumina Assembly) | ecosystem: Environmental > Terrestrial > Soil > Soil crust...
ACAAGGAAACGCTGGAACGCTGGGCCAGCGACTACCTCAACGACGCATTGGCGCGTTTCCACCAGGATGTCACACGGGTCGAGGTTCAGCTGCGCGACACCAACAGCGGCAAGAAGGGCGCCGAGGACAAGCGCTGCATGCTGGAAGCCCGCATCAACGGGCGCGAGCCGGTCGCGGCGACCCACCATGCCGCGACCCAGGACGAGGCCTTCCGCGGCGCCACGCAGCGGCTGATCCACCTGCTGGACCACACGCTGGGCAAGCTGGATCGCCACCAGCACCGCGACCGCGACACCATCCGCAAGGACCCCAGCGCGGTGATGGACTGAAAACTCAGTACGCGACCGGCGTGCTGTAGCGCGGGTCGCGGTGCCAGGCCCAGTAGGTTTCCATCAGCTGCCGGGTGAGCGGGCCGACCTGCCCCTTGCCCACTTCCGCGTGGTCGACGCGGGTCACCGGCAGCACGCCGCCGCCTGAGCTGCTGAGGAAGGCTTCGTCGGCGCTGCGCAGTTCGGCCGCGGGGAGCTTGCGCAACTCCACGCGAATGCCAAGCGCCTGCGCCATCTCGAGCACGGTGCGCCGCGTGATGCCCTCGAGCACGCCTTCGGCCGGCGTCACCAGTGCCCCGCCGGTGACGGCGAACACATTGAAGCCGGGGCCCTCGACCACGTTCCCTTCGGCATCGCTCAGGAGAACCGTGTCGCCGCCCGCGTCGAGGGCGCCCAGCAGCCCCATGGTGAGGTCGTTCCAGTGGTAGTTCTTGGCCGTGGGGTCCACGCTGCTGGCGGGGATGCGCTGCACGTCGCTCACGATCACGTTCAACCCCTCGCGGCGCTGCACCTCGTTGGCGATCCACACGTACGGCACGGCGAACGCAAAAAACTGGTTGACTGCCTGGCGCGGGTCGCGCGAGCCCCAGGGCGGCTGCCCGCGCGTGGCGATCATCTCCACGTACGGGCTGCGCAGCCCGGCGCGCCGCACGCACTCCGTGAGGATCGCGGTGACCTCCTCGCGCGACTTGCCCGGGTCGAGCCGGAAGCGGCGGCAGCTGGCAAAGAAGCGGTCCAGGTGCGCGTCGAGTCGGAAGAATGCGCCTTCCCACACGGTGACCACGTCGTATGTGGCATCCGATCGCAGGAAGCCCCAGTCGGTCAGCGGCACGCTGGCCTGCGCGATGGGCACGAATTCGCCGCGCTGCCAGGCACAGCCTCTGGAAAAGTCGGGGGTCGAAACCATCGGCTCATTCTGGCGTAACGCCGGCTTCGCTACCATCGCGCCTTCCCTGTTTCCCGGTTGGAGGCTTTGCCATGGCAATGGATGTGATCGACTATGAAATCCGCGGCGCCGAAATGCAGTTCGTCGAGGTGGAACTCGACCCCGGCGAGGCGGCCATCGGCGAGGCAGGCAGCATGATGTTCATGGACCCCGGAATCACCATGGACACGGTGTTCGGCGACGGCAGCGCCCAGCAGGGCGGCTTATTCGGCAAGCTCATGGGCGCTGGCAAGCGGCTGGTCACGGGCGAGTCGCTCTTCACAACGGTGTACAGCAACAGCGCGCAAGCCAAGCAGCGGGTGGCCTTCGCCGCGCCCTACCCCGGCAAGATCCTGCCCATGGACCTGCGCCAGCTCGGCGGCACGCTGATCTGCCAGAAGGACGCGTTCCTCTGCGCGGCGCGCGGCGTGTCTCTGGGCATCGCCTTGCAGCAGAAGCTCTCCACCGGCTTCTTCGGCGGGGAAGGCTTCATCATGCAGAAGCTCGAGGGCGACGGCCTGGCCTTCGTCCACGCGGGCGGCACGGTGGTCAAGCGCGAGCTGCAGGCCGGGCAGACGCTGCTGGTGGACACCGGCTGCGTGGTGGCCTACACGCCATCGGCGAGCTTCGAGATCCAGTACGTGGGCAAAATCAAGACCGCGCTCTTCGGCGGCGAAGGCCTGTTCTTCGCCCGGCTGGCCGGCCCCGGCACGGTCTGGCTGCAAAGCCTGCCGTTCTCGCGCCTGGCATCGCGGGTGTTCGCCGCGGCGCCGCAGCGCGGCGGCTCGCGCGAGGAAGGCTCGGTGCTGGGCGGCCTGGCCGGCGGCGGGCTGCTCGGCGGGATGCTGGGCGGCGACGACGAGTAGCCGCGCGCCGCTTCAATCCTCCGGCTTGTGGAGCCGGTCCATGGGCCCGTGGTAGCCCATGAAGGCGGCCCCCGTCGGGGATGCATGGCCGCCACGGGTGACGTCTTCCGGCTGGCCGCGCTGCGCCGCGCAGCCGGTCATCAAGAGCACGGCCAAGCCGCACGCGATGAAGGTGTTCATGAGCTGCCTCCTGGGTTGCATGCCTTGACCCTAGGCAAGAAGGGCTGCGGGCGCAGTAGGAGCGGGGCGGCGGCCCGCGTCGGCGGCTTCCTGGGCCGGGTTTTTTTCGATCCCGGCCTGCTGCAAAACACCACACAAGCCCCGGCGCCGGGCGTATATTGGCCCGGCGCACCGTCCCCCAGGCGGCGTGCCTACCCCCTGCTCAACCCATCCAAGGAGCCTGAAGATGATGATGAAGAAATTGACCTGCCGCGCGCTGATCGTTTCCATGTTCGCGCTGTCCATGCACACGGCCGGTGCCGGCATGATCGGCGCCGACAAGGCAGTGACGAGCACCGCGCAGGCCGACCGCGGCCTCGTGGTCAGCGTGCTCAGCCGCGCTGACGTGGCTGCGCAGCTCCAGGCGCAGGGGATCGATGCCTCGCAGGCGATCGAGCGTGTCGCCGCCATGAACGACCAGGAAGTCAGCCAGCTCGCCGCCGACATCAAGGCTGCGCCGGCGGGCGCCGACGGCGGCACCGTGCTGGCCGTCGTCGTGATCGCTGCAGCCGTCTGGTACTTCTTCTTCCGCCGCTGACGCGGCCCCGCGCCCGGCCCATGACCGGCTTGCGCATCTCCCAGGCCCGCACCCGTGCGGGCCTTTCCCTTTCGGCGCACCGCATCGCCGCGGCGTTGTGCGCGTGCGTGCTGGTGCTGCTGGCCGGCTGCGCGCAGATGGTGCCGCAGACGGTGGCCCTGCGCACCGGCTGGCCCCAGGGCGTGCCGCAGTCGCTGGAGCTCGAGCAGGTGCCCTTCTTTCCCCAGGACGAGTACCAGTGCGGTCCGGCGGCGCTGGCCACGGTGCTGGCGCACAGCGGCGTCGCCGTGACGCCCGAGGCGCTGGTCAGCCAGGTCTGGCTGCCGGGGCGGCGCGGCAGCCTGCAGTTGGAGATGCTGGCGGCTGCGCGCCGCTACGGCCGGGGGTCGTACGTCCTTGCGCCGCGCTATCCCGACCTGCTGCGCGAACTGGCCGCCGGCCATCCCGTGCTGGTGCTGCAGGACGTGGGCGCGCTCGCCACGCAGTGGCACTACGCCGTGGTGAACGGTTTCGACTACCCGAGCGGCACCGTGTACCTGCGCTCGGGCACGGACAAGCGCCTGGAGATGCCGTTCACCGCGTTCGAGCGCAGCTGGATGAAGGGCGGCTACTGGGCCATGGTGGCGCTGCCGCCGGACCGCATCCCGGCGACGGCGACAGAGGAGAGCTGGATGACCGCCGTGCTCGCCATGGCCCGCGTGGCCGAGCCTTCCGCGGGCCTGCAGGCCTACACCGCCGCCCTCAAGCGCTGGCCCGACAACCTGGCCGCCGCCGTCGGGCTCGCCAACCACCACCACTTGCAAGGTCAGTTGCCGCAGGCCGCCACCGTCCTGCGCGAAGCCCTGCGCCGCCACCCGCGGTCCGTGATCCTCATGAACAACCTGGCCCAGGTGCTGTCGGACCAGGGCCGCCACCAGGAGGCCCTCGCCCAGATCAACCAGGCCGCGGCCGATGGCGGCAGCCCCTTCGCCGCGGAAGTGAAAGCAACGCGCCAGCTGATCCTCGAGCGGATGCAGCCGCGCCGCGCCGCCTCCCGGTAGCTATTGTTTTGATAGCTAACTGCGCCCGGCTGGTGCGGGCTGGGGGCCGATTCACCCCTGAAATGCTTTCGAGATCCGGGTGATGAAGCCCGGCACGCGCGCCGGGTCGATCCAGCGCACCACGACCACCGCGCCGTGCGCCGGGTCCATCCAAACGTAGTGCCCGCCCGCGCCGAACATGAACCAGCTCGCGTGCGAGCCCTGCGGGAACAGGCGCCCCTCGCGGTTGAGCCAGGTGAGCCAGCCGTAGAACGGTGCGATCGCGCAGGGCTGCTGCATGCGTTCCACCCAGGCCCGCGGGATCAGCTGCAGGCCCTCGTGGGCGCCGCCATCGAGCAGCATCTGCCCGACCAGCGACTGGTCGCGTGCGCTGATCGACAGGCCCCCACCCCAATGCGAGCCGCCGGGCACGGACTGCACCCTTCGCCCGCCCACTTCCATCCAGGCATCGTCGTAGCCGGCCCAGCGCCAGCGGTCGCTCGCGCCCAGCGGCTGCATCACGGCTTCGGCCAGCACTTCAGGCAGCGCCCTGCCGAACAGGTGCAGCAGGGCCAGCGACAGCTGGTTGATCCGTACGTCGTTGTATTCCCAGTAGGTCCCGGGCGCCGACAGCGGACGCGCCTGGCCCTTGCGGCCGCCCGGCGGCTTGGGATCGTGCGTCACGCGGCGGTAATGCTCCACCTGGTCGGGCATGCCCAGGCAGGTGCCCTGCCATTCGCTGGTCTGCTCCAGCAGGTGCGCCCAGGTGATGGCGCGGTTGTGCGGATCGTCGAAGCCGATGCCCGGCAGCCGGGCCGACACGGGCTCCTGGGCATCGGGCAGCAAGCCGCGGGCGTTCGCCACGCCGGCCAGCAGCGCCAGGAAGGTCTTGGCCACGCTGAAGGTCAGGTCCGCGCGGTCGGGCTCGCCCCAGGCGGCGATCTCGTGGCCGTGCCGGCGGATCACCCCGGACACCGGCCCGCGAGGATGCACGGGGCCGCGCAGCCGGTTCCAGGGCGGCGGGTCCTCGTGGTGCACGCCCCATCGGTCCGGCTCGGCCTGCGGGTCGCGCGGCCACGGCACCTCGTGTTCGCACGCGTAGCGGATGGCGTGTTCGATCGGGGACTCGGGCATCCGGGGCATTGTGTGTCCTGCACGTGATCGGGGCAATGCCGCACTTGGTGTTAGCCTGAAGGCATGCAACTGCACAGCCCGCGCACCGACGAGCCGCCGCGTGCAGCCGCCACCGTGGTCATGCTGCGCGACGCCGCCGCGGGGCTCGAGGTCTTCATGGTCAAGCGCCATGGCCTGTCCGACGTGCTTGCCGGCGCGTACGTGTTCCCCGGCGGCAAGGTCGACGCGCAGGACGAGGAACTGGAGGCCGCCCAGTGCCTGGACTGCGCAGCGTCGCTGCTGCACCAGCGGCTGGGCGAGCCGGCGCTGGCCGAGCGCCAGGCGGCGGGGCTTTACGTGGCCGCGATGCGCGAAGCCTTCGAAGAGACTGGCGTGCTGTTCGCGCAAGGCTGCGGCGATGCGGAAGCGGCGCGCGCCTGGTCGCTGCTGCGCGAGGGCATGGCGTTCGACGAAGTGGTGGCGGCGCTGCGGCTGCGGCTGGCAGCCGCAGCATTGGCGCCGTGGTCACGCTGGATCACGCCTGTGGTGCGCAGCGTCATCCAGCGCCGGTTCGACACCCGCTTCTTCCTGGCGGCCGTGCCGCCCGGCCAGCAGGCCCGCCACGATGAACGCGAAGCGGTGGACAGCGCCTGGATGACGCCGGAGCAGGCGCTGCGGCTGTACTGGGACGGTGGCCTCGAGCTGGCGCCGCCGCAGATCATGAGCCTGGTGCACCTGGCGCGGCACCCGACGCTGGCCTCGGTCCTGGCCGAGGCGCTCTCGCGCCGGCCGCCCGTGATCCAGCCCGAGCCTTTCGACCTCGCCGGCGAGCGCTGGATCTGCTACCCCGGCGACGAGCGCCATCCCGTGCGCGAGCGCGCGCTGCCCGGCCCCACGCGGCTGCACTTCAACGGCGGCCGCTTCGAGCCCGAAGGCGGCCTCGCGGCGCTGCTGCGCTGAATCACCGCTGCCGGAGCGGGCCTACAGTCGCTCGCGACCACCGCTTGCGACAGGGCCTGGCGCAAGGTGGCGACACTTCCCTCGTGCCCGCCGGGTTGCGCGCTACAAAGACAGGTATCGGACTTCCGCGCCTGGCGCGAAACGGACGAACATTGTCCAGCGCACCCGGCGGTCCTCTTTTCCACGGACCGCACCACCATCAAGAAAAAAGCCGGGCAAGCCCGGCTTTTTCGTGTGACAGCAGTGATGGCTTAGTTGCGGTCGGCACGGGCGGTGCGGCCGCCGGTGGTGCCGCCAGCGGAGGCCGACGTGTCGGTGGAGCCGGCACCCATGGTGCTGGACGAGCCCGAGGTCGAGCCGCTGGTGCTCGGGGTGGATGCGGTGCTGGGCGAAGAAGAAGCGCCCGAGGTGCTGCCGGTGGAACCGGAAGCGCCCATGGTGCTGCTCGAGCCCGTCGTGCCGGACGAGCCGCTGGTGGCCGTGCCGGACTGGGCCTGGACACCCGTCGTGCCCATCGGGGTCTGCTGCGAGCTCTGCTGGCCAGCGCCCACGGCCGGGTCGGCCTTGTTGGCGGTGGGCGGGGTGCCCTGGGCGATGGCGGTGCCGACGGCGGCCACGGTGGCGAGGCCGGCGATCAGGGCCTTGAGTTGCTTGGAAGCGGTCATTGCGGTGACTCCTGGGGTTGCATTGAGGTTGAGAAGGCCAGCGCGGTAAGCGCCAGCTCATGCAAGCCTAGGGTCTGCCGCAAACCGCCGAGTCAGCTTGCGGCGATGGTTGGTGTCGAACGAAGCCCGGCCTCTGCCGTAGGCGGCTCACATGGCCCCGAACACCTCACGCGCCGGCTGCGTTTCCGGCAGCACGTAGACCACGCCGCGTGTACGCCCCAGCAGCGGTTCGATCACTTCCAGGTAGAACGCCACCGGCACGACCACGCAGCCCGAGGAAATGCGGTTGTCGCGCGGCGTGGGCGAGGCGAGCCGCTGCTGGCGCTGCTCGTGCGAGCTGCCGGGGCGCAGCCTGTGGAGCGCGAACGCCGAGTCGTAGTCGACCCACACGACGTGCTCGCCTTCCAGGTTGCGCCCCGCGTGGGTGAGGAAACGGCCGGCAGGCGTGGTGCGCTCCTGCGCCGGGATGGGCCCCGCTTGCGCGCGTTCGCCCACGCCGGGGGCCGTGTGGTCCCCGAACGCGGAACCCAGCAGGACCGGCGTGGCTGCAAGCAACCGGCCGCCGGGCTCGAAGACGTAGAGCCGCGCCTCCTTCTTGTCGACCACCACGAAGGGCCGCCGTCCCGCATCCTTGCTGTCCACCGCCCACTGGGCCACGTACCGCGCATCGGCGGAAGCCTCATGGCCCCTGAAATCCACCTTGCCGGCCTGCGCAAGGCCGCACCACGCCAGCCCTGCTGCCGCACACCAGGCGGAAGCTGTCGCTTTCCATCGCATCCGAGTCCCCGCAAAGCCGCCATGGCGGCAACACCAGCCAGGCGGTGACCTGGCTCAGCAGCGGGGGATGCTAGCGATGCAGCCCATCAGTGACAACGGTTTGTAACCGTGCCGATGAGCTTTTTTCAGCGCAGCGCGAAATGCGCCACGGGGATCACGTCGTACGAGCGGAACACCTCGCGCGGGGTGCGGGTCTCGGGGAGCACGTACACCACCGCTCCAGTGGATTTCACGGTGGGGCTCAACACGGTCTCGTAGAACTCCACGGGCAGGTTGATGCAGCCGAATGAGATGCGGTTGTCCTCGGGCGTGGGCGAAGCCAGGCGTTCGAGCCGGCGCTCGGCCTTGACCAGCGGACGCACGCGGTGCATGGACACGGCGGCGTCGTAGTCGACCCACACGATGTCTTCACCCTTGAGGTTCACGCCCGGCTCGGCGATGAAGCGCCCGGCCGGCGTGGTCTTTTCTTCGGGCAGCACTTCAGACAGCGGCTTCTCGCCGATGCCCGGCACGGTGTGGTCGCCGTGCGCTGCGCCGAGCAGGGCCGGGGCGGCGGAGACCAGCTCGCCGCGCGGATTGAAGACGTAGACCTTGGCGTCCTTCTTGTCGACGATGACGAAGGACATGTTCTTGTGGTCGCCGGAATCGACCGCCCAATGGGCGACATGGCGGGCCTCGGGCGACGCAGGCTCGTCGCCGAAGGACGCGAGGCGAACCACCTTGGCCCGCGCCGGTGCGGGCGCGGAACGCTGCGCGCCGTCGGTTTCGCCCCGCTGCAGCCAGGACAAGGCAGGCAGCAACAGCGCGAGGACTGCAACCCCCAGCAGGACGCCCTTGCGGGCGGCCGCGATGAGTTCGGATCGTTCGCTGGTGGGAAGGCGGTTCATGCCGGGCGCGTTCAAAGAAATGGGGCGGACCCTTGCGAGACCGCCCCAGTGGAGTGGGCGTGTGCCCGCTTAGTTCCGGTCGGCGCGAGCCGTACGGCCACCCGTGGTGCCGCTGGCGCCGCCCGAGGTGCTGCCGGCACCCATGGTGCTGCTGCTGCCGGTGTCGGTGCCGCTGGTGCCGCCGGTGGTGCCCGAAGACGCCGTGCCGGAGCCGCCGGTGGAACCCGTGGTGCCGCCCGTGGTGCCGGAAGAGCCGCTGGCGCCCATGCTGGTGCCGCCGGTGGAGCCGGTGGAGCCGGAGCCCGAGGTGCCCGAAGAAGCGCTGCCCGAGGTGCTCGGGGTGGAGCCCGAGGTGCCCGAAGAAGCGCTGCCCGAGGTGCTCGGGGACGAGGAGGTGCTGCCCGAGGAACCGCTGGCGCCCATGGTGCTGCCGCTGGTGCCGCTCGCGCCGCTACCGGTGGAACCCGTGCCCGTGGTGCTGGCACCGGGGCTCGTTGCGCCGCCGGCTGCGGCACCACCGCTGGCGCTGCTGCCGCCGCTGCCGGCCGTTCCGCTGCCCGAGCTGCCGCCGGCGCTTTGGGCCACGGCGACGCCGCCGACCGCCAATGCCACCGCGGCCGCCAGTGTCGTGAGTGTCTTCTTCATATCAAACTCCTTGAATGCCCCGGAGGGGATGGTTGGGGGAAAAAACGCCGATGCGGGGCACCGGCTGCTTTGCAGATTAGGTGGGTGCCTTCACCGCTGAAGTGGGCGTAGAACGGCACGGCTTGTAGGACCGTCACTGTCACGATTTGCTGCTCAGTAGGAGCGCCGCCGCCGGCAGCACGGGCCGCTGCGGCTCCCAGGCGTCCAGTTGCAGGGCCGGATAGGCGCACTCGCAACCCAGGGCCACGTCGTCGTCCTCGGGCACCGAAGAGGTGATCGCCTGCGAGGCGACGGGAAGGCGATGGGCCGCGGCCAGGGCCTGCTGGAACATGCTGGGCATCGGTGTCTCCTTGCGGCGGTGCCGTCCGCCATGGATGACATCTTCAATGGCTGAGCCGCGCGCGTTTATGCGCCACGCTCCCGACCTACGGTAGGAGCAAGCCTACGCCTGAGCTAGGCGCCCCAGGCTTCCTAGGTGTCCTCGGTCTTGAACACGCCGCGGATGTTGAGTGCCGCGAGGGCCGCCTGCAGCGTGATCAGCGCGTACGCGCCGTCATGCCAGCCCCACACGCCCCACAGCACGTTGCTGGCAAGGAACACCCAGAAGCCGATGTTGCGGCGGTGCTTGTTGTTCGAGGCCACCAGCCAGGCAGCCAGCACCGTGGCCAGCATGGCGGGCCACTGCAGGAGGTCGATCCATTCGGCGTTGATGTCCATGGCAGCAGGCGAGACTATCGACGCTGCATGCCCCACAGCGCCAGCACAGGCCATGGCAGGCTGTAGGACTCGCGCTTTTCAGGCGGCGGCCAGCCGCCACAGCCAGGTGACTTCCCGCGCCCGCGCAGCGTGCAGCGGGTCGCCGGGATCGCTGGACTTCGGATGCAGCGGCCGGACGCCTTCGCGGTCCACGACCTTGAGGCCGGCGCCGGCGATCCATCCCGAGACCTCCTGCGGCGTGCGCAGGCCGAGGTGCTCGGCCAGGTCCGACAGGATGAGCCAGCCTTCGCCGCCCGGCGCCAGGTGCGCGCGCAGGCCGGAAAGGAAGCCGCGCAGCATGCGGCTGTCCTCGTCGTACACGGCGCGCTCCAGCGGTGCGCTGGGACGCGCCGGCACCCAGGGCGGATTGCAGACCACGAGCCCGGCCTGCCCGGGCGGGAACAGGTCCGCCTCGACCACCTCCACCCGGTCCTGCAGCCCCAAACGCGCCATGTTCTCGCGGACACAGGCCAGGGCCCTGGCGTCCAGGTCGGTCGCGGTCACGCGCTGCACACCGCGCCGGGCCAGCACCGCGGCCAGCACGCCCGTGCCGGTGCCGATGTCGAACGCCAGCTCGCACGCCGGCAACGGAGC
>Ga0164290_1002804_pt1 | contig 10289 bp, 5 predicted proteins | sample Micstemetagenome_FD_108782 | JGI IMG/M metagenome (GOLD analysis project Ga0164290, IMG submission 108782) | Contaminated culture microbial community from soil near Moab, Utah, USA - Microcoleus steenstrupii SON62 (Illumina Assembly) | ecosystem: Environmental > Terrestrial > Soil > Soil crust...
CGCTCAAAGAGGGCGTCCTCGGCGGCCTGGAACTGGGCGTACAGCTGCTCGTCGGCCTCCCGTCCTGCGCTCCCCGCGTCCTTCCAACGGGCGCGGTGCGCGCCCCTTTGCCTGAGGGCCCCGGGCAAGTCGCTGGCCTTGCTCAGCGCCTGCATCTCGGCGATCAGCGCCTCCTTGGCGGCGCGGTTGGCGGCGTTCGCCGCGTCACGACGCTCGAAGAGGGCGTCCTCGGCGGCCTGGAACTGGGCGTACAGCTCGGCATCGTGCTCACCCGAACTCCCCGCCTTGTTCCACCGGTCGCGCAATGCTTTTTGTTCGCGCACAGCAGCACGAACGTCCTCTGACCTACTCAGCGCCTCCATCTCGGCCACGAGCGCCTCCTTCTCGGCCCTCGCCCTTAGAAACCAGTGTCGGGAGGCGTTGTCACGCGCCTGCCTGAAGCGCGCCCAGAGCTCTTCGTCCTCGGCTCCGCCCGCTGAACCGGCCACCTTCCATTCGTCACCCAGTCGCCTGCTGTCGCTCTTCGCTGAGAATCCATCCACCGCGAAGACGAGCTCTTCGGCACGCCGGATGAGATCTTCCTTCAGGTCAACCGCGCGGAGCGCGGCGCGCTGCTGGAAGTGGCGCCGGGCGGTGATGAACTCCTCCCAGAGGCGATCGCCCACTTCTCGTGGGACTGCCCCAATCTCCTTCCAGCGAGTCATCAGCGACCTGTACGTCACGACAGCCTCAACCCAGTTCGTCGCGTTTGCCAGTCGAACGGCCTGCTCGACGAGGGCTGTCTTCGCAGCCAGATTCTCGCGGTTGGCCGCCACCTTCGCCGCGAACTCAGCCTGCAGAGCCGCGATCTCCTCGGTGCCGAAGACCAATCGCGGCTGGTCACCGCCGCTGACGCCGAGGTGCCGGCTGGTCTCCCATAGTCGCCACACGCGGTACTCCGCAGCGGAGTCGGGGCCGACCAACGCCAAGAGCGTAGCGACCCCCCGGTCATCCAGCGCGGCATTGGTGGCGAGATTGAACGTATCGCCGCGGACGTTAATGAGACCGGGAGCCTTCGCTTCAAGCTGCTCGAGCTGGATCGGATCCCAGCGACCGCTCCTGCGGGCAGCGAGCTTCGCCTCAACTCGGATTCCTACGGCCGTTCCACTGGGCAGCAACTCTTCGACTGTGCGTGCGGCAGATGCCTGGCGAACCGGGACTACGAGGTGTGGCTGAAACCCGAGATCTACCGGCGCGTCGAGCCGTACCACGCGACACACCTCTTCATTTACAACGAAGGCTTCAGACGCCAGCGTCCCCAGCACCGGCACCCCACGTTGCAGTTGGGTGCTATCGTCGGCTCGGAGGCCGTACTCGCTTACCATTCGATCATACATCTCGCCAATTAACGAAGCGGATTGCTTCTCGGCTGGCCTTCCCCAGGCCAGAACCTTCGCTCTCCACATGCTTCCCTCTGCGATGCTGGCGGCGACCTGGTCGTCATACTCGTCAAGTCCAGGGCCATAGAAGAAGAGGTCAGCTGAGCCGTCCGGTTCTCCCTCAGCGTTGCACCGGTGGAGCACGCGGTATGTGCCTGACGCGCTCGCGATGAGTTCACCGGCTACGACGTCGAGATCACTCCCGATGGGAAGCTCGTCGTGTGTCGCTGGGTCCAGTTGAGTTACCACCGACTCCTGCACCGCTTGCAGGCAAAGTCCAACGTCCCTGTCGCGAATTGTGTAACCGACGACGAGACACGTAGCCTCCGGCCCGATGGGCAAATTTACCGGTCCGTATTGCACAACAAAAACCTCACTGAACACTCGATCTGGATCGCTCAGTAACCCGTCGGAGACATACACCTCGACCGGGACAGACGCAGCCGTGAGGTGTTCGGGTTCGAGGTCGGTAACGACCTGCGGCCTAAGCGCGACCTCGTCTGGCGCATCTTCACTGCCCGCGATGCGCAAGACGCGGCGCCGGAAGTCACCGCTAGTCTCCCTGCCTGGCGCTCCGCGGCCACTGTAGACCTGGCGCGCGGTGCGAGGAACACGGATATCGGGGACCGGGCGCTCTTCGGGCCGTGCCGGTACCTCGTCGGGAAGGACGAACGGCTGACGCACCACACGTGCCGCTTCGAGGACTATGCCCGGCGACTCTTCGACGCCTCGTGCAGTATGGCGAAGCTCCTGACGGATGCGAGCGAGCAGGCCTCCCTGCTGTAGAGGGAGTTGCGGCTCTGGTCGTCGGAGCCTCACGGTAAGCGCGGAGCCGACGGGAAAAGCGGCGCGAAGGGGGCGGAAAGGGTCCGGCGGCGCGTCGAGAGTGCCGTCGGCACGGCGCAACTCGCGGCGAGCGCGGAGCATCAGTTCGAATGGATCCGGGCCTTCGGCTTCACCCGGCTTGCGGCAGGCCCACTCCAACACGTTTACAATTCCTCGGATCACGGGTCGAAGCTGCAGTGGCGGTCGGCGCAACCTTGGTCGTTCGCGGTGAAGCGCGATGACGAGAGCCCCCGGACTCGTCAGCGCGTACTCGTCGAGAGCGACGGGATCAGCATCCACTGGGGGGTCGACGGCCTCATAGAAACCGTCCGACCGGCGTCGATAGTGAGCGCTCGTTAACGCACGGGACAACACGGCGCGCACACGACCCGTGAGCTCAAGATTGAACGGCCTTGATGCTTCCTTGCTCATGCCCGGCGCCATCTCGTCAATCAGGGTGGCGACCTGTTGGCGGATCGTCTCGAGTGCTTCCTCATCAACCCACCATGCGCGGGCCCATGCGGCGGGGTCCGGAGCAGTCTCCCAATCCGAGAAGATTCGGAGGACCAAGTCCAGATCATCCGAGCAGCCTGCCGCGAGTGCCTTGTGGCACCGGTTCGCCTGAACACACCATGCGGCTGGCCACCGCCAGCTGTTGCGTAGTAGTCGGTCCGGTCCCACAAGAGAGCCTGTGTCGAGCGCGACAAGTGCGAGTGCGACCTCGGGAACGCACGCAAGGCGATCCGCGAAGAGCAGCGCTATAGTGCGCTCCGGAGGCAACCGGGATCGCTCAAGTTCACGCCCAAGCGAGGTGAGATGGCCGTCGGCGGTCATCGCACCGTTCGCCACGAGTGCGCTCCTCGCCCGGGCCGTTTCGAGTGTGAAATTCTCAGCGGAGGTAGTGGCGGCCGCGTCGCGATTCACCTTACCGCTGAAGTTTGCCGGCAACTTCACGCTCGCGATGTCGTCAACGCCCGCAGCGGCCAACTTCAGGTACATCTGCTCAAGGCTAGTCTGCGTCGAGCCTGCCGGCGTGTCCCTGGGCATCCTGGTGAACTGCTCGATTGAGTAGAGAGGGAACACCCAGCCGTAGGTCTTTCGCCCGACTCGGCCCCAGCGCTGACGCACGCCCGACTGGCTGTGCCTATCTATAGGGGCGCTGCTCGCGGCTATCCGCGGGTCCCACTGTGCTTGACAGACGAGACCGGAGTCGACGACATACCGGAGACCCGCGATGGTAAGGGAAGTCTCAGCCAGGTTGCTCGCGAACACCACTTTGTAAGTGCCAAGTTCGCACTCAGCGAGCGCGCGGGCCTTCTCTTGCTCCTTCGTCGCCTTCATCAGCCAGTGTGCCGCCACCGGCCAACTGCGCCCGTCCACCTTTCTCTCGAACGACGCCTTGGCGTCGAGGACGGTGGTCTCGGTGGGTAGGAACACGAGCACGTCACCGGGTGGGGCTTCTCCGCCCACAATCGCCTCGATGATCCGGAACGCCTGTGTCGCGCACGCCTCCGGCATCTCACGGAGCCACCGGTGCTCTTCGATCTCGTCCTCCCACCGCAGGTGGAGGAGCGCCTTAGTGTCCTGACGAAGATTTCGATCGTCAGTATCCGACGTCTTGCCAGTGCTCCATCCCGAGAACTCGACGAGCGGTCGACCCTCCGGATCCAGCGGATCGAGGATCTTGAGGCCATGCTGGAGGAGCGCGTCGAGGTCTTCTCCGGCCGGAAAGCTCGCACCCGCAAAGAGCGGCACGCCGTAGCCGATTGACTTGACGGCTTCCGCGAAAAAATGGCCGACGCCGCCCTTAGAGACGTCGGCGAAGAACTCCTCGAACAGTGTCCTGTCAATCGTCGCCGACGCGATCAATATCTTTAGGTTCGGGTACCGAGGTAGGTACTGGTGGAGGAGAGCAAGGATGGTATCGATATTTTCGCTGCGCTCGTGTGCCTCGTCAATCACCACTGTGCTGAAGCGGGCAAGGTCGCCATTCCGGATCCAATTAATCATCGACCCGTCAGTCACGTAGATCAGTCGGCACGCATCGTCCCAGACCTTCTTGCCGTCGCACTGGTAGCCGACCGGGTAGCCCGGCCCAATGTGTTCCGTGCATTCCGCCGGATCGTGCCCGAAGCACATGGCTTCGCCGACAAACTTCGCTACCTCAGTCGTGGCAGGAATGCGTGGCTCAGTGACGATGATCGGGCCGTAATCCGTCGGACGATAGCGAGCGCCACTCGGCGGGTTCATCAATCGGAAAGGCGCGAGCGTCGACTTCCCAGTGCCGGTCCCAGCCTCAAGTACCACGACTTGATGTCCTGCCATCATATCGATGAGTTCGAGAATGTCGTTTCCAGTGAGCCCGAGCTTGAAATCGGTTAGTTTGACTGTTGTAACGATTCGATCGTGTCGATTTGGCAATGGTCCGAGTCCGCCGAGTGGACCTGTGGGTCCAGCCTTGGGATCCGCGGCAGCAGGCCGTCCGATCGCCTCGATGTCCACATACGCGACGGGGAAGGCGCGGATCTCTTGTCCGTGTGTGCGGCGGCACTCCGGGCAGCGGTCCGAGCGGCTCCCACCGCGTTCCAAAGTTCGTGTGGCCCACTCATCCGAGTAGTCGAACGATTCACGCTCAAGACCAGGACGCTTCTTGCTTCTCGACTCCCGGGTGTCGGCGGAGACAGCTTGGCGCGTTCGGCAGTCCTTGCAGGTGGCCGCCCACCGAGCGGTGACCGCGATATTTACGTCGTCCGGCTCGACGCTCACGACGGAACGACCCAAGGAGTGCCACGGGAGTAGTTCTGCTCGCCCTCAAAGTACCAGGGGATCACGGCTATGTTGTGCCCTCGATTGTGCAGATGATGGTCGACTAACGCTCGGTAAAAGCCGACGTTAGCCGATGGCAGGCCGGTCTGGTACAAGTGCAACTCAATGCTCTCGTCCGCGGCCAGAGTTGCAAACTGCTGCTGCGACTGCTTGTAGACGAGCTCGTCAGTCTGACCCGCAGGCCGTCGGAGGCTTATCTCTCGATTCCGCAGCCAGGCGCCGTCGACTTTAACGTCCAAGTCCATATGCCTTATTGACAGCAACGTCACTGCGAGCACCTGACGCCCGTCCTTGGGTTCAGTGTCGGACATGTCAATAGAGCGAAGTGGTAGCGGCCGCGCCGAGGATCCGTCCTTATAGACCACCGGCACCTCAATCAACTTTTCGCCAGCAGCCCTAGCGACGAACTGGCGCAGGGTCTCCGATAGGACGCGATTGGGAATATCGCTCGGGTTGATGGCTTCGACGAGAGGGCCGTCATACGACCGCTCAACGGCTTGTTGCAGCAGCGAAGCGAAGCGTTCCTCGACGGCTGTCCGTCGGGTCGGCTTCTCGAGCTTGGATCGGAAGATGACGGACACCGGTTTGGGCTCGCCTACCTGCCCGGAAGCAGCCGTTGCTTCTGGCGCGAACGGCCATACAAGTCGCACGGTCAAGTCGGACAGCTCGCGACTCTGTTCACCTCGCAGGACCCGATCAAGCTCGGCGAAGGCGATCTCGTTGATCGCTGCGCAAATGTGTTCGAAGCGGTTCGCCTCCGTCCGATCACCGATTGGAGCGCGACGGTGCCGGTCGAGCGCTGTGACTGCGGACCTCTGCAGGTCTCGGACTCGCTGCTCGTCCGCGACGGAGATAGCCACCTCGAACGTGCGCTCGCCGCTCATGCTCTCACCACCTGCGAAATCTCAAGATTGCGCGCGACTCTTGCGTCCAGATCGCTGAGCCGATCAGGACACACCAGATAGGGGGTCTCCAGCGCTACGGCGGTACCCTGCGGAACTAGGAGGAGTGCGGACGCATCGCCGCCGAGTTCTTCGAGCGCGTGAAGATCGCTTACAATGGGATGGGGCCGCGGGAGTACCACCACGCGATCGCTCGTCTTCATGCCGGCGTAGCCCTCGGGTAGCCACGGCATTGGGCTAGCAGGCACACCGCTGAACTCGACCGCGCCGTGGTCGCCGATCACGCGCCAGGTCACACCGTGAGACGTGTCCTCGAAGACGCAGGCCGTGCCGTCAACTCCGCCACCGACACCGTCCTTGCTGTCAAGGCGACGATAAAGCGTGCCCACCATTGCAGCAGCTCTAGCGACCTCAAGTTCCGCCATGCGCGCGTCACGGTCCTCGACGTCTGCTCCTCCTTCAAGGATGCTGGCCGCTCGATTAGAGCATCGTAGAATGAACTCCAATTCGATCGCGGGCCAGATCGGTGAAAGTAGCGAGTAGCAAAGCCGTTCCGCGGACACGAGTCCGGAATTGATCGCCTGCAGCGCGACTTCCCGCAGTCCAGCCGGCATCGGTGTGACTGCCAGGAAGAGTTGACGGGCCTCGGACGGCGAGATGCTCGCCTGATCCTCGATCTCCCTTCCCAGATCGATGCCCAGCGTTCGCCCGTAGCGGCGCAAGGCTGCCGGCACCTTATGCTCCGGATGCTTGGCAAAGCTAATCTCCATTGTCCCGCCAGCCTGGAAGGCGTCGCACAGCATAAGGGCGGATAGGGCCCGGTTGCCCTCGTTGGTCGCGACGTGAGGCACCTCGCACGTCTGCCAGTACTCGACTGACAATCCGTCGATGACAGCGTCGTGGCGCATGGCGGCAAGCCCGATGATCACGTTCTGGCACGCCAGCTGGAACGGCCGCAGGTTGTGCGACTTGGGAGTAACACCCCTACCGGTGAACTCAGCCTGGTACCGGGCTGCGACCCTGGCCATGCCGTCATAGCCCGCCCACCAGGCACGTCCTAGCTCTAGGACTAGCGAGTTGAAGTAACTCACAGGGTCGATGTCGAGCATCGCAGCCTGGTGGGCAATCGGAATATTGTCTAGGTGCCATCGCACAACTCGCCCGGTCGGTCCGAGCGATGCACCGTGCTTAGGTTGGCACACAACGCAGGCAAGCGAACGATCGTCAACGTAGGTGATCGGGACCAGGCCCGGCGGCGCTGGGTGAGCGCTTGCGGCGAGCGCTGCTAGAGCGGCATCCAGCGACATCCGGGAGTCGGCCGGGCCCCCTGGTTCGTAAAGGCGAGATCCGAGCTTCGATGGGTCGCTCCACAGACGAACCAGCGCTTCCGGGAGTTCGATGCCGAGGCGCTCGGCGACCGCGTCGAACGACCGCACCGACTTGGAGGCCGCCTTCGTGCCCGCGACCGCCTCGGCGGCTGTGTCGTCGAAGGAAGCGGGAGTCGCAGGGGTGTCCATCTCAGAGGCGTCCAACACGGGCGTTACTATCATCCCCGCGGTGACCGCGGCCGGCTTCCTCGCGGGTCGGTTCAAGAGGCTTTCGGTCGCGGTGCCCTTGTCGGTCGCGTGGCCGCGGACTGCTCGCCCTGAGCTTGCGGCACCAGGGCCCTCGCGACCGGGGCCGCAACCGCCGAGACTGGTCACCGGGGCGTCATTTAGTCGCGGCCTTCGGCGCCGGGGTCCTCGCAGCGAAGCCCCATCCCAGTCCTCCTCCGCCTCACTGCCGCGTCTCCGGACGTCGAAGTACGACCCACGGTCCCGATCGCAGCTCGCTACACTGAGCGCAACGAAGGGGGGCAGTCGAAATGGCTTGTATCAAGCCGCCAGTCACCCGTTCGGATGGTAGGATGACGATCATCGGCGTGACGGGGCCGACCTCATGGTCAGGTCCCACCGCTAATCTCGCCTCAACCTCGGTCGCCAGCCCGCAGTCTCAAGGGCAAGAGATTCCGCGGGCGACTCAGCAGCCGACCAAGAACGCCGGGATTCGCGCAGCAACGCAGCGTGCGGAACAGGCGGTGAAGTCGGCGCCAAGTATGTCGCTCGAGGCCATCAGCGAGGCCATGAAGACCGCCCAGCGCGCGCTCGTGCGGGCTCGGGCGGCCACGGCCCCCGCTTCGGAAATCTCGCGCCTGGAAACCGCGGTCAAGAATCTTCAGCGGGCGGAAGCTCGCAAGCGAAGCGAGCGCTCGGTCCAAGATCGCGCCGCCACAGAGCGCGCCCCTGCAGTGTCTGAATGGATTACTGACTACCTCGATGCCACTGCTGGGGAACGCGAGGTTGTCGAGATCGTGGTAGACGGTTTCACCTACCTCTACGATTCGACAACGGCACCGTCAGTTCACGAGGTGGCCAATCGAGTAATCGCCGTCCGCGGTCGCTCCGGCGGCGAGCATGGTCCTCGCGACACGAGTCGCATGCGCGGGCACCCTAATCCCAACCGTGTGGACCGCGGGCACCTTGTGGCAAGGGCCGTTGGGGGTGGCTATGACCTCAACCTTATACCGCAAGATCCAAAGCTGAATAGAGGGCACTCCGAACCGGGCAAGGTATGGCGAGAACTCGAGAACTACCTGGTCAAGAACCCGGGCACGGAGTTCTTCGTCCGGCCAACCTACGGGGACGCATCGGACTACCCGACCCAACTCGAGTTTGGGATTCAGTTGAAAGGCGGCGAGTGGAGAGTCGAGACCTTCGACAACCGCCCACCCTCCGACGATTCCTGACTCGCCCGGTTCGCCTACGCCAGTAGCCGCGGACGTTGGCCATGGCTTAAGAGCACTTCGCGTCGGGGCCTTCGCCTCTCCCGCCCAAGTCGAACTCAACCGGTGAGACGCCCTAACCGCGTCCGGGTCGCGAAGGCCCAACTCACGAAGTCGTCCTGACTGATCGCCGAACTGCCACGGGCCGGCCTCCGGACGATCAGGGTTAGGAAGCCTCCCGCGGCGCACATCAGTGTCAACGGGCACGGAGAAGTGCACCAGGAGCGGGCACTGAAGAGTGCTGCACTCGGCCCGCCGGGCCGCGACGCTGCCAGCTTATATAACCAAGGCGCGGCCCGGCGGCTGGCCCGAAGGGCCCGGAAATTTTCGTCAGGCGGTAGAGCGGGCCGACCCGGGGCGGAACTGACCGGAACCTGGGCGGCGTGCACGATGCCGGTGCCCGCTCGCGCATGCGGTAGCTCTTCCCCTTCAGGCCGATCATCGTCGCGTGGTGCCCCAGGCGGTCAATGAGCGCCGCGGCCGCCACCGCGTCGCCCAGGATCTCGCCCCATTGCTTGTGTCGCGGTTGCTGATGATGAATCATCGAACCGCGCTCGCCCCGCTGCTTGCGCTGGCGGCCCGCCGCAGTAGCTATCTCGTCGACCACCAGCACCTCGCCGCCGACTGGGTCCCGCGCTTGAAGACGGCCCAGGAGCGATCGCGAGGTGCGTCTTTTTCGGTCCCGGGCGGGCCCAGGAAGCAGACGTTGGCGGCCTCGGTGATCCAGCTAAGCTGCCGAGATGCTGGACCAACGGTCGCTCAGCGCTCGGCAGGGCGGTCAGTCGAGTCCTTGAGCGATTTCAGGGCCGGAAAGCCCGCCGCCCAGATGCGGCCACGCGCTGTACCCCTCCAGGAAGCTCTCGACGCTCATGTCGCCCGAAAGTGCGCCGTCTGGGCGCCTGAGTAGGGAAGACTGCCCATGAGCGGATAGATGCGCCGCTGGCGGCCGAGGATCCGTGGCCAACTCGCCATCTCCGGCCCAGTCGACCTGCGCCGCCTGGCCGGGCTGGTAGCACGTTGGCTGGACCGTGCGCATAGCCGGCCGGGCGCAACTCCCGCAGGCGGCGCTTGACCTAGTCCACGAGGCCTGCGCGGCCGTGCGCACGCATGCTCGCGGTCATCTGCGGCGCCTCGATCGCCGGCCAATCGGTAAGCACCGCATCAGGGGCCCGCGCACATCAAGCGCGGAGCCCGTCGCGGCGCCGGTAGCGCGGCGGCTCGAGGCTCGCGGTAAGACGCGCGACAGTGCGTCAGTTCATACCGAGCCGCGCGCTGATCTGCCCATGTGAATCGCCCTCTGCGTCCAGCCGTCTGACCTTGGCCCGCTGCACCGGTTCCCTGGCCCACCCGGTTCCCTGGCCCACCCGGTTCCACTGGCCCACCCGGTTCCACTGGCCCACCCGGGTCCACTGGCCCACCCGGGTCCACTGGCCCACCCGGGTCCACTGGCCCACCCGGGTCCACTGGCCCACCCGGGTCCACTGGCCCACCCGGGTC
>Ga0164290_1002805_pt1 | contig 10282 bp, 8 predicted proteins | sample Micstemetagenome_FD_108782 | JGI IMG/M metagenome (GOLD analysis project Ga0164290, IMG submission 108782) | Contaminated culture microbial community from soil near Moab, Utah, USA - Microcoleus steenstrupii SON62 (Illumina Assembly) | ecosystem: Environmental > Terrestrial > Soil > Soil crust...
CATGAGGCTGACGAAGGAGCAACTGGAGCAGTTCGACCGCGAGGGCTACCTGTTCTTCCCCGGGCAGTTCACGCCCGAAGAGACACGCACGCTGAACGAGGCCGTGCCCGAGCTGTACAGCCGGCGCGAAGCCTACAACGTGCGCGAAAAGGGCAAGGAGGCGGTCCGCACCAACTTCGCGGCGCACCTGTACAGCGAGCCGTTCGCCAGGCTGGCGCGCCACCCGCGCATGGTGCAGCCGGTGATGGACCTGTTCGGCGAACAGGTCTACATGCACCAGTTCAAGATCAACGGCAAGCAGGCGTTCGATGGCGACGTGTGGCAATGGCACCAGGACTACGGCACCTGGCTGAACGACGACATGATGCCCACCGAACGCGCGATGAACGTAGCGATCTTCCTGGACGACGTCAACGAGTACAACGGGCCGCTGATGTTCATCCCCGGCATCCACAAGAAGGGTGTGGTCGATGCGAAGCACGACCTGACCACCACCAGCTACCCGCTGTGGACCGTGGACAACGACCTCATCGCGCAGCTGGTGGACCGCGCCGGCGGCAAGAACGGCGGCATCGTCTCGCCCAAGGGTCCCGCGGGCTCGATGATCCTGTTCCACAGCTGCCTGGTGCACGCGAGCACCAGCAACCGCTCGCCCTGGAACCGAGTGAGCGTCTACCTCAGCCTGTGCGCGGTGTCCAACCACATCCGCCGCTTCAAGCGCCCGGAGTACATCGCGCACCGCGACTTCACGCCCATCGAGCTGCTGCCGGACGACTGCCTGCTGAAGGACTACCCGGTGGACCTGCCGTGGAAGGACGGCCTGCCGGCCAGCGCTCTGCAGACGACCTCGGTGCCCTTCGACGAAATGAAGCGGGTGGCATGAACCTTTACGCCAAACTCCAGCAGCGCGCCGCCGCCGGCAAGCCGGTGCGCATCGGCCTCATCGGCGCCGGCAAGTTCGGCTCCATGTACCTGGCGCAGGTGCCACGCACGCCCGGCGTGCACCTGGCCGCGATTGCCGACCTCTCGCCCGACGCGGCCCGCACCAACCTCGCCCGCGTGGGGTGGAAACCGGAGCAAGCCCGCGCAGAATCGATCGATGAAGCTATCAAATCAGGAGCAACACACGTCAGTGACGACTGGCAGGCGCTGGTGCGGCACCCGGCCATCGACGTGGTGGTGGAGTGCACGGGGCACCCGATCGCCGCGGTCGACCACTGCCTGGAGGCCTTCGCGAACGGCAAGCATGTCGTGAACGTCACCGTCGAAGCCGATGCCTTCTGCGGCCCGCTGCTCGCGCGCCGGGCGGCCGAGGCCGGCATCGTGTACTCGCTGGCCTTCGGCGACCAGCCGGCGCTGATCTGCGACCTGGTCGACTGGGCCCGCACCTGCGGCTTCCCGGTGGTGGCGGCAGGTCGCGGACACAAGTGGCTGCCGCACTTCAGCGAGTCCACCCCCGACACCGTGTGGGACAACTGGGGATTGACGCCGGAGCAGGCCCGGCGCGGCGGCCTGAACCCTAAGATGTTCAACAGCTTCCTGGACGGCTCCAAGCCGTCCATCGAGAGCACGGTGGTGGCCAATGCCACCGGGCTGCACGTGCCGTCGGACGGCCTGCTCTACCCGCCCGCGAGCATCGCCGACATTCCCTTCGTGACGCGCCCCCGCAGCGAGGGCGGTGTGCTGGAACGCAAGGGCATGGTGGAAGTGATCTCCTCGCTGGAGGCGGACGGGCGCGAGATCCCGTACGAGATCCGCATGGGCGTGTGGGTCACGGTGGAGGCCGAAACCGAGTACATCAAGAACTGCTTCGAGGAATACAAGGCCCATACCGATCCGAGCGGCCGCTACTTCACGCTCTACAAGCGCTGGCACCTGATCGGCCTGGAAGTGGGTGTCTCGGTGGCCTCGGTGGCGCTGCGTAGCGAGCCCACGGGCGTGGCCACCTGCTGGAACGCCGACGTGGTGGCCACCGCCAAGCGCGACCTCGCGCCCGGCGAAGTGCTGGATGGCGAAGGCGGCTACACCGTGTGGGGCAAGCTGCTGCCCGCCGGCAAGTCGGTGCAGATGGGGGGCCTGCCGCTGGGCCTGGCGCACGACGTCAAGGTGGTGCGGCCGGTGAAGAAGGGGCAGAGCCTGTCGTGGGCCGACGTCGCCGTCGACACGAGCACGCGCGCCTGGCAAGTGCGCCGGCAGATGGAGGAGCTGTTCGCGCCGCCCGTGCTCAAGGCCGCCTGACAGTTTGCTAAACTACGCTGCGTTGTGGGGGGGTAGCTCAGCTGGGAGAGCGTCGCGTTCGCAATGCGAAGGTCGGGAGTTCGATCCTCCTCCTCTCCACCACAACATCCGGTTTCTTGAAGTGGGTTCTTAGCTCAGTTGGTAGAGCAGCGGACTCTTAATCCGTAGGTCGTAGGTTCGAATCCTACAGGACCCACCACTTTCCCCTTGCCAGCCTCCCGCGGTCAGATGACCCGGAGAACCTCTCCGGGGACCTTTCCAGTCTCGTCCAGAGTTAGTGTCTTGCCATCGCGCTTGACCACTTTGAAGCGGGCTTCCGCGCCTTGACGAAGCAGCAGACCCACTATTCCAACAGCAAGGCGATCAGGGGCGATTCGAGGACGCCCGACCGCCGCAAACAACAAAAATCCCCTGTCCCACCGAAGTGAGACAGGGGCAATGCGGTTCGGACCACCGCTTCCCTTGGAGGAGACGTTTTCCAGAATAGGCCGCATCGAACGGCTGAGCTGTAGGGATTCCGCCTAAGCGGGCGTCAGCCCCGCACGGCTCAGGTTCAAGCCTTGGCTTGCATCAAGGGCAGATTCACGGTGAACTGGCTGCCGTGGCCCAGTCCGGCGCTGGCTGCAGCCACGGTTCCCCCATGCTCATGCACCAGCCGCTGTGCCAGGGTCAGGCCCACACCGAGTCCGCCGGGAACGCCATCGACTTGCTGCTGTCCCTGGACGAACAGGCCGAAGACATGCGGCAGCAGCTCCGGCGCAATGCCGATCCCCCGATCCGAGACTTCGACGATGGCGAGGGTCGCCGCCTTTCGTACGCGGACCGCGATGTGGCCGTTCTTCGCGCTGTAGCGCGCGGCGTTGTGCAGCAAGTTCGAAAGGACCTGCTTCAGGCGTGTGGAGTCCCCCTCGACCCAGAGCGGTTCGGGATGCAGCGTCAGGTCCACTTCGTGGGCCTTGTCCTTGATGGCCGCGCTGGTCATCTCCAGTGCCTGGCGCACCAGGTCGTTCATCTCGGTCGGCTGCTTGTTCAACTCCACCTTGCCCTGGCTCACACGAGACACGTCCATCAGGTCTTCCACCAGTCGCGTCAATTGACGGGTCTGCCGTGCCATCACCTCGTGCCTGCCGAGCAACTCGGCGCCGGTCAGGTCGGGCCGGCGGCGGAGGATTTCGAGCGTCATCTCGAGCGTCCCCAACGGGTTGCGCAGCTCGTGCGCCAGCGTCGCGACGAACTGGTTCTTGCGCGCATCGGCCAATTCGAGCTCGGCCTGGCGGTCCTTCAGGGCCTCCAGTGCACCCAGCATCTCACGGTTCTGTTCTTCCAGCTCCTCCAGCGGCGAGCGCGGTTTGCGCCGGGCGAGCTGGTCGACCAATGAGGCGAGCGCGCTCACCGGCAGCCTGGCAGCGGAGCGAGGCAACGCCATCTCGATGGTGACGAAAGTACCGCCCGCCTCGGGGCATTCCACCTTGAAGCGATCGGCGAGGCGCCGGCAGCCTGCCAGCCCCATGGGCACCTGGCCCCGGGCATTGAGGCGCCCGGCGAGTACCGCGGGCAGGTCCGGGATGCCGGGACCCTTGTCGCTGATCTGGGCCACGACATGTTGGGCGACGCTGGGGGCCACCGGCGGCTGGAACAGGAAGGTGAGCGAGCCGTGGCCCGCGTATTGCACGGTGTTCCGGGCGATCTCCGAGACCGCCGTGATGAACCGGGTGCAAGCCAGCTTGTCCAGCCCGAACAGTTCGCCAATCTGCCGTGTGCGGTCCCGCAGCGACGCCAGGTTCTGGGCCGTGATGCCGGTGGTGAGGATGCGGTGCGTCATCGGGGATCCCTGGCCACCACCACGGTGGCGTCGTCGTTGTCACGGGCGTAGTCACGGAACAGCACGGAGGCCACGAGGACGGGGTGGCGCTGCAGGAGGTTGGCGTAGCGGCCCAGATTCCAACGGCCCGACAGGCCATCGCTGCTCAGCACCAGCGTGTCGCCCCGGGCCCACGTCCTCTCGACGCCCCGAATGGTGCGCATCTGGTAGCCCACGATGCCTTCGGTCGACAGCAGGTGGCTGCCGGCGGCCGCAGGCGAGTAGACGACGCCGGTGATGTTGCCGACGCCGGCAAAAGACAATGTTCCGGCTGCGGCGTCGATCGCCGCCACCGCCATCACGGCGCCCCGGGTGGACTTGAGCGCATGGTGGCAGCGGTTGATGATGTCGGTCGGCAGGTCGCCTTCTCGTGCCTCGAGAAAGACCGAGATCGCGTCCTTGGCCGCGGACGCAGCCAGCGGGCCGTGTCCCAGCCCGTCGACCAGGCAAAGCCGCTGCCACCGGCCGGCGCGCATCCACGACCAGGCATCGCCGCACTCTCCCTGGCCGCGCTTGGGGGCCTGCCGCGCTCCCAGCTCGAGCCGGCCATCGCCTGCTCGCGGCATGGTGCGCTCGCGGGCGACCCGACTGAGGATCGCCGAGCCCTGCCCCGCCACCGTGTAGACGTCGAACAGGTCTGAGGAACGCTGGATCACCCCCAGCCCAAGGCCCAGGCTGCCACCGGTGGAATGTCCATCGCGCGAGGCTGCGGCGAAATCGGTGAATCCGGGGCCATGGTCCGCGGCGATGAACTGGACCCCGGCTGCGGGTCCTTCCTTGAAGATGCTGACGGTGATACTGCCCCGGCGCGCGTACTTCACCAGGTTGGTCGAAGCTTCCGTCGCGACGAGCGCTGCCCGGCCCAGGTCCGTCTCGGTCAGCCCCTGCGAGCGTCCGAGTTCTGCCGCCAGGCGGCGCACTTCCGCCACTTGGCTCGGTTCCGAGACTTCTATCGTCGTTTCCACTGGATCACCGTCACGGTCGTTCCCATCCCCGGCTCGCTGGCCAGGGTGAATTCATTGACAAGGCGTTTTGCACCTCCCAGGCCCAGCCCCATGCTCCTTGCCGTGCTGAAGCCATCCGTCATCGCTTGCTCGATGTCGACGATCCCCGGTCCCTGGTCCTGGAAGACCAGGCGCAATCCGCTGCGCCCATTGCTGAGGAGTTCATCGATGGTCATCGAGCCGCCCTTGCCGTGCACCAGCACGTTCCGGCCCAGCTCGCTGGCGGCAGTCACGAACTTGGTTCGGTCGACGGGCGGAAATGCCAGCTTGGTGCACCACTCGAGCACCAGGCGCCGCGCGGAACTGAGCTGCTCGGGCGTGCGGATCTGGACCGTCTGGGTCTTCAGGTCGGTGATGACGCTGCTCCCGGCTCACCAATGGCTTCGCCCAGGAGTTTCATTCCCTTGTCTACGTTCAGCGCCGTTCGAATACCCTTGAGCGACATGCCCAGTTCCACCAGCGTGATCGCCACGGCTGGTCGCATGCCTACCAGCACGGTCGCGGCATCCATGATGTGGGCGATGCCCGCGATATGGGCCAGCGACCGCCCGATGAAGGAGGCCACGATCTCGAGCGCCGAGATGTCGATCAGCACGCCTTTGGCCCGTGTCTTGGACAGCATCTGCGTCAGGTCGTCCTGCAAGGTGAGTGCGAGCTGGTCGTGCAACTCCACCTGGATCGACACCAGCAGGAAGCCGTTGAGCTTCAGGATGGGGATCTGTTCCAAGATCAGTGTCCGCGAGTGGCGCTGCCGATGGCCAGGCCGCGCTTGGCCAGGGCAATCCGCAATGCATCGGCGACGGTGGACTTGGTGGCCACGTCGCCGAGGTCCACACCCAGGTGCACGATCGTCTGGGCAATTTGCGGCCGGATGCCGCTGATGATGCACTCGGCGCCCATCAGGCGCGCCGCAGCCACGGTCTTGAGCAGGTGCTGCGCCACCAGGGTGTCGACGGTGGGCACGCCGGTGATGTCGATGATGGCCACGGTGGCTTCGTTGGCCACGATCGCCTCGAGGAGGCTTTCCATGACGACCTGCGTGCGCTCGCTGTCCAGCGTTCCGATCAGGGGCACGGCGACGATGCCGTCCCAGAGCTTGATCACGGGCGTCGAGAGGTCGAGCAACTCCTGTTGCTGGCGCAGGATCACCTGCTCACGCCCGCGCTGGTGGGCTTCCATCGTGACCAGCCCAAGCTTGTCGAGCACGGCGGATGCCAACAAGGTTTCGTCGTTCAACAACTTGGCGTCACCGGCGTGCGCCCGCCTCAAGGTCTTGAAAAGCGCCTCCTTGAGCGAAAAGACGAAGGTGGCCGTCTCGGACGGAGAAAACCCGGCATGCGCGCGGTTCTTCGACAGGTCGCTCAGCGCCGCCCTGACATCGTCCCAATGCGCGCCGGTCAGGGCTTCGTCGTAGCTCTTTTGCCAGGCGCCCGAAAGCGAGGCCAGGAACGAGCGCGATTGCTCGCCGACCTCGGCTTCACTCAGGAGTTCGCGCCGGGTGTTGTCGGCCAGCTGAAGGCCAACCCATTCGCTCAGGATGGCGGTTTCGTTATTTTTGAGGAGAGTCCCCATGCCCGTGTCTTTGGCCACGTCAGCTCCAGTCTTTTCAAGTCCAGGGAGCCGTCGGTGACGGGCGATCAGTGAACCCGACCATTATCCGGTGCCCGACGGCGCCGCCAGCTCAAGCGCGGTGTTGTCCTACAAGAGCACCGGAGTTGGCTTGCTTGGATTGGCGCTCTTGAACGTAGGTCGTTCGTTCGAATCTGCAGGACCACCGCTGCCCCCGGCCACTCGCGCTCAGGGTTGACCACGACAGACCAGCTCAGCACTTTCGGCGATAGTCCACCCTCCTCACGGTGGGCCCTAGATGTATGAATTACCTGAGGAATGCCTCGCCTGGACGCATTCCACCGCGCTCATGGATCTCGACGATCCGCGCCTCAGACTCAAGGCCCATTCCCTGACGCAGCTTTGCAGGAACGAACGCGAGGCCGTGCTGGCCCTGTACGCCTACGTCAAGCGGCTGCCTTTCTTCAAGACCTACAAGCTGCGGCTGCACACGGCGCGCGCCGTGCTCGACCAGCAACGCGGCGACGCCGATGACAAGGCCACCCTGCTGGTGGCGCTGCTGCGCTCCAGGGGGTTCGCGGCGAGGGTGCGGTACCTCGCGTTTCGCGGCGAACTCCTGCGCGGCCTGACCACCACCATCTCCAGCATCGCGCGGCCGGTGGTGGAAGTCTGGCTCGGCGGCGCCTGGTGCGGGACCGACACCTACATCTTCGACGCCTCGTACCTGGGCGGCGCGCGCAGGCGGCTGGCCTCCGAGGAAGCGGATTGGGGCTACGGCATCAGCCGCCACGGCGCGACGCTCTGGGGCGCGACGGGGGACGCCTTCCTGACCGGCGACCCACAGCAGACCCCGGAGCTGTTCCTCGGCGCGCTCGGCCACTACCACGACCCCGAGCATTTCATCCAGTCGGCCGTGTGCCACCAGCAGTTCGGCGGCCTGACCCGGCTGCTGCAATGGAACCTGCTGGCCAGCCTGATGGAAGGCACGGTCTCGCAGGTGCGCAACGAGGGCAAGCACGGCCGGCCTGCCGACTCCGTCGCGTGATGCGGGCGCCCACCGGACCGACGGTCGACTTCCAGATCGCGCGCGAAGCCTTGAGGCACCTGCTGGCGATGCGCATGGCGCAGCTGTGCGCCATGGAACGCGAGATCGGCGCCGCCAGCGCCGGCACGGCCAGGCAGCGGGCCGACATCGGCGAGCTGTCGGCGCAACTGCGCAACCTGGCCGCACTCGACGCCCCAGCGATGGCCGATGTCCGCAAGGCCTGCGCCATGGCGCTGAAGGCGCAGCTGCAGGCGGCCGGCGCGGCGCCTCCGCCGCCACCGCCCGCGGGCACGCTGGCGGCGCCCGACCACCTGCGGATCTTCCAGGAGTTCATCTGGCCCGCGCTGTTCGCCGGCGCCGAGGCGCAGGCGCGGCCCCGCGCCATCGTGTTCGGATCGCACCTGGGGTGCGCCAAGGCGCGGGCCATGGGCAAGGCCACTGCGGCGCTGGGCGGCGCGGGCTGCGTCGTCGCCGTGATGCTGGAAGACCTGCGCGCCTTCCACCCCGGGTACGCGCCCATGCTGCACCACAGCCCGCGCCTGGCTGCGCAATACACCGAGCCCGACGTGCTGCGCTGGGTCGACATGGCGGTTCATGCCTGCCTGGCCGCACGCGTGCCGCTGGTGCTGGAGGCCGGCATGCGCAAGGTCGAGAAGATTGTGGACACCTTCGGCCTGCTCGAAGCGGCCGGCTACGACGTCGAGGCGCGGGCGCTCGCGGTTCCGCATGCGGTGAGCTGGCAGAACATCCTGGTGGCGCAGGAGCTCAGCCGCCAGGAACTGGGGTTCACCCGCACCCACACGGCTGCGGCCCACCAGGCGACCTTCGACGGACTGCCGGTCATGCTGGAGCACATCGAGCAGCAGCAACTCGCGTCGCTGGTGACCGTGTACGACCGGTTCGGCCACTGCTGCTATTCGCATGACGTGCGCACCGGCCGCAAGGACGGTTCCGCACCCTCGGCGGCGACCGAGCTGCGGATCCGCCGCGCCTTGCCCCTGACGCTTCAGCACCTGCGCCACTTCCACCAAGCTTATCGCTGGCTGGAGGCTTGCGTGTCCGCGCCGGGCCGCGAAGCTTCCAACGACGAGCTGCTGCAGACCGAGGGCCTGCGGTGGGAAGCCGAGTGCGCCTTGCTGGCCGAGGCCTTCCTGACCCTCCCCGAGGAGCAATGCCAGGCCGAGTACCCGCAGCTGGGCAATGCGTTCGCCATCCTGCACGGCATTCGCAGCGAAGCGCAGGCGCTGGACGACGACGCCCAGCGCACCCTGGTGATCAAGAAGGCGGCGGCCGGTATCGCGCGAAGAGTGGCCGACGGCAACCTGGCCGCTCCCATCCCCTGGTAGGCGCCGAGCGGCGGGGAGCAGCCGTGTAAAGTAAGCGCCCTGCCCCTGACACAAGAAGAAGGTACGCGATGGCCCATGCCTGGCTGGACGTGAGCTCGATCGTGGCGTCGCCGCGCACGGCCCCTCCGCTCGAACTCGAATGCACGCGCCGTGCGCTGGCCTGCGGCGAGTTCCGTTTCTTCCGGCAGGACCCGCAGGCCGCGATGCACGAAGTGGATGCCGCGCACCTGCGGCAGTTGCTGGCGAGCCTCGAGTCGGCGCCCCCACCCGCTGCTGCCCTGACCGGGCGCCAGCAGGTGCGGCGGATGATCGAGCAGCTGCCCGGGCCCTTGCGCGGACCCGTCCTGGGGCTTGCGCGCCGCGTGGCCGGCATCCCCGTGCCTGCGCCGGCGCCCTCGTCGGCCGCTGGCAGTCCTTCGGCTTCGCCACTCGCGCCGGGGGATGTCTGCCTGGCTTGGAAGCCGGCCGCCGCGCCGGAGGGCGTGCGCGTGATCCGGCCGGCAGAAGCCGACCCCGCGCGCTGCGTCCAGGCCGCGGTCGTGCAGCTGTTGCAGCAACAGACCGGGTTCGAGGATCGGCTGCAGCACCTGTACACGGCGCTCCTGGCGCCCGGCGACCACTGCATCGACATCGGCGCGCACACCGGCCGCCACTGCATCCCCATGAGCCACGCCGTCGGGCCACGCGGGCAGGTCCACGCCTTCGAGCCGAACCCTGCGATCGCGCAGCGGCTGCGCACGCGGCTCGACGCGCTCGAAGCCACGAACGTGCAGGTGCATGAAATGGCGCTCTCGGACGAAGGGGGCACCGCGGAATTCGTGGTCGCGGTCGACCTGCCCGAGGAGTCCGGGCTGAGGCAACGCACCATCTACAACGGACCGACGCGCACGGAGAAGCTGACGGTGAGCCTGAACCGGCTGGACAGCCTGGGGTTGCCGCCCCCGCGCTTCATCAAGCTCGACACCGAAGGCGCCGAGTTCAAGGTGCTGCAGGGAGCACGGCAGTTGCTGCAGCAGGCGCGGCCGGTGGTGGCCTTCGAGTTCGGCGAGGCCAGCTATTCCGCTTACGGCGTCGATCCGCACGAGGTCTACCGCTACCTGGCGTCGCTCGGCTACGAGCTGTACAGCATCCACGGCGAGCCGCTGGGCGAGCAGGCGTTCGCGGCCGCTTCAAGCGAGCAGAAATACTGGGATTACGTGGCCTGCCAGCCGGCAATGTC
>Ga0164290_1002806_pt1 | contig 10278 bp, 9 predicted proteins | sample Micstemetagenome_FD_108782 | JGI IMG/M metagenome (GOLD analysis project Ga0164290, IMG submission 108782) | Contaminated culture microbial community from soil near Moab, Utah, USA - Microcoleus steenstrupii SON62 (Illumina Assembly) | ecosystem: Environmental > Terrestrial > Soil > Soil crust...
AAAGGTGCGTACCGCAAATAATAGTCGATATACGAAATGAAATGGGTATGGTACATTGTTACCACCGGCACTTTATATTTTTGTGCATACTGTAAGGCAAACTGTCCGAGCAAAGAAGGGGTTGCAATATGAATAACCTGTGGCCTGAAAGCATCCATTTTTCTTCTGATCTTTTCTTTTGAAAGCCATGGAAGTGCAATTTTATAGTCGCGGTTAACAGGCAACCGCATGGCAGGCAAACGAATTACTTCAAATCCGAAAAGCTGTTCGGGTCCTGTTCCACAGATAAATAATACTTTAAATTTTGTAGATGGGATTCGTCGGATCAACTGAAACATGGTTCTGCTGGCTCCATCGAAGTCTTCAATGAGTATATCCGTAAAAAAAACAAGTCGGATGACAGAGGTATCAGAAATCATTCACCAATGTAACCGCCTCCTGTAATCTTTATGTTACTAAAAAGTGATGATTATGTGATTTTTGCAGTATTTCATTTTTTGAAAAATACTATTGGCAAACCCAATAAATCAGCTCTTTCTATTCAATACAAAACTAAAATCTGCATTGCCGATATAAGGTTGATCATCCTTGTTGAGAAAAAACAGGATATTATCATCGGCCACCAGAAAAGAAATAGATGCACCGGGTTTATCTGGTTCAATGGTATAAATTGTTTGTCCGGCTCTTGCACCTGTTCCTTTACGGATGATCCATTTCCCGGTTACATGTTGCGCCTTGCCATCGATGATTTTCCGGATCGAGAAACTGGTTGGTTTATAGGTTACAGCATCCCTGTTAAGAATAAGCTGCCATTTGAGTTTAAAACAGGCTGCACTTACTTTCATTTCCGGATGCTCTGCCGCAATCTCACGACAAGGCGTTCTGCCGTCGTAAATGACCTGCGTACCATTTTCTTTTAACGCTGCAGTATGTATAAGTATCTCATTACCCCCCACAGGATCCTTTCTGTTTAAAGAATAACTCCAGCCACCATTTCCGTTTAGTAATGTACCATCAGGCGCTAACAGGTGAAAACTATGCTCGCTGATTTTGATGAGAGATAAACGGCCTTGTCCATCGGCCGACTTTAACTGGTATATTTCTTTCCCATACTTGGGAGACCCATTCCCTGTAACCATATACTTACCCCTGATGGTTTTCTTTATGCCACCGGCTTTAAAACCCAAAGTATTAGGTTGAGATACACCAAAAACAATATCCAGTACAAATACATTATTCTGTTCAAATGCCAGGTTCCACTTAATAAAATCAATGGCTGTTTGTGTGGGTATCGAGAGCATGGTTTTTATCAACGAATCACCCGGTGTACTGCCCATTAAAACAAAGGCTTTGTCTTTGGATGGATTGGCTGCACTGCTCACTGTATTGGCGTATACAAGAACAACAAACAGTAAAATACCCTTACAGCCATAATGTATTGAACGCATAAAGGATGATTTAGGAGTTATTGATTTGTTTATTGCCTGGTCTTGAATTTACGAAACAATTCCTGATCCACTTATCTCTTTCAACAACCGTTCGTCACGACATACATATTTATGCGATTGAATACTTACCGATTGATGAGCAGTTTTGTGGCAGCATCAGACTAAATATTCAACCAACATGAAAAAAATTATAGTGCTTGCGAGCTTATTGATAACAATGACCATTCAGGTTATTGCACAAACAAATGGTAAATTATCGGGTACACTCTCTTATAGTGGTAAAGCTATTGAAAGTGCTTCTATTAGTTTGTTAAAAGCCAAAGACTCAGGTCTGGTTAAAGTGGCTGTATCTGATAAAAACGGCGTTTTCAATTTCGATAATATCGCTTTCGGCTCTTACCGGATTGCCGTTAACAGTATTGGTTATCAGCCCTACTTCTCTCCTGTTATTGTAGTTTCTTCCGATAAGACCGATGTCTCCCTTGGTTCCATTACAATAGCGCCTGCTGTGAATACACTGGGTGAAGTAACTGTCAGTAGCAGAAAACCTTTTCTGGAAATGAAAGCAGATAAAATGGTGGTGAATGTAGACGCTTCTCCTTCCAATGCCGGCAATACCGCGCTGGAAGTACTGGAGAAATCACCCGGCGTAAGTGTTGACAGAGATGGTAATATCAGTCTGAAAGGAAAGCAGGGTGTAATTGTTTTAATTGATGGCCGGCCTACTTATATGGGCAGTGAAGACCTCGCCAATATGCTGAAGGGCATGAATGCCAACCAGCTCGACCAGATTGAAATCATGACCAATCCACCTGCCCGCTTTGATGCATCGGGTAATTCGGGTGTGATCAATATCCGCACCAAAAAAATAAAAACCAAAGGGTTTAATGGTAATATCAATACTTCGTATGCACAGGGGGTATATCCCAAAGCCAGTATCGGTACCAACCTCAATTACCGCATCAATAAGCTGAACCTTTTTGGTAATTATAATTACAGTTACCGCGAAGCTTATCAGCAGTTCAGTATCCTGCGTAATTTTATCAATCCTGTTACAAAAAACATTACCGGAAGTTTTGATCAGCGTGCTTATATGCCCGATAACCGAAATTCGCATTCAGGTAAAATAGGTATTGATTATACCTTCTCCAAAAGAACTTCTGCGGCACTTACCCTGAATGGTTTTGGTACTAAAATGGAATTTAACAATAACAGCACGAGTTTACTCACAGATGGTAATGGCAACCTGCAGTCTACAACCTATGGCAATACATTCATGACACCGAATGTAACCAACTACAGCAGCAATTTCAATATCCGACACCAGTTCGATTCTACCGGCAGGGAACTTAGTTTTGATGCAGACTATATCAGCTATAAAGACAAACATCGCCAGCGTTTCATCAACAGTGTGTATAATGCCAGCGGAAATATCGTTGGCAAGGCCGATAGTCTGGTTGGTTACCTTCCTTCCGGGTTTGATGTATATGCGGCCAAACTCGATTATGCACAGCCCTTAAAAAACAAAGGAAAATTTGAAGCGGGTGCCAAACTGAGTTTTGTAACCAGCGATAACAATATGCGTTTCGACAGTATCATCAATGGCAACCGTGTTACAGATATTACCCGCTCTAATTATTTTATCTACAAGGAAAATGTATATGCGGCTTATATGAGTCTGAATACCCCATTGAGTACCAAACTATCATTACAGGCGGGTTTGCGTTATGAGTATACCGATGCCAGGGGCGATCAGGTTACGAGTAATATTCAGTTCAAGAATACGTATGGACAGCTCTTCCCTACCCTTTACCTGAGTTATAACCTGAATGAAAAAAATATGTTCTCTGCTAATTTCGGCAGACGTATTATGCGCCCGCAGTACAGGAACCTCAATCCTTTTGTTTTTATTGTTGACAAATACACTTATCAGAAGGGAAATCCTTATTTACAGCCGCAGTTTAGTAACAATATAGAATTGAGTCATACCTATGCAGGCATGCTTACCACTACTTTGAATTATTCAGCTACCAGCGGTGTAATTTCGGAAGTGATTGAAAAGAATGAAACGACCAAAGAAACATTCCTGGTAAGAAAAAATATTGCTTCACGCAAGCAGTATGGATTGGCTCTTAATTTCTACAAACCCATCACCAAGTGGATGACCCTTAGCTTGAATGTCAATATTTTCAACAATCGTTTCAAGGGAATTGTAAATGATACACTGATTAACCTGAGTGTTAATTCCGGCAACTTCAATGGTGCCATACAAACAAAATTAGGCAAGGGATGGGATGCCGAGCTGAATGGTTTTTATAATACCCGTGGTGTAGATGGTGTGATGGTTTTTAAAAGCATGGGTATGTTTACAGTAGCGGTATCAAAATCGGTATTAAAAAACCAGGGGAAAATTACCCTCAACTACCGCGATCCTTTTAAACTACAGCGTTTTAATGGTACGGCCCGTTATTCTACTATTGATGCCACTATTAACAGCCGATGGGAAAACAGTATCCTGAACCTCACTTTTAATTACAGGTTTGGTAAGTCTTTCAAAACCAATAAACGCAGCTCCGGCAGTGCATCGGAGGAAGCCAGCAGGATTGGGGGATAAAAGACATGTATGATAGCTGATGTAGGATGTCTGATATGCATTTATTAAATCAGACATCCTACATCAGCTATCACACATCTTTTGTATCTTGTATACATGGGAACCTACGACAACCTGGTGGATGCGATCAATGATTTAAAAGCCGCTGGTTATACGACAGATTTTAACCTTGCATTTGATCAGATTAAATGTGCCGCTACAGGCACTTGTTTATTACCTTCTCAGTTTGAGATTGTGGCACATCATCGTTTTGAAGCCGATACAGACCCTTCCAATTCCAGTGTATTATACGTCATAAGCTCACACGACCAGCAGATGAAAGGCATACTCATCAGTGCCTATGGAGTCTATGGTGATGCACTCAGTGATGAGATGATCAATAAATTGGTTGTTAATGAAAGATGACTGTTTTGAATAGGTCTAAAAAAAAGCGATCCTTCAAAATGAAGAATCGCCATGCAAAATATTCAAACCAAAACAATAAACCGATCTAATAAATCCGGAACTTAATGGGTAAACTGAAATAACTTTTTACGTTACGTCCCTGTATTTGTCCGGGATTCCATACCGGCATTTTAGCTACCACTGCAGTAGAAGCTTCATCCAAACCATAACCGGCCAGATCTCCTTTTACAACAGGTGTATAAATAACCCCTCTTTCATCAACAGCAAATCCAACCAGTACTTCACCTTCCACACCATTTTCCAGTGCTGCTTCCGGGTAAACAATATTTTCCTGTATAAACTTAGCTAATGCTTTTTCACCACCCGGATACGATGGTTTTATTTCAGTACGATAGTAAATACCCATTTGGTCTTTTTCAAGCATCATATTCGCATACTCTTCATCCCATCTGCGATTTCTCTCCACAATCACTTCCCAGCGGCCATTCTTTTTCAGCGGATTGGCTACGGCTTTTCCAGTGGTAATAGTGGTAGTAGTTTGGGTAGTAGTAACTGTTTTTGATGCAGCGGCTGCTTTTTCAATTGAATCGGCTGTCAGGGAATCTTTTTTCAACTCTTCTGCATTTTTACCGGTAGAACAGGCATTCAAACTCATCATGCCTGCCATTGCAATCAACAGATAAAAAGGAGTTTTAAGGGTAACATTTTGTTTGACTTTGTTTTGATATAACATAATAACAGTAGATGAATTAACCGTGCATAAAACCAGGTCATCATCATGTTACAAAGTTGAACCATTCATTTTTATTTTCTTTACATATGAGGGAGAGAAGCTTACATGTTTTACAGGTGGGGAGGGAATTAAAATTCAAAAGTCAAAAGTTGAAATTTAAAATGAATAACGGATGCTAACTGCTGTGGTTTTGAATTTTGGCTTTCGAATTTTGAATTTTTCCTCTTCTCTTTCATACATTCGATCAAACAAAACCTTTTTATGCTTCATCGCCGACATTTTCTTCAACTGGGCTCACTCGGATTATCTGCTTTAAGTTTTTCGTCTTTCAGGGGAACGGTTATCGGGCAAAAACCGCTGGTGCTTTCTACCTGGGATGCCGGTATTGCGGCCAATAAAGCGGCATGGGAAGTTTTACGTTCGGGTGGCCGTGCATTAGATGCGGTAGAACAGGGTGTAAGGGTTACAGAAGCTTCACTGAATTGTTGTGTGGGTTTGGGTGCCAATCCAGACCGGGATGGTTTTGTAACACTGGATGCCTGTATCATGGATGAATTTGCCAATTGCGGTAGTGTGGCTTTCCTCGAAAGAATCAAACACCCGGTATCGGTTGCCAGAAGGGTGATGGAAAAAACACCACATGTAATGCTGGTGGGTGAAGGTGCCCAGCAGTTTGCCGTAGCAGAAGGTTTTCCATTGGAGAAAGCGGAACTTTCAGATGATGCAAAAAGGGCTTATCAGAACTGGCTGAAGAAAAGTGAATACAAACCCGTCATCAATATTGAGAACAGTAAAAAACAGGATGCTTTTGTACCGGCCAAACTCGAAAATGGCGAATGGAACCATGATACCATCGGCATGATTGCACTGGATGCAAAGAGTAACCTGAGTGGCAGTTGTACCACCAGTGGCATGGGTTTTAAAATGCGCGGACGTATTGGAGACTCTCCTATCATCGGTGCAGGTTTATATGTAGACAATGAAGTGGGCGCTGCTGTGGCTACAGGTCAGGGTGAAGATATCATCCGCATCTGTGGTGCACATACCATTGTTGAATTGATGCGACAGGGGCTTTCACCAGAAGCAGCCTGCAAAAAAGCCATGGAACGTTTATTCAAAACCAAAGGCCCCGAAAAAGCAAAAGCCATACAAGCGGGTTTTATTGCTATCGGTAAAAACGGTGAGTACGGCGGATATGCTTTACAAAAAGGATTTAATTACGCAGTTTGTCATGCCGACGATAAAAACTTTTTAGTAGATGCAAAACCTTTGATCTGATATTTTATTATATCACCCACCGGACTAAAGTCCGGGGCAGGGTTTGGGAGGGGTTATGAGGGTAGTTGTTTCTTAGGATGATAGATTTTTTGACGTAAAATATTGATATGTCATTACCACTTGAAATATGTGTGTTCAATACAGCAACAGCCATCGCTGCTGCTGAAGCCGGTGCCGATCGGATTGAATTATGTGAGAATTATGCTAATGGAGGTACTACCCCATCCTATGGTTATTTAAAAACGACAAGAGAAAAAGTCAGCATTCCCATTTTTCCAATGATTCGTCCACGTGGCGGCGATTATTTTCACCGGCCGGAAGAAATTGAGATCATACAAAAAGATATAGCACTGTGTAAAGAACTGGGATTTGATGGTGTGGTATTTGGTTTACTCAACAGAGATGGTTCTATTGACAGAGAAAATACAGCAAGACTGGTAGAACTTGCCTATCCATTGGATGTAACTTTTCATCGTGCATTTGACCGATGTAAAAATCCTTTGGAAGCATTGGAGACTATTATAGCCTGTGGTTGTACCCGGATACTCACCAGCGGACAATATCCCAAAGCACCAGATGGAAAAGCGCTCATCAAAGAACTGGTGGATTTGGCAGATGACCGCATTATTATTATGCCCGGTAGCGGTATTAATAGCATTAACCTGACAGAAATGATGGCTTATACCGGTGCAAAAGAATTTCATACTTCAGCCAGAATCATGCGACCTTCTCCTACTGAATATATGAATCCTTTGATTCCGGAAGATTTTAGTCAGGATTTTACGGATGCAGATGAAATTCGAAAATTAAAACAAATTTTAAATAGCTAAGTCCGTTAATTCGCTGTTTACAAATGAATATCAGACTTGAACTGGAAAAAGAACATTCAAAAGATCAGGCATTACGTATTGCCCACTACGCTGTTCAGCATAAAAAACAGTTCAAGGAATTGATGGACTGTTATACGGATGAAGATTACAGACTTTCGCAACGGGCAGGAAAATATTGAAGGAAATGTCAGATGTCTGATGTCGGATATTTAATCACCAGCACCAATCAAAATATCAGACATCCGACATCAGAGATCAAAGATCATCAATAAAGCATACGAACCTTGATTGTTTCTTTCACTTCTTTCAACAATTCAACGGCTCTCCGGGAAAGTTTTTTGTCTACATCTAATACCACATAACCAATCTCTTCATTGGTTTTCAGGTATTGTCCTACGATATTGATATTATTTTTAGAGAGTGCCGTATTAATGGCACTGAGTACGCCGGGTACATTTTTGTGTACGTGCAGAATACGGTGTGCGCCATCAACCGGTGGTAAACCAATGGCAGGAACAGTATGTGAGCCATTGGTGATACCGCGTTCGAGGTATTGAAATAATTTTACGCTTACATCTTCTCCTATATTCTGTTGCGCCTCTTCTGTAGAGCCACCAATATGTGGTGTAAGGATTACATTGGATAATCCCTGTAATGGTGTTTCAAAATGATCGCCATTTTTTTCGGGCTCCCATGGATACACATCTATACCAGCACCGGCAATAGCACCTTCTTTCAAAGCCTCACTCAATACTTTCAGATCAACCACTTCGCCGCGTGCATAATTGAGTAAGATGGCACCTTTTTTAAAGTGTTTGATATTGTTTTTGTTGATGAGGTTTTTGGTTTGTGGAGTTTCCGGTACATGAAGCGATATGATATCGCTGTTGCTTAACACTTCTTTCATTGATTTCGCAGCAATGGCATTTCCCAATGGCAGTTTTGTTTCTGTATCGTAGAACAATACTTTCATACCAAATGCTTCTGCCAATACACTTACCTGAGAGCCAATATTTCCATAACCAATTAAGCCAAGCGTTTTTCCACGGAGTTCATAACTGCCTTTGGCATCTTTCATCCATATACCTTTATGCGCTGCGATATTTTTATCTGATATTTTTCTGATCAGCATCACAGAAATACCAATCACCAGTTCGGCTACACTTCTGGTATTGCTATAAGGGGCATTAAAAACCACCACACCATTTCTGGTGGCATTTTTCAGATCAACCTGGTTTACACCAATGCAGAAACAACCGATGGCCTGTAATTTTTTTGCGGCATCCAATACTCTGGCAGTAATCTGTGTTTTGGAACGTATGCCCAAGAGATGCACATCTTTTACTTCTTTAATCAGTTCATCCTCACTTAGGGCACCACTGAGTTTGCGTACATTGGTATAACCCTGTTGTTTAAAATATTGAACTGCTTTGTCGCTGATATTCTCCAGGAATAAAATATTGATCCGCTCTTTTGGATAACTGGTGATTGCCTGCTTGCTCATGCAGCGAAAATAATGTTTTTATTTTCTGCATAACCTTTCGCTTTTTAACCATTTCCATAACAGTTTGTTTTTTATTTTCGCCGCGAAGAAAAACTAACAGATGATCGCAAAAGCCTTTGGTATCGCTATTTTGATGGGTGTATTACAGTCCTGCTCGGCGCAGCCTCCTGAAAAAGATTCAGCAGAAAGTTTTGCGCCCATTCCTTCTGCCAATAAAGCAATTTATGCGGCTGAAATAGAGAAACAATACAAACAATTGTTAGCGAACAAAGGATTTAATGGAAGTATACTGGTGGCAAAAAACGGAGAGATACTTTTCGAAGATTATAAAGGTTTCAGTAATTTCAAAACCAAGGAACCCATCACCCCCAATACCCCTTTCCACCTCGCTTCTGTGTCGAAACCCTTCACAGGTATGGCTATCATGAAACTCAGGGAACAGGGTAAACTTAACCTCGATGATGAAGTCACCGATTTCTTCCCCGATTTTCCCTACCCTGGTATTACAGTACAATTACTGCTGAATCACAGAAGCGGTTTGAATAATTATGTTTATTTCCTTGTAGTCCGTAAAGTGGAGACCTATCGGGTAAAAACCAAAAAAGGACGTTGGGTAAGAAGAAAGCGTACCATTAAAATGCCGCCCTTAAAACCCGGACTGCTCACCAACCAGGATATGCTGGATTATATGATCAAGCATAAACCTGCGCCCTTATTTGCACCCGACAGGGCTTTCCGGTATAGCAATACCAATTATGCCCTGCTTGCATTGATCATTGAGAAACTTACAGGACAATCCTACCCGGTTTATATGAAAGACAGTTTGTTTACGCCATTGGGTATGACAGACAGTTATGTTTTCAGTGTAGCCGATACTGCCAACTATATTCCATCTTATAAAAACAATAATGTTCCCTACCGTATAGAAAAGCTGGATTGTATTTATGGAGACAAAAATGTGTACTCCACCGTCAGGGACCTGTTTTTATGGGACAGGGCCCTGCATGAGGGCACTTATGTAAATCAAAGCTCACAAACCCTTGCCTATCAGCCCTATAGTTTTGAAACAAAATCCTTCCACAATTATGGATTGGGCTGGCGTTTATTGAATTCTCCAACGGAAGAAATCGTTTACCACAATGGTTGGTGGCATGGCAATAACACTGTTTTTACGCGTTATATCAGGGATTCGGCCACTATTATTGTATTGGGCAACCGTTATAACCGCAATATTTACCAGGCCAAAAAATTGTCCTCTGCCTTTACCGGTCGTACAGACAGTACTGAACTGGAGGAATGAACTGTCATGAATAGTTTTCAATGAGCATGAACGGGCAGGCCGATTTTAGCCTTTTACCCCTATTTTTGCAGACTTTTAATATAAACTTTACCAGACACACACTGATTATGGACAAAATCTTGTTTTATGCCGTTCCGGCGATGGGAGTTGTAGGTCTTCTCTACAC
>Ga0164290_1002807_pt1 | contig 10275 bp, 9 predicted proteins | sample Micstemetagenome_FD_108782 | JGI IMG/M metagenome (GOLD analysis project Ga0164290, IMG submission 108782) | Contaminated culture microbial community from soil near Moab, Utah, USA - Microcoleus steenstrupii SON62 (Illumina Assembly) | ecosystem: Environmental > Terrestrial > Soil > Soil crust...
CTTATACGCATTAGGACAGAGAGCGTTTGGAGAAAACTATGTGCAGGAGCTTGTTGATAAACAGGCTTTGCTTCCTGCTGATATAGATTGGCATTTTATTGGTCACCTGCAAACCAATAAAGTGAAATATATTGCTCCCTTTGTACACCTGATACATGGGGTTGACAGTTTTAAACTCCTAAAAGAAATAGATAAACAGGCTGCCAAGCACAATAGGGTTATCAATTGTCTGTTACAAATACATATTGCCAGCGAAGAAACCAAGTTCGGTATGGATGAAAATGAATTGAAAGATGCAATGGCGCAACTTGATTCATTTCCGAATGTAAAGGGTTGTGGTTTAATGGGAATGGCTTCTTTCAGTAATGATGAAAGCAAAGTAAGGGGTGAGTTCAAAATACTTCGTGATCTTCTTAATGAATCGGCCATCAGCCATCAGCCATCAGCCATCCTGAGTATGGGTATGAGTGGTGATTATAAAATAGCCATCGAAGAGGGGAGTACGATGGTGAGGATCGGGAGTTTGTTATTTGGGGCAAGGGTTTATCAATAATATCCTTACACTTTGTAGAAATCGTTTAGCATTCGATATTTAAAAAAACTCCGTGCTACTCTGTGCAAAACACTGTGTAACTCTGTGGTTTAATTCTTACGACTTTTTAAAACCACAGAGTTATACCGAGTTTCACAGAAATTATTTCTTAGCTTTTGCATAATCAAACACGAGCTGACAAAAAGCTTTCACACCTAAATCAAATCCGCTTTCATCGATATAAAAATCTGCTGTGTGGTGTTGAGGTGCTTTGTTTACATCCTGATTTTTGGGCATCCCGCCAAGATAAAAGAAAAAGGAAGGTGCTTTTTCACCGTAAAAAGAGAAATCTTCAGCGCCTGTATCCCAGTCGCGTACCACTACTTTCCCTTTACCGGCTGCTTTTTCCAGAAAGGGTAATGTAAGTTTCACCAGTTCAGGATCATTATAGGTAACCAGTGTTTTGGTATCAATCGTAACTTCCGCTTCAGTTCCGTTACTTGCTGCAATATATTTTGCAGTATTACGTATTCTCTCATGTACTTCTTTCTGCATTTTACTATCTAAGGTTCTGATGGTTCCCAGCATTTCACAGGTTTCAGGAATAATATTATTTCTTACGCCGGCCTGAATGGCACCAACTGTAATTACTACCGGTGCTTTGGTTAATTCCATTTGTCTGCTTACAATATGCTGTAACCCCTCAATAATTTGTGAAGCTGATGCAATAGGATCAATTGCTTTCCAGGGTTTAGAACCGTGACCGCCCTGGCCTTTTACTACAATTTTAAACCAATCTGAGGAAGCCATAAAGGCACCGGTTTTATATTGAATTTCACCAACAGGAATAGTTGAATTAATATGTAACCCAAACACAGCTTCTACTTTGGGATTATCCAATACACCTTCTTTCACCATCATTGAGGCACCGCCTTCTTCATTATTAGGCGCCCCTTCTTCTGCGGGTTGAAAAAGGAAAACAACAGTACCGGGTACATCCTGCTGCATTTTCTTCAGTATAGTTGCCGTACCCATAAGGATCGATGTATGCGAATCGTGTCCACAGGCGTGCATTACACCCACTTTCTGACCATTAAAGTCAGTTGTAACTTTAGAGGCAAAAGGAATATCCACCCGTTCAGTAACAGGTAAAGCATCAATATCGGCGCGTAATGCCACCACAGGGCCTGGTTTGCCACCTTTCAAGATGGCTACAACACCTGTTTTGGCCACATTGGCTTTTACTTCGTAACCAATAGACCTTAAATAGTCTGCGATATAGGCACCCGTTTTGAATTCGCGGTTAGACAGCTCAGGATTTTGGTGAAAATGTCTGCGCCATTCAACCAGTTTGGGTGTGATATCTTTTACAAGTTGAGGGTAGGCAACAGGAAGATCCTGTGCTGTTGCTAAGCTGCTGATAGCTAATGTTGAACTGAATAAAATGGTTCTCATGTAATCCTTAAGGTTAAGGTGATCAATTAATATTTTGGTAACAGCAATATACATAGACTTAATGACCTTTAATCATGTAAAGAAAAAGGCTTATATTCAATACTAAATCCAAACTGCATATGAAAAAAATCATAAACCTCCTGATGGCTGTCTCTATTTCCTTCGCAACTCAGGCCAGCGTGGTTACTGATCTTAGGTCAGGTCAGACGTCAACCACCATTGTTACGCCTGTTGTATTGAACGATGTAATTGTGGAAGATGCGTTACGTGCATTTAAAAGTCTTACCCGCACAGAACGCAAAGCAAAAATGAAAGAAGTAAAGAAAATGCTTCACGAATACAAAGCCACCAAAAAAGCCGGCGGCGATGTAAGTACCAATCAGGTATTATTAGGAATTCTCTGTGTAATACTGCCTCCACTGGCTGTAGCACTTCATCAGGGCGAAATAAACGGAAAATTCTGGCTCAGCCTGCTGCTTACACTCTTGTTCTGGCTGCCAGGAGTCATTTATGCGCTGATTGTGGTCTTCGGCTAGGAAATAGAGAATAAAGAATAAGAAACAGAGAAATAAGAAAATAGAGGAAATACTGCTACTTTCTAATTTCTCTGTTTCTTATTCCTTATTTTTCTGTTTCATTCCTCCAGTCCCAAACCACTACATTCCATTCATCCATATGATCATGATACGTATGAATGGTTTTGAAACCTGTTTTTTCATGTGCCCGCATAGAACGGTGATTGGATGTGGAGACTTCTGTCAGGAGAATATCGTATTGACGACCGTAGCTGCTTCTGTGATGCTGGTATAATTTTTCAAATAAACCCTTACCCCGGTGTTCTTTGGCAATGCAGATTTGTCCCATCATGTAATACCGGTAATCATTCATCGGGCGACCGAGATAGGAGAGCGCCGAAAGGTTATCAAGCATTACTTTCATCTCTTTATGAACTTCCGACATGGCATGGGTGGCTACTAAAGCATAACCAACTACTTCATCCTGATAGGTTGCGATTATACTTGGGGCAATACTGTGCATATTTTTCAGGAGTGTGAAATTGTATTCCCAGGTAATAAAACCCTGATCTGCCTTTTCCTGTTCGTGGAGAACGGTTCTAAGGTTCTTAGCGGAAAGACTTGCTATTTGTTCTAGTTGTTTGCTATTCGTTACTAATTGCAAATTGTACATAACAAATGAATGGAGTTTATTTGGTTTATTCTTCAATCATCAACTGCTTTCGGTTTTGCTTTACAAAAGCAACAACTTTTGTCTGATAGTCTTTAATGAAATCTTCTTTATAAAAATAAGTTTCTATAATAGCTGCTGTTGGTAATTCTTTATACCCATCTGTAAATGCATTCCATCTTTTGTCCCAGTCTTTCGAGTTGTTCTGGAATTTGGCGTATAAATCCTGAACAGTATTAAACTTACCCATATACTCATGAAGCACTTTCTCATAATCCTTAGACAGTTTTTCAGCCCCAATTATTTTAAATGCGTCTAATGCTATGATTGATAATTCCGGATAATTAAAAAGGAACTGATAAACTCCTCTATTGTATACCTGCCCCTCAAAATTTACCAGTGTCTGGTAAATTCTTTGCTCTTTTGTCATTTCATTTAATAGTTCGGTATGTGATATCTTTCCTTGTTTGAATAATTCAGCACTATCATATACTCCGTTGCAAAGTTTTTTTGATAATGCTCCATGTAGATTATCGTACTTGTCGTAAGGTTGCTTAGTGTCTTTTTCATCGAGTTCTTCAATCCATTTCATAGGCACTACTGGAAGATGTTTGCTGGAAGATTGGGCAGAAGATAGCTGGATAAAATTGACAGGAGCTTTAATGAGGGTGTTTTTTTTGTTTTTAATGCCAATTATTATAAATGCAATAACAACTAGTACCAGCCCAATAATTAGTTTAATCATTTTATTAAGTTGACAATCTTTAAAGACGGAAATTACTCTTGTAATTTTATTGATATTCTCCAAACACTTCCCTTAAAGTATCTGCAATTTCTCCTAATGTAGCATATTGCTCAACGGCATCAATCACCAAGGGCATGAGGTTCTCTCCTGTAGTAGCTGCTTTACTGATGGCCGCAAGAGCTGTATCCACTTGTTCCTTGTTCCTTTTTCCCTTGAGTACTTTCAGTTTATCTGACTGTATCTGTCGTATGCTGTCATCAATTTTAAATACAGGTGTAGTATTGGGTTCAGTTACCTGAAATTTGTTAACACCTACAATAATTTTTTCGCCACTTTCAATATTACGCTGATATTCATAAGCACTTCTGGCAATTTCATCCTGCATAAATCCTTCTTCAATGGCACTTACACTGCCACCCATGGCATCTATTTTTTGTACCAGTTGCCAGGCTTTTTCTTCTACTTCACTGGTGAGTTTTTCTACAAAATAGCTTCCAGCCAGTGGATCAACCGTATCGGGTGCGCCACTTTCAAAAGCTACAATCTGCTGTGTTCTCAATGCAATACGTGCGGCTTCTTCTGTAGGCAGACTTAATGCTTCATCGTATCCGTTTGTATGCAGACTTTGTGTGCCACCCAATACAGCGGATAATGTTTGAATGGTAACACGACAAATATTATTCAGTGGTTGTTGAGCCGTTAAAGTAGCGCCACCTGTTTGTGTATGAAAACGCAACATCATGGCTTTCTCATCAGTGGCACCCAGTTCCTTCATCATCTGCGCCCACATGCGACGGGCTGCACGAAACTTGGCCACTTCTTCAAACAGGTTATTATGTGCATTGAAGAAAAAAGAAAGTCGCTTACCGAATACATTAATATCAAGTCCCTTTTCCATGGCGGCCTTTACATAGGCTTTGCCATTACTGAGTGTAAATGCAATTTCCTGAACCGCTGTACTGCCCGCTTCACGGATATGATACACCGAAATGGAAATAGTATTCCATTTGGGTAGTTCTTTACTGCACCATTCAAAAATATCAGTAATAATCCGCATTGAAGGTTTTGGGGGATAGATATAAGTACCCCTTGCAGCATACTCTTTTAAAATATCATTCTGAATGGTGCCACTGATTTTTTTCAGATCAGCACCCTGCTTTTTGGCCAAAGCCACATAAAAAGCCAGCAAAATAAAACCAGTTGCATTGATGGTCATCGATGTACTTACCTGTTCTAACTGAATACCCTTAAACAGGGTTTCCATGTCTTCCAGGCTGTCAATAGCAACTCCTACTTTTCCTACTTCACCTTCCGCCAAAGCATGATCGCTATCGTAACCAATTTGTGTGGGCAGGTCAAATGCCACACTCAAACCCATTACTCCCTGCGACAATAAATAATGATACCGTTTATTACTTTCTTCTGCCGTAGAGAAACCGGCATACTGTCTCATCGTCCATAATTTGCCCCGATACATATCTGGCTGTACACCCCTTGTATAAGGAAATTCTCCGGGGTTCTCTGTTGATGAAACGGTATAATCGGAAGGATGATATACCTGTTTTATTTCTATTCCGCTGTCGGTAGTTATTTTTTTCATGGCAAGGAAATTTATAGCAGTGAGTAGTGAGTAGTGAGCAGTGAATAGTGAGTTTTTTATTACTCACTGCTCACTACTCACTACTAACCACTCACTCATTACAATATTTTTTTAGCTTCATAACTCAATGCTTCACTCACTATTTCATGGAGACCCGATTTAGGATCCTGCATGAGGTATTCAAGTATGGCGCGATTGAGGGTAGAAGCAGGGGCCAGACTGGAAACAGTTGAACCTACCTGGTGTATAATTGACAAATTGTGTTCTTTCAGGTTACGAATGGCGTTCCATACTTCAGGTGAAACATAAATCTGCTGTGAAATATTATAGTCAAACTCATCTTTAATGTGCTTGCTCAGTAAAAATTGCATTTCACTGGCCGATACATCAGGATTCCCTAAACGGCTGATCAGGTTGGGTAAAGCAATACGGTCGGTGAGCAGGGCAAGTCGCTCATAAGCCTGTAACCTGAGTTGTACAGAACCCTTTTGATCCTGGTTTTCTTCCCGCTGGTTTTTTCTTTGCAGGTAGAAAAGATAGCCTGCAAATCCCGCAATCATCAAACCAATAACCACTGTTAACAACATCGTTGTATCTAACATTACACTATATTTTGACAAATGTAATGCAGAAATACTTTCTCATACCCCAGGATATACTACTGTGTTTAACAAGTATTTAACCAGCCAGATAATCAAACCGATTGTTTTGGTTGAAAGTTTGCTGCTATTTCGAAAAAATACCATGAAATATCTTTTACAAGCCTTTTTATATGGATGCTGTTTGATAAGCAGTTCTTATGGCCAGGAAAAGTCAAAAATACCATTGTCTATCGGCAAATTATCCACTTATAACCATATAATAGTATCCTACGATGAAGCCAGAGGGGGCATCTATGGTGCAAGTTTTTATTTAAACTTTAAAATTGAAGTAGATAATGTATACCATGATCAACTTGTTGATAGTTCGGGAAATTTTGTACAATTATTAACCCCAATCAGAGCCATTAATTATTTTTATCAATTGGGATGGAAACTTAAGTTTTATGAAACAAGTCATATTGCCAGCAAACCCGGCAAAGAGAGAGATGACGCCATTGAGTCATATAACAGAGTTGTATTAATTTTCAGGCAGAAAAATTAGGGTGTAGTTGTTTTCCGGGTATCGAAAACCTGATAAAGAGTCAATATTCAAATCATCCGTAGATTTGTATGGATAAAACAGATGTATGAGTACAATTACCAGTACCCCCGTGAGCTTAACAGAAGGCGCCATCAATGAAATCCGCAGACTGATGGCTGAAGAAGGATTCGATCAATCGCAGTTGCTCCGTGTAGGTGTTAAAGGCGGTGGCTGCAGTGGTATGACCTATATTTTGGGTTTTGATCAGCCAACAGAAGAAGATGAGCATTTTACCATTGAAGGAATACCCTGTATCATGAACAAAAGTCACCAGTTATACCTCTACGGAATGGAAGTGGACTGGCAGGGCGGACTCAACAGCAGGGGTTTTACATTTAGTAACCCCAATGCCAGTAAAACCTGTGGTTGCGGTACTTCTTTTGCCGTTTAATTTTTTTAAGCTTTTACATAAAAAACTCCTGATTTTATTCAGGAGTTTTTTTATGTCGGATTGTGACTATTTATTTTTTATCGTCAGCCGATTTCCCCAATGGTTTATTTTTTGCAAAATCTACCAGAATGGGTGCAGCTACAAAGATAGATGAGTAAGAACCTGTGAATACACCAATTAACATTGCAAAAGCAAAACCTCTTGTTACTTCACCGCCAAAAAAGAAGAGGATCAATAAGGTGAGGAATACGGTTACTGATGTCATGATGGTACGGCTCAATGTTTCATTGATCGCTTTATTGATAATGAAACTATTGCTTTGACCTCTGAGCAATGTACTGTCTTCACGAATACGGTCATACACGATCACCGTATCGTTCATGGAGAAACCAATTACCGTAAGTATCGCAGCAATAAAGTGCTGGTCAATTTCAAGCGGGAACGGTACAAAATTACGTGCATAGCTAAACACGATCAAGGTTACAAAAACGTCGTGCATCAGCGAGAAAATCGTACCCAGTGAATATCTCCAGTCGCGGAAACGGATAAAGATATATAAACAGATCACCAGTACCGCAAGGATGGTAGCTTTTGTAGCACCCGCTTTCAGGTCATCAGAGATCGTGGGCAATACCGTTTGTGAACTCTGTTTGTATTTGGTTTCAAAATCGCGGAAAGAAAGTCCGGCAGGTAATTGTTTCTGTAAACCGGAAAACAATTTCTGCTCTACTTCTGCATCAACAGTATTACCTGTTTCTTTAATTTTATATGAAGTGGTAATATTTAACTGGCTATTGCTGTTTACGGTTTTGATGATCGGAGATTCGCCAAATGTTACTTTCAGTTGGTCACGTACTTCTTCTACATTTACCGGTTTGTCGAACTTGATGGTATAACTGCGACCACCTGAGAATTCAACACCCTGATCAAATCCGTTAAAGAAAGTAGAGATACCCAGTAAAAAAATAATGGCAGAGATCACATAAGCCACTTTTCTGTATTCAATAAATCTGAATGCAGCTTTCTGGAATATTTTCTTAGAAAGATCAGTAAAGTAATCGAAGTGACGGTTTTTATTGGTGTACCAGTCGGTAATCAGACGAGATACAAGGATACTGCAGAACAATGATAATAAAATACCAATGATCTGTGTGGTAGCAAAACCTAATACAGGGCCAAGACCAAAATAGGCCAGGATAATGGCTGTAAGCAAGGTTGTGATGTGACCATCCAGTACAGGTGCCAATGAACGCTTATATCCATCATTCACGGCTGCCTGGTAGCCTTTACCTTTTGTCAGCTCTTCCTTGATACGTTCAAAGATGATTACGTTGGTATCTACCGCCATACCAATCGTTAATACCAGACCGGCAATACCAGGTGCAGTTAAAGTAAAACCTAATGCACTCAGGATACCGATGGTGAACAACAAATTCAGGATAAGGGCAATATTGGCCACCCAACCACCGGTATTGAAGTATACCAGCATCAGGATGAATATAACAAGGAATGAAATACCAAATGATAAAGCACCACCTTTTACAGACTCACTACCAAGGGTTGGACCTACCTGCTGTTCCTGTACAATTTTGGCAGGAGCAGGCAGTTTACCGCTTTCAAGAATCTCAGAAAGATCCTGTGCTTCTTTGAGGGTATAGCTACCGCTGATTTGTGAATTACCGGTTGTAATCGGATCGTTTACATTGGGTGCGGAATACACAAAATTATCCAGTACAATAGCAATGGGTTTGCCCACATTACGGGTGGTCATCTTAGCACAGATATTGCTACCTACTTTATCCATATTCATTTTGATGGCAATACGACCACGCTCATCAAAATCCTGTGAAGCACTTGAAATATGATCACCTTCCAGTTCAGCCAGACCATTATCGAGGGTCTTGATGGCATAAAAAGCAAGTATCTCTTTCATACTGGCATCAGAAGATTCTGTTTTGCCATACATGAATGCGAGGTTAGAAGGGAATTTAGCTTTTACAAAATCAAGTTTCAGGTAATCGTTTAAAGTACCAGTGTCTTTAGATTGTATATAACCCAGTGCAGCAGGGAAGATGGTTCTTCCTGAAGCCTGATCGGCATAGGGCTGTGAAAACTGAATCAGTCGTGCAATCGGATTCTGGTTCAGACTGTCTTTCGGAACAGTGGTTTTAGCCGCTGTGGTACCGCTTTTATTGATGCCTGAAAGAGTCGCTGTTTTAGTAGTATCTGTTGCATCTGTTGCAGCAGTAGTTGCTGAAACTGCGGCAGCACTTGTATCTGTTGGCTGTGTACCATTCAGGTAATCCTGAACAGCTTTGTCGGCAGCTACCAATCCTTCCTGTAAATCGCGGCTCTCGAAAGTATACACTTCAAAGAACTGGAGGTTGGCGGTTGACTGCAAATAAGATCTTACGCGTTCTTTATCGTTTACACCTGCCAGTTCAATATTGATAATGCCTTTGGCAGAATCAGGGTTGATGGTAGGAGAAGCAACACCAAAACGGTCGATACGTGTACGGAGAATACGGAAAGTATTGTTGAAAGCAGCAGTAGCCTGTTCTTTCAGGTAATTACCTACTGCATCATCGGAGGCATCAAACTTTACTTTACCGCCACTACGGGTGGCAAAGAATGGAGCCAGGTTACCGGATGGATTCAGTTTCTTGTATTCTTCACGGAAAAGTGTAATCAGATCGGCACCACTGTTGGCTTTACGGGCCACGGCAGCTTCAAGTGCTTTGTTGAATACAGCATCCTTACTATAATTGGCCAGTGATTTGATCAGACCATCGAGTCCTACTTCCATGGTTACACTCATACCACCCTGCAGGTCAAGACCCAGCATCAGCTCTTTTTCTTTAGCGCTGCGGTAAGTAGTTAATACAAAAGCCAGTTTGGTTTCCTTGGTACTATCCAGTAAACGCTGTAGACGGTCTTTCTTTACTTCGGCAAGACTATCGGCATACATGGCCTGGAGTTCTTTGTTACCTGGATATTTCTCTTCCGGTTTAGGGAAGCGTAAGATCCAGGCCTGGGCCTTTTCATCCATGGCTTTCTCATGGCTGCGAACAAACCAGGTAAAAGATAACTGGTAGAGGCAGATTAAAATCAGGGCAATCGCAAAAAATCGCACTAAACCTTTCAGTTGCATATTAGTAAGGGTTTACAAAAAATTTTAGAGCGGC
>Ga0164290_1002808_pt1 | contig 10274 bp, 6 predicted proteins | sample Micstemetagenome_FD_108782 | JGI IMG/M metagenome (GOLD analysis project Ga0164290, IMG submission 108782) | Contaminated culture microbial community from soil near Moab, Utah, USA - Microcoleus steenstrupii SON62 (Illumina Assembly) | ecosystem: Environmental > Terrestrial > Soil > Soil crust...
CTCCTATACAGTTTCAGGATGAACAAATTTCCGTATTTGGTGCACGGGAGCATAACCTGAAAAATATCGATATCAGCATTCCTAAAAACAAACTGATTGTTTTTACAGGTGTAAGTGGAAGTGGTAAATCATCACTCGCTTTTGATACCATTTACAATGAAGGGCAGCGAAGGTATATGGAAAGCTTCAGCGCCTATGCCCGCCAGTTTATGGGCGATATGGAAAGACCGGATGTAGATAAAATAACCGGACTCTCACCTGTTATCTCCATCGAACAAAAAACAACCAATAAAAATCCACGATCAACAGTAGGTACGGTAACGGAAGTATATGACTTTATGCGTTTGTTATTCGCAAGAATAGGTGAAGCATATAGTTATAATACCGGTAAAAAAATGGTCAAGTTCAGCGAAGAAGAAATCGTTGACAATATATTTCAGAAATACAAACAGAAAAAGATCACTTTACTGGCGCCATTGATTCGTGGTAGAAAAGGTCATTACAGGGAATTGTTTGAGGACATCCGCAAAAAAGGATTTCTGAAAGTAAGGGTTGATGGAGAAGTAATCGATCTCACACCCAAATTGCAGGTAGATCGATATAAAATACACGATATTGAAGTAGTGATAGACCGCTTACAGGTAACAGACGATATGCGTGTTAGACTGAGCCAGAGTGTACAACAGACCCTGAAAATGGGAAAGGATCTCATGTTTCTCCTCATCAACGATACCAGTAAGGTTGTACAGTATTCCAAGCAATTGATGTGTGAAGAAACGGGAATCAGTTATGAAGAACCTTCACCCAATGCTTTTTCATTTAACTCGCCTTATGGGGCATGCCCTGTTTGTAAAGGTCTGGGTAATGTGTATTCGGTGAGTATGGAAGCGGTAATACCGGATCGTTCCCTGAGTATAAAAGAAGGAGGTATAGCACCATTGGGTGAACAGCGTGATGCGTATATGTTCAGGAATGTGGAGACACTTGCAAAAAAAAATAAAATCAGTCTGGATAAACCCATCAAGGAAATACCTGAGAAATCACTCAATATTCTGCTTTATGGAAATGCTGATGGTATTACAGAAGAAACCATCGATATGGATGAAGTGTCAACAGGAATGCCCTATGAAGGAATTTTTGAAGGTATCATACCTATGCTTAAAAGATGGTTTACAGGAACCAGCAGTAGCGAAACTCTTCGGGAATGGGTAGAGAAATTTATGGAATTAAAAACCTGTGGTGACTGTAAGGGAGCAAGACTGAGAAAAGAAAGTCTCTGGTTTAAAGTTGATGAAAAAAATATCTCTGAACTCAGTAACCTGAACCTTGATAAACTTCATAAGTGGTTTGATGGTATTGAAAAAAGACTCGATAACAAGCAAAATGTTATTGCCAAAGATATCCTGAAAGAAATCAGGGAGCGTTTACAGTTTTTACTGGATGTAGGGCTCACATATCTATCCTTGAACCGGCCATCAAGAACATTGAGTGGTGGAGAATCACAACGAATCAGGCTTGCTACACAGATTGGCTCGCAGTTGCAGGGCATCACTTATATATTGGATGAGCCTTCCATTGGGTTGCACCAGCGAGATAACCAGCAACTCATCAAAGCCTTGCAAAACCTGCGCAATATTGGGAATACTGTATTAGTTGTAGAACATGATAAGGATATAATGCTGGCAGCCGACCACCTGGTTGATATTGGCCCAAGGGCAGGTATTTACGGCGGACAAATTGTGGCAGCAGGAACACCGGCAGATGTTTTAAAGAGTCATTCTGAAACAGCACAATACCTGAACGGCAAAAAAAGTATTGAGATACCGACAGAGCGAAGAAAAGGCAACGGAAAATTACTGGAACTGAAAGGGGCAGGTGGCAATAACCTGAAAAATGTGAATGTGCAGTTTCCATTGGGTAAACTGATTGTGGTGAGTGGGGTGAGTGGAAGTGGAAAATCGACCCTGATCAATGAAACCCTGTACCCGTTATTATCGAAGCATTGTTACAACAGCAGGGTAACACCCATGGAATTCAAAACTATCAAGGGTCTTGAGCATATTGATAAAGTGATTGAAATTGACCAGTCGCCTATTGGCCGAACACCACGAAGCAATCCTGCTACTTATTGTGGATTCTTTACAGAAATCAGAACCTTATTTGCATCTGTACCCGAAGCAAAAATCAGGGGGTATAATGCAGGACGATTCTCATTCAATGTAAAAGGAGGACGTTGCGATATGTGTGAAGGGGGTGGAATGCGTGTAATAGAAATGAATTTCCTCCCAGATGTATATGTGCATTGTGAAAAGTGTAATGGTAAGAGATATAACAGAGAAACACTTGAAATACGATACAAAGGGAAATCGATCAGCGATGTTTTAAACATGACGGTTGATGAAGCCTGTGATTTTTTTCAACCAGTACATTACCTGTTTAGAAAAATAAAAGTGCTGCAGGATGTAGGACTCGGTTATATTACTTTAGGTCAATCGGCCGTAACGCTGAGTGGTGGTGAGGCTCAACGCGTGAAACTGGCAACAGAGCTGGGTAAAAAAGATACCGGAAAAACATTTTATATTCTCGATGAACCCACAACCGGTCTGCATTTCCAGGATATACGTCACCTGCTGGATGTATTGAATAAACTGGTAGACAGAGGAAATTCTGTACTGGTCATTGAGCATAACCTTGATGTAATTAAAGTAGCAGATCATATTATTGATCTTGGCCCAGAAGGTGGCGATGGTGGTGGTATTATTTTATTTGAAGGAACACCGGAAGAAATGATCCACAACAAAAAAAGTCATACGGCGAGGTTTGTGAAGGAGGAACTAAAGGGGTAAGCTACAGGCTATAAGATACAAGTCACAAGATACGAGGCGCAGGGTTTAAAATTCTCTTCTTGTATCTTGAGGCTTGAAACTTGCATCTTTTTTTAGCATTTCAATATGCGGAATATTATCCTCCAGATACATTTCACTTACCTGTACAAAACTCAATGATTCATAAAATTTCTGGAGATATAGCTGTGCACCAATCCGTATAGGTTGGTGACCAAATAATTGATAAGCTGTTTCAATGGCATTCTTCATCAGTTCTTTTCCGGCTCCGGTACCCCTGTATGCAGGTGAGCTGACTACCCGGCCAATTGAAATTTCTTCGAAAGCAAGTCCGGCGGGTAATAAACGGCTATAAGCAACGAGTTTATTGTTATCCCAGCCCATCAAATGCTAGGAATGCAGATCCTTACCATCCGGATCGAGATATGGGCAATTTTGTTCCACTACGAATACCTCACTTCTCAAATGCATAATGGCATACAATTCATGTGGAGAAAGCTCATTAAAGCTTTTATGGTACCAGTTGTATAGGCTCATGGCGGAATAAATAGATGAACAGGGGCAAAAATAGTGGTAGTACCATATTTATTTCACAACTTTGGCCCGCTGACGAAAATATATTTTCAGCTATTCAGGTATATGAAAAAAAGAATTGCCATTATTGGTGCCGGCCCGGCGGGATTAACTGCAGCGTATTTACTGGCCAAGGACGGACAATCAGTTACTGTTTTTGAGAAAGATCCGCAATATGTGGGTGGAATCTCAAGAACAGAGTCTTATAAAGGCTTTCATTTTGATATTGGCGGCCACCGCTTTTTTTCAAAATCAAAGGAAGTGGAAGATTTCTGGACAGAAATATTAGGTGATGAAATGCTGGAACGACCCAGAAGTTCGCGGATTTATTACAACCATAAATTCTTTTCTTATCCGCTCGTTGCATTTGAAGCATTGAATAAACTGGGAATCATTGAAAGTGGTCTTTGTGTGCTCAGTTATCTCAAAGCAAAAGCCTTCCCCATAAAAAATCCAACCAATTTTGAAGATTGGGTAACCAATCAGTTTGGTCAACGGCTTTTTAATATTTTTTTCAAAACATATACAGAAAAAGTATGGGGTATTCCCTGTAAAGAAATAAGTGCCGATTGGGCTGCACAACGAATCAAAGGATTGTCGTTAAGCAGTGCTATCTGGAATGCATTGTTCAAGCCCGTGAGGAAAGCGGGTGATAAGGATAAAGTTATCAAAACCCTGATCGATTCTTTCCGTTACCCCAAGCAGGGGCCAGGCATGATGTGGGAAGTGTGCGCCGAAAAAGCAAAAGCCAATGGCATGGTATTGGAAATGAATTGCGGTGTACAGCAAATTCAAATGGAAAAAGGGAAATGGTCAGTTCAAACAAATGCGAAAGGCAGTTTTACTGATTTTGATTATGTGCTTTCTTCTGCACCCATGCGCGAACTGGTAGCCAGCGTATCACCGGCTTTTTCAACACCCGTTTTACAATCGGCAGCAGCACTGGGATACCGCGATTTTCTCACTGTTGTATTGATCTGTAAAGATGAAGATGCATTTAGTGATAACTGGATTTATATTCACGACCCGAGTGTAAAAGTGGGAAGGGTACAAAACTTTAAATCATGGAGCCCATACATGGTGCCCGATCCTGCGATGGCCTGCTACGGACTTGAGTATTTCTGTTTTGAAGGCGATGGTTTATGGACGAGTAGTGATGAAACCTTGATTGAACTCGGTAAGAAAGAGATAGAAAAAATCGGACTTACAAAAGGCAGTGCTGTGGTAGATGGGTATGTAGTTCGCCAGCCAAAAGCTTATCCTGTATACGACCAGGATTATAAGGAACATGTTGAGAATATTCGTCAGGCCATTAAAGCGTATCCGGGGTTATACCTGGTGGGAAGAAATGGCATGCATAAATACAATAACCAGGATCATAGTATGATGACAGCTATGCTGGCTGCTAAAAACATCATTGCAGGTAATGAGTTGTACGATTTGTGGGAAGTAAACGAAGATGCCGAATACCATGAAGGTGGTAACAGGGGAGCAGAAGATAAAGTGGCAGGAAGAATGGTACCTGAGAAAGTATAGGAATAGTTAAACCACTGATTCGCAGATTACGGTAATCTGTGAATCTGTGGCTTAAAATCAATTCAATTTTATCTGCCTGGTACAGGAATCACGGGCAAACTCTCATTGCCCCACTCATTCACACTCTGCACAGCAAAGAAATAATTGTCTTTAGAATAAGGTAACTGATACGATTTTTCGGTCGTAAATATTTTCTTCTGCCATACGGGGCTTGTAGTTTCACGCATCAGTATATAATATCCTTTTACTTTTCCTGTTTTTGGTGCAGACCAGGTAATCAGACTATAATTACTTAAGCGACGCGTTTCGATTTTTACCTCTTCCGGCATGGCAGGTGCTTTCGACAGATTAGCAAGATTGCTCAGGTTCATTGCTGTGTTCTTACGCAGGTATTCATAGTCCATAAATTCCGGAAGATCGCCATACTGTATACCATTTTCCAAACGTACGTTCTGGTGCTGGTGGTAATAGTTTTCATTCATTTCAGTAAAACGAACAGCTGCATAACCCTGTTCAATAAATGAAGTATGGTCACCACCACGCAGAAAACGGTCGTTACGATAGATCATTACAACTTCCAGGTTGTCTACATAACGTTCACCAACTTCTTTGGTATAACGTGCCAGTTGACGCGCTTTTCCATCATTCTCCAGACCTAACTGACGGATATTGCGAATATTCTTTTCTGTTTCATAAGCAGGAATACCTTCACTGAATACACGTATACGTGTATTGTCGATGATATTGGTTTCACTGGTATTATTACTGCCCATGATATCGTTATTCAATACAGCTTCGATGTTCCAGTTTTCTTTTCTGGCTTTTGTGGCCATGAATCTGGCGCCCAGCAATCCCTGTTCCTCACCACTTACTGCTACAAAAATGATGGTGGCGGGAAAACTACGCTGGCTCATTATCCTGGCACTTTCAATTACTGCTGCAGTTCCACTTCCATCATCATTGGCACCGGGAGCATCGCCAATGCGATCCATTACACTGGTGCGCATATTGTCGAGATGGCCACTGATGACAAAAATTCTTTTATCTGCTGTATCAGTGCCTTTCAGAATGGCCATTACATTGCCTAATAGTATCGTTGTATCAACCCTTCCGCCCTTTTGAAGGGTAGTGGTATCAATATAAGCAGTTAACCTGCCATTCGATTTTTTGGCAAACTCATTAAATTTTTGCAACACCCAGTTTCTGGAAGCGCCAATACCTCTGCTAGGATCTGTTTGTGTACTCAGGGTATTTCTGGTGCCAAAACTTACCAGTTTATAGATATATGCTTTCAGTGAATCGGCATTTACTTCTTTCACCATTTTCTCGATCTCCGGATCGCGTTGAATAATGGTTTGTGAATGGGTAATAGTTGTAAGACCAACAAAACCGGTAAGAATAAATAATCGTAGTAATTGTTTCATAAGACAGAATTGGGTAATAAATCTATGAATAACAAGGCTTATAACCATTTGTTTAGTGGAAGAGTCGGTAAAAGAGGTATCGATTAGGGTGAAAATGCAGTAATATCTTCTCTGCGTAACCTCTGTTAACTCTCGTTCTCTGCGGTGAATTTTAATTTGTTATTCACCGCAGAGAACGAGAGGACAGGGAGTTTTCGCAGAGGTTAGTAGTTGTATTTGTCTTTCCACCTTTCTTTGAGGAATTTACGGAGCTCTTGCTCGCGGGCATTATTGCCGGGTTCATAAAACTTGGTGCCGGCAATTTTTTCAGGCAGGTATTCCTGTGGAATAAAATTGCCATCTCCCATATGAGAATATTGGTAGTCTTTTCCGTAATTCAGGTTTTTCATGAGTTGGGTAGGGGCGTTCCGTATATGGAGTGGAACCGGAAGGTCGCCCTGTTGCTGTACTGCTGCAAGTGCAAGGTTGATGGCCATATAAGATGCATTGCTTTTTGCCGATGATGCCAGATAAGTGGCGCATTGCGAAAGAATGATCCTGCTTTCGGGGTAACCAATTTTATTCACCGCATCAAATGTAGTATTGGCCAGTAAGAGCGCATTGGGATTGGCATTGCCTACATCTTCACTGGCAAAAATAACCATACGACGGGCAATGAATTTTACATCTTCTCCGCCTTCAATCATCCTCGCCAACCAGTAAACTGCTCCATTCGGATCGCTGCCGCGCATACTTTTGATGAATGCCGAAATAATATCATAATGCTGCTCTCCCTGTTTATCGTAGAGGGCTACTTTTTTCTGAGCCACTTCCATCACCAATGCATCGGTAACGGTAATATCTTTTGTATTGTTTTGTTTGAGGCTGGCTGTTTGTACTACCAGTTCAAAAAGATTCAACAATTTACGTGCATCACCACCTGAGATATTGATCAATGCACTTGTTTCTTTTACTTGAATCCTGTATGACTTGAGTAATGGATCTTTTTCAATCACCTGCTGCAGCAAACGGATCAGATCATCATCCTGCAATGCTTTTAATACATATACCTGACAACGGCTGAGCAAGGCACTATTTACTTCAAAAGACGGGTTTTCTGTTGTGGCACCAATTAAAGTAATGATGCCTTTTTCAACAGCGCCGAGCAAAGCATCCTGTTGTCCTTTATTAAAACGATGTATCTCATCAATAAACAATACAGAACCAGCTTTGTGTTTGGCTTCTTCAATTATTTCCCGAACATCTTTTACACCGCTGCTGATGGCACTCAACTGAAAGTAGGGAGCCTGTAAACTATGTGCAATAATATTGGCAATGGTTGTTTTACCAACACCGGGAGGTCCCCATAACAACATGGACGGTATCCTGCCATTCTCAATTGATGTTCTGAGGATACTCCCCTTGCCGGTGAGGTGTTCCTGCCCCACCAGGTCATCTAATAAAACCGGGCGCATTCTCTCTGCTAAAGGTGTTGTTGTATTCACTTTTGTAAAATACAAAAAAGGGTAGAGATTCTTTATTGATTTGTTGGTGGCACAAACAGGTGCCCGAATTTTTTCACCATACGGAGCCCAAGTATCACATGGGCAACGATAATGATGCTTGCAACCAGCATAAAACCGGCAACCGTTTTCAGGATTGAAATGATGAGTTCTGGTTTTATTCCTTTGGGTAAGTTGGGTTGCGCATCGATCATTTGTGTTACAAAGTCGTTCAGAGCCACAGGACCTAATGAAAGAATACCGATGGCATTGATAAAAAACATACCCCCCATTACGAGGCTTACATACGCATTTACTTTGATCCAGTCTTTGAGTGAGGGTTTACATCTTGCATTACGTTCAATACCGGAACTGAGAAATTTAAAACTGGAGAAAGTATAAATAACAATGCTGGCAAATAAAAACAGCATCAGCCACATGGATGGATTCATTAGGGCTGGAATCAGTATGAGGAAACCCATTAATCCGAAAAGACAGGCGATGGGAATCATGATGTAAGAGAGGATACGGAAAATTTTCAATGCCGGCATACATTCTATTGTTGTTGCCCGGCAAATGTATCAATTATAATGGCTGGAACGGGTGTGTTTTGTTTTTCCATGTGCACATCATTCAATTCTTCAAATCTGGCACCATCTTCATAACCCACAGAAACATATACCGACAAGGATTGCTGAGCTGGTCCTTTGAAAGTGCCTTTTACCGGACTACAATCGGTAAAATCTCGTCCCACAGCCAGTTTTACATGATGTTGCGTAACGATTACATTGTTTGTTGGATCAACACCCAGCCATCCATAAGAAGGAATATAAGCTTCCACCCAGGCATGGGTAGCTCCCTCACCACGCATACCATTTTTATTCGGACAAATATAGCCGCTTACATAACGCGCAGGAATACCCATTCTTCTCAAAATTTCCCACATCACATGTGCAAAATCCTGGCATACACCTGCTTTCTTCTCCAATATTTCATCCACACTCGATTCAATAGTAGTAATTCCTTTGATATAGGTAAACTGATTATAAATAAACTCACAGCAATCTTTAATAATCATCGCTACCTGCTTATCTGAATGGTACAAAGCTTTTGCATAACGCTGTATTTCATTTTCTGCAAGTATCGGTGTTGGAGTGCTTAAGGATAGCAATTGCATATTCTGTTCCACTTCTGTTGGCAGGCTTTCAGGGAAATTGCCGGGGATAGATTTAGTAACCCATTCGGTAGTTCTGATTTTAAGTCTGCTGTCAATTACCAGCTCCCTATGCGGTGGAAGCAGGTTAAAACTCCCTTTTTTATTGTTCCAGTAATCAAAGGAAAGATGTACATCGGGATTGCCTGTAATAAGAATATCATGTTGTAATATTTCCTGTTGTGCATCAACATACGGATATATCTTTATTTCATTCACACTTTCCTTAACGGGCCGGTCGTATTGGTATTTAGTAATATGTTGTATGGTAAAAATGGGCATGACTAAATTACTTTAAGAATACGAAAAATACAATTGCCCGAACTGCCGGGAAAAATCATTAAGATGATGTCTTACCTGTATAAGAAATTTGTCAAGCCCCATTTCGGCAACCGCTTCCAGATCCGAATACCGCACATGACTGTTTGTTCTTCCAAATGATCTTGTAATGGCGTGACTTCCTTCTACGGGGTTCGAAATGGTAATATCCGATAAATATTTATGCACCCGATCCAATGCATAATATAATGACCGCGGAAAATGTTTGTCAAATAAAACCTGTTTAGCCACATTATAATTGTGTTGCTGATTGCTGTAATTTTTCAGGTGGTGTTCATAACCAGACAGGGCGAGTAATAACCCGCGCCAGAATAAAATATCCTGTTCCTGGTTCAGGTCATGATTAACTTTTCTAAAAAAATTATAGGTAAACTCCAGCGTCAGTAAACATCTCTCCGAGTATTTACCGAGGTTCATATAGTTCCAGCCCTGTCCACGAGGCATCGTGCTGTCTGTAATACCACAAAACTGATCGCTGTTATTGATAAATGAATCAATAACAAGAATGGCATCATTACCGGATAATTTTTCCTGTGTTGCCGGATGATGAATCAGGTGATAAATCAGGTTGATCTGCTCCCATACTTCTTTGGTGATTTGATCCTGAACACCTCTGGCATTTTCACGGGCACGGGTAAGTATTACTTTCAACGAATTCTGGTTATTGCTATCCAGTAATAAATATTTTAAGGCGGCCGCATTGTTCTGTTTAAGGGTATTGATTTCGTCTGCAGGTAAACTGGTAAAAATTTCTAATGCAGGTTGCCAGGTGATGGCACTTGTTTGAACTTTATCAAAAGAAAGTATATAGCTGGTTTTTAACAAACGTAAAAGCCCATCCGCTCTTTCCATATATCGGTGAAGC
>Ga0164290_1002809_pt1 | contig 10265 bp, 10 predicted proteins | sample Micstemetagenome_FD_108782 | JGI IMG/M metagenome (GOLD analysis project Ga0164290, IMG submission 108782) | Contaminated culture microbial community from soil near Moab, Utah, USA - Microcoleus steenstrupii SON62 (Illumina Assembly) | ecosystem: Environmental > Terrestrial > Soil > Soil crust...
CCGAGATGAAGGCCCAGTGCACCCTGGTGCAGCAGGAGTTCGACGGGCTGATCCCCGCCCTGCAGTCGCGCAAGGTGGACGCCATCTTCGCCAGCGTCTCCATCACGCCGGAGCGCCAGAAGGTCATCGCCTTCTCCAAGCCCTACTACAACACCCCGGCCCGCCTCGTCGCCAAGGCCGGCGTGAAGCTCGAGCCCACGGCCGCCGGCCTGAAAGGCAAGAAGATCGGCGTGCAGCGCGGCACCACGCATGAGACCTATGCGGCCAAGACCTTCACGCAAAGCGAGATCGTGCGCTACGGCAGCCAGGACCAGGTCTTCCTCGACCTGAAGAGCGGCCGCATCGACGCCACGCTGATGGACACGCCCGCCGCTGACTTCGGCTTCCTGAAGAAGGCCGAGGGCAAGGGCTTCGCCTTCTCCGGCCCGGTCATCGTCGACGACGCGACCTTCGGCGTCGGCACCGGCGTGGGCATGCGCAAGGCGGACGAGGCGAGCCTCGGCAAGAAGTTCAACGCCGCCATCGACGCCCTGCAGGCTAACGGCACGTTCAAGAAGCTGGCCGACAAATACTTCGACTACGACATCGCGCCGCGCACCAAGCAGTGATGCGACGCCGCTCGGCCCTGGCTGCGACGACCCTGGCCCTCGCCGGCACGGCAATGGGCCAGGCGCCGCAGCGACTGCGCATCGGCTTCGCGGTCGGCTATGCGCCCTTCAGCGAGATCGGCACCGACGGCCAGCTCAAGGGCTTCGAGGTCGACGTGGCCCAGGCCCTGTGTGCCCGCATGGGCATGCAGTGCGCGCCGGTCATCCTGGAGTTCGACGGCCTGATTCCGGCCCTGCAGTCGCGCAAGATCGACGCCATCATGGCGTCGATGTCCATCACGCCCGAGCGCCAGCAGGTCATCGCTTTCTCCGAGCCCTACTACTTCTCGCCGGTGCGACTGGTGATGCGTGACGCCCGTGCCGACGTCAGCCCGGCCGGGCTGAAGGGCAAGCGCATCGGCGTGGAGCGCGGCACCATCCACGAGCGCTTCCTGGCCGAGCGCTTCAAGGGCAGCCAGGTGCTGCGCTACGCGACGCAGGACCAGGTCTTCCTGGACCTCAAGTCCGGCCGCCTGGACGCCACGCTGGTGGATGCCGTCATTGCGCAGTTCGGCTTCCTCAACCATCCCGACGGCCGGGCTTTCAGCTTCGTCGGCCCCGACTTCGGCAAGGACCAGGGCTATTACGGCAAGGGCATCGGTGTCGGCCTGCGCAAGGCCGACGCGGCCACCCTGGGCCAGCGCATCGACGGCGCCCTCGCCACGCTGCGCTCCAGTGGCAGCTTGAAGACCCTGAACGACCGCTATTTCAGCTTCGACCTCGTCAGCCCGCCGCGCTGACAACTTCCACTCGCTTCATGTTGCTGCACGGATTCCTTCCCAGCCTGCTCGAAGGCGCGGCCGTCACGCTGGCCGTGGCGCTGTCGTCGCTGGCCATCGCCGCCGCGCTCGGCCTCCTGGGCGCTCTGGCCAAGCTGTCGCGCTCGCGCCTGCTGCAGGCCGTCGCCGGTCTCTACACGACGCTGATCCGCGGCGTGCCCGATCTGGTGCTGATGCTGCTGGTCTTCTACGGCGGCCAGCTCGCCATCAACACCATCGCGCCGATGCTCGGCCATGAGGACTACATCGACATCAACCCCTTCGTCGCCGGCGTGCTGACCATCGGGTTCATCTTCGGCGCCTACCTGACCGAGGCCTTCCGCGGCGCCTTCCTGGCCGTGCCGCCGGGCCAGCGCGAGGCCGGCCTGGCCTATGGCATGAGCCCGCGCCAGGTGCTGTGGCGCGTCACGGCGCCGCAGATGCTGCGCCATGCCCTGCCCGGCATCTCCAACAACTGGCTGGTGCTGATCAAGAGCACGGCCATCGTCTCCATCATCGGCCTGTCCGACCTGATGACGCGTGGCCAGCAGGCCGCCGGCAACACGCGCGAGCCGTTCAGCTTCTACCTCGCCGTGGCCCTGATCTATCTCGTCTTCACCTCCGTCTCGGAGCTGGGCTTCAGCTGGGCGCAGCGCCGCCTGGCCATCGGCGTCAGGGAGGGGAGGCTGTGAACTTCGAGGCCATCGCGGAGAACCTGCCCCTCTATCTGTCGGGCCTGGCGGTCACGCTGAAGCTGCTGCTCCTGTCCCTGGGCTGCGGCCTGCTGCTGGCCCTGCCGCTGGCCGTCGTGCGCACCGTCTCGCGCGGCTGGGCCTCGCGCGCGGTCTGGGTCTACACCTACAGCTTCCGCGGCACGCCGATGCTGGTTCAGCTCTTCCTCTGCTACTACGGCCTGGCGCAGTTCGAGGTCGTGCGCGAGAGCTGGGCCTGGCCCTGGCTGTCATCGGCGACCTTCTGCGCCTGGCTGACCTTCACGCTGAACACGGCCGCCTACACGACCGAGATCATCGCCGGCAGCATCCGCGCCCTGCCGGCCGGCGAGATCGAGGCCGCCAAGGCCATGGGCATGGGCCGCGGCCTGATGCTGCGCCGCATCGTGCTGCCGGCCGCCCTGCGCCGCGCCCTGCCCGCCTATGGCAACGAGGCCATCTTCATGCTGCATGGCACCTCGCTGGCCAGCGTCGTCACGCTGCTGGACGTGACCGGCGCGGCGCGCGCCGTCAATGCCAAGTACTACCTGCCCTTCGAGGCCTTCATCACGGCCGGCGTCTTCTATTTCGTGCTGACGCTGGGCCTGGTCGGCCTCTTCCGCTGGGCCGAGGGTCGCTGGCTCAAGCCGATGATGTCCCGCTAGCCATGAACATCCAACGCCATCCCCTGCTTTCGCCCGCCCCGGGCACCCAGCGCGAGCTGGTCTCGCTGCACTATGGCCGGCCGGGCGGCCAGAAGGCCTACATCCAGGCCTCGCTGCATGGCGACGAGCTGCCCGGCATGCTGGTGGCCCACCACCTGCGCCTGCAGCTCGACGCCCTGGAGGCCGCCGGCCAAGTCACCGGCGAGGTCGTCCTCGTGCCCATGGCCAATCCGATCGGCGTGTCGCAGTTCCTGCTGCACGCCCACCTCGGCCGCTTCGAGCTGATGTCGGGCGAGAACTTCAACCGCCACTACCCCGACCAGATCGACGCCGTGGCGGCCGCCGTCGAGTCGCAGCTGGGCGCCGACGCCAAGGCCAATGTCGCCCTGCTGCGCCGCGCACTGAAGGCGGCCGTCGATGCCTCGCCGGTCGACACCGAGCTGCAGTCCCAGCGGCGCCAGCTGCTGAGCCTGTCCTGCGACGCCGACATCGTGCTGGACCTGCACTGCGACGCCCAGGCCCTGATGCATCTCTACACCGAGACGCCCTGCTGGCCCGACTGCGAACCGCTGGCGCGCTTCCTGCGTTCGCGCGTGACCCTGCTGGCCCAGGACTCGGGCGACAACCCCTTCGACGAGGCCTGCTCCCAGGTCTGGTGGAAATGGGCGAAGCACTTCGGCAGTCGTTTCCCCATCCCGCAGGCCTGCCTGTCGGTCACCGTCGAGCTGCGCGGCGCCGCGGACGTGACGCATGAGCTGGCCGCGGCAGATGCCCGCAACATCATCGACTTCCTGCGCTGGCGCGGCCTGATCGACGGTGCCAAGCCAGCGCTGCCCGAGGCCGTCGGCGACGCCCGCCCGCTGGCCGGCAGCATGCCCATCAAGTCGCCCACCGCCGGCGTGCTGACCTTCGTCAAGGAGGTCGGCGCCGAGGTGAAGGCCGGCGAGGTGCTGGCCCATGTCATCGACCCCATCACGGCCCGGGTCACCGAGCTGGCCAGCCCGGTCGACGGCCTGTTCTTCGCCCGCGACTTCCTGCGCTTCGCCAATGCCGGCATGCGCGTGGCCAAGGTCGCCGGTCGCGAGGCGATTCGCACCGGCAAGCTGCTCGGTGCCTGAAAACAAGAACATGAGCGATATCCAACTCCAGGCCACCAACATCCACAAGCGCTTCGGCGAGCGCGAGGTGCTCAAGGGCATCTCCTTCGCCGCGCGCAAGGGCGACGTCGTCACGCTGATCGGCTCCTCCGGCTCCGGCAAGAGCACCTTCCTGCGCTGCCTCAACCTGCTGGAACAGCCGCACGAGGGCGAGCTGCGCCTGGGCGGCGAGCAGCTGCGGCTGGTGCGCGACCGCGACGGCAGCCTCAAGGCTGCCGATGCGCCGCAACTGCAGCGCTGGCGCGCCCGCCTCGCGATGGTGTTCCAGAACTTCAACCTCTGGGCCCACATGACGGTGCTTGAGAACGTCATCGAGGTGCCCGTCCACGTGCTGGGCAAGCCCAAGGCCGAGGCCATCGAGCGCGCTCAAGGCCTGCTGGCCCGCGTCGGCGTGTCCCACCGTGCCGCCGTCTACCCGGCCCAGCTGTCCGGCGGCGAGCAGCAGCGCGTCGCGATCGCGCGCGCCCTGGCCGTCGACCCCGAGGTCATGCTGTTCGACGAGCCGACCTCGGCCCTGGACCCCGAGCTGGTCGGCGAAGTCCTCAAGGTCATGCGCGACCTCGCCGCCGAAGGCCGCACCATGATCGTCGTGACCCACGAGATGGGCTTCGCGCGCGAGGTCTCCAACCACTGCCTGTTCCTGCACCAAGGCAAGGTCGAGGAAGAGGGCAACCCCAAGGAAATGCTGATCAGGCCCCAATGCGAGCGCCTGCAGCAGTTCCTCAGCGGCGGACTCAAGTAGCCATGCGCGAGGCCGCGGCCCGGCTGCTGTGGCGCGCGCTGGCGCTGGTGAGCCTGATGCTGGGCTTGATCGGCGCGTTGCTGCCGGTGTTGCCGACCGTGCCCTTCCTGCTGCTGGCCGCCTGGGCTGCGAGCAAGGGCTGGCCGGCGCTGGAGGCCTGGCTGCTGAACCACGCCCATTTCGGCCCGCATATCCGCCGCTGGCGTGAGCGCGGCGCCGTGCCGCGGCGGGCCAAGTGGCTGGCCAGCGTCATGATGAGCGCCAGCGCCTTGATGCTGGCCCTGTCGCCGCTGCCGCTGGCCGTCAAGATCGGCGTGCCCGCGCTGATGCTGGGCGTGGCGATCTGGCTGTGGCGACGGCCGGAGGCCTAGCTTCTCCAGCTCAACTGCAGCTGCAGGCGACGCTGTTCGGTGCGCGGCTGGCGTGCCGACTGCAGCGGCACGCCCTGCAGCGTGACCGGGCGCTCGTCGCCGGCCTGCAAGGTCAGGCGTTCGGCCGTCACGCTCCAGCGCCAGGCCGGCGCCAGCTCGCCGCCCAGCATCAGCCGCAGGCTGGCGGCCGCGCCTAGCGGCAGCGAGGCCGGGTCGCGACCGGGCAGTTCCACGCGGTTGCGACCGCCCCACCCGCCACCCACCTCCAGCCGCGCCAGCGTGCCGCCTTCACCCTGCGCCTGCAGGCCCAGGAGCAACAAGCCCTGGCGGTAGCGTTCGGGATAACCGCTGGCCTGCGGGGTGTCGCGCAAGCGCCGTTTCCACTGCCAGAACTCGGCCGCAGCGACGGGCTGCCAGGACCAGCCGGCCTGCAGCGGTCGCGGCGCGAGCGTGCCGTCCAGGCGGGTCAGCGCCTGGCCGAGTTCGCTGCGCGTCTGCAACTCGGCGCCGCGGTTGCTGAGCCCGCGGTAGCTGCGCACGCCCCACAGCAGGTCTTGCCGAAGGCCGAACTGCACCACGCCGGGCGCGGTCCAGCGCAGCGCGGCGGACAGGCCGGCAAGCCGGCCGTCCTCGCTGACCAGGCGGCGACCGTCGCTGCCCGTCTCACGCCATTGCTGCCATTCCTGGGCGGTGGCCAGCTCGGCCTGCCAGCCCGCGTCGGCCCAGGCCGGCGGGGCCAGCAGCCCTGCCAGCAGGGCCAGCCGGGGCCCGGCCTTCACTGCAGCTCGGCCCAGGTCTTGAGCACCTGCGTCTCGTAGACGCCATCGCCCTGGGCATCCAGCTCCAGCCGCACCTGGGTCGCACTGACGGCCGTGATGCGCAGGGCCGACCCTGCCTGACCCTGGACCAGCATCTGGCCGCTGGCCGGATAGGCGGCAGCGCCCGAAATGACCAGCAGTTGCGGCGTCGCGATGCTGACCTGGCCGCCGAGCTGGCTGCTGGACAGCGTGCCGGTGTAGCCGATGCTGGCGCGCGGCGTGCCGTTCACCATCTCCTCGCGGACGGCCAGACGGATGTTGCTCAGCGTCGTCGAGAAGGCCTGGCCGCCGACATTGCCGCTGAACACCAGCGGATTGGCGCTCAGGGTGAACTCGCCGCTGCCCGACGGCGCCTGGCTGATGGCCAGGCTGAGCGTGCCGTCGCCCTGGGCGAAGTCGCTGCCGGTGCTGACCTTGAAGGCGGTCATGGTCATGGCCAGCGTGGCCGTGAAGCTGTTGCTGCCGAAGACGCCCGTCAGGGCCTGCACGTTCAAGGCCAGGCGACCGCTGATGACGGCCCCCTCTTCCCGGCAGGCCTGCGCGTCCAGGGTCAGGCTGTCGCCGACATCGAGGTTGTTGTTGTTGTTCGCATCGTTGGCGGTCACGGCGAGGCTGCCGCCCTGGCTGCAGGGCACGGTCTCGCGCACCTCGGCACCCGCGAGCAGCACGGGCCGGGCGCTGACGATGCCCAGGCCGCGGCGCGCGGCATGGACGGCCTGGCGCAGCACGCGCGTGTTGCCGCCGGCTTCGGCAGCGGTGGCGATGTCGCCGGCGTCGCCCAGGAAAAGGGCGCTGGACACGACGGCCTGGGCCACCGCCTGGTAGTTGCTCGGGCCGATGCTGAGCAGGGGCGAGGGCTGCTGCGGGCCTTCACCCGCGGAGCCCCCACCGCCGCCACCGCAGGCGGTCAGCATCAGCGCACAGGCCAGCATGACGGCCTGGCGGCCGCCTCGATTCAAAGACTTGGACATGATCACTCCCTGTTTATGGCCGCTGCGCCGGCAGGCGCGACGGCGGCCGGGGTTTTACCTCATGTCCGTGACGCCCCCTCAAGCCGGCAGCAGGCCGCGGTCCTTGAGCATGGGTTCGACGACCGGATCGCGACCGCGGAAGGCACGGAAGGCCTCGCCCGGCTCGCGGCTGTTGCCGGCCGCATAGATGCATTCGCGCAGCCGCGCCGCCACCGTGGCGTCGAAGACGTCGCCGGCCTCGACGAAGGCGTCGAAGGCGTCGCAGTCCAGCACCTCGGCCCACAGATAGACGTAGTAGCCCGCCGCGTAGCCGGCGCTGCTGAACAGGTGCTGGAAGTGGGTCAGCCGGTGGTTCATGCCGACCTCCCGGGGCAGCTGCCAGCGCGCGAGCGTGTCGCGCTCGAAGGCGACGACGTCGGCCGGCGCCGCCGGCAGCGCATGGGCCGCCATGTCGACGATGGCACTGGCCGTGTAGCGCAGGGTTTCGTAGCCCTGCCCAAACTGGCGTGCCGCCTGCAGCTTGGCCAGCAGGGCGTCCGGCAGGGGTGCGTCGGTCTGCCAGTGGCGGGCAAAGGTCTTGAGCACCTGCGGCTCGGCCATCCAGTGCTCGTAGAGCTGGGAGGGCAGCTCGACGAAGTCGCGCAGCACCTGGGTGCCGGCCAGGCGCTCATGCTCGACGCTGGACAGCAGCCCGTGCAGGCCATGGCCGAACTCGTGGAAGAGCGTGCGCACATCGTCGAAGCTGAGCAGCGTCGGCTCCCCCGCCGCGCCCCGGGCGAAATTGTTGTTGTTCAGGATGACGGGGGTGGCACCGAGGGCGCGGCTCTGGTTGCGCAGCGCATTCATCCAGGCGCCGCTGCGCTTGGTCGGGCGGGCGAAGTTGTCCTGCAGGAAGAGGCCGCGCAGCGATCCGTCGGCATCGAACACCTCGTAGGCGCGCACGTCGGCGTGGTAGCCGGCGATGTCGGGCCGGGCCTTGAACTGCAGGCCGAACAGCCGGCTGGCGCAATCGAACATGGCCGCGACCATGCGGTCCAGCGAGAAATAGGGCTTGACCTCCGCCTCGTCGAGCTCGAAGCGGGCCCGCCTGGCCTGCTCGGCATAGAAGCGCCAATCCCAGGGTTCGAGTGCATGCGCGGCGCCGGCCGCGGCCATGGCGCCCTGCACGGCCTCGCGCTCGCGGGCCTGGGCGGCCAGCGCAGGGTGCCAGACACGCTCCAGCAGGCCCATGACGGCGGCCTGGCTGCGCGCCATGGTGTCCTCCAGCGCATAGTCGGCATAGCAGGCATGGCCATGCAGCCGGGCCTGCTCGGCGCGCAGTTCCAGGATCTCGCGGCAGATGGCGCGGTTGTCGGTGGCGCCGCCCTCTTCTCCATGACCGTCGCCGCGGCCGACCCAGGCCTTCCAGGCCTGCTCGCGCAGGTCGCGGCGCGCGCTGAAGCTCAGGAAGGGCACGATCAGCGAGCGCGACAGCGTGATGACGTGCACGCCCGCCTCCAGGCCGCGGTCGACGGCGGCCTGCCGGGCCGCCGCGCGCACGAAGTCGGGCAGGCCGGCCAGCTCGGCCTCGGTCGTCAAGCGCAGCTGATAGCCGTTCTCCGACGCCAGCACGTTCTGGGCGAAGCGGGTGTTCAGCTCGGCCAGCCGGGCCATGATGGCGGCGTAGCGGGCTCGCGCCTCGGGCGCCAGCCGCGCGCCGGCGCGCAGGAAGTCCAGGTGCACGCGCTCCAGCAGGCGGCGCTGTTCGTTGGACAGACCGAGCCGCTGGCGCTGCTCGAAAAGCATGTCGATGCGCTTGAACAGGCCCTGGTGCATGTAGACGGCGCTGTTGTGTTCGGCCAGCGGCGCAGCAAGCGTGCGCTGCACGGCCTGCAACTCGGGCGAGGTGGCGGAGGCGGCCAGGGTGTAGAACAGGTGCTCCAGCCGGGCCAGGCGGCGGCCGCTGGCGTCGAAGGCGGCGACGGTGTTGGCGAAGCTCGGCGCCTCGGCCTGCGCGGCGATGGCGTCGATCTCGGCGCGATGCTCGGCGAGTGCGCCGTCGAAGGCGGGCTGGAAATGAGCTGGGACGATGTCGGCAAAGGGCGGCAGGCCGTGAGGGCCGGTCCAGTCCTGCAGCAGCGGGTTGTTGCTCATGCGGGTCCTCGATCAGAAAAGAAAAAGGCCGCTCCCGGTCGGGGAGGCGGCCCTTGGCTGGAAGTCAGCGGTCGGTGCGGATCACTTGCCCGCGGCGGCCTTTTCCTTGCGGATGGCCTTCTCGTCGTTCTCGTCGTAGGCCTTGTTCTGGCACTCGGCCTTCCACTTGTCGTTGGCGTCGAAGTGCTTCTCGGTGCGCTCTTCCAGGGACTTGAACTGGGCGTCAAGGGCGTCGACCTTGTCGCTGAAGGCCTTGCGCTTGGCGCCCTGCTCGGCGTCGGCCGTCTTCACGCCCTCGAACATGGTGTTGAAGGCATTGGTGCGGGCCAGATAGGCCTCGTTGCGGGCCTTGAGCTCGGCCTTCTCCAGCTTGGGCGCCTCGGCGGTCAGGGCGGCGTGGGCGGCCAGGATGGCTTCCTTCTCGGCCTTCACGTCGTTGATCTGCTTGGCCAGGGCGGCCTCGCCGGCCTCGACCGTGGCCTTCTCGGCCTTGAGCTTGTCGGCATTGGCCTTGTAGGCGGCCTGCTCGGTCTTGATGGCCTCGGCTTCCTTGCTGTTGGCGTCCTGCTGGTCGATGCAGGCGCGCAGCTCGTCGCGCGTCATCAGCTTGGGCTTGGGTTTCTCGACAACGGGGTTGGCGACCTTGTTGTTCTTCGGATCGACCTTGGCCTTGGGGTTGGCGGTGACCTGTGCCTGGGCGGAAACGGCGAAGACCAGGGCCAGCGGAAGAAGGATGCGTTTCATGTCGAGGGCGCAACTCGGGTTGCGAAGGTTCGGAACGGGAAGGCGGGATGATAGCCATGCAGCTTCGCGTCGATAATGGCCGGCTGCCCTTAGTCACGACTCTTGCATGGCGCTCAAAGCCACCATCTACAAAGCCCAGCTCCAGATCGCCGACATGGATCGCCATGTCTACGGGGACCACAACCTCACCCTGGCCTGCCATCCGAGCGAGACCGAGGAGCGGTTGATGATCCGCGTGCTGGCCTTCGCCCTCAACCTGCCCGCCGACGAGCTGCGCGGCCGGCTGGAATTCACCAAGGGCCTGTCCGACGTCGACGAGCCGGACCTCTGGCAGCTCGACCTGACCGGCGACGTCGTGCACTGGATCGACCTCGGCCAGCCCGACGACCGCCGCCTGATGAAGGCCCATGGCCGCAGCGAGCGCGTGTCGGTCTACAGCTTCGCGTCCAGTACCGAGGTCTGGTGGCGCAATCTCGAAGGCAAGCTGACGCGGGCGCCCAAGCTGGCGGTCTGGCAGGTGCCCGCCGAACAGTCCCAGGCCCTCGCCAA
>Ga0164290_1002810_pt1 | contig 10262 bp, 5 predicted proteins | sample Micstemetagenome_FD_108782 | JGI IMG/M metagenome (GOLD analysis project Ga0164290, IMG submission 108782) | Contaminated culture microbial community from soil near Moab, Utah, USA - Microcoleus steenstrupii SON62 (Illumina Assembly) | ecosystem: Environmental > Terrestrial > Soil > Soil crust...
GCTTGTATCCTTATTTCTTTTATTGCCGATGCACAACCGATGATGCATCGGAAAAATCCTACGCAACGCTACGAGATAGATGCCAAGCGTATGGGTACTGATATGCTAAGTGCGGACGCATTGCCACGCAGCCGTGAGTTTAAACGTATAGACAGCAGCTACTATGTGGGCTGGCTATACGAGGGTGCATATAAACGTGAGCATGCTGCCGACTATATAGGGGATAAGAATGCCGCACAACCATTAGAGAAAGCATTGACACTGATGGAGCGCGACTATCGCAAAGAGTTGGCTACCCGCAGCCCCGACGTTGCCGTATATGTATATGCCTATCGCTACCAGATAGACTATACCAATATAGCCTACTTTCTGATGGACTGCTATGCCAATACCGATGAACCTGAAAAAGTATATGCATTAATGCGCCGCGTATTGAAATGGAATTTTCAACGCGACTATTTTATGGATGCCTATAATTACCTTGGCTGGACGGTACATCGCAACCGCTTTTATACAAGTGATAAATATGCTTTCCTGAAAAACAGTATTGCGGAAAATGAAAAACTTGCCAACCGTTATCTCGACTCTGCATTACGCCGAATTGAAATCAACAAGCGTATCAATGCCAATATCTTTCCACCGGGGTATGAGCAGCAAGAGAAAAACAGTGTGTATCACTACAAGGCTATGCTGTATAGCTATGCCATTAAAATAGATTCTGCCAGATATTATTACGAGCTATTGCGCAAAAGCGGCATATTCCCGCACAATAACTATGCTACGTTCCGTAGTATATGTGGCGATTTCAGAGAAGCGGAAAAAGAATATGAAGAAGCCATCACACAGGATGCAGGTGATAAACGCCTGAAAGAATGGGCTTACTACACAAGCATCATCAGCATATACAAATCGCAACCCAAAGAGGGTATAAGCCTGATGCGCGATATGATAAAAGCCAACGGCTCTACACCCGGGTTTGGCTGGTACAATATTGCACTGGCACGTGCGCTGTACTACGATGGGCAACTTGCCGAAGCGCAAAAGCATGTGAATAAAGCTGCAGAGTTTAAAGAACTGCATATAGGCACCACACTTGGGCAAACACACTACGACTTCAGCACGCAACTGGTAAAGCTGATGAACATAGAAGCGCAAATAGAAAGGCAAAAGTTTGAAAATAGTAATTGGTGGTACAATTTTTCGGTATTGGGTACAATGGCAAAACTGATAAGCGAAAAGTATGTGCAACAATATCTTATCATCAACCAGTTTGCGATGAATCCCGAAAGGGATAAAGTAGTGTATAAACTCTTCAGCACAGAAAGCACCGTAAGTTGGGATGAGATATGGTATCTGATAAAAGATTTCAGTACCAAATTCTTTTTAAATCGTTTTCGCCAGGAAGCACAAACAGACGAAAGACAATATGTACGCAAATACTTCAAGCTGTTTACTGCCAGGCTGCAAATGAAGCAGGGTAACTACAAAGAAGCCCGTGTGCTGCTGGATGAAATACTCCGCGACCCGAATATGGATACGGAGTATGAAAAACTATTTGTAGCCCGTGTGTATCAGGCACAGGCAGAATGTGCACAAGAACGAAAAGACAACCTTGCTTACAACAATCTGATGTATAAACTCTATACATTTTATCCGCAACTGATACCCAATAGCGGACTGAAAATGAATATGCGGCTGAACGTATTGGGACAGGCAGATGATAAAGTTGTAGAACGCCTGAAAGCCTGCAACATCAATTGGATAAGTAAAGGAAATACACCTGCACCCGAAGCCTACATCAGCTTCAGCGGTACAGGCAATAAAAAACGCATCAGCTACTATGTAATGGATGCCGCAGGCGAATATGCAGTACAACAACAATCGTTTGCTTACAACAAGCCAGAAGCTGCCGCTACCCAACTTGCCTATAAACTGTTTAACATTGGAATGAAAGAGGTGGAAAAGAAATAGTTACAACAACGTCCACCACAAGTTTTTATCCGCGTACTTACCCCAGTCTTTGAAGCTCGTTTTCAGGGTTTCGTGCATTTCTTTCTGGTTTATTTTTTTGCCTTTATCGCTGGTTACAAAGTCAGTATCTTTGGGTTTTATCAGTTCTATTTTTTGCGCTATCCATGTAGTGTGCATACGTGGTATGGCAATTTGCAGTATCATGCCGGGCAAGCCGCTGAACATTTCAGGGCCGCCACTCACCATAATATCTTCTGTGTAATATGCTACGACTACTACTGAGTCGAACATTTTACCAACCGCTTTGCGACATTTGTAATTGCTTATCACACGTATCTCATCGTATATCTTCCATTCTATTTTGCGCATACTATCTTCTACCAAAAACTTTTGCTCATATACGGTTTTATTCGCCTTTACTTTTTCAGTACCAAAATCCGTCAACACTACATTGTCGTTGGCAGGCGATTGTGCAAACCACAACTTTGTACCACCCTCTACTTCCTTACCGGGTTTGTATAAAGATTTAGCGGTATTAAAGTACATATCGAAATATGTAATCGTATAGTCAGGTATCTGCGCGCGAAAACGTTCTACCCATTGCTTCTGGTCATCATCCAGGTCGTTGAGCAAACGCTTCAAGTTTACTTTGCGTTCATACTCTATTTTGCCGTATTGGGTAAACTGTGCATTCGCACTGAAAGCGGATACCAATAATATGATGGCTGCAAGTATCTTTTTCATAAGGGTTATTTTATCATTTTAATAATAGAACCCGCATCCTGTGCAGGCGGAACACCTGCGGCAGTTTTGGTAAAGTTCCATGTTAGCGAAACCAAGCCATAGCGGCGGATGGTATTGTAATTGCTTTCCGTTACAAAATTGTTTTGTGCATAGCGGCTTAAACCAAGATTTTGGTTCAGGATATCGAATGCAGAAACACGCAATTCAAGTTGGTCGTTCTTCATAAACTTCTTACTTACATAAGCATTCCACCTGAATACGTTGTTGTTTCTGTCGAATATGCTGGTTTGTTGGCGGATATACCATTCTACATTACTACCAACTTCAAATTTTTTAGGCAGTTGGTACGATACTGAAAACTCCTGGTCAACCGTCCAGAAACTGGTTGTTTGTGTATTGATGGTTGACTTATTGTCGTTGTATGTTATTTCAGGGTTGTAGTCTATATCAAACTTATCATCTTCTGTATGCCAATCAAGACGTAAACCTAAACTATACCTGTTATTGTCACTTTTATTTAATGCACCATTTATCACGTTATTAATGTGGTTGAGCCCAAGGCTACCATATACACCTGCGTCAAAATTGATTTTATTAAACTGTCTGCCTATACCTATATAGCCCCAACCGCTATAGTTACCATCTACGTTTATATACTGGTAGGTGCGCAAGCCCTGTGCATTGATGTTATCAGACCTGCTGATGGCGTTGTCAACAAAGTTCATATTGAAGTTCATCCAGATATATCTGTTGCTCAGCATCTTATAATCATTGAAGCTAAAACCTACATTATGTGTAAATGACTGTGTGATGCCTGCATTACCAACTGCAATGTTCAGCGGGTCTGTATTGTTGCGTAGCGGCTGTATCTGATCTATCGTAGGCTGTGTGGTATAGCCACTGTAATCAAAACGGATTCGGCGTTGTTTATTAAAACTATAGCTGGCAAATGCTTTTGGGAAGAAGTTGGTGAAATTGTAATTGCGTGCGGTGTCTGTCATCAGGTCTTCTTGCTTAAAGGATGCATTTGATACAGAGCCTCCTGCCGACATAGTTAGTTTTTTGAATACAAAACGCACATTAGCACCGCCTGTATGCGTCATTACATTGAAAGCAAAGTTGTTGCTGAAAAATGAATCGAGCTTGTTGTAAGAATCGTCTGTAGGCGCTTGTTTATTGAAAGTTTCTCTGCGAGCTATATTATTGTCAACTTTGAAAGAATAGTTGGCATCGAGGAAAGCTACTTTCGATAATGGCTCTGTGTAAGTAGCTCTTGCAGATAATGAGAGTTGCGTACTTTCATTATCCTTACGTTGGTCGAATGTAGTATTAAACACACCTAATATTGCGTTGGTATTTGTATCTCGCTGGTATTGGGTGATGGTTGATTTCAGGAAACCTTCACTAACAGTTTCCCTGTAATTCTCCGTCATGTTCAGTGAAAAAGTCCTACCTTTTTTCTTGAATTTTTTACGATAGTCAAGCGTGGCATTCATGGTTTTGGTGGTAGCGTCGTTTGTGCTTAGCTGACTGTTATTATTCAGTACGGAATCTACCTCGTTAGCAGTTCGGGCATTATTGCGTGTGGTGCTGATAGTGTTTGAATGACCTGCATTGGCAGTCAGCTTAATGGTTGACATGGAGTCAATTGTCCATGTATAATTACCATCGGCCCTATGTCGCTGCCCCACCGAATATTTATCTATTGTTGTATTACTGAAGTTTTTACGGTTGTTAGGTAGTGCATTTTCTGATAGTGTGTTGGTAATGGCAGAAATATCCTGCTTACCATAACGGTAGTTGGCACCTAAGTGGTGTTTGTCTTGTTTCCATTTATTGGAATAGTGCCCGCCGGCAGTCCATGCACGGGGATAGCCCTCACCGTTATACCTGCCATTCCAGCTTTCCATATCATCGCTGCTGCTGAAGTAGGTAATCATACCACCATCTTCCGTCATTTCGCTATTGCCGCCAGTGCCCCCACCAAATTTATCACGATCTTCCCAGCCAAGCCCCATCTTGCCTGTATTAGCCATAATCCCGAATACTGATAGCTTGCGTTTGCCTTTGAAGGCATTGAACATGGCTTGATTTTCAAAGAAGTTCTGGTCGTCGCCTGGTCCGCCAGCTGCTACCACTTTACCGAAGTAACCTTTCTTTTTATCTTCTTTCAGTTGCAGATTGATAGTGCGTGTTTTTTCGCCATCGTCTATACCTGTAAACTCTGCCTGCTCACTTTTCTTGTCAAACACCTGTACTTTATCCACCGCTTTGGCTTGCAGGCTCTTGGTTACTACTGCCGGGTCGTCTGTAAAAAACTCTTCGCCGTCCACTAATACTTTTTCCACTTTTTCGCCGTGTGCTACTATCTGTCCGTTTTTATCTACCTGTATGCCGGGTAGTTTTTTCAATAGCGCTTCTACATCGGCATTCTCTTTGGTCATAAAGCTGTCTGCCATATACTCTATGGTATCGCCTTTTACTTTGATGGCCGCATATTGTTGTGTGAGTACCACTTCTTTCAACAAGTGTATTTTCGATATCATCGGTATCATGCCGATGCTCATGTCTTTTCTATCTTTTACGGTAAAGACGTCCACATATTCTGCCAAGCCCGGGTAGCTGGTCATCAACAGGTATTTGCCTGGTTCTTTTACTTTCAGCGAAAAGCTACCATCTTCTTTGGTACGGGTAAATGTTTCCATCACTGAGTCTTTTGCCCTGAGAATGGTAATACACGCATTGGGTAGCGGGCTGCTGTTGAGTGTGTCTGATACCGAACCGGTTATTGTAATAGGCTGTGCAAATGCTGTATTGGCAAGCAGCAAGCATGTTAAGAACAGTATAAAGTGACGCATCGAGGAGAGTTGGCTAATGGTCTATTTACATTAACGTGACAAAAATGGATTTATTACTATAAATAAAAGAATAATAAATGTTAAAAAATATAAAATATACATGCGCAAAAAGGGGGATTTTTTGAAAATATTAATTCAGTGTTTATACACATGCAAATTGTCTGTTGGTTAATTATATTTTTAAAATGCCGCCCGAGTTTATAACTTTGTGCGACCGCAACAGCTACTTCCTTTATTTTATCGTAATATCTGTATGCTGCGCTACCGGTCATCAAAAACAGGAGCGTTATGACCAAGTATATTTTTGTAACCGGGGGCGTTACTTCATCATTAGGTAAGGGCATCATTGCCGCATCATTAGCAAAGCTATTGCAGGCGCGTGGTTTCCGTACCACTATCCAAAAATTCGACCCGTACATCAATGTTGACCCGGGTACACTTAACCCCTACGAGCATGGCGAATGTTATGTAACAGAAGACGGTGCTGAAACCGACCTTGACCTAGGCCATTACGAGCGTTTCCTGAATACTTATACATCACAAGCCAATAACGTAACAACTGGTCGCATCTATCAATATGTAATTAATAAGGAACGCGAGGGTGCATACCTCGGTAAAACGGTACAGGTTATCCCCCATATAACGGACGAGATAAAACGCCGCATGACCTTATTGGGTAAAGACAATAAATATGATATTGTTATTACCGAGTTGGGTGGTACGGTGGGCGATATAGAGTCGCTGCCGTATGTAGAGGCTGTACGCCAGATGAAATGGGAATTGGGCGACGACCGAGCATTGGTTGTGCATCTGACACTGATACCCTACCTGAAAGCAGCTAAAGAACTAAAGACAAAACCTACACAGCACTCGGTAAAGATGATGAGCGAACACGGGCTGAACCCCGATGTGCTTGTTTGCCGTACCGAAGAGCCACTGTATAAAGACCTGAAACGCAAAATTGCCCTGTTCTGTAATGTAACACAGGATGCTGTAATAGAAGCGTTGGATGCGGATACCATCTACGGTGTGCCGTTGGAAATGATGCGTGAAAGGCTGGACGAAATATGCCTGCAAAAACTGAACCTGCCATTGGGTACAGACCCCGACTTAACGAAATGGAAAGAATTTCTGAATAAGCTGCGCTACCCTAAATCGAAAGTTTCAATTGGGTTGATTGGTAAGTATGTAGAGTTGCAGGATGCATATAAATCTATCCTCGAAGCATTGATACATGCAGGTGCGATGAATGAATGTAAGGTAGAGGTACGTAACATCCACTCCGAACACCTGACAACAGAAAACGCTATTGAAAAGCTGCAAAATCTGGATGCCATACTGGTAGCGCCGGGCTTTGGCAGCCGTGGTATAGAAGGTAAAATTGATGCTATCCGCTATGCACGTGAAAATAAGATACCATTCTTTGGTATATGCCTTGGTATGCAGATGGCATGTGTAGAATTTGCCCGCAACGTATTGGGCATGAGCAAAGCACAATCTACCGAAATGAATCCTGATACCAACGATGCGGTAATAGCGATGATGGAAGAGCAGAAAAAAATTACACAGATGGGTGGTACTATGCGCCTCGGCACGTACGACTGCGAACTACGCAGCGATTCGCGTGCGGCATCTATCTACGGTTCTACCAAAATAGCAGAACGCCACCGCCATCGTTACGAGTTCAACAACGAATTTATTGAAGCATACGAAAATGCAGGCATGATACCTGTGGGCAAAAACCCGAAAACTGGACTGGTTGAAGTAGTAGAGATTAAAGACCATCCTTTCTACGTAGGCGTGCAGTTCCACCCGGAGTATAAGAGTACGGTAGAAAATCCGCATCCACTTTTTGTAGCGTTTATTAAGGCTGCTAAAGAAGCACAGGAAAAACGCAATGGCCGCAGCACATTGATATATGAAGATAGTGTGGCTGAAGGGTGACCAGTGATTGGCTATGATTTTTGAATGATTAGCTAAGATTATTTGATAGCTACGATTAATTGATTTGAAATAAAGAAACAGCCCCTATAATAGGGGCTGTTTTATCATTATCAATCATTAAGAATCATAGCTAATCAATGATCTAAAATTCATTCTTCCACATCATGCTCTCAATCGGCTTGTTGGGCTGGTTGCCGTATTTGGCATTTTTCTTCTGGTTGTATTTCACTTCTATCTCACCATCTACAGGGAAGTAAATCAACTGCCCTATCGGCATGCCTTTATATACTTTTACAGGCTGCTTTACAGATATTTCGAGCGTCCAGTTGCCACAGAAGCCCACGTCGCCTTTGCCTGCCGTAGCGTGTATATCTATACCCAAACGCCCTGTGCTCGATTTACCCTCTAAGAAAGGTACATGCGCATGTGTTTCGGTGTACTCCAGCGTTACGCCCAAATAAAAGATATGCGGGTATAATACAAAACCCTCATCGGGTATTTCAAAACAATCTATCTGGTTGTGCTTCTTCGCATCAATAATGTGTTCCTTATATGTTGCTAATGTACTGCCGAGGTGTACGTCATAACTGTTGCTGCCCAAACAATCACGCTTGTAAGGTTCTATTTTGATAGTTCCTTTCTCTATTTCTTCCAGTATGCGTGTATCAGATAATATCATGAGGGCAAATATAATGTCAATTAGCTGATGTGATGATTAGCTTATTAGCTAATGTTTGTAATATGTGAATATTCAATCCATTAATCATCACATTATCAAATCATCAAATAGACTAATTTTGAAAGATGCCTTTGTACCGAGAATGGAGCAGCGACCAGTATAGCCTTGCTGCTATATGGAAGATAGAAGAGCCTGAAAGCTTTTTTACAGAGCGTACCGGCTTACCCGCACCCGACATCAAAGCTGAAAAGCGCAGGATGGAAAGACTGGCAGGGCGTTTTTTGCTCAAGCATCTGAAAGAAGATTTCCCGCTACTGAACATCCGCCCCGATGAGCATGACAAACCACGCATAGACGATAATCAGTATTATTTCTCCATTTCTCACTCATGGCCTTATGTGGCTGCTGTTGTTAGCCCGTATGTGGAATGTGGTATAGATATACAATGCTGGCATCCGCGTATGGAAGCCTTACAGCATAAATTCCTGTCGCCCGCAGAGCAGCTTTTATTTAATAATAATGCCAAACTGCTGACGCTGGCATGGTGTGCAAAGGAAGCAGCCTACAAATGGCAAGGACGGCGGGGTGTAGAGTTTGCCGACCACATGATTATCCAAAAAATAGAAGCAACAGAGGATTTATATAATATTAATATTTTTATGCACTTAACTAACCCACAGATGGAAATATCTACACAAGGTATTGTAAAACAAGACTTTGCATGTTCTTTTGTGGTTCACAAAGCAGTTTTTCATCCTTTTAATAAATAAAACAGTATTATTTTAATGTTTTATTTTCAGGCAATTTTTACCTTAAATTTGGATTAGTGGTGTCATTTATTTTACATTTGCGTAAAATTTAATCTAATGTCATCACTTCGTTATCTCGCACTGCAAGAAATGGCTTCCGAGGATAAAAAGGTAGCCCATTATGGCGGTAAGCGCATTACCAGCATGTTTGCCGCAAACGTTTTCACTGGTCGCGCTATGCGCGAATACCTGAGCGACGAGGCTTATAAAAGCCTGATGAACTCGGCAAAATCAGGAACCAAGATAGACCGTAAGATGGCAGACCAGATAGCAGCTGGTATGAAGGCATGGGCCGAGGAGCGTGGTGTTACCCACTTCACGCACTGGTTTCAACCGCTGACGGGTACTACTGCCGAAAAGCACGATTCGTTCTTTACCATCAAAAGCGATGGTACTGCTATTGAGATATTTGACGGTGATGCTTTGATACAACAAGAACCAGATGCCAGCAGTTTCCCCAACGGTGGCATCCGTGCTACATTCGAGGCGCGTGGTTATACTGCATGGGACCCCTCATCGCCTGCTTTCATTATGGAAGCAGCCAATGGTAAAACACTTTGCATACCAACTATATTCATTGCCTACAACGGCGAATCGCTCGACTATAAAGCACCGTTGCTGAAATCTATCGCTGCATTGGATAAAGCAGCCGTAGAGGTTTGCAACTATTTCGATAAGAACGTAACCAAAGTAACGGCGACACTGGGCTGGGAGCAAGAGTATTTTGTAATAGACGAAACACTGGCTAATGCCCGTCCTGATTTGGTGATGTGCGGTCGCACATTAGTAGGTCACTCACCTGCCAAAGGTCAGCAATTGGAAGACCATTATTTTGGTTCTATACCAGACCGCGTGTACGAATTCATGCAAGACTTTGAGCAGGAGTCTTACAAGCTCGGTATCCCTTTGCGTACCCGCCACAACGAGGTAGCACCGGGCCAGTTTGAATGTGCTCCTATATTTGAAGAAGTGAATATAGCAGTAGACCACAACTCGCTGCTGATGGATGTGATGAATAAAGTAGCAAAACGCCACAAGCTGAAAGTATTGTTGCACGAAAAACCATTTGCAGGTGTAAACGGTAGCGGTAAACACAACAACTGGAGCTTAGCTACTGATACAGGAGTAAACCTGCTAGCCCCGGGTAAAACACCACGTACCAACCTGATGTTCCTTACGTTCTTTGTAAATGCCATCAAAGCCGTACACGACCATGCCGACCTGTTGCGTGCTGCCATCGCATCTGCCAACAACGAC